>Ga0325401_1001572_pt1 | contig 19451 bp, 3 predicted proteins | sample PopdelMetagenome_FD_205666 | JGI IMG/M metagenome (GOLD analysis project Ga0325401, IMG submission 205666) | Populus deltoides microbial communities from Bellville, Georgia, United States - Xylem-PdKOR-R2 | ecosystem: Host-associated > Plants > Phyllosphere > Stem > Wood/Secondary xylem | place... | reverse complement strand
AAAGTTTACATTATTGTCGATGTTTATGCACAATGGCTGATTTTCCATGTTAGGAGCAGCAAGCTCCTTAAGTGTTTGTTGTCGTGCAACAGCCATGGTATTAAGGCGAGCTTCCTTTCGTAACCTGCGTAAAGTTTTTTCTATTTCGAGATCCAACTGCACTTGACTTTGATTAGTAGAACGGGTTACTAGCATAAATCATCAAAAAAACTCAAAAGAAACCAACCACACAAGACATCTTCATTATAATTTGTAATGTGAGGAATCGATGTAATTAGGCTTGTTAATCCAAAAGCCAACAAGGGCATCAATTTATGCTAGTAGCCATTGACTAATTCACAAAATAAATGCAAGCCAGTTCATATACTTATGTAACCTAGAATATAGTGAAGAGATTCATTGAATGAGATTTAATCTGTTGATATGGAGCATCTGAAAGGATAGTGATTGATAATACTAGAACTTCAATGAAAGAATGATAGTAGATCATTGTGCGAAATGGAAAATCAAGCACTCAAATACATCTCCAAACAGACCATAGATGAATGGTGTTGTAGAAGCTACCAATAAGAATATCAAGAAGATTATACAGAAGATGATAGTCACATATAAGGACTGGCATGAAATGCTTCCTTTTGCTCTATATGCATATTACACCACAATAAGAACATCTATAAGAGCGACATCTTATTCCTTGGTTTACAGGGCAAAAATAGTAATGTCGCTAGAAGCATAAATCTCATCTCTAAAGGTATTGATGGAATCAGAACTTGAGAAAGCTAATTGAGTCAAAATGAGATATGAGTATTTAAATCTGATTAGTGAAAAGAGGTTAGCTACAATATATCATCACTCGTTGTATCAACAAAGAATGGCTAAAGCATATGAAAAGAAGGTTAGACTAGGGTATTTCCGAAATGTGATTTAGTACTGAGAAAGATCTTACCTTTACCTAGCAAAGATTAGAGTAAGTGGGCACCCAACTACGAAGGCTCATATTTAGTGCAAAAAACATTCTTTATGGGAACTTTGCTTAGGCCTGTGAACTCTAATTATGTAAAGAAATACTATGTATAATGTACTCATCTTCTTTAAATCAGTAAAGTTTGGCTATTCATTTTTGTTACATGGTATTTCGCAAATGATCTCAAAAGGCTCAAGAAAACTCCTTTTCAAAAATCATTTTCTTTAAACAAAGGTTTTCAAGATTTGATCAAAAGGTTAACGATTTCAAGAAAAATCAGTGATATGTCAAGAGTAATGATTCACCAAACAACTCCCTAGGTGATGGCTAAGTACCCAGGAACCTAAATAGATGACCTGACCATCAAAGTTTATCATACAAAAGCTACATGAAACAAAGACAGTAAAGTTTTCATGAATCATGAACTCACAAAATGATTCCATGCAAATTGTTATGATGATGAGGTTAAAATTTATCGATCCTAACCAATCTTGCTTGAAATGAGAAAATGTTATGTTTTGATACCCACTAGAAATGAATATATCCATTGTAGTCTCAATTTGAGCCGAAGTGAAATTTTTTTTTTCTCCTTTGTAAGATAACTCTAGCTAAGATCACACCCCACACTAGAGGTAAGTATCAGAAAATGATGAGAATATGGTTGGAAAACCCAGAAAATATAGAATACCTGTGAATAGAATCCACAAGAACTTGATTAAAGCCGCAAGACCAACAAGCCAAAAAAAATATGGGGGGCTTTGCTAAGTAACAAATCTTGAAAAAAAAAACACCGATATTTGAAAAACAAGTAAATGCTTCTCCTGCAGCTTCGACGAATAAAGAAAAGGAAAATCATTGAGGAACTCGCAAATAGAAGATACATGTTTGGGTTTTCGATCAAGGGCTTTAAATAGAAAAAGATATTGGTATCTTGATTCTTATAGAAAGTTTGATATGAATAGATAAAAAGATTTCAGGAAAAGCCAATTAGGTGTTCAATCAAAGGTTTAAAGTGAAAAGAAAAACATGGAAAGATCATTTATCTCAACTTCTATGAGCGAAGGTCTCTAATAGCATAACATATCTAGGAAAGCAAAAGAGGATGAATTGTTATAAGGGAGTGAAAGTGATCCTAGACCCATGAAGACCTTAAAAACCATTTGAGCCTGTGAATTGCTTTTTTTTGGTAGCCATTAAACTCAACTTTCATTACATACTTTAAAAATTCCATTTTAATCAAGCAAGGAAGAAAGACTGATAAATACGCTCTTGAAACGTAAGGAACCATTCACGAGAGTTATGATAAAGTGAATAACTATTCATCTTTGTTGAGAAAATTCAAACATAAAACTTCAAACAAGTATTTGATCCTTTTTTAACCTAATACAAAATGAGTCATCCCCTAAACCAATCACTATGATGAAATACCTTTCTTCGAAGACGAATACAAATCATAAGAGTTATGTGAACATTGCTATTTGACATGACTTTGAAAAATCCCAAGCTTTCAAAAAAACAAAGTAAATCTTGTGAAATCCTTGTTATGGAAAACACCTTAAAATAAAACCAAAACATGTGTCACGTATATTTGAGAAAGAGCACACGAAAAACAACATTGTCATAAGACAAGGAGTTCTAATGCATTCCTAATTAGGATAGTATTCATCATGGCCTAAATAATCACAAAAACAAAAGGCTATAAAGGCAACTCGATGCTTAAGACTTGAAAGTAACTTGCATGGACTTACTCGGGTAAACTAGAAAGATGAGCTGGAAAAAGTGATCACCTCATAAATTACAACCCTCGACAATTAAAAGAAGAGATTGTGAAGAAATAGGGGGCCTATATTTCAAAAGACATACATTGCATATGGTTTTACCTCAACTTTAATAATGTTGTTGCAGGATTCATCAATCAAGAGGAAATGCAGTGAAATCTACATACGTGAACGGAAGTTGAGAAATGATTAAGAGATCTCATCCATATGGTGTGGATAACTAAGGCCATAAGACAAGGCACTCCTTTTAAGAGTTTATCCTCAGAGGGTATTTTGTTTTAGAAATGTTTGAAGGATTTTAATGAAAATCTTAGTTTGAATTTCAAAATAGGCAGGCGCCCGTTAAAATAGATCAATTTCAAGGAAACATGGACGCTTGTTGAAGTTATCTTTGGAATTTGAAAATGATAGGTCACCCATGAAAATAGACTAGTTTTTTAATTTCAAAATGGACAAGTTACCCGTAAAAATAGACTAATTTCAGGAAAGTATAGATGCTTGCTGAAGTCTTTTTTGGAATTTGAAAAGGGTAAGTCATCCATGAAAATAGATCTTTTTTAAATTTCAAAATAGGCAGGTCGTTCATGAAAATAGATAAATTTTAAGGAAGCATGGATGCTTGTTGAAGTTCTTTTTGGAATTTGAAAAGGCAAGTCACTTGTCAAAATAGATCGGTTTTTGAATTTCAAAATGAGTAGGTCGCACGTGAAAATAAGCCAATTTCAGGGAAGCATGGACACTTGCTGAAGTTATTTTTGGAATTTGAAAAGGATAGGTCACCTGTGAAAATAAACCAACTTTTAATTTTCAAAATAGGTAGGTTGCCCGTGAAAGGAGACCAATTTCAAGGAAACATGTACGTTTTCTGAAGTTCTTTTTGGAATTTGAAAAAGGTAGGTCGCCCGTGAAAATAGGCCAACTTTTGAATTTCAAAATAGGCAAGTCACCTGTGAAAATAGACCAGTTTTTTATGTTAAAACCAAACTCTTTGGATGGATGGATCACCCAGCAAGTCTGCAAAATTGATGACCCAATTCTAATTGACAAAATGTAAATCCCGGGAAAAATCAAGGCTGGATTAAATTAAAGAAAATAAACTAAACTAAAAAGATATGGGGGCAAAAAGAATACACTTAAAAAAAATAGGGCCTAAATGCAAATAAGAATAATTATAGAGCATAAATACCCATCTTCTCACTAAAAATCTACAGCTATCGTAAAGAAAAAAAATAGGGAGTTTTTGTATCTATTTTTACAAATCAAGAGAGAAACACTAAAATTTCAAAAACTCATCCAAGATTAAGGGTTATAAGTAGAATAAACATTGGTGGGCAAGGAATTAACAAGAAAATTTGAACAAGAAGAGAAGAGGGGAGGGCCAACTGTCATTAGAAAGAAAAGGAGGGAGTTGAAGATCGAAACCTTGATTCGTACCAGGTAAGGTGTTCTAAACAAGGTCTTATGAGTCATTTTAAAGTCAATTATAAATTGATGCCTGGATGTTGAATTATAGATTAGAGTTCTTAGACTTAAATTGAGGAAAAAGTATTAGTTGCTAAATTAAATCACTTCATATGTTGTGTGTAAATGGAAAGGTTGATGAATTTGGACAGTACTTAAAAGTGCATTTTTATCAAGGTTTTATATCATCATTTTGCACTAGAAGTATCAATAACTCCTTAACTAGAGCATGTTTTATAATAACATGTCAAATAATATAAGATACCTTTAATTTATGATAAATATTCATCTTAAATGAGGCTTATCACATAAATCAAAGAATTGATTGATGAGTTTAACTACTGAAATTGAGAAGACAAAGAGAGGGCTAAACTTAGAAAAGAGATGCTGGTTTAGTCCAAACTGGAACACTATTCGGTTATTGGATCATAACTGGAGTTGTAGAACTTGGGTTTAGGTCTGACTTATATGTATGAAAAGTTAAGACATAGACCTAAAACGTTCATGAAGAGTCCAAGATTTAAAAGTGCCATTTTCGAGTTCAAATGATAGCAATAATGGAGAAGTCAGAATCTATCCTGCAGTCCAGACACTGTTCAATGTTCAGCCCACAACTCGAGTTCTAGAAGTCCAAATGCGCCTATTCTTGTTTTGTTGGAAAGCTGAGACAATTTCCAAGAACTTTCATGAATACTATCTGTTCAACTTCTAATGTTAGCAATGCCATTTTGTTCAGACAAGAAGATAAGGATTGTCACCAAGTCAAGATGTGGCCACCCACTCAACAATTAGTCATCAAATCAATAGTTCTGAATTTTGACATATAAAAGGAGACATTTGCCATGTATTTAGGCATCTTGGTTTTTAGATCAAGATCATGTTCTTGCTCTTTTTCTTTATATTTTTGTAATGCTTAAGTTTTGCTTTCATTAATCTCTTATTTATGCCTTTCATTTCCTTTACTATACTTATATTATCATGTTCTCCTCTTTTTTATTTAGGTTTCTCTTCTTCATTATGTTTAGTTAAGTTTATTATGTCAAAGTGAAAAGGTTTCACTAATGATGTTATGATATGTATAATATAAACTCAATATGGACTTCAATGATTATATCCTAAACAACTTGCTATTAACATGTTTTATCATTTTTATCTTATTAATTCTTAATACCTTGCATATTAAATGGTTAATCTAAATTTGTGTTGTATAACACTTGGTACAACAAATGCTTGACACTTTCATAGCCAACCATACGGTATACCCTACACTTGTTCTATGAAAGGAACTTGATTTGTTGTTAACATAAGTTAGCATCATGAATTCCTGGAAATATTTAAAAGTTTGGTGTTACTTAAATAAGATAATTAATATGATCATGTTAATAATTTATAATGAGCTATTAATGACAAATCAATTGATTGGAACCTCCTTTGTGTGGTGTTTCCAGTTGAGCAATAAAAAGAGTTTATATTATACTTATTTGAAATACCATTAGTGGATTCTCTAACCTTGGCATTTGGTTTATCCTTGTTTAATCCTTACATCAATATCACATCTCAAAAGTTCTCTTCAACTCCTTTTCATTTATTGTTTATAATTTTATATAGTTAACCTCCCTGTGGTTCGACCCTGGTCTTTTGGGTTATTTATTACTTCAACACTCCTACACTTGGGAGAAAACATCAATCTTTTGGTCGTATCATTGACTAACTAATGAAATTGGTCTTGCTCAATTTGGAGTTATTGAACTCCAGCTATGGGTCACCAACCGAGACTAGGTCATGACAGACCATGTAGGGTAGTAGGTCTCGTTTGTTAATGAGCAATTTTGGCTGTTTTGGAGGTAGAATTGGGTTCTCCTTCCTCAGAGAACTTGTAGCCTCATGTCTTAGCTTTCCAACGAGATCAATATCGCTTGAAACAGAGTTCTATAACTTTAGATATAGTTAAAAATATGAGGAGAGATCGGACAATAATGGTTCAAAAACGAGATAGTAACAATTCAATGTCTAGACTGTAACGATTGGACAGTAACAGTTCAATGTCAAGACAATAATAGTTGGACAGTAACAGTCTAAATGTTTATTGATGAGCAATTTTGACTGTCTTGAAGGCAGAACTGGGTTCTCCTTCCTTCAGAGAACTTGTAGCCTCATGTCTTAACTTTCCAATGAGACCAATCTCGCTTGAAACAGAGTTCTATAACTCTAGATATAGTTAACAATCTAAGGAGAGGTCAGACAGTAATTGTTAAAAAACAAGACAGTAACAGTCCAAATGTTTGTTGATGAGCAATTTTGACTGTCTTGGAGGCAAAATTGGGTTCTCCTTCCTTCAGAGAACTTGTAGCCTCATGTCTTAGCTTTCCAACGAGACCAATCTCACTTGAAACGGAGTTCTATAACTCTAGATATAGTTAAAAATTTGAGGAGAGGTCGGACAATAACGATTCAAAAACAAGACAGTAACAGTTCAATGTCTAGACTGTAACGGTTGGACAGTAACAGTTCAATGTCAAGACAATAACAGTTGGACAGTAACAGTCCAAATATTTATTGATGAGCAATTTTGATTGTCTTGGAGGCAGAACTATGTTCTCCTTCCTTCAAAGAACTTGTAGCCTCATGCCTTAGCTTTCCAATGAGACCAATCTCGCTTGAAATGAAGTTCTATAACTCTATATATAGTTAACAATCTAAGGAGAGGTCAGACAGTAACGGTTCAAAAACAAGGTAGTAACAGTTGGACAATAACAGTTCAAATGTTTGTTGATGAGCAATTTTGACTGTTTTGGAGGCAGAAATGGGTTCTCTTTCCTTCAGAGAACTTGTAGCCTCATGTCTTATATTTCCAACAAGACCAATCTCGCTTGAAATAAAGTTCTATAACTCTAGATATAGTTAAAAATATAAGTAGAGGTCGGACAATAACAGTTCAATGTCTAGACAGTAACAGTTCGAGATTTAAACATAAATGATTCAAATATAAAGAAAGGAATGATGACTATGGTTGGACAAAGAACGATAATATAAATGGGTGTAATGAGAAAAACATAAAATATTAAGAAATGACAGAAAGAAAGACTTATTTGCTGTTGATATGGTTATTATAAAACATATCCTTAAGTGAGGAAAATTTATGAGATAAACCTGTGATTTGCAGGAGGAACCATAGACGTGGTGCGACAGCAGCAGCAGAGGAGCTCAAGTAGAGCTTCTATTGCAGGTAGGTGAATCACACCTATACTTTCTAGTTAAATTTCATGATTTAATATATTACCGATATGAAATGTGAATTACTGAATATATGTGTATTCAAGGTGAAAGGTTGTTGTGTGAATTGCCAAGTGATGAAATTATCGCTGACAAAAGAAATATAAGAAGTGTGATTAAGGGCATAAACTAGCATACATTGAGTGTATGTTAGGATCCCGGGTAAGGGGATCACCATGTATTTGCTATCATATATTTAGTGTATGTTAGGATCCTGGGTAGAGATCATATTGCATCAACTCCTACGGGGTGATGATGATGATACTAGTGAAATTAGTATCGGTAAAGCATTAAGCAGAAATAATCTTGATTGATCTTATAAAATCTAAAATGAAGGTTGATAATGGAAGAGGGAACGATTATTAATAGTTGAACAAGGAAAAGATTCTAAGAAAACCAGAAGGGAAAAGTGAACAAAATATGAATGCATGTTACCCTTTTTAAATTGTTAGATATTTGTGTTGTTATATTTATTGTGATATTTATGTTTCAATAATATGTATTTTTTTCAGGACCATCGCATGCATGACAGGAGTAGATCCTAGCTTATGTTCACTTCTTGTAATCTAAGTTCTAGAGAGTATACCTTTGTATTTTGTAAACATGGAAATGTTTGTATAACTTAATTTGTATAATTAATGTTTAAACTTGATTAAATGAACTTAACTCTGTAGTTCATACAACCATATTTCATGTACGTGTATTTATATTTTTATCCATCGATAATGATATTTTGTTATATAATGTATATCATAAATATTGTGGTGGATAGTTGTGATAACTTAATTTGTGGGTATAAAACCCAGGATGATTGGGTCAGGTTTGAGTTAGGAGATACGAGTTATTAGAAGTGTAAACAAGTTACATGTCGATAACTTGGGACCTTCCGGTATAGAGGAGACTCCGTCGAAATTTCGGTAGGTTTTAATACGAAGACCATGAATATATATAGAAAAAAAAATTAATTACTCTATTTTTTTGTTGACATCAGATTGTTATTTTTATCTCGGAACGGGGGATGTTACACAAAAGACCTATTCAATAAAAATATTTTTATTTAGGGTAAAACAATAAAAATTTAGATAAATACTCAATAAGGATTTTGAAAGGCTTAATTAATTTTTATTGAGGACTTGATTGCAAGGAAAATCTATTTTTTGGAGTCAATTTGGGTGTTAATTGGAAGAAATTGAAGTTTGGGGACTCAAATTGAACTTTGTAAAGTTTAATTGGTCAAATTAGGGACTTGATTGTGAAGAAAATAAAGTTTGATAGCCAATTAGGGGATTTATTGAAGAAATTCAAAACTAAGAACTAAATCGTAAAAGGCGCGAAACTTTAAAAGCTGAAATTAACCAAATCATGGGCCAAATCAAAGAAAATTGAAAGTTGGATGGTTAATTTAAGGTCCAAATGCACAAACTATAAACCAAGGACCAAGATAAAAATGGTGCTAAATTTTGAGTTTGATGATTAAGTTTGGCAGGGGTGAAATTGTATGAAATTAAGAGTTTTGAAGCCAATTACGGGTGCAATAAAAAACAATTGGAAGAATAATTTGGGTCTCAAAGTGTTTAAAGAGTCAGTTTTGGATTGAGTTTTGATGTTTTTGTTGGCTGATAATAGGGTTGTAGTTTTGAAAGTTGAAATCTTATACGTATACATGATGATTTGATGTTATTTGTTAATGTTTTTTATTCAAACTATTTGTTTATGATAATATGGTTTGTTAGGGCTACGAGAGCTTGGTTTGAAGGCTTAAAATATATTTTCTAGGTTTGACAATGTATGTTGGGTTTTTTAGGCAACCTGAATTCATGTTCATCCGAAAAATATTGTCTTGAGTGCTAGTTTTAGGATTCATTTTGATTTGTATGTTGGGTTTTCTGGGCAACTTGGGTTCATGTTCATCCGAAGAACATTGTCTTGTCTTAAGTGCTAGTTTTAGGTTTTATTTTGATTTGATTTTGGTTTCTGCAAATTTATATATTATTATTAGTAAATAATCTAGGATTTTCATGCATCAATAACATATTTTTGTTGGTTTTAACCTTAGGGTTTTGGTTTTGAATGAAAACTCATTTTGACAAAAATTGTGATGTTTGAGTAATAATCAAAGCAAATGGATGCTTGATTTTTTATTTATGCTTGATTGCAAACAAAACCTTGCCTTTTATTGCTTAAAATATGGTTTGGTTTGATGTTTACGTTGCTGGGTTTGAATTTGAATGCTCTTCATTTTCCTTGGTTTTTGATATATTTTTGTTAGAAAATTTTGTGTTTTTTGTGTTTTTATTTTGTTTCGATTTAAATCTCTATTTTAATTTATTTTTGGGTTAAACTTTATTTTTAGGTCGACCCAGTTGAGTCAAAACCGGGTCAAATACTGAAGGCTTTGTTTGGTCTATCACAATTTTGATAATTTTAGTTTAAGGGCATGTTTGGCAAATACATTCTTAGACTTATTTTGAACAAAAATATAGTTTTGCCAAACATGGCCCTAAAAAAATTTAAAAAATTTTGCTCGTTACATACGGCCCAAATTTTATAAAAATTGCATTTTTAATTATAAAAAAGAAGAAAAAAAATTAGCATGATTTTTAGAAAAATACATGTGTTGATTTTCCTTTGTATCTTTTGGAATTTACACTAAGTTTGTAAAATTGTTTGAGGATTTGACCAATATTTTAATAACTCTAAAATTTTAATTCATGAAAATTAATGATTAACATTATAGTATAAATATTGGACCTGTAAGTAAGTTGACATTTAAATAATAGGAGTTCACTATATAATTTTCAGGATTATTTTAGATATTTAACAATTTTAATTGAGAGCATTTTTTTACCACAATATACGAGTTGTGTTGAATCCTTTTGCCTGCCAAGATAGGTGAACTCTATCAAGGCACATACATAGACTCTTCCCATAAGAATTTGTCTAAGTATACGAGCTCATAATAAATTTGAAATGTCAAACTTATTCATAAGAGTAATCTTTATTCTGAGCCATAAACCGACCATCAATTAAGAATCCATCAAAACTTTTAAATTATATCTAGACCGCAGAATGCAGTCTATCTTAGGTAAGGTGTGTTAAAGGTGTTGATATCTTTTTTATTCACAATCAGTCCCTTACCCTTGAAATTTCTTATAAGACCAATACACTCGGGTCTAATGATATTAAACCAAATAACTAGGTGGTGACTCTTCAATCCCGACATCCCGCTATGCCGCGCGCCCATGTAAGATATATAGTATCAATCATCATAACTTTTATAAACATATATTAGCATATTTTCCGGTCAGCCAAGCAGAGGAGAGATGCCATATCAATTTTCATGGTGTTTCTCAAGGTTGTTATTCGGACGTAAGAAAACAATATAACAGAAATCAACTTTTGGTATGGTGATTAAAATTAATAAAAACATGAATGAAACGACGGCACCCAATGAAGATTATGTGAATTGCCTGCTATTATTAACGCAGAGACCGTTGAATAAATTGAACGATTCAAAAGATGGTGTTGCATTACACAAATCATAATACACATGTACGAATCATGCTTTCTCACATTAATTCTTTGTCCTTTATGACTTTATTATTCTTAATTGATGTAAAATGAATGAGCACTCCTAAATAAAATTAGACAAATTCAATAATCATTACTCAATTATTTCTCATTAAAAGACTGAACATAAATTCTAAATTAGAATTAAACAAAAAAAATCTAGAGCTTAAAACGAAAAAGAATAAGTTGGGAAATTAGACGAAGAAAAGTCTAAAAAACACGGAAAAATTTGTTCAAAACTTATCAAAAACAATCTTCTTCAGCCCCTTTTATAAAAGATTTTGGAACTAAAACTAATATATAATTAATTATGGTAATTATCAAAATAAATATCAGCATTAATTACTTGCCATAAAACAATATTAAACTTGACAATTTTGACTTTAAATTTGACATTTTTTATAATGAAAAACTTTTCAGATTCATAAAAAAAAATACTAATTGATCAAGAACAAATGATTATCCTTGACAACAATAAAATTTTAATAAGTCTCTCATAATTTCGACAACATCATCTTGTTTAAATATATTCATAAATAATGGTCAACAAACTCAATGAATCATTACTCATTACTTAGTTATCTTTATATAAGAATCGAAACTAAACTCCAGATTAGGATGAAGACAAAGAGAAAAACTTGAACTTAAAAAGAATAAGTTAGGAAACTAGGTGAAAAATAGTCTAGAAAATTATGTATGAAAGCTATAAAAAAAAACCAACTAGAAACACTCTTCTTCAATTATTTTTATAGAGGATTTTGAAACTAAAATTCATATAGAATTAATTATTGTAATTGCCAAAATAAATTTTCTATATTATTAGTCTTAATTACTTGTCATAAAACAAAATTAAACCTATAGTTTCGGCTTTAAATTTGATAATTTTTGTACTTAAAAACTTTTCAAGTTCATGAAGAATAAGGCTAACTAATCAATTCATGGGCTGAACAAACTAAAGAGCTAGCAAAAATAACTTTTCATGGACCAAAGAATTATTAACTCAAACTCAAAATAAGTTGGAATAAAAAAATAATTTTTTAATAGTTCAAAATATTATTTTTACAATAAATTCAAAACTAGGCATAGACTTTAAGTCGGGTTGAGAGCGCATGGATTAGGATAAAGTTCATTTTGCTTAGATCCTCTTTTCTCTAAAAGTGTGGGTGCCTTTTAGGTTCAATTTTAACTCTTCATCTTCCTACAAAATAAACTAGAAGAAAATCTTGTATATTTCCTTAGATGGGATATATTTTTTTAGGATTTTTGGGTTTCTAAAAAATATATCAACCAAGATTTTTTTTAGATCAATTTTTTCATTCACCCACAAATTATTTTAATATGTTAATGTTATATGTTAAAGAGCTTATATTAGATAATAACTTCCAACAAAGTTTTAATTCTAAAAGTAAATGGACTTCATTTTTAATTTGACCTTAAATATGCCTGTTAAACATGTTTCAAGATATTGAAGCAGGGTTTTCAGGTTTGTTTCGAGGAGAAAGCACAATTAACAGTTCAAGTGAGACTTTCTTAATTGTATCATTGCAAGGCTGCTTTTTATTGACTGTCATAACTCAATTTTCAGGTTTTCCCTAAAATCATCTTCTTTTTTTAAATTCAAAACAAAAGAATAGATAAAGACAAGCAACTTGTCAAAAATAGATTGAGAAGGGTTTCAAATGCATGGAGAACCTAGAGTTTCGAACAAAATTGAGAGCCCAATTATACTCAAGACTGAAAAGACAATGCAAATTCAATGTCAAATTAAATAATTATTGAACGAATCTACATAAAAATTAAGTATGAAGACTTAATTAGATTTTTAATAGGCTAATTTGATTTAATCGTGGGCCCTATTAAAGGTTTCATTAAGTTTAAGTATTAATTTGGGTCAAATTAAAAAAGTTAATTAGGTGGAATGAATTAGTTTTATTAGGGATTTAATTAGTGAAAAATTAAGTTTGGAAGCTTAATTTGAGCTTAATTGAGAATATTAGAATTTTAGAAGACCATATTTAATTTTTTCAAACTCAATTGGGTGAAATTAGAGACAATTGAAATAAAATTAAAGTTTAAGGGGGTCAATTAAGGGTCCACTTAGAGAAATTTAGAGCCACAAACCTTTTTGCAAAAGACACACAAATTTAGGGAACTAATTCAATGAAAACAAGGGTCAGATTGAAAAATTTGAAAGTTTGAAGGTCAGTTAGGGATGAAATTAAAAATACTCACGACCAAGGATCAAGTTGGAAAATGTGCTTAAATTAGGGGTTTTTTTTTAAGCTTTACAAAGGTGAAATTTATCTGATTATTGAAATCAAAATTCAATTAAAGACCTCATTGAATAAATTAGAGGATTAGGGGCTGAAATTAAAAAGGAAATTAATGACGTAATTCAAGTTAAAACACTAAAACAACGTCGTTTCATTTAAATAAAATAATATGTTTTGGCTAAGTTTTGACCAGAATGACGTTTTTTGGTTCAAAACAACGTCATGTTGGTCAACGTCAAGTAAAAACAATAAAAGTCAAATGACACGGCTGCTTATTATCTTCAACCTCCACCCGACGACAATTAAAAATGCAACTCTGATGCCACCTTTCAAGCCTTCATTCTCTCATACCTTAACTATAAAAAAAAAAAAAAGAAACCACTCTCGTGACCTGCCATTTCACCCAAACTTAAGCAAAAACATTGTTTCTTGGAAACCATGAACCCGCTACAAAGTTGATCCAAAGACGCTGACACAACCACCCTTTGCAACTTGTGATGGTGACTTTTAGTCAATGGTTGGGATCCTTCCTCTTTAAATCAAGGGCTAAGATTCATGCCCAATAAAAACAAGATATCCATCTTTCACCCCCTATAAATAGAGGTGAATTTCGTTCAAAAAAATAAAAGAGAAATATGGAGAGAACAAGAGCAAAAAATAGACACCCATATAAACACTATTTTTCTAGCCGTCAAACCAACCATCTTTCTCAACCTCCAACGACCACCATGAGCTACCTCTAGTACTGGTAGTGCCACCAATAATAAGCCAACATTCCCTCCTTGTTTAGGTAACATCATTCTCTCTTTTTTTATTGTGTCTAAGCTTTAAAAATTATGAGAAGACATGCTAGCAAATCTTCTTCTTAAACCACCGCCAAGATGAGCCAATGGGGTAAAAGAATAAGCTAGACCTCATTCCAGCCCAGCCCATATGATTGGGCTAGGTGTAGCAACATCATTAAAAAAAAGAAAAAAAGAGCTTGTTAGGCTGACTATCAGCCCAAAAAATTGGTTGGGCTAGGCCTGAGCACAACCTGTACATATAGGCTTATATCTCAGGCCCAATAAGCCCATCTCATATGGCTAGGCCAAGCCTAACCCAGACTTAAAGGCATGTTTGGCCTTCCTTATTTTCTTTAAAAAAATAAGGCTTTGTTGGGTCCTTAAGATTTATTTGCCAAACACGCCCTAAGCTTTTTCCCTTTGGTTTTATTTTATCTTTATTTGTATGTCTAGCCAAACAAGCCCTTCAAATTTTCAAAAAATTCTTAAGAAATTTAAAGACCATTTTGAAATTATTTTTGATCCATCACATGGTTTTTCAATAATTTTTGCCTAATATTAAATTGTAGACTTAAATTGTAAGATACGAGCCAATTATTAAAAATATCTGATTTTTCTCTAGAATTTCAAAAAAAATTCAAAAACAATTCCCTTGATTTAGAAAACATAAAAATATGTTTTTTTTTTCAAGTATTTCATTTTAATATCGGATCCTATATTAAAATTACCTGGTTTTCTCCAATATTTTAAAAAATCCAAAATAAAAATTTTTGATTTCAAAAACACCGAGAATATGTTTTGTTTTTTTGCATACAACTAAATTCTAAAGGTTTTTCACACATTTTTCAAAAAAACAAAATCATATTTTTATCTTGCAAAATGAATATCGTAATCAGTTTATGATTATTCATTAAGATTCGACCACAATACAATAAATCCAACAACAATTAATTTATTTAATTAATATTCAGAGTATTAGAATTTAGTTGTAGACTTAAATATTTAGATATATAAAATTACACTATAAAGTATACCCTCAAGATTAAAGATACAAAAACAAAAAATAAATGTGATGCTAAAAACTAAACTTTAGTTAAGATTTAACCCATAAGATAGAGGCTTTTTCACAAAAGGTAATCTACCTTAAATTTTAGATAAAACCAACAAATAAAAACATGTCTTAGATTAATAATTAATCAGCAAGGCAACTTACCAAAGGCAGGGTACACTAGAAGTGATGCGTCTTTCTCTTGCACAACCATTAAGTTTTCTAGTGACTATAATATTAGATAGTGACTCATAATCCCTCTAATCATAACTTTATGAAGCAGCTCTGTGATTTAAGGTTGTGCACATCATGACAGTAACATTTTGACTGTGACATTGATATGAACTTGCTAGAATTTCTAAACTTACAGTAAAAAGTATGTACTTAAAAGCAATAATGAATAGAGATTAGGTCGAAACGACATAAAAGGACCAAATTTCTTTTACAACATGAACAGATGTTACACATAAATTTAGGTGATTCCCCTCGCATGAAGAAGATGGTTAAAATAGAATCCTGGAATGCATCACCTTCTGAGAATTTTTAACTTCTTGGAACTACTATAGTACATATAATGATGATGTCCCATGATCAAATTCGCATAACTTATGTAAATTCCTCATTGAAACAAAATGGTGGAAGGGAAATTATAAGTAACACACAGACATAAAACGGCTCTTTGGGAACAAATTTCTAGCTGCAAAATGCAGCATACTTTTGTGTAATAAGGTGATGACTAGATAAATCTCATTTAGACACAAATCAGCACGTGTAGCAGACAGCCAAATGTGAAAATTAATAGCTTCGCCTATATGTTTCATATCACAAACAAACCGATCAAATTCACCACTCCATCAAATACGATTTTTGAATCAAATACGAAGTTAAGCCCAAAACCAAGCTATTTGGCTGTGCACAATCCCATCTGCACATTCCACGTCAAAGACAACCATTACAGAAGGTCCATAACCACTTCAATAATTTAGACCAGAAAGAAAATCCAGTATTAAGCAAGACAAAAAGGCACCCGTGTATGAAAACCTGAGTGAGGCAGGGGAGAAGAAGTGAGCGGCAAACCAGATCCAGTCCCTATTGAATTCTCCCATAGTATCTCCCTCTCTTCTTCTTTTTTCTCTCACCTTTTTATTTTATCAATTGTACAACACAAGAAAAACCGTTAACAAAAAATCACTCAGCCTCTCTTTCAACATCAACAAAATGCCTATTTCCTTCATCTGCTAATTACTGCCCTGATCCTTGTGAATCATCTTTAGAAGGATTTTGTTGCTGGTGCTGCTGCACCCTAGCCTGCCCCATCTGCTGATAAAACTGACTCAAAGTTTATGGGCTCAAAACCCCAATATGCCCATCTTGTGACAACCCAAGCTCCAATCCTGGTAACTACTGGCTACCAACACCTAAAATTGAAGTAAAACTCATAGGCCCAATATTGTTTCCTGGCAAGTCAAACCCTGAAAATCCATTTTTTTTGCAAATAACTCGAACCACCACCACCTTCACATACTATATTTATTGTTGATGGACCAGTGGTATTAGATGATGACTGGAACCCATAACGTCCACCTGGGGGCCATAATCCTACACTTGTAACTTGATGGGGTCTCCCTAAATTGCCACCTAACATTGCCCAACTGGTCCTCCTACTATTGGACCCACCTATATCATCAATCTTTTGATGCAAACCAGCTGCAAGAGAAGCTCCTTGTTGTGAAATTGCACCACCAGCAGCTACCAAAGCTGATGCAGGTATTGTACCAGTCCCAGTTGCTGCAATTATAGATGGTTCAGCTTGTTGTAGAAGCCACTGTATTGTCTCACCATCAGATTTGTGACCCAATTCTCTTGTTAATTGAAAGATTTTTGCTGCACAAAAAGCTGACATCCTTATCCTTCTACCTCTACCTTCAACTTTTGTGTGTCTGTCTTTGTTTGAGCTTCTTTTTGGAGCTAAGTGTTTCTTTTGCTCTTCTTTGTCAGCTACTACAATCTGAAAGTCTTCGATTTCTGCTGCTTTATTCTCACCCATGTCTATATCACCGCAACACCTTCATAACCAAAACCAACTTAGTCCGTTGTGGTGCTATAATAATTAATTAAAATCCTAATAGCGTAACTTTCTCACTTTTTATCCAAACTCAATTTTTTTTTGTAAACCTCTGCCCTTTAAGTCTACTTGTCTTTTTGCAAACATGTATGTGATTGTGTACTTTTTACCTTCTCTTTGTCTCTTTGTATGATATGGACATGGGTGCTTGTGTGTATTTTTCTTACCTTTTTTTAACTGTGGTGGTGAGTGGGGGTTGTGTTTTGACTAAAATTTTAGATAAGATGACAACTTAAACTCCCATACCAATTTCTTTCACCAATTAAGACAAACAACAACACATGACATGAAAGAAAGACAACATTCATTTGCACATCCATGGATATATTCTCCATTTATTTCTATCTTCATATTTTCTTGTTCATTATTTTTCTCTTGCATGCTATAAGTAATAGCAATACATGATGTCATTTCTTACAAGGAACTCAAGTTCTCATGTGGATGCTTGAGGTGTAAACATCTGCCTATAAATGCATCTAACTTACTCTAAGTCTATCTTTTAGACATAGCAGACAAAAAACTTGTCATTAACTCCTTCAAGTGATACATAATGTATTTTTTTCATGAAATGATTGCTTTCAAGCTCAACACCTAAAATGCTTGTAATTTTAAGTTTTAAGCTTTCAGTAATGTTATTATTTTAAGTGATTACTTTTTTTCATTGCTAAATAAAGGACATGATTCCCACTAATAAGGGTGTGTTTGGCATTATATAGCTTTTGTGATTGTGGTTTAAAAAATATAGGTTTTTAAAAAAATACTTTTAGTTGCAGTTTAAAAAAATATGTTTGGTTAAAGTTGATGTGAGATGGATTTTTGCATGTAAAATAAATAAAAAAAATCATTTATAAAAACAGATTATTTTAGCTTTTACAAAATCAAGGTTTGAAATGCAATTTTATATGGAGCCCAATGTAAAAGCAAAAGTTATTTGACGAACTATATGATATTTTCTATATAGTTTGGGGAAAAAATAGAAGCTACCACAATACTAAACAATCTCTAAAAATAATAATTGTGGCATCAACTATAACCTCAAAAAATAGGCTAGATGGGCTGGTGGTGGTGTATGTTTATAGGTATGATCTAAATACAGGGTTGTTTTGAAAATAAGCACAATTTAGAGAGGGGGAAAAAGGAAAACTAGCATTCATAAAAAAAAAAAAAAAAGTTTGAAAATAGCATAGTTTTAACAAAGACATGATTGGAAATAGAGACTTTAACAAAGACACAATTAGAAACGACTTTGACTAAAAACATCAAATTAACCCCAAATACAAATCCTAAACAATACCCAAACCTCAAATCATAACCCTAAATCTCAAAAACAAACCTTAAACACTAACATTAATCAATAACTCTAAAGACAAACACTAATCAATAACTCTAAAGACAAACACTAACTAAATATAGCAAAATATTTTGTTTTTTTGGCCTTTTTTTAATCTTTTGGTTTGTTTCTCCAATTCTATCATTTAGTGTGGGGTTTTGATTAAATTTTATCCTTCAGTATTCTGTTAATAATAAACTTGAAACAAACCAAAAGATAAAAAGGCCAAAAAACCCAAAACACTTTATTTTATTTAGTTAGGGTTTGTTTATAGGGTTATTAATTAGCGCTTATTTTTACGATTAGTGATTAGTGTTAGTGTTTAAGGTTTGTTTTTTAGATTGAGGGTTATGATTTAAGGTTATGATATTGTTTAAAGTTTGTATTTGATGTTAGTTTGGGGTTACGATTGATTTGTGGTTTAACTTTTTGGTCAAAGTCAATATCCCAATTGTATCGTTGTTAAAATCATTATTTATAATCATATTTTTGTTAAAACTATGATATTTTTAAAATACTTTTTGGCTAGTGCTATTTTGCCAAAACTTCCGCCTGAGTGTATTTGAAAGGAAAAATTTCTCTAAAAATGAATGAGAGGTTTTAATCTTGATTTGTTTTATGTTTGTTAAAGGGTTATTTTTGCTTATCAGTACCTTTTCTAAAACAATATTGGTGAAATAACACGATTGAAAAATAAATTGGTGAAATAACATGGTTTGTACATGTCGTGATTGAGAAACGTAATATTTATAGCTTGTCACTATTCATAATAGTGACATCTAAAAAACATTATTGAAGGGTAGGAGAGAGAAAAAGAAAAAGAAAAAAAACCCCCGACGACATA
>Ga0325401_1001567_pt1 | contig 19463 bp, 6 predicted proteins | sample PopdelMetagenome_FD_205666 | JGI IMG/M metagenome (GOLD analysis project Ga0325401, IMG submission 205666) | Populus deltoides microbial communities from Bellville, Georgia, United States - Xylem-PdKOR-R2 | ecosystem: Host-associated > Plants > Phyllosphere > Stem > Wood/Secondary xylem | place... | reverse complement strand
GTCCTCTCAAAACCTTTCCGTTCTCTCTCATCAAAATCGCTACTTTTTCTCTCTAAACCCTTCAATTTCCCTCGAACCTCAAAACCCATCTCTTATTACAAGCCATCAATGAACATCCTTAACAAACTAGGCTTTGGTCCCAGGTCACCTGACCCATCAACAATGGACCCAACAATCCCACAAGGTCCCGATGATGACTTACCAGCTCCTGGTCAGCAATTTGCTCAGTTTGGAGCTGGTTGTTTTTGGGGTGTTGAATTAGCATTTCAAAGAGTCCCTGGTGTTACTAAAACTGAAGTGGGTTATACTCAGGGTTTATTGCATAATCCAACTTATGAGGATGTTTGTACCGGTACTACTAATCATAATGAAGTTGTTAGGGTTCAGTATGACCCTAAAGAGTGTAGCTTTGACACTTTGATTGATGTTTTGTGGGCTAGACATGACCCTACTACCTTGAATCGCCAGGTGGGTTTGCTTGAATCGGCTTTTTTTTTTAACGGGTTGTCGAATTTTGATTTTTTGTGTGTGAGAGTTTGAGGCTTCGTGGTGATGTGAACTGGGTTTTGATTGGATTGTGCGGGGTTGGTTTGTAATTGGGTTTTGTTAATTTTCTTGGATTCTTGCTTAATTTGTAGTGCTACATGTTTTAAGTTCTTAAAGTTGGTTGATATTTTGGAGGTTTTGGTGGTTGACTTTTTTGGGTTTTAGGTGAGCTCTTCAGTGGATAATTCACTGATAGTTGTTTTTTTAGTTCAAGTTCTATCTTTTTTGTCTTTCTTGAGAATGAGTTGAGGTGATTTTGGGCCTAATTGCTTGGCACTTCCCTCCTTATTGTTGACATGTTACTAATTATTTCTATTTTTCGTTAGTTTGTAAAGAAGTAAATAACCTTCTATACCCTGTGTCAATTCGTTTGCCTGGAATGTATAGGTGCCCGGGTATGGGTTATTAGGAAACACACATAGGTTTTTTGAATCTAACTAAATGTAATATGATGTAGCTGAAGAATGAAATGGAAAGACCTGCTAACTTGGTGTCCACAATGAAGAAAATTAGTTGTCAAATCCACTTTGATTTTGGACAGTCTGGTGTAGTATCTACTTTGTATCGTTTTGGAAGGGGAGCCATCCGAAATTATAGATGATTTTCTAGAGAGATCTGTGCATGTTGAAAACTTCAACATATATCCAGTGACCCCTAATAGTCACGCATTGGACTTTTGAGTATACTTCGTTGGTTGTGTGAGTCAGCCATGGTGCTTGATTTGCATTAAGGGCAAACCAAACGAGGATATGCATTATCAGGTTGCACTTTAATGGTGCTGTGCGAGTCCATTGTTCATCCAGTCCATTCTCTGTCATAGTAGGATTAATGAGTATTATCACTTGTTTTCATTGGAATAGATGATCGATTTCGGACATTTATATTCTAGGCGGTAGTCCCGGCATGCCTGTGGTCATCACATGTCTTCCTGTTTCATTGTTAGCTTATTATATCACGCCATCAATAGCTGATGTCACTTTATTTATCCCAATTTTACTATGACATAATATTAATCTGCGTTGTCTCAAGGGATTTTATTGTGATACAAGTCTGATTTCAATGCACTCTTATTATGGTCTATTCATATTGCATATTCTAATATCTTGCTGGTCCTTGCTGGGCAGGGGAATGATGTGGGAACACAGTACAGGTCTGGAATATACTATTACACCCCTGAGCAGGAGAAAGCAGCGAAGGAGTCCTTGGAACGGCAGCAGAAGCTCTTGAACAGGAAGATAGTCACTGAGATTTTACCTGCCAAAAAATTCTACAGAGCAGAAGAATACCACCAGCAGTATCTTGCGAAGGGTGGCCGATTTGGATTTATGCAATCTGCTGAGAAAGGATGCAATGATCCAATCAAATGCTATGGCTAAGTCCTTAACCATCATTTAGAGGCAAACATCGTCCTAGGTTAATTATTCTTGTCCTGAGACTTTACCTGTTTATATTGATAAACCTAAGCTTTTGTGTGCTAGGCTATGTTGTGAATGCCAAATGTGCTTAGCTTCCAGGATACAGATATCTAGTTACCTAAACGTGTTTGATGGCCGCGTGCTCTACTGTTTGTGTAAAGGTAGTTTGGGCAGAATGGTTGGTATATAAGAAATAAAGTTTTTCTGTAGTTTATTTTGCTCTTCTAGTTGAATAGGTGTACTCGCTAGGCTGATCATAAAATTTTGCGGTTTAGCATCAGGATTGTTTACTAGTAGCAACTTTTGCTTATGAGTAAACTTTCTTTTCTTTCCTTAGAAATAAAAAATCAAGAAATAAGCCGTATTCGAACGCATCTCATCTCCCCCTTTGCTAGTATCAATATTTCTTAAATTATTAGGTATAATTATCAAATCTTTGTTCTGAAAAGATAAAAACTCATCAAACTGGAGGATAAAACTAGGGTATTGATAGAGAAAACAAGTAAGAAACAGTCAAATTCATAGAACAATGGAAGACGATAGAAAGATGAAAGGTTGTTTACCAATGATATTGTGAGAACATCACCGACAATAGCTAGGGTTTTTTCCTTGGAGAGGACGATCGAGAGATTGTTTATCAAAGTATTTAACATTTATATATATTCGCTATCAAGCCTAACAATCTTCTATTATTTGTTTTTTCTAACCAAGAATTTCCAAAGGAAGTATCCTCGCTGATGCTTCTGTGCACAGTTAAAGGGCCTCGTTTTCTGATTTCGGCCTGCTTCATCTGGGCTTGTAATTTTGTTGCACTTGTAGTTTAGTCTTGATGAGCTTTTATAAATGTAGGGCTTTTGCCCTGATTAATGAGATATATTATGATGAAAATAATAAAAAATACCTGACATATATGAAATGTTTCTTGATTTCATAAATATAGTTATTCCATAATACAAATTATGTGGTTGGAAAATGTTGAAAATTCCAAAAATAGGCTCTTATTTATTAAAATGGTGGTGGAGAGATTGATTTGATAATTTTGAGTTTGTCTTTTTTTTATATATAAAAAAATAAAAATTGAGTTCATATTATTTTGTAAATACTTAAAAGACAAAATATTGAAATATTGGAGAAAACTAAGAGTTAACAATCTCTTAAAAATATTATGTTATGTTGATTATTTTAATTAGCACTTAAATATTTTTGTTGCACAAAATAATAACATTATCAAAATCCCTTGAATACAGTAGAACATGCATCACATACCTCACCAACGTGGGTAGCACGAGTGATCAAGATACAACGATAAAAAAATAAAATAAAAAAATCCTTCTCCATGTTCAGGTCATGTTAAATGCTCAACAATTAAAACAATTGAAAGGGAATAAACAGCCGTTTTAACCAGTAAAATATCATGTTTGAAATCTACTAACATGACCCTCCAAGGCTACAGGAATATCATGCTTCGTTCAAGCAAAATTTTGATGGTTAAAAGTGAAGCAAAAATAATTTAAATTACTGTTGTTTTAGAGAATCATGCCGGCGCAGATAAGGCAGGGCATGGCGAGCATGTTAAGGAGCTTTGAAAGTGGGAGGTAGATCGTCTTTTTCTTAGTTAATCTGTGTGGTATTTAATTAATTACTAATTAATATACTAATGTTAATAATCTTATGTGCAATGTTATGCAAATGTAATTGACTATACGTACGTACTCGAAAGAAAAAGAAAAGGAAAAGGTGAGAATGGTTAGCTTGGAGTGCAAGGAAGCAAGAACTGCTATAAATGATTAGTTTGGTGGTTAACCAATTTAGTCCTAACCTAAACCACTAAGTTTTATAAACAAGCATGATCATACTCCAAGCCTGGTGGATGGGGGAAACATATGATTTCTTTTTGCCTTTTCCTGCCTTAATAATATATAAATACCGAGTAAGACATTAGGAAAATACTGGATTATTTAACTTGAATAGATAGCATAATTATAAGATCATTTGGACATCTTAATCATCTGATTAAATGGGGTTTATTGTTAATTAAGGTCTTGAATAATAAATCTAAATCGAGTCTATATATAAAAATAAAAAATAAGTTGATAAGTAGTCTCACGGGGATGAAACTGAGGATATTGCAATCTATTTTGAGTTGATTTGAGGCTTCTCCTGTGACCCCAATTATGCTAAACAACAACTGCTAAAAGCACCAAGCACAGCAGATCGAAGGGTTTTGTTTCTTTTCTTCTCTAGTTACTTCACATTAGTCAGGCCACAAGGAGAACAAAAACCCTTATATGATCAAGATATCCAAGAAAACAAAAGGAAGAAAACAGCTGTTTTGAATTGATGATTATATATTTGTTTTCAAGTGTTAGAATTAACAAGCTGTCAGTAAGAAAACCAGACACCTAGCCTAGAAAGAGGTATAAAAGAACTACAGAAGACAAGAAATCACAAGTACAAGAATGTTGTGTCGTAATGTGGACACATTCTACTAGCTAGCTAGCTATGAAAGCTAGCTGGAATTCTAATGATTGCCCTCTTTATGCGATGCAAGTAAGGCACTCGATTAATTAAGTTAACCTTCTAGTTGAAAGAAATTGAAAAAAATTAAATAAATAATAATTAATTAGGGTATGAATTGGTATATGGATATTCTAGATCAGATCATCTAGTTGTTTGATGGGACCATTTCCATTTTTAATAGAGCTATGGTTTCTGTTTTATATAATCCCAACTCGAATTCTCAATGCATGACTATATCCAAGCCTGCAATTTTCATGTGATCTTGTTCAGGCATAGGACAAGCGGATAGGGCATTAAAATTAGCCATCATATTTATCATTTTTATCCTTATTTTATAAACACGAAAATCTCAAAAAAAAAAAATTCGATGCAATTCAGTTAATTTATAGTATTTTTGGCACTTTTGCAGGTTTTTTTCGAGCATAAGATTCTTCGCAGGTCATTTTCACTAATTTTACTGTGTAAAACCGATTCATAATTGAGTCCACAACACGTTCTACTCATATTCAGAAATTTAACTATGATTTCCTTGCCCGTCAGGACTATGCAAACACAGCATTGACATCAACTTTCCCTCTCAAGCTTAAATTCCAACCCAATTTTGGTGCCATGAGAAACAAGATATAAAACCAGTGGGGACGTAAATGTCACGATATTCCTTTTCTTGCCAACCTCATCCACCAAAAGAGAGAAAGCAGCATTAATTAGATGTCATTACAAGTTAGACAAATTTATTTATTTTTCAACTCTCAATTATCGCTAATAATTACTCAAGTCCCACCTTTGATATGCAATCACTTGTCGAATCCAATTTTCTGTTGGAATATCTCTATCATGATTTTGATGTTAAGACAAAATCATGGGTTTACTACAATAATTATTAAAAAAAACTAATAAATTAGGAGTTATAATGATGTCTAATTACTGCTCCAACCACAAAAATCTATATAACTTGGACATCCATACTCAAGCAAGGACTGTGCGAGAGTCATGGGCAAGAACCTGGCTTTTGAGAATACCATAACTACGGAGGAATTGATCTGGTCGCATGCAGTAATAAAAAGACATGAATCCTTTTCCTTAGATGGGAAAGATGTTTGTGGCATGGATGGTATGGATAATGTGCTGGAGGTTGATGTGAGGGAGGAAGTAGCACGCGAAAGACTTAATTTGTTCTTATGAAGATAGTACACTGGTGGGTTCTGTACCAGATGTTTCTTACTCGAAACCCTGAATCCTCCAAAGCCACCATAAGAGAGCAGAGTCATAGTGAGGTAAGGTTGCTATGGAGGATGAGGCAATTTCCATGGTCGATAAAACACAGTTAATTTAATGATCCAGGAGGCCAAGAACCTTCTCATGTTGATGCGGTTATGGTTTGTCATAACGATTCCGATGCCTCTATTGATCAGACTTGAGCTATACAAGGTTGTTTGGATATTTTTGTGATGCTTCCGGCCGGTGATCAGAATGTGAGTGGTCCTACGACCAAAATCTTTTTCTCCCCTAATGAATCTCAGCATGTTGCCAGCCACTTCTGTTGTTAAAGAGAGTGGTTTTACTAGCTAGGACCACTGATTTTGGGAGATATCTTGTGGTGCCCTTGCTTCACCAGCGAGCAACCAAGTACACGTTCTGTCACATTGTTGATTAAGACAAGTGAAGATTAGCCAGATGGAAAGTGGACAGATTTTCGTTGGCAGGGAGGATATCTCTTTCCTAACCAGTTCTGCAAGCCATGCTGATCATGTATACAGTGCATTTTGCTAACCTTCCCAAAGGCACTGGTGAGGATACTGAGGAGATTTGCAAGAGTTTTATGTGGGGATGAGGAAAATCTTATTCATACTTCGCAAACCAAATAAAAAAAACTTAATAAGTCTTAATTCTATATAAAAAAATTAAGATTTTAATGTCATTATTAGGTAATAAATACTAATATTCCTAAATAATACTAGAACTCTAAATAATCATACAATACTAAAATTCCCAAGTGGACAAATAATATGTATATCATTGTTTGAAAAGCTAGGGAGATGCATAAAGACACCCTCTTACATAGTAGTAAACTTGGAAAGAGAAAAAAAATTAGCAATAAAATCGTTTGACACGCTATACAAAGGGAAGGCAGGAGGTGGTGTCTTATAAAACACAGCTAATTACACACAACAACCAAAGTAAACCAAACAAGAATGGCAGAATTAGCAGAGACTGCAGTGATGCCTAAGGTCATAACTTTCCTCTCTTCTCTTCTTCAAAGAGTAGCAGAATCTAATGATATTAGCCATCAGTTATACCCCCAGAAAGCCTCAATCTTTCATGGCCTAACCAGACCTACTATATCCATTCAAAACTATCTTGGGAGAATCTTCAAGTATTCAAATTGTAGCCCCTCTTGTTTTGTTGTTGCTTATGTGTATCTTGATCGGTTTTCTCAGAGACAATCCTGTTTTCCTCTCAATTCTTTCAATGTGCATAGATTGCTCATCACAAGTGTCTTGGTCTCTGTCAAGTTCATGGATGATATGTAAGTAATCTTCAGAATCCAGTTCTTGAGCTAAGCTCCTTTTGATCTTTAATTTAGTTTTTATTTTATTTGTTATAGTTGTTCTTCTTGATCTGGGATCAACTTTGATAAGTGGATTCAAGTTTGATGATCCAACTAATGAATTTATATTTTTCTCTTCATCAAAGATAATGGATAGCAGTCCTGGTACAAGGATTCTTGATTGGAATCTTTCCTTTTCTTTATTTTACCTAGATGACATTCAACTCTGAAATGTTAGAAGACATTAAAGGGTAGGTTAGGCCTCAAAGTTCAAGTCATGCCCAAGTTCGAATTGAAAAAAGAATTATTGATTTTCTTTGTATTAAATGAAATTCCATGTGATGAAAATCTTGCACCTTGCATCTCAGTTAAGATCCGAAGCTTAGACTTGTGTATACATACGCATGAAAACTCTCAAGCGACAAGATATTTTCTTTGCTTGAAATTAGCCATGCCGAATCACGTCAGCATTTTGATTTAAGAAGTCAGACTTGATATTCCAAAAACATAGAATGATGGCCGGTGATCCGATGAGATCCCCTTAATAAACGAAAACGCAGTACACAAAACTAGGTGCATATGGGATCGGAAAAAATCCCATCTGAATCGGCCACAGCCAAGAAAAAGAAGACACCCATGTGTAAAACTCCAGCTTTGATTTGACTATACCACCTAAGTTAGTGGTGTTATTGCCTCTGTCTGTTTAAGCATGCCTGTAAATTCCATCAAATTGTAAGCATGTTTCACTTTCATCCTAGAGAGGGGTCAGGTCAGTGACAGCTCAATCAAATCTCTATATTTTGTTTAAAGCCACAGCATCTAGAAGCATTTCTTTCCTTTCCTTTCATTTTTCCTTTTTTGGGCCATTTCAAATACTCAGCGCTCTCGGGCCTCGGCTGTTTTTGTTGACTGCCAATACCCACTGTGCTTTACTGCCAAAATCATGGTGGCAGGCTAGTGGTTCAATTGTTTGTGTGTCATTCATTCCAACTGGAAACCATACATAAGATTACTAATGTAGAAAGTTTATTTTTCTTAGCGTTGATATGTCTTTGTTTCGTGTTCTTGCCTGGTCAGATATTACAACAACGCATTCTATGCTAAAGTTGGAGGAATCAGCACAAGAGAGATGAATCTTCTTGAAGTGGATTTTTTATTTGGTCTGGGCTTCCAGTTGAATGTGACACCAGCCACATTCCACCTCTATTGCTCTTACCTTCAGAGAGAAATGTCGATTCAGTCTCCTCTGCAAATAGTAGACACTCCTCTAAATATCGCAAGACCACTGAAAATCCATTGCTGTTTCAATGAAGATGAATCCACTCATCAAAAACAGCTTGCTGTTTAGAAAATATTTAGGATGGTTAGGAAAATTGGACCTAAAAAAAAGAACTAGCAGACTTTTAGTAGTGCTAGTCATGTAGGGTCATGCACATGTGAGAGCTTGGATGTTTTCCATAAGCATTCTGGTTTGAAATGATGGAGTCAAAACTCTCATCTGGTTTCCTATGATTTGAGGCACTGCACACATCTTCAAGCTCAGTTTTTTATGCTACTCGTCGTATTTCTCCTTTTCTTTTTGGTTGGAAATTTGCAAATCAATGCTATGTACAGATGGGCTTTCCGTCCTTACAGTCTGGCTAACATGATGTATAGCTCATGATCAATCTTACCTGTAAAACATACATGACGAGAACTTAACTGTGCCATGCCCTGTTGCCCAGGTTCCTCAATGGGACAAGTAATCCAGGCTTCTAGAGACTCTGACCGACTGCTGACAGAAGCAGTATCAGTAGAAAACACAATCTTGCTTGGCCTTCCAAATGCATGGAGAAAAAAATATTGCAATAGAAGCACTGCGCAATCAATCTATGCATATGTAGGAGACTAGCCATATCGATTTGTGTTGTGATTTCAATTGTTAGCAATGGTTAATGACTGTAAGGAAGGAATTTAGCTGGTGATTAAAGATTACAGAGATATGTTCATTTTTTAATTTCTTGAATTTTAATTTTGAGATTTACATTCAAAATAATTTTATTCCTTCTAATGTACTAATATAGAGAATGAATGTGTTTTTAAATTTTTTATATAAATAAAACTAGGAAATGACACAAGAAACAAGAAAGTATTTTATTGAAAAGATAAAAACGAAAACATAAAATGACTCTAATATAATTTCAAAATACTTCTATATATATATATAAATCATAGTCCTGCACAGTCCATCTCAAGTATTGGGCTAGAGCTGTTGTCCTTGGTACTACGGCCCATTTCTAATAAAAAGGTTAGGAAACAGGACCCTAGCTAAATAATAAAGGTGTTAATTCATGATTCAGGAAATAATTTGAGGCTGCTTCGCTTCTGTTTTATAAACACTTTCCAATTAAAGATAGATATTGAATAGGAAGTACAAGTTAAAAAGGAAAACAACTCTGATAAAATCCGGGAACCTCTAGGGAAGAGAATTCTCGCAGGGGAAGGAAACAGCCTCTGCCTTGGCTATCACCGCCGCAGTGCTAGTATATAAGTAGGGCTGACGTCAAGGATATTGGGGCTTCATTGTAGCAGTAAGGATTTCTGAACGTTTGGAGGGAAGCAAGAGGGTTACATAGCCTTCGATAGACAAGGTTTTTTTTTTTTTTTTTTACTCTATACGTATTTTATTCAAGTTTTATTGATGGTTTCTTTAGGTTTTCCATGTTTTTTTTGTTTCGTTGGACCGCCGTACCTGTTAATTAAATCGCCTCGTCGAATGATCTTATAGCTATCATCGTATCCGGCTAGAGAATTCAAGTTTTCTTAAATATTGGCTGAAGTTTCGGATTGAAAAAAAAATTACAGCATCTATGCCCATGACTAATATTTTGATAAAGGTGCATTTGTTATATATATATATATATATCTTATAGTGTATGAAATATATAAGAACGTGAAGTTTAAGGGACTATTGGGGAACGCGATCAAACCCGCGTTTCTAAAAATTTTAATTTTTTTTAAATTAATATTTTTTAGTGTTTTTTAATCATTTATTAAAAATAATTTTTTAAAAAAATATTATTTTAATGCATTTCTGAGTGAAAAACACTTTGAAAAGCAACCACAACTATATTCTCAAACACATCAAAGAAAAGAAGAGAGAAAGGGGGGAACTTGTATATTATTTTACACCCCAAATTCATTGCGATAAATGGAATTCAATCACCAAAAAATGAGCAGAATAAGATATTTATGGTTTTCAGGGCGGTATTCGATGCACTTCACTACCTCGTCACGATGGTGACATGCGTGTTCTTCGACAGCATGCGAAGAAGCTCTGGCAATGAGTTTTTCTCTTCCCCTTTCTTTTTCCTCTCTCCTTCTAGAAAACAATGTTGGCCATTGCAAAAAAAAAAATGTCTAGTTCTTTGTTTGTTAAGTTAAATTAGTTCTTTATTCTTTTGATTGCAATGTATTTGGTCTTTAATCATTTATTGAGTTAATTTTTTTCAATTTTATCACTTGATACTTTGTTTTTATATTAGATTTGATTCTCATTTTTTTAATTATGATGTTTTTGGTCTTGAATCCTTTATTGAATTAATTTGTCTTTGGATTTCAGCCATTGACATTTTATTTTTATATTAAATATTTACCTCATTCTTTTGATAGTTATTTTTAGTTGTTCTTATCCTTTTCTTACTTGAAATTGTTTTCCAATTCCATTCCTAATGATTTGGTTTTTTTTATGTCAAATTTGGTTCTCTTTCTTTTTAAATCTATATTTTTTAAATTACTTTTTTGAATTTTTTTTCAAGTTCATCCCTAATTATTTTAGTTGGTTTAGAATTTTACATTATTATTTTTTCAGATTTGTCTTTTATGTAGTGATCACTACACTATTAAACAGTTTTACCGACGGACTAATTCCTTTGGTGTAAGGCATGCAATTCGTCAATTCGATCCCATGACTTGCATCATAAATTCTGAAGGTTGGACTGGGTTTTGGCTTCTGTCATTTTTAATTAGTTTTTAAAATTCCATTCATCATCATTAAGTTCGTTGGAAATTGGTTTTATTTTATTTTATTTTATTGGATTCTTTTATGAATTTGATTTTTGTTTTCAATTTTCCACTTCAGTTCAATATTTTTTTTATATTTCAGGTTTGACCTTCAATGTTTTAATTTTTAATTTTGATTTTTAGCCTTTTCTATTAAATTTTAATTTATTTTCAATTTCATCCTTAGATCCATAATCTTGATTTTTTATTTTTTTTAAAAAAATCGTCATTTTCTTGATTTTTATTTTTTATTTTCGATTTATTTGTTAACTTGAATTTTTTTCGCACAATCACCTCATGTTCATCCTCTTATTTTTTTACTATTCACATCATTATTTATAGTTACTTTTTCCTTCCTAGGTCCTTGATTTTGTTTTTCACTTAGTCATTTAACTTTGTTTCTTTTCAATTTCTTCATTCCAATATAGTTTTATATGGTGGGATTTGTTTATATTTACATGTTATGGCATATTCAATGTTCATAAAATATTCTAGCATTAAATTGAAGCTTGATTTGGTGAAATTGAATTTAAGATTATTGACAAATAAACAATTACAAAAACAAGAATCAAAATAAAAATAAAAAATAGTTTTTTTCATCCTTCTAGGTCTATGAATGTTTTCACTTTAGTCATTGAACTTTGTTTCTTTTCAATGTTGTCTTTCCAAGTTATGTTAACATGGTTTTATGTGTTTCAGTTTACATGGTCTAGCATATTGATGTGTCATAAAATATGATGATATTAAATTGAATTTACATGGTCTAGCATATTGATGTGTCATAAAATATGATGATATTAAATTGAAGCATGATTTGATGAAATTGAATTTGATGTTATTGTTAAATGAAATTTTTTTAAAAAAAAAACAAGGATTAAAATTAACCAAAATAGCTATTTTTTAAAAAAGGCATGAAAAAATTCATTTTGATCTCTTAAATTTTAAATTATATATATTTGATTCTTGTTGTTTAAGGTTTTAACTAGGGGTGTTCAAAAAAACCAAAAAACCGAGAAAACCGGAAAAAAAATAACCGAAAAAACCGAACCGTAAAAAAAAACCGATTAAACCGATTAAAATTTTGAAAAAACCGACCGGTTCGGTTCGGTTTTTTAAGCCTGGAACCGGAAAAACCGAACCGAACCGAAAAAAACCAGAAAAAAACCGAGCCAAACCGAAAAAACCGAGCCAAAACCGAGTCAAACCAAAAAAATCGAGCCAAACCGTAAAAAATCGAGCCAAAACCGAGCCAAACCGGTTTGAACCTGTTTTTTCTCTAAAAAACCAAACCGAACCAAACCAAACCGAAACCGGTCGGTTTGAACTGGTTTCGGTTTGTTTTTTTTTAAAAAAATTCGGTTTTGTTACTTTTTTTTATAAAAACCGAACCGTGAACACCCCTAGTTTTAACATTTTAATTTAAAACTTTATTTTTTTTTCATGTTTTTGTTTCTAATTATTAAGAAGGGAAAAAAAGTGAATGAAAAGGGCGAGGAGAGAAAAGAGTTTGGTCGGGTATATTTAGGTTATAAACAAAAAACTGAAGTTGGTGTAAATAGGTTTATCTTAAAGAGGGAATTTGATAAAGGTAGTTTTGTTCTTTAAACATGTAGGAAAAAGTAGATCGAAACCATAAATTTTATTTTGATTTAATTTAATTTTGGGTTTTTGAACTTATTATATAATGTTGTAGGATTGAAAATAACTTTATTAAGGTTTTTACCAAGTTGGAAATGAGTTTTTTTTTATCCAAATACTTGAACCATGATCTTTGATGACCAGAAAATGCATCCAATAATGACATCTTGTTTATCAAGTTTAAGATTTGTAGTCTATTTTTTGACGAAGTGCACGAGCTTGACTTGTCATGCCCGAACCCCCCCCCCCAAATTAGTTGTTATTAATACCCTCTCTCTCATCTTTTAACTTTGTTTTAGTTTAACTTTCTTTTTAAGTTATAAGTAATATTTTAATTTATTTCTATATTTGCATGATACATTTATAAAAAAAAAATTATTTGTAAGTAGAAATCTTAATGAACCACTAGGATAAATAAAAGAAAATGTATAAATTAAAAAGGAAAATTAAAGTAAAATATTTGCATGTGCATCAATATTATTTTTTATAAGAAAGATCGCTTCCCACTTAGTCTTTGATTAATATTAATAATACTTCTATTTATTTATTAGTTCATATGCTTTTAGTTTGTTTTATTAGGTGTAAACATCATCTTTTTATTGTTGATCAATTTTAAAAAATTATAATATGAAAAAACACATTCTTAATGTCGGCACTTTCTTCTCTAGAGTTAGAAATTAATTTGAAATCTTATTCATAGCATAATGCGTGTACATTGTGTAGTATTAAAATAAAATTTTTGGATATTTTAATTTATAGAAATGTTTTGAAAATTTAGATTATTTTGATTTTTATAAATGAGAAGAGTTATAGAAAACATGTTTACTAAAAAATATTTTTAAATTATCAAGTTTCTATAAATTTTAGTTCTAAGAGATTTCATTAATACATCATGACCCAACTATTATTCTTATTTTTTTTTGTTAATTCATAATCTAACTAATTGTACCAAATATAAATAAATGATATAATAAAATTAACTACAAAAACTATCTTTATATATAGATAAACAATTATAAAATATAGTTAATAGTGAAGATAGAAACTACAAGTCCTTTGATTTTCATAGTTGATGAAAATAATTAATCATTAATGCATTGTTACAAATAACAAGAATCAAAACGTTCCATAATAATAAGATTTTAATAATTATTAATGATCATACAAATTTTACTCTTTAACAATTATTCTGATCACTTTATTTTCCATATTCATGTGAACTTTTATTTTAATCTAAAAGCCAATTTATTTATATCCTCTGTGGATATGGACAAGGAAATTAGATTTTAATAACATGAAAATTTACGAGTAAAACATGGAATTAAAGACAAATGGTGCCATGTAAAAGAAATGGCACATAATTGTTTTGGAAGAAGTAAATGGCACATAATTCACCTAACCAATTATCCATGATTCGATATTATCACCCTTAATCCTATACCACATGTTCATCAATATTTTACTTGCTAGTACTCACAGGTGCCATGCCTCTCAAAGGTGGCCATAGCCTATCCCCTACACGTTTCTCATGAAAACTGTACACGACCTAGCCCTAGGAGCTCCACGTTCAAAACTCATTTCCATAACCGTCCCGTATTATTTCCCTCACTACTTCAATGCTATTGATTTTTAGTGTCCTTTCAAGTTATCGAAGCAAAAAAAGAAAAGAAACCCTTTAATTCCTGCTTATAAAAGCACCCAAGAAGCTTAAGATTTTGCCAACATCTTGAACTTAGAACTTGTCAGCTTCAACGGCTACCTCAGGTTCCTTTTCAGTCCTTCTTTTACATGATTTTTTCGGGTCTTGAAGTGAATTTTTACCTTTTCTTTTAGAATGTAGATTTTCGTTCTTGGATTGTGAGAATGTTGATTCTTGCCTTACAGTGCAATTTATTATGTTTATCTAAGCGTGTGTGTATATGTTGTTTTTATTGCTGTTCTTTTGTGCCGTATTTGTTTTTGTTCTAATACACGTACATTGCAATTATTACAGCCAGAATAATCGTGGTTTTGTTAAATTAAACCTACAATGGATGGGATCAGTACTTCTGCTCGATGTTCATCAAAGCTTAAGCGAAGGAGAGTAGATGCGATTCGTGAATTTCCCAAAGTGTGCGGAATATTTCCAGTTGTGATGGACTCAAGAGATGGTGAAGATTATATTGTTGATCACGTACAGCCTCCACAAAATCCTGTTACTCAAGCTGCAAGAAGAAAGTACCCTCCTCCGAGGATATTGAAAGGATCTTCTGTCCAGCGAGATTTTCCTAGTGGTTTTGGGCAGGTTCGTTCTGCTGTGAAACAGAATCTGTTTTCTGTTTCTCATGACATTTCATCCCACGGTTGCGGTAAGCAAAACAGTTTTGTTTCCCAAGAAAATGCCTCAGAAAATAGTTATGCAGGAAATCAGAATTTTTCTTCTGTTTCCAAGAAAATCTTTGCACAAAACAAGAAGAAGTTTATTGTAGCAGATTATAGGTCGATGAGGTCTGATGGTACTTTGGGGAACAAGGAAACTGGTGGACATCGTGGATCAAGTGCTAGTTGTGATAAAGTGAAAGAAGTCTTGAGATTGTTTCATCTAACACTTGCGAAGCTTTCGAAAGAAAATTTAGCAAAGCCAAAAATGGAGAGAGAATTTAATGTCCCTAGAAAGGCAGCAATACTTATTAAAGATCACCAAAAATGGATTGATACAAGCAAACGGGTGGGTCCGGTTCTTGGAGTTAACATTGGTGACAAGTTTCGATTTCAGGCTGAACTAAATGTAATCGGCCTTCATTGTCACTTTTATAATGGAATAGATTATATGAAAAAGAATGGGATCTCATTGGCCACTAGCATTGTCGTGTCTGAGCGTTATCCCAATAACATGGAATCGTATGATGTCCTCATTTATTCCGGTCATGGTGGAAATCCAACAGTTCGAGGCAGGCAAGCAGTTAAAGATCAGAAGCTTCAACTGGGAAATCTTGCATTGAAGCACAGTATGGATTGTAAGACTCCTGTACGAGTCATTTACAAAGTAAAGCTTAAGAGTTCCAAAACATTTTCCTTAAAAGGTACTGGCTGGAGCAAAAATTTGAACCCGATATTCGTTTATGATGGCCTATACATAGTTGAAAAATTTTGGGAAGAAAGAGGAGAATTCGGTAAACTTGTCTTCAAATTCAAGTTGAAGAGAAACTTGGATCAACCTAAGTTGCCTCAAAGATTGGAGAAAAAACTCCTTTTATCGAGGTGATGTATTTTGATGGATCATGATATTTCTGAAGAAAAGAGAAGATGCCATTTCGTGCTGCGAACATGTGATGAGATTTCAATGTTGCGAGAAAATCCGATTTGAAATCAGAAACAGAAGCTGGCAGAATTATGATCTCTGACTTGAGGAATTCTGAGTATTGATGGAATCAATTATCTTAGATCTTATCTTAATATAAATATTTAGGTCCCTAAAGATCTGGGTAGCAGTAATTCCATTCAAGTTTGAGAGCAAAAGTTGATGCCTGGTTATTAGTTTTCTGTATATCCACTCAAAACCCATGGTTTTCTTGTGTTCTTGTATTTTCTTTTCTGGGAATTTTCTAGCCAAGATATAGTTGTTGTCGCTCTAAACTTCCGAGTGTCTCTAAATAATGTAGATGGTTGTTCTCCATTTATGTATGTGCAGTATAACATTCGTCCTATGAGTCCTGGAAATGCCAGGCACAAAATGTGATCGTTGCTGATCCAGTAGGAAGTTTAGTGATCCTGAACTACAGGTGAGTCGAAATGAAGATGAATGGGCCAATATCAAGCTGGAATGATTTACAGTTTCTCACTATCTGTGATGGAAGCTAGTTTTAGAAGTCAGATCACCTATGTGCTCACTCCCTTTGCCGCCGCTTTTCATCTCTTTCGATCCTGATGCTTGCTAACTTCTGCGCTATGCCTATCTTCTGGTGATGCCTCCATGTTTTGGATTCACGAATTCTAACTTCTAGTGTGATTAGAAGGCATTCTAGGAATATGGTTCCTCTTCTATGCAGGTTAGACATGCTACTGTCCTTTAGTTGCTGATCAAGGATAGACAGTAGCTAATTTCTATTTAATTAAATCTTTGATTTATACAAGTTGTTTCTTATGCTGCTAGCCTTTACTGTAAAGGCTTTTAGTTCCCAGATTTTCCTGATTTAATTAGTAATTTGAATTGGTTCCTCAACTTTCAAGCATAGTTGCCAGCTTTAGGGCAGGCTCGGAAAAGAGTCTAGAGCCTGATTATTGAGTCAGCCCGCGAGTAACCAGATCAATCCAAGTCAACCAAACGTTACGAAGTCAATTTTCTTTTCTGATTTAACTTGAAATCTAATCCAGTCCGTTCTAAATAGTCGATTCTAGACTGGTAGTTGATGTAGCTGGAGCCTTAGTCGTGGCTTAGTCAACCCGTTGAGCGGGAATATATTTAGCTTTCAGGAATGGCAGATAGGGATATGGACATGTACGGATGTCCAGTTCTGATAAGTCCAGACTTGGAGCAGAAAATGTCAAGCTGAACCATGACCCACTAATTAATTAGGTTGAAGAAAATCAAGGTAGATTATGGAGTCCAAAATATTTAGCTACCTGCACTCATTTATTTGCTCGATTTTGATTATTGGGACAGGTTGCGTTATGACAAATCTATTAACTCACATAACCAATACATGTCCTTCTATGCTGGTGTCTGAGTGGTGACATTCAATCTGACATCTATATTTCTCCACGAGAACCGATTTCTAACCTAGAAGAGTGAGCACATGTTGTTAGGACAACTTTCCTTATGGTTTCAGAACTTTTTTCCGTTTCAGTCCTGCCCTAGAATAGCTTGTGAATTTCCAGGTTTTACAAGCTACCATCCATCTATTTTTGCCCAAACAAAATTTAAAAATCATCAAGGATTGCTTGTAGTTGTCCAGAAAAGGAGAAACTCCCTCGGCTTTTCTTGATATACTATCCCATGTCATACAGTGCTGGCTTGTTCTTGAAATCAATAGGAAAAGAACTGAAAGAAAAAAGAGGCCTTTCTGATCATGGCTATACATAGAAACAGGATTTGGGAAAGGATAATGATTGGGCTCACATGTCGACAGACTCGACACAGGCAGAAACAGAATCCCAGCAGTTTGTTCATGTAGTTGTATTTCTTTTATAGCTTATTAGTCAATGTAGCCCACAAGGTTTCCCATGCCACCTACCTAGGAGACATGAGTACTATTTATTTTGTACATAAATGTTTGTGTCTTTAAGAGAAAGAGGGAGTAGTAGATGTGACGGTATCATAAGAGAAGATGATGAAGAATATGAAAGGGAAGATTTTTCTTTCTTTCTGATTGTTTTTCTTACAGAGCGCCTATATATTGCTAAGGAATGTTTGTTTCATTAAGTTAATTAAATATTTTTCTCCAAATGAAAGTTCATAGATGATCATAATTAAGATGAGGCGAATTGATGAGTTAGTCTTAGTTTGTTTTTAAATAAACTAATTAAGTTTTAAAATTAACTTCTAAATAGAAAATTAAGGACAGTGAGATATTGCGGTCCAAAATAATTAACAATCTTAGGGGACAAATTGGAAGGAATAACTAAATTAATAGACAGAATTAAAGATAGTCTAGCTAGGGGCCTCATTAAGGAAATTATATGATTAGAGAACACATAATTCACAAAAGCTGAACATATAGTATATATAGGGATGAACAGGCAGTACTTAATTCCTATTATTGTATGCCAAATCGAAGAAAAATTGAGAATAATTAAGAGAATAATAATTAATCAACAGAAATCAAGTAAGAAAATGACTGGTTTTTCATATATATATTTGTAAGAGCAAAATAAACATAGTTATATCACTAAAAGCATATCCATGTATGCAGTAAAGGATAAAATATGGTGCAAACTCACTCAAGCGATGCACCATATTAAGATAGCTCACACGCCATGCAGACACTACAAATACGCAGAGAGAAACATCACGCTTGGCCTAACAAAGACCTGCACGCATGGACTCCAAGCCAACTCCATCACCCATGGTTGGTTCTTCGTCGGGAGTCGGATGGTGAGTGTGTCCCATAGCCACTAAAGCCACGGCCACTTCCTCCACCACTGCCACCACCAGCAGAATTACCGGACCCACTTCCAGCACCATACCCGCCACCATCAGCGCCAGCACTTCCAGACCCATAACCATATCCCGAGCCCGGCCCGCTTCCAGGACCAAACCCGTACCCAAAACCTCTACCACCGCCACTTCCTCCACCCATGCCACCACCAGCAGAATTACCAGGCCCACTTCCTCCACCCATGCCACCACCAGCAGAATTACCGGACCCCCTTCCAGCACCATATCCGCCACCTTGAGCGCCACCACTTCCAGACCCATAACCATACCCTGATCCCGACCCGCTTCCAGAACCAAACCCATACCCAAAACCTCTCCCGAACCCATTATGTGACCGGCCCGAGCCAGACCCGTAACCCCATCCTTCATTTGGACTAGAACCCCACCCCCAATTAAAGTCCCAGTTAGGCCCATGTTCCGAACCAGTAGCTCCTGAATTGGAACCGGTTTCTCCATTCGGTCCTGTAGACATTTCAGGAGAGACGACCACCTTTCTGTCACCTACAGCGCTCTTGGACGTACCACCAGTATTACGAGCAAAGGAACCTCCAGCAGTATTAAAGGAAAGGAGAAACAGCGTGAAATGAAATAAAGTGGGCAGCATTGTTTTTCTAGTGGC
>Ga0325401_1001565_pt1 | contig 19472 bp, 18 predicted proteins | sample PopdelMetagenome_FD_205666 | JGI IMG/M metagenome (GOLD analysis project Ga0325401, IMG submission 205666) | Populus deltoides microbial communities from Bellville, Georgia, United States - Xylem-PdKOR-R2 | ecosystem: Host-associated > Plants > Phyllosphere > Stem > Wood/Secondary xylem | place... | reverse complement strand
CCGCCGACACGTCGGCGCTGGCGCGCGTCTCGTCGGCCGCGGCCGGCGTCGCCAGCGCGGCCGCGACGCCGGCCAGGCCCAGGAAGCGGGCGCGCCTCACGGCACCACCACCGAATCACCGCTCTCAATGATCGGCAGGCCGGCCAGGTCGCGGGGGCTGGGATTGCCCTTCAGCAGGTCGCTCATGCGCACGCGGATCGGCTCGACGCGGGTGCCGTTCTTGCGCAGGATGGTGACGTTGTTGAGGTCGGCGAACTCCGCCGGGCCTCCCGCCATCACCAGCGCCTCCAGCACGTTCACGTAGCGACCCGGCGTAAAGGCGCCGGGCGCGCGCACGCGGCCCGCGACCGAGAATTGCAACCCGCTGGGCGCGCGGATCGACACCGTCACCTGGGGCACCTGCTCGCGATACTGGGGGCGCAGGCCGCGCGTGATCGCGGCCTCCACCTCGGCGGGCAGCTTGCCCACCGCGTCGACGCGGCCCACCAGCGGGTAGGAGAAGGTGCCGTCGGGCAGCACGCGCACCTGGCGCTGCAACCGTTCCTCGCCCCAGACATAAATCTCCAGCTCGTCGCCGGGATTGATGCGGTACGGGCGCAGGGCCCCGCCCTGGGCGCCGGCCGATGCCTGACCCGATTGGGCAAGCGCGGCGGGCGACGCGGCAGACAGAATCACCGCGGCCATCAAGGATAGCTTCAGCACGCGCACAACACCCCTCTTGTATCCGGTTTCGCCTATGGCCGAATCGCTATGGCAGCGCCACGTAAAAAGCGCCTAAAGGTCGACCGCCGTGCGGGGTCCCAGGCCTCGCGCACCTTGTCGGGCCCAGGCCGGGTCGAACCATCGGGACGCCCCGTGCGCTTCTTTCATCCCCTTATCCCCCCTCTCCTGCTGTGCGGCTCGGTTCTGGCGGGCGGTTGTTCGTCCAAGGATGAGCGCGCGGCCCAGGCGGCGGCGGAGGCGACGGCGGCGTTGACGGCGGGCGACCTGTGGACCGCGCGCCAGGCCGCGACGCGGGCGGTGGGGATCCGCGACGACGTGAGCGAATATTGGCTGCTGTCGGGCCGGATCGCGCTCGCTGGCGGCGACCTGGGCGGCGCGTTCGCCGCCTACCAGAACGTCATCAACCTGGACCGGTCCAACCAGGAAGCGTTGAACGCGCTGTGCCGGCTGGCCCTGGTCGCGCGCGACCCGGATCAGGTCGACCGCTACGCCGACCAGCTGCTGTTGCTGACGCCCGGCGCCTCGGTGCCGCTGGTCGCCAAGGGCGCGGCCGCCCTGCAACGCGGCGACGACGAGGAAGCATCGAAGTTCGTGACCCAGGTGCTGGCGAACGACCCCAACTACTTCGACGCGCTGATGCTGAAGGGTCGGATCGAACTGGTGCAGCGCAAGTTCGCCCAGGCGGCCGCGACCGTCGAATCGACGCTGGGTCAGGCGGGCGACCCCCGCGCGCGGCTGCAACTGCTGCGCGAGGTGTACGGGCGGTCCGGGGACCGAACGGGCTACGAACGGACGATGGGCCGCCTGGCCCAGGCACAGCCCGAGGACCCGCTGGCGCAACTCGCCTATGCCGACCTGTTGTTCGAAACGGGGCGCGGGACCGAGGCTCGCACGCTGGTGGCGCGCGCCGCCCGGATGAAGCTCGGCGACGAAACGGCGGCGGCGGCGGTGCTCAACGTGCTGGGGCGCCAGGGGGCGGACGCCATGTCCCCGGCCCAGCTGCGCGACGCGGCGCGAGGGTTGCCGCCCGCGACGCGCGCCGCCTTCGCGCGCTACGCGATCGACCTGGGCCGGGTGGGGCTGGCGCGCGACTTGGCGACCGATCCGGGCACCAGCCCCGACGCGCGCGCGGTGGCCGCGCTGGCCCAGGGTTTGGCGGGCGAGCGCGACGCGGCACTGGCGACGCTGAACGCGGTCCTGACGGACGACCCCGCCAACCCCCAGGCCCTGTTCGCCCGCGCGCGGTTGCAGGCGGCGGCGGGCGAGCGCGACGCGGCGCTGGCGGACGCGCGCCGCGTGGTGGCCGACGACGCGGGCAACGTGCCCGCCCGACTGCTGACGGCCGAGCTGCTGACGGCGCGGGGCGACCGTATCCTGGCGGTGGACCAGCTGCGCGAGGGCGTGAACGCGGCGCCGGGAGAGGCCCGGCTGGCGAGGGCGCTGGCGGGGATGCTGAACGCGGGCGGCCGGCCCGACGCGGCCGGCGACGCGCTTAGGGATGCGGTCCGCGCGGCGCCGCTGGACCTCAGGCTGCGCCGACTGCGCGACGGCTTCTGCGCCGGCCACCGGGCCGCCTGCGCGGCCTGACGGCGTCCGCCGGGCGCCCGAACGCGCCCGGCGGGCCGGGGATCAGCCGGCCTTGGGGGCCGCGGCGGCCGCGTCGCCCTTGGCGGGCGCGGAGAAGCCCTGACCATATTCGATCTTGGCTTCCTTTCGCACGCCGTCCAGCTGCTTGCCCATGGCCGTGCGCAGCGATTGCTGGCGCAGGAACTCGGTCGCGGCGGGGGTCACCTGCGCCTGCGGCGTGGGCGCGTCGGTTGAGGACCGGACGACGCTGGCGACCAGCTGGCCGTTGGCAGGCACCACGAACGGTTCGCCCGCGGGCAGGCCGGCAATGCGCTGGGCCAGTTCGGGCGGGATGGTGCCGGTGTCCAGCGTGGTGCTGCCGCGCTGGAACTGGATGTTGTTGGCCTGAAGCACCTGGACTACGCCGTCCAGCGTGTGGACGGGGGCCAGCTTCTGAAGCACCGTCTTGTCGGCCGGGATGGCGAACGCGACTTGATCCAAGGCGTAGCGCTTGCGGCCCGAGAACAACGAAGGATTGCCGCTGACGAAGCTGTTGACGGCGCCGGCGTCCGGCACCGCGATCGCCTTGGCTTGCTTGCCGGCGAGCAGGTTGACCAACAGGTTCTCCTCGCCGCGGCGGACTTGGTCGAGATAGGCCGGCGTCTTGTCCAGCCCTTCCTTCTTGGCCTGCTGGACCAGCAGCTTGCGGTCGATCACGCGGGCGAGCAGCTGGTTCATCACCTGCTGGCGCTGTGCGCCCTGCGGCACCTGAGCGCCGTTCAGCTCGGCGTTGAGTTCCTGCTGCGAGATCTCCTCGCCGTTGACCACCGCGACCACCTGGCCGCCCGGCTTCTTGTCGCATGCCGCCAGCGCCAGAACGGCCACGGCGAGCCCCAACCCACGCTTCATACCCACGCCCTCCAAAATCCGTTTCATCGTCTCGGCCCGCCCCCCGCGAGCGGACCGGCTTTAAGCAAACCGACGCGTTCAACCCTCGCCCGTCAGGACGCGACGCATCCGCGGCCCGACCGCTCCGTAGAGCGAGCGCGCGAACCCGTCGAGCAGCCCCTCCACCGGCCCGGGCGCCAGGGTGGACATCCGCACCAGCACGCCGTCGGGCACGTTGCCGGCCAAGTTCTCCTCCAGCACGGCGACGCGCTGTTCCTCCCAGCTGCGGGGGAAATGCCCGCCCAGCCGCGTCCAGTAGACGATCTGCTCGTCGCGCTCGCCCGATTGCGCCAGGATATAGCGCGACGGCACGGCCAGGCCGTCGGCCAGCCGCGTCACGTGCGGCTCGATGCGGGTCATGCGATAGCCGCCGGCCGGGTAGCAGACCTCGGGCCGGTGAACCTGGATCACGCCGCCCTGCGATCCGCCATAGGCGATCAACAGCATCACGGGCGCCGCGTTCGGCCTTTCATAGGTACGGGTCACCAGATCCTGATAGATCTGGTCGCGCATCTGATCGGCGGGCGGCAGCACCAGCCCGTTGGCGGCCGCGGACTGCCAGCCGTCGAACGCCTCGGGCACCAGGGCGTTCAGCTTGGCCTTGCCCAGCGTCGACTGGTGGCGCCGGGGCGTGGCCCAGAGCGCTGCCCCCGCCGTCGCCGCCATCAGCCCGCCCAGCAGCACCTCGCGCCGCGTGCCCAGGCCCGTACCCGACCGCTCGGGCGCGGGCGTGCCGGGCATCGTCGCGGCCGCGCTCACGCCGTCTTCTCCAGCCGACGGCGGACGGGCGCGCCCAGCCGGTCCAGCGCGAAGATGCCCAGCAGAGCCACCGTGAACATCGTCAACCCCGCGAACTCATGAAAGAAGCCCTGCCCCGCCGCTTCGCCGAAATGATAGGTGATGAGCAGCAGGATCACCACGCGCACCAGGTTCGCCACCACCGCCACCGGCAGGATGGCGACCGTCAGCAGCGCCATGTACGCCGCGTTGGCGTTGTGGCGGATATAGACGTAGAAAAGCCCCAACGCGGTCAGGCTTATCATCGAGTTCAGCCCCGCGCAGGCGGCCGCCACCAGCATCTCGTACTGGCCGATCTGAATGCTGACGCCCGACCCGGCGATGGGATAGCCCGCCCAGTGCAGCAGCCCCACCGCCCAGCCGGAGATCGCGATCTTGAGCGGCTGGGTCAGCATGGCGAACAGCGTGTCGGGCGGCGGAAACACGAACAGCATGTAGAACAGCGGAAACCACAACCGCCGCATCGCCGCCGGCCCGATCACGGCGTACGCGACCACGAGCAGGCAGGCATACATGGCAAAGCCCTCGACTTCGATCGTCGAGGTGAGGCGGGCCAGCCCGTAAAGCACCAGCAGCGGCACCAGCAGCACCAGCGCCACGGCGAAGCTGCCCGGCCGGATCAGCGGGCGGATCGCGGGCAGATCGCGCACCACCAGCCAGATGGCGGTGGCGAACACGATGGGGCCGTGCGCGCCTTGTTCGGTGGACCAGCTGACCCGGGCCACGTCGATCATGGTGGGCAGCGCGAGCAGCGCGGCACCCGCCGCCAGCGCCATCTGGCCGGGACTGAACGACACGGGCCGCCCGCGTGTCCCGGCCGGCGCCGATCCCAGTGTTCCCGTTTCTGCCAGCACCCTCATCTTCTCCGATATCGTCCGGGCCGCTAGCGGCGCGATTCGTCCCGCGCGCACCGCTAGCACCGTCGATCCTAACAGGTCCTGACCCCGGCCCGCATCCGCCGGCAAACGCCGACGACGGGGGCCGCCCGCGTCATTTCGCCAGCGGCTTCAGGACCAGCCACGTATAGCCGAGCACCGCCGCGATCGCGAGTACCGCGAACGGGGCGTAGCCGTTGTTGCCCAGCCAGTTGGCCACCGCGCATCCCAGGGCGGCGGGCAGATAGTCGATCAGCCGGTCGCTGGGCTCTTCGGCGGTGGAACGCTGAAGGAACAGGACCACCAGGCCGGCGAAGATCGCCACCGTCACCCAGTCGTAGATGGTTTCCAAACGCCCTACCCCCTCCAGCCCGGTCGCCCGCCCGCGTCGCCGTTCCTAGAAGGCGTTGCGGTGTACGAGCACGCGCATAGTCGCGATCATGATAGACAGATCACGCCACAGCGTCCATCCGTTCAGATATTCCATGTCGGCCTGCAGCCGTCGGACCAGATCCTCGCGCTTGGCGGTGGCGCCGCGAAGCCCGCGCACCTGGGCCAGACCGGTGATGCCGGGCTTCAGCGCATGGCGATGCCAATAGCGCTGGTCCACGTCCCAGAACCGCTCCAACCCCGCCAGCGAGCCCAGCGCGTGCGGGCGCGGGCCGATCAGGCTCATGTCGCCGTGCAGCACGTTCAACAGCTGCGGCAGCTCGTCCAGGCTGAGCGCGCGTATGACCCGGCCCACGCGCGTCACCCGGTCGTCGCCGCGTTGCGTGGACACGTCGCCCGATGCGTCGCAGGCGTCTGTACGCATCGACCGGAACTTCAGCATGGTGAACAGGCGGTTGCCGCGCCCCATTCGCTGTTGACGGAACAGAACGGGCCCCCGGCTGTCCAGCTTCACCGCCACCGCCACCGCCGCCAGCAACGGGGACAACAGGATCAGCGCGGGGATGGTGAGCGCCAGGTCCATCAGGCGCTTCATCGCGCGCGCGCGCAGGTCCAGCGGCCCGGTCGACACCTGCATCACGCAATGCCCCTCGAACCGGGTCACGCGACTGGCGCCGATCTGGTCGAATTCGGGCGCCAGCACGTGGCCGTGGACGTCCGTGCCCTTTAGCAGCAGCGACCAGGCGGCCCGATCCTCCAGCGCACAGCAAACCACCACCAGGTCGGCACCGCGTACGGCGTTGCCCAACCGGTCCAGCATGTGCGGATCGCGCAGATTGGGGCGCAGGCCATGGGCGGCGGCGTCGATCACGCGCGCGCCCGCGAAAGGCGGCGCCTGGCAATTGTCGACGATCACGACCTCGGATCTGAGGCCGTTGCCCAGCACGCGCGACACCACGCGCCGGAACAAGCGACGTTCAACCGTCAGCAACGCGGCCGACAGGGCGAAGCCGCCCGCGAACACCAGCCGCGACACCTCAATCGAGGCGCGCGCGTAGAACATCACGAAAAGCACCACCGACGCCGCCACCGTCAGCGCGGTCAGCACGGCGCGCGCCCCCTGCCCCCAGCGGGCCAGCGCCCCGTTGCTGTAGGCGCTGGCGTTGAACGCCACCAATAGGAAGATCGGCACCATCAGCGCCGCCAAGTGCACGCCGCCGTAATTGGGCAACCCGCCGAGTCGCAGCAGGCTGGCCGCGCCGAAGCCGAACGCCACGCACCACGCGTCCAGCATCGCCAGGGCAGCGTAGAGCTGGAACCGGCGCAGCTGCTTGGATTGTGCTGCCTGGCGCGGCGGGGCGGACTGCTGTCCCACCCGATCAACGTACCCCATCATATGCCCCTGGGGACGCCCCCGTCCCCTTTCGCGGTGGTTGACGAGCGGTTTACCAAGCGTCGCATAGCCGCCGCCCGGCCGGGCGTCGATAGGCAAACCGTCCGCGCCCCGGGGCGCGGTCTGCAAACGTCCGAAAGCGGGACAGCTCCGTATCCGTCCCGCCGGCCGCGGCCCGCAGTCCCTAAAAAAGGGCAAGCACTCCCGCGACCGTTGCCGCCGACGCCGCCGCCAGTCCCAGATAGCCGGCCGCCACCGACAGGCGATGGGCCGCGTCCACCGGCTCGGGGATCGGAGGAGCCGAAACCAGCCGCCCCTCGATCTCGACCAGCATCTCGGCTACCAGCCCCCCGTACAGGGCCGCGCGCGCGGTGTCGGCGTCGCCGAACTGGACCGGCTGGTCCTCCAGGCGCACCGCGGTGGCGGTTCTGGGCATGCTGGTCCTCCTGTTGGTGGGGGTCCGACTAGCGCCGTCTAGGTAAGCAACCGGTAAACGCCGTCGGTCATTTGCCGGCGGAACGGGCTTTGTTAGACTGTGCTATCGACCCGCCGACCCGGCCGCGGCAGGATTGGCGCATAATAGAACCCCACAGGTAAGGAGCGGGCGTGACCTTGTTGGCGTTCTGGAGCCTGGCACTGGGCGTGCTGCTCTACGCCGCGCTGGCGGTATGGCGGTTCCGCCTATCCGACGGCGCGCCGGTACTGGCGGTGGCGCTGGCGGGTATGTCGCTGTGGAGCGGCATGACGCTTTCGGATCAGCCCCTATTGGCGCTGTCGGCGGTGCCCATCCGCGACGGGGGCTGGGCGCTGTATCTCTGGCTGACGTCCCGCCCGCGGGAGGGCGTCGCGGCGCAGCGCTGGCTGCGCGGCCTGGGTCTGGCGATGGCGGCGCTGACGCTTCTGCGCTTCGGGATAGCACTGGAACTGGCGAACTCGCTGCCGCGCCTCGGCGGCGGCGTCGTGCCGGCCGGGGAGGAAGGGGTGGCGCTGGTGCGGCTGGCCGCCGACCTGCTGTTCGCGGTGTCGGCCCTGGTGCTGGTGCACAATCTCTATTTCGCCAGTTCGCACGCCTCGTCGGGCTTTCAGCTGATCCTGTTCGCGCTGGGCGTGCTTTGGGCCTACGACCTCAACATCGCCGCCGCGACGTTGCTCAACTACCCCTTCGCCGCCTCGCTGGCGGTCAGCCGAGGCGCCGTGTCGCTGTTCCTGGCGCCGCTGTTCGGACTGGCGGCGCGGCGGCGCGAGCGGTGGCGCATCGCCCTGTCGCGCCGCGCGACGTTCCAGTCGCTGTCGCTGATCGCGCTGGGGGCCTATTTCGTGGTGATCGTGCTGGTGGGCCGCGCCAGCAGCTGGCTTGGCCCCAGTGCCGCCTATGCCGCCATGGTGCTGGGCGCGTTCACCATCTCGGCGCTGACGGTGGGTTTGCTCTTCTCCACTCACGCGCGCGGCTGGCTCAAGGTGTTCATCTCCAAGCACCTGTTCGAGCATCGCTACGATTACCGCGCCGAATGGCTGCGGTTCAGCGCCACCATAAACGGGGTGGGCGGCGGCGCGCTGACGCCGGAGGAACGCGCGGTCAAGGCGGTGGCCGACGTGGTCGAGGCGCCGTCCGGCGCGCTCTACCTGGCGGGCCCGAACGAGGGGCTGGCGCTGACCGCCAACTGGCATTGGTCGCACCACCGCCTGCCCGAACGTCTGACGGTCGGCACGCAGCGCTTTCACGCGATGGAACTGACGGGCCGCATCATCGTGCTGGACGAGGAGCGCGACGAACGGCCGGACGGCACCAGGCCGCTGATACTGGACGACCAGGCCTGGGTGATCGTGCCGCTGGTGCGTTTCCGCTACTTGGTCGGCGTCGCGCTGCTGGCGCGCCCCGCCCTGTCCCGCCGGCTCGACTGGGAGGATTTCGATCTGTTGAAGGTGCTGGGCCAGCAGATCGCCTCCTATCTGGCCGACGCCCAGAACCAGGCCGAGCTGGAGGAGGCGCGCCGGTTCGAAGAATTCAACCGCCGCTTCGCCTTCATCATCCACGACATCAAGAACGTCGTCAGCCAGCTGTCGCTGGTCGCCGCCAACGCGGAGCGTCACGGCTCCAACCCGCGCTTCCAGGCGGACATGGCCTCCACGCTGCGTAATTCTGTGGACAAGATGAACGCCCTCCTCAAGCGCTTGTCTCCTGGGCAGGGGCCGCGGGAGGCGGCGCTGCGGCGCGTGAATGCGCGCGCGTTGCTCGACGAGCTGGCCCTGCGCCGGCGCGCACAGCGCTCGATCGAAGTCGCGGCCGAACCCGACCTGTGGCTGCACGCGGACGCCGACGCGCTGAAGGAAGCGCTGGACCATCTGGTCCAGAACGCGGTGGAAGCGAGCGAACCGGACGCGCCCGTCCGGCTGGAGGCGACGGCGGAGGGCGAGGAGGCGGTGCTGGCGGTGGTGGATCGCGGCCAGGGCATGTCGCCCGATTTCATACGCAAACACTTGTTCAAGCCTTTCGCGTCTAGCAAGCTCGACGGCTTCGGGATCGGCGCCGGCGAGGCACGTGCGCTGGTGCACGCCATGGGTGGGACATTGGACGTGGAAAGTACCGAAGGCACCGGCACCCGTTTCACCGTCAGGCTGGCACGCGCCGACGCGGCGGAGGCGATCCATGCCGGCTGAGCGGACCGATGCCATAGGCGCCGCCCGGCCCCGGCTGCTGATCGTCGAGGACGATCCGGGACTGCGCAGCCAGCTGGAATGGGCGTTCGAGGAATATGAGGTCGCGATCGCGGGCCACCGGGCGGAGGCGCTGGCCGCGTGCCGCGCGGCGCCGCCCGCGGTGGTGACGCTGGACCTGGGCCTGCCGCCCGACCCCGACGGCGCGACCGAGGGGCTGGCGACGCTGGAGGAGCTGCTGGCGCTCTATCCCGGCACCAAGGTGGTGGTCGCGTCCGGCCACGGCGCCCGCGAGAGCGCGCAGACCGCGATCGCGCTCGGCGCCTACGACTTCTACGCCAAGCCGATCAACATCGACGAGCTTCGGCTGATCGTCCGTCGCGCCGCCCACGTCCACGCGCTGGAGGCGGAGAACCGGCGGCTGGCGGCCGAAGCGTCGCGCGCCGCCGCCGCCGACGGCGTCGTCACCGGCTCGCCCGAGATGCGGCAGGTGCTTCGCACCGTCGCCAAGGTGGCACCGTCGGACGCGTCCGTCATGCTGCTGGGCGCGAGCGGCACGGGCAAGGAGCTGCTGGCGCGCGCCGTGCACCAGCAGAGCCCGCGCGCGCGGGGCCCCTTCGTGGCGATCAACTGCGCCGCCATTCCCGACACCCTTCTGGAAAGCGAATTGTTCGGCCACGAGCGCGGCGCCTTCACCGGCGCGGTCAAGACCACGCCCGGCAAGATCGAGACGGCGCAGGGCGGCACGCTGTTCCTGGACGAGATCGGCGACGTGCCCGCGTCCATGCAGGTGAAGCTGCTCCGTTTCCTTCAGGAGCGCGTGATCGAGCGCGTCGGCGGGCGCAAGCCCATCCCGGTCGACGTGCGCGTGCTGACCGCGACCCACCGCGACGTGAAGCAGCTGATGCGCGACGGCGCGTTCCGCGAGGACCTGTATTTCCGCCTGGCCGAGGTGGTGGTCCGCATCCCGTCGCTGGCGGAGCGGAGCGGCGACGCGGTGCTGCTCGCCAAGCATTTCCTGACGCGGTTCCGCCGGCCGGACCAGAAGGACCTGCGCGGCTTCACGCCGCAGGCGATGGCCGCGATCGCCGCCTGGCCATGGTCGGGCAACGTCCGCGAGCTGGAGAATCGCGTCAAGCGCGCGGTCATCATGGCCGAGGGAGGTGCCATCACCGCCGAGGACCTGGACTTAGAGGAAGAAGACACCGGCGGATCGGCGGGCGAGGCGCCCGAGGTGTCGGACCTGCGCGGCGTGCGCGAGCGGGCCGACCGCGCCGCGATCGCCCATGCGATGGCGGTGAACGACGGCAACGTGTCGGCGGCAGCGCGCGACCTGAACGTCTCGCGCCCGACGCTCTACAATCTGCTCAACAGCTACGACATGCTGAAGGACTGAGCCGGCGGGGTCGCCGCCCCGCCCTGCCAGCGCGGCGGGCGGGCGAGCGGTTCACCCATCCAGCGCCACGCGCATCGGCCCGGCCGGGGCGGCCCCGGCAGCGGCGGAAGCCTGCGCCACCGCGGGACCGAACGTCACTTCCGGACAAGGCGGCAGCACGGCGTAGTTGCTCAACGGCACGATCCGGGGCGCGGTGGCCGCGTGCACCGCGCTGCGAACGGGGGGGACCACCGCCACGGCGCTGGCCAACGCCAGGGGCGGACAGACGCACAGGATCGCCTTGGTCGCGACGGACATGGCGGGCAACGTGGCGGCGGCCCCGCCCGCGGCCTCGCCGATGCCCAACGCCGCCGAGCCGAACGAACCGAGCCTGAGGCCACCGGACAGGAACCCCGCCCGCGCCGTCCGTCGCCGACGCATGGCCGTGCCCGCCAACGCGAAGCCGCCGATCATCAGCAGCCAGGTAGCGGGCTCGGGGATCGGACTTTCCTGCGGCGGCGTAGGCGTAGGCGTCGGCGACGGGGTAGGCGTGACGGGATTGTCGGGCGTCGGCCCGCCGGAGCCGGGACCGATCGGCGGGACACCGATGCCGGGAAAGCCGCCGCCCCCGCCGATGCCGCCGGGTGTGCCGACGCCCCCGCCGGTGCCGGGCGTGTCCAGCCCCAGCAGACCGGGATCGGCGAAGGTCACCAGCGGCGCCACCGGGCCGGGCAACAGGCCAGCACCGGGCGCGACGGGGATGCACGGCGCGTCGGCGGGCAACGCCGCGGCGGACGTCGGACGCCCCGCGGAGGCCGGACGGATCGCCGGTTTGGCCGTGGCACGATGCACCGCGCGCTTGATCGGCGGAACGGTCGCGACCGCGGTGGCCATCGCCACCGGCGGACAGACGCAGATCGCGGCCTTGGCGAGAAACGAGAGCGCCACCCTTCAGATTCCTTCCTGTTCCCCCACGGACGTTAAGGCCGTTTTCTTAACAATCCTTGGCCAGCCGAAACGATCCATCGCGCCCTGCCCCGAACCGGGACTGTGGGATCGATCGCTTTTCTAATGTCGCACCATCTAAGCTGTCATTAACCATTTGTTGCAAGTCTAGCTTAGCGGACGCCGCCGTACCTTGCCCGCTCGCCAATACACAAGAGCGAGATGTGAAGAGGTCGACGATTATATGATATTGTGGCCCGCGATCATCACTTTGGCGGTAACGGCGCTGCCGCCGCCGCCATCACCCCCGGCATCGGTCGAGAAACAGTTGCTGAACGAGCTTAACTTGGCGCGATCTGATCCGGCGGCCTATGCCGACAGGCTGCGAGAGTATCGTAATTATTACCGGGATCGGCTGATCGCCGTGCCGGGGGCACCTGTCCTGTATCAGACAGAGGAGGGCGTGGCCCCGGTCGACGAGGCGATCGCATTCCTGAACGGGCGTGCCGGCGGCGAGACGCTGGTCCCGGCCGCGGTGCTGGCGGACGCCGCCGACGACCATCGCGCCGAACAGGCGGCGGACGGCTCGATAGGCCATGTCGGCCGCGACGGCTCCGCGCCGGCGGACCGGGTGCGGCGGCGCGGCGGCGGCGCCTATGTGGGCGAGGTGATCGCCTACGGTTCCGACACGCCCACCGACATGGTGCGCCAGCTGATCGTCGACGACGGCGTGCCCGACCGGTCGCACCGCCGGTTGCTGTTCGACCGCTCGCTGCGGTTCGCCGGCGTGTCGTGCGGGGCGCACCCCGTGTATCGCACGGTCTGCGTGATCGACCTGGCGCGGACGGAGGACGGCCAGGCGACCCGAATGAGCGCCGACCGACAGCTGGCGCGAATCAGTCGCCGGGACCGCCGCGACCCCGCCTGAACCCCGTCAGCGCGGGCCGCACCACCAGCGCCGACGCGTTGACCGCCCCGTGCAGGACGATCGCGAGCCATAGCTGTCCGGAGCCGAGATAAAGGGCGATCAGGACCAGCCCGATACCCAGGGCCGCGGCGGCACCGACGACGCCCCGATAGAGATGCAACCGCGCGAAGATCAGCAGCGCGATCGCGAAACCCCATTCGGGCGTTATCACCTGAGCGATCAGCAGCGGCAGTCCCAGGCGAAAGAACAATTCCTCCGTTATCCCGGCACTGAGGGCGAGCCACGCGGCGGGCAGCAGCTCGCCGGCCGCGCGCGGGTGCCAGCGCCCCGCCGTGGCCCGCGGCCGCAGCACGAGGCCCAGCGGCACCCCCAGCACGGCCCCGCCCATGGCCAGGATGGCGAACGAGCCAGGATCGAAGGGCGGCAGCCGCGCCGCCAGCGCCGCGAACTCAACGGGAAGGCGGACCAGGGCGTCGGCCCGCCCCAGCAGCACCAGCCACGCCAGCGCCGGCAAGCCGAACGCCAGCCATAGCCGCCCGCCCGCCAGCCAATAGGCGCGCCGTCGCGACGCGGGTTCGTCCGACCGGCGCAGCGCGCGCAGGCCGAACGGATTTCCGCGCAGGAACCACAGCAGCGACGCCGCCGCCCACCCCAGCATCAACGCGGCCGGGAGCGGCGGCGCGGGCGTCGGCGTCAGAGGCGATGCTCGCCCTTGACCCAGCGCACCGTGCCCGAGGACGCGCGCATCACCACGCTCTCGGTGGTCATGGTCCCGCCGCGCCGATGCACGCCCGCCAGCAGCGAGCCGTCGGTGACGCCGGTGGCCGCGAAGATGCAGTCGCCCCGCGCCAGCTCGGTCAGGTCGTACTGCTTGTCGAGGTCGGTCACGCCCCATTTGGCGGCGCGCGCACGCTCGTCGTCGTTGCGGAACAGCAGCCGGCCCTTGAACTGCCCGCCGACGCAGCGCAGCGCGGCGCAGGCCAGCACGCCTTCCGGCGCACCGCCCGAGCCCATGTACAGGTCGATGCCGGTGTCGGGGTCGGTGGTGGCGATCACGCCCGCCACGTCGCCGTCGGGGATCAGCCGGACGCCGCAGCCGAGCGAGCGCAACTCGGCGATGATCCCCTCGTGCCGGTCGCGGTCGAGGACGCACACGGTCAGCTCGCCCGGCTCGATACCCTTGGCGGCGGCGACGCTGCGGACGTTGTCCGTCACCGATCGGTCGAGGTCGATCACCCCGTCGGGCAGACCGGGGCCGACCGCGATCTTGTCCATGTACACGTCGGGCGCGTTGAGCAGCCCGCCCGCTTCCGAGATCGCCAGCACCGCCAGCGCGTTGGGCCCGGCCTTGGCGGTGATCGTCGTCCCCTCCAGCGGGTCGAGCGCGATGTCGATCGCGGGGCCCTGCCCCTGGGCGGAGCCCACCTTTTCGCCGATATAGAGCATGGGCGCCTCGTCGCGCTCGCCCTCGCCGATCACCACGGTGCCGTCGATCGGCAGTTCGTTGAGGGCCGCGCGCATCGCCTCCACGGCGGCGGCGTCGGCGGCCTTCTCGTCGCCGCGGCCGACCAGCCTGGCGGACGCGATGGCGGCGGCCTCGGTCACGCGCACCATTTCCAGCACCAGCACCCGGTCCAGGACGTTCTCTGTATCGGCCATGTGTTTCCCCTCTAGTCGCGTAGCAGGTCGTTGATGCTGGTCTTGGCGCGCGTGCGCTCGTCCACGCGCTTGACGATCACCGCGCAGTAGAGCGCGGGGTCGCCGCCGGTCGAGCCGGGGACCACCACGGCGTAGGGCGGCACCTCGCCCCGGAATACCTCGCCCGTGGCGCGGTCGATTATCTTGGTCGACGCGCCCAGATAGACGCCCATCGACAGCACCGCGCCCTCGCCCACGCGCACGCCCTCCGCCACTTCGGACCGCGCGCCGATAAAGGCGCCGTCGCCGATGATGACGGGATCGGCCTGGAGCGGCTCAAGCACGCCGCCGATGCCGGCGCCGCCGGACAGGTGGACGTTGCGCCCGATCTGCGCGCACGAACCCACGGTCGCCCAGGTATCGACCATCGTCCCCTCGCCCACGTACGCGCCGATGTTGACGAAGCTGGGCATCAGGATCGCGCCGCGCCCCACGAACGCGCCGCGGCGGACCACCGAGCCCGGCACCGCGCGGAAACCGGCGTCGCGGAAATCGCCTTCGTTCCACCCTTCCGTCTTCAGCGGCACCTTGTCCCACGCGCCGCCGGGCATGGGGGCGTTGTCGTTGAGGCGGAACGACAGCAGCACCGCCTTTTTGAGCCACTGGTTGGTTCGCCAGCCGCCCGCCCCGTCGGGCTCCGCGACACGGGCCAGGCCGGCATCCAGCATCGCCAACGCCGTATCCACCGCCTGCGGCACCTCGCCCCGAGTAGCGAAGTTGACGTTCGCCCGATCGTCCCAAGCGGCGTCGATGATGGCGGCCAAATCGTTCATGCGGCGTCCAGTACCTCGTTGAGCCAGGGGGCGAGGTCCGCCACCTGGTAGTCCACGTAATCCCGCGCCTCGTCGCCCACCTGCTCCGACCCGTTGTCGACCCAGACGGTGGTCATTCCGATCGCCTTGGCGGGTTTCAGGTTGCGGGCCAGATCCTCGACGAACAGCGCGGCGGCGGGGTCGATGTCGAAGGCGTCGCACAGCGAGCGATAGGCCGCGGCCTGGGGTTTCGGCACCAGCGCCATCGCGTGGATGTCGTGCACCCCCTCGAAACTGCCGCCCAGCCCCAGCCGGTCGAGAATGCGCAGCGCGTAGGGCATGTCGCCGTTGGTGAACACGAACTTGCGCCCCGGCAGCCGCGCGATCGCCGCCGCCAGCGGCGCGTCGGCGGCCAGCATGTCCATCTCGATGTCGTGCACGTCGGCCAGGAATTCGTGCGGGTCGACGCCGTGGTCGGCCATCAGCCCGGCCAGCGTGGTGCCGTGGCCGTGGAAATACGCCTTCTGCACGCGGCGCGCCTCGACCGCGTCCACCCCCAGCAGCCGCTGGATATAGGCGCCCATTCGCTGGTCGACCTGCCTGAAAAGATTAACATTCGCCGGGTACAGCGTGTTGTCCAGGTCGAAGACCCAGTTACGAACGTGGGAAAGCGCGGCAAGCATGGGGCGGGTACGCCCTTAGCCCGCGGTTTCCCGCGGCGGCAAGCGCGGCGGCGCTGGCGGGACCGGCCCGGACGGGATAGTTGCTCGCGGCAAGAGGGCGGCCGGACGATGACTCGGTGGCGACGGATCAGGGCCTGGAGCTGGACGCCTGCCGCGGCGGCGCTGGCCGCGTGCGGCGGCGGCGGTGGTGTTCAGACCACGCCCCCGCCGGTCAGCACGCCCGCACCCACGCCGACCCCTGCCCCCACGCCCACCCCCACCATCAATTACGACACGGCCGAGTATCGCGCGACGGTGGGGGCCGTTTCCGCCTCCGCGCTCAGCGCCTACCAGCGCGGGGCGACCGGGGCGGGCATCGGCGTCGCGATCGTGGACACGGGCATCGACCTGGACAGCGCGGAGTTCGCCGGGCGCATATCGCCGGCGTCGCGCGACGTGGCGGGCAACGCCAGCGTGGACGACGTGGCCGGCCACGGCACCGCCGTCGCCTTCGCGCTGGCGGGGCGGCGCAACGGCGCGGGAACGCACGGGTTCGCCTTCGACGCCACGCTGATCGCGCTGCGCGCCGACCGGCCGGGCACGTGCAACAGCGGCGGGGTGGTGGACGAAGGGAATTGCCGGCTCGACACGTCCGCCATCGCGCGCGGGGTGGATGCCGCGACGGCCGCCGGCGCGCGGGTCATCAACCTCTCGCTGGGCGGCGCCGCCATGCCCGCCGACCTGCGTGCCGCGATCGGCCGGGCGACGGCGGCGGGGCTGATCGTGGTGATCGCGGCCGGCAACGACGGCGCGTCCCAGCCCGACCCGTTCGCGGGCGTCGCGGGCGACGCGCTGGCGCGCGACCAGGTGATCGTCGCCGGCTCGATCACGTCGAACAATTCGCTGGCCAGCGACAGCAACCGGGCGGGCGCCCTGGCGGCGCGATACCTGGCGGCGGTGGGCGAGGGCATACGCGCGCCCGACGCGACGGGCACGCTATACGAATGGTCGGGCACCTCGCTTGCCGCGCCGCAGGTGTCGGGCGCGGTCGCGCTGCTGGCGCAGGCGTTTCCCAACCTGTCGGGCGCGCAGATCGCCGAACTGCTGCTGTCCACCGCGCGCGACGCGGGGGCGGCGGGCACCGACCCCGTCTATGGCCGGGGCATATTGGACCTGCGCCGCGCGTTCCAGCCGGTGGGGACGACCAGCGTGGCCGGAACCGCCGTGTCGGTCGGACCGGGCGGCGGCGAATCCTTGTCGACCCCGATGGGCGACGCGGCCGGCGGCGCGGCGCGGGTGGCGGGCGAGATGGGGGCGGTGATCCTGGACGGCTACGGCCGCGCCTTCGCCGCCGACCTGGCCAGCGGCCTGCGCCCCGGCGTCCCCGTTCGGCTGCTGACGCCGGGACCGGCGGCGCACGCGCTGGCCATCGGCGCGAACGGGACCAGCGTCAACGCCGCCTTCGCGAGCCCCGTGCCGGGCGATCCGCGCGGCGGGGGCACGCAGTTGCTGGGGGCGAGCGCGGCGCGAGCGCTCGACGCGCGCACGGGACTGGCGGTGGGTTTCGCCACCGGCGGCGCGACGCTGGCGGCGGGGCTGGAACGGCGGACCGGACCGGCGGGCTTCGTGGCCGCGCGGGAGAGCGACGCCGGGCTGGGGTTCGAGGCGCTGCCGGGCACCGCCGCCGCCCTGCGCCGGAACTTCGGATCGACGGGCGTGACGGTGGCGACCGAGCAGGGCGACGTGCTAATCGCGCGCGCCGGGGTCGGGGCGGCGGCGTGGAGCGCGCGGTCGACGGGCGGCTGGCGCGGCTGGGACCGGGCGGACTATTCGCGCACCGCGCTGGCGCTCGACGCGGGGCGCGGCGGGCCGGTGTCCGGCGGGCTGGCGGTGGCGCGCCTGCGCGAGGCGGGCACGCTGCTGGGGGCGCGGCTCGGCTCCGCGCTGGGGGCGCCGGCGGGGCGCAGCTGGTTCGGCGACGCGCGGTTGCGGCTGGACCTGGGCGACTGGACCGCGGGCGTCTCGACGAGGCGGGGGCGGACGCGGGCGCGGGTGACGGGGATCGACGGGCGCGGGCTTCTGCGGTCGGAAGCCTATTCCGCCGACCTGGGGAGGCGCGGCCTGTGGGCGGCGGGCGACCTGCTGGCGTTGCGCGTCGCGCAACCGTTGCGCGTATCGGGCGGCGGGCTGGATCTGCAACTGCCGGTCAACTGGGATTACGGCACCGCGTCGGTGACGGCGTGGAAGACGCAACGCCTGCCGCTGGTGCCGCGCGGACGCGAGATGGATGCGGAACTGCGCTACGCGGTGCCGATCGGACCGGGGCTGGCGGAAACCAGCCTGTACTGGCGCCGCGACCCGGGCCATCGCGCCGACCTGCCCGACGATGCCGGGGGACTGGTGCGGTACGGGTTCCGGTTCTGACGCAGACGGGCGGGGACCCACGGCCCCCGCCCGCTCGCTATCGCTCCGGTCGGCGGGTCAGTAGGTGCCGCGGAAGCTGCGGTTCAGGTCGGCGTCACCGGCGTCGTCCGCGCCGGAACGGGCACTAGCCGAACTCGACGCACTCGCGCGATCGGTCGAGCCGCTGCCGAACATCGCGCCGCGCTCCTCGTCCTTCCAGGCCGCCTTGGCGGCGGCCGCCGTCCGCGACAGCGTGACCTTGTCGGCCACGTCCTGGAGCCAGCTCGACGGGAAGCTGTGGTGATGGCCGCCGGCATCGGCGTCGTTCTTGGTCAGGATCACGCGGTCGCCGCGGACCTTGTCGACCGTGCCGACATGCTCGCCGTCCGAGCCGACGACCTCGGCATGTTCCTCGACCTTGTTCAACAGGTCGCGCTGGCCCTGGCGGCCGGTGCGCCACGCGCCGAACTCGGAGTTGAAGCGATCGCGATTCTGCTGACGATATTCGTCATAGTCGCGGTCCAGCGCGCTAATCTGCTGCTCACGCCAGCTGCGATAGTCGCTGTGGTCGTCCGAGCGCGATCCGCGTCCCGAGTAACGCTCGCCCGATTCGCGCTCGTCGCGGCGCGCGTCCGCGTCGCGGCGGCGCTCGGCCTCCTCGTCGCCGAACCAGGACCGCACCTCGTCGCCCGCCCTGTCGAAGAAGCCGCGCTCCTCGTAGCGATAGCCCTGGGGCTGCGCGCCGTATCCGCCGCGGCCCCGGTCCTGCCCGCGGTCGCGATCATTGCCGCGGTCGTCGTCGTCCGCGCGCGAATAGCGGCCGTAATCCTCGAACCGTCGGCCGTCGGACGCGTAGCTGCCGTGATACTCGCCCGACCCGCCCCGATCGCCGTACGGCCGGCCCTGACCCTGACGATCCCCACCCCGGTCGTAACTGCCCCGGTCGTGGCTGCCCCGGTCGGAGCTGCCCTGGCCGTAACCGCCACGACCGTAACCGCCCTGGCCGTATTGATCCCGGTCGCGGCCGTAGGCGTTCCGATCGTCGCGGTCCCGACCCGTCTCCGCGGCTTGATAGCTGCGCGCGCTGGAATAGCTGCCGTAGCGGCCGGACCCGTAGTCGCGGCCGTAATCCTGCGTCTCGGAACGGTTGTAATAATCGTCGTTCGCCATGTCATCCTCCTGCGATACCGGCGGGGGCAGCGGAGTGGCGCCGGTGCGTCTCTCTCCGCGGCAAAGGGAGAACCGACGCGGGCGGGACGGGTTCCTTATGTTACCCGGCGACTGATCCGTCGCACGGGGCGGTCGATCGTCGCGCAGGGTCCGAAACACCCGTTGCATCCGCCGACGGCCGGGGCTAAGGG
>Ga0325401_1001564_pt1 | contig 19480 bp, 15 predicted proteins | sample PopdelMetagenome_FD_205666 | JGI IMG/M metagenome (GOLD analysis project Ga0325401, IMG submission 205666) | Populus deltoides microbial communities from Bellville, Georgia, United States - Xylem-PdKOR-R2 | ecosystem: Host-associated > Plants > Phyllosphere > Stem > Wood/Secondary xylem | place... | reverse complement strand
ACGATCGCCAGGGCCGCCGCCGCTCCGGACATGGCGAGCAGCCGCCTATGGGTCGTCCGATCCGCGGGTACGACGGCGGCATCGGCCAGGGCCTGGGCGTACTGCGGGCGCAGTTCCGCCGCCCGTCCCTCCAGGACCTGCCGCCGCGCTGTGTGCGAGGTGACCGCGGCCCGAAGGCGGGTCAACCCCGCCGCGACCTCGCGTTCCAGCTTCGTCCGCTGTGTCGCGATGTCGCGCTCGACCACCGCGATCTCGGACGCGGACACGCCCCGGTTCGGATCGAACCGGAAAGTCATCTCGTGCGACCGACGCCAGGCCAGGAGCTTGGACACCGTGGCCGGACCGAAGCCCGGCACGGCCAGGAGGCGGTGGCCGACGATGTCGCTGGCGGTGTCGATGCCATGGCTGGCCAGAGTGGCCACTCTTGTCGGGCCGACTCCAGGAACCTTGGCGTTGGCCAGGGAGAAGTGGTCCAGGTGGTCCTCGAGCTGCTTCTGATGTCGCTGTTCGTTCAGCTTCTGCAGCCGCTTGGCCCGCTCGTTCGGAAGCGCGTCGTGCTGGGCCTTGATCCGCTGCAGACCCGCCCGGACTTCGGCGCCGCTCGGTCCGGGAAGGGGAGCGCTCCATGCCCGATGAAGCGTCTCCCATTCCCGCTTCACGTCGCTCAGCTTCTGCTGGAACGGGTTCTGGCGGGTTGCCCCACCGTTCCGGTGGATGACGAAGGCCAGCACGCCTATGGCGGGCACCATCAGCGCGCGGAGAGCGGGGGGCGCGATGGCGAGGGCGGCGAGCAGGCTCCCGCCGACGGATGCCCAGGCCACGGTGCCGAGATGGCTCCCGACACCGGCCAGTGCTTGCGCTGGGGGAGAAGGTGTAGGGGCGGCCCCGGGCGGAGGCGGGCACTGGCCCACCGGCGGCGGGTCAGGGACCCTCGACACCTCCTGCCAGAGGGCAGCCATCCCAGTGGCGCCAACCGTTGCCCCAGGCCTGAACACCACGGGGAACAGCGTGATCCCGCTGGCATTCTCGATGGCGCACCAGGGACAGGTACTCAGGCCCTTGCGGTAGTAGTGGCCGCCGTTCGCACCGCAGACCCGCAGGTCGGCAGACAGTTCCCCCAGGGCGGCCACCCACCGATCCGCGTCGGGACGCCCGGCGCGGACGGATCCAGGGGCGAAGGCCTTCTCGAACAGGTCCTGGATAGTCGGCGTCAGCGCATCGATGGGCAGGCTGCCCGGCGGTGGCTCCATGGCCGTCCGGGAACGGTCGCGGGAGTACGCGTAGCGGGATCCCTGGATGGCATCCTCGATCGACGGAGGTTCGCCGGGTCCCTTGTAGCGGCCCGCGAAGGGGTGGCGGGCGATGCACAGCAGCTGGAAGACGATGACGGCCAGGCCGAAGCTGTCCTGGTTCGGCGTCCTGACCACACCGGCGTAGCTGGCGCGGGCCTGCATTTCCGGAGGCTGGTGAGTGCCGACGCCAACCTCGCAGAACCAGGTCTTCCCGCCCTGCGTGACCTGGAAGCTGTCGCAGTCGATCATCCGGACCGTGGCGTCCTGGCCGACCACGAGGTTGCCGTGGTTGACGTCACCGATGACCAGTCCCGCCCCATGCACGGTCGAGAAGGAACGCGCGGCGTTGGAAGCAGCGTGGATCAGGAATCGCCAGTCGGCGGTCGGGAACTCCTGCATGCGGAGCTTGGGGCCGTACAGCTTGAAGACGGGTTCGTGCCCGCCGACCTTGGGCATCACGAACCCAGCGATCGTCCCCGATGGATCGTGCAGCGTCCCCGTCGGCCAGGCCGCGACCTTCAGAAGGGGAGCTGTCGCCATCCCCGCCATGGCGGAGAGCTTGGCGGCGTGCTGGGGGCTGGGCGGCTTGAGGTAGATCTTGGCCACCGCGTCGGGCTGCCCGGCCACGTCGAACACGGCACCCTCGCCACCCCGGCCGAGTTCCTTGCCCAGGGTGATCGGGTTCCCCCGTGCATCGAGAAGGCGGCCAGGCTTCACGGGGTGACAGCCTTGGCGGGCGGCAGTGCCCGGGTGGCCATGACCAGGGTCTTATCGTCATCCGTCCGCCGGTTGACGTGGTCCGACCCGAGATAGGCCACCAGGCCCGGGGAAGGCGCCCCCGATCCGTCCGGCTCGGTGCCTGCCAGCCACTCGAAGATGGGACGGAAGGCCGGGCCGTGGACGGTCCTGGCCGACATGTCGAGTACCAGCCGCTCTATGCCATCCGAGAAGATGGCGATCTCGTCCATGGCGGGCTGGACGTCGAACTGCAGGACACGCTCGGCCCCGTCCTGGGTGATGAAGTAGGTGCTGTTGGCGTACTCGCCGTGCTGCGGCCAGAAGACCCAGGAGTACCCGGAGGCCTCCTCGCTGGAGACCACGATGGCGCCGTCCCCGATCTGGACGTAGGCGGCCGCGTCGGGACCGACCACAGCGCCGAGCAGGGTGCAGGCGTAGTCGTTCGGCTCGGCACCGTCCTGGGCCGCACGGGCGCCGATCGCGTCACGGACGTCGTCGAACCACTCCTCCACGAAGCCGCGGTCGATGGCCTTGAGGTCGGACGATGCTGCGACGGCTTCCGCGAACCGCTCCAGGAAGCTCTCTACCGCCAGCGCCGACCCGACGTCGGATCTCTTGGCCGTGCCCGCCCCGTCGCTCACCGCGGCGACCAGGACCTCCGTTCCATCGGCGGCCTTCACCACGCGGCAGCCTCCTGCGTCCTGGCAGGGAGTGCCGTTCTTCTGGTGCGAGGTGCCGATCGAGGAGGCGTAGGCGGTACGCCAGTTCCGCCCGGTGGTCACACCGCGGACCACCCGGAGGGCGGCGGCAGGGCGACGAGCTGGCCGGGCTGGGACCGCGCGACCCCACCAAGGGAGCTGGACAGCCACGTGAACAGCTCGCGGAAGCTCAGGCCCTGGAGCTTCAGGGGTGGGCGGTTCGGGCTGCAGATCTGCCCGAGCTTGCCCATATCGGCGCCCTCTACGCCGACCGCGAAGAAGGAGAAGGCCTTCCGCTCTTGACTATCGCCTTGGCGCACGCGTTCGGCAGCCGCAGCGTAGTTGTCCGTGGGCGCTCCGTCGGTGATCAGGAAGACCCAGGGGCGGTAATAGGCCACGCCCGCCTGCTTGTAGACCGCCTTCCGGGTCTCGAGCATGTCGAGGCCCTGCATGATGGCCGACCCCATGGGTGTGTCGCCCCCGGCATACAGGGTAGGCGGCTGGAAGAGATCGGCGGTCTCGAAGTCCGAGAGCACATTGACCGGGCCGAAGGTCATCATGGCGACCTCCACCCGCTGGGAGGCCATGGCGTCGCCGGTGAGTTCCTCACGGAAGGTCCGGAGGCCGTCGTTCAGGGCCGTGATCGGCCTGCCGTTCATGGATCCGGAGGTATCGAGGAGCAGGAGGCAGGGGCACCTCGGCTCGGGGTTCTCGATCAGGCTGGGGGGGACGAAGGGGATCTGGTCCGAGAAGCTCATGGGACGTCCTGGCGGGGGACGGGCAGGATAGCCGCTCGGCGTGCCCCTGCAACAAGCCGGAAGCGGAACATCGGCCGGGACCGGGGTAGCCGTCCTCGTCGCCACAGGCTACTCCGTGCTGACCTCGCAACGGAGGGGCGGCATGGGCTGGCGGTTCAGGAAGTCGTTCAAGATCCTGCCCGGCGTGCGGATGAACGTCGGTTCGAAGGGCGTGACGAGCTGGTCCTTCGGCGGCCGGGGTGCCCGGATCAACGTCGGCAAGCGCGGAACCACGACGACCTACAACCTCTTCGGGACGGGTCTGACGTACCGCACCCATACCCCCCGTGCCCGGCCCACCCAGCCCAGGATCACCGTGACGCCCGTGCGTCGGGCCATCGTCGCCACGGCGTCGGCTCCGCCCTCCCCGAGGCGGCGCAGCCCGGTCGGAACCTATGTCGTGGTCGGGGTGGCGGCGCTCGCCGCGTATCTGGTCCTGAAGCCGGACAGCCCGACGGACCCCAGTCCATCAGGGCCTGCCCAGACCGCCTACCGGACGCCGGAAGCACGACGATCGTCGCCCCCACCGCTCCCTGCCGTCACTGCTCCTGCGGCAGCCTCGACGACAGGAATACCTGCCCCTGCAGCCACGCTGGCATCGATTGCATCCGGCGAGGCCGTCACCACGACGGGGGCGAACGTCAGGTCGTCGGCCTCGATGTCCGGTTCGATCGTGCGTGTCCTGGACGCTGGCGCGCGTGTGCGCGTCCTCGGACAGGAAGGCGGATGGCGACGGGTCGCAGGCCCGGAGGGCGAGGCATGGGGATGGGTGCACGGATCCATCCTTCGCCAGGGTGCGGGCCGCTAGGCTCGGGACTCATCGACCCAGATGAGTGCAGTGGCCACGAGGCAGATGGCGGAGATGAACGTGTGGTAGCATCGGTCAACCGCCCCGGCGACGTAGGTGCGGCTACTTCTGCTCCCAGCCCGTGACCACGCCGTTCTCCACGGTGACCCGGGAGTTGAACCTGTTCTTTCCCGTCTGGCCGTACTTGCAGGTATGGATGATCCGGTTGCGCTGCACCTTCTGGGCGGTGTCTGCGGGACTACCCCAGGATTCCACGAGCTGCTCGTGGCTCATCCCCTGCCAGATCTTCTTCTGCATGATGTTCTCGACGACCTCTGCGTCTCCATACTTCGCCATCAGGGTCTCGCGACGCTGCTTCTTGGCCCAGGCCTGCCCCGCGACCCACAGGATTCCCACGAGACAGATTACGCCGACGACTTCCAATTCCACTTCCCTTTCGATCCGGCAGCAAATCTAAGCGGAATGGGTATCGTCCCGACAAGGGGGATCGTCGGCAGGCGGGAAGTGGGCTTCGGAGAAGAGGAAGCGGAGTAAGGGGATGCGCCGCTGAGCGACAGCCATCTCTGGCAAGGCATATCGGTCCTCAACAAGCCCTTCGTCGTGGACACGCTGGCATCCAGCATCCTCGTCGTGATCATCTCATTCTCGCTTCGTCGCCACTTGCTCTCACGGCGTCTTCTCGAGTGGTGATCCTGAACATGGTCGAGGCCCTGATCGGTTCATCAGGCGCCGGAACGAAGAAGGGGCAGGTCGGACGTCGCCCCTACCTGCGATTCTCTACAGACGGCTCATCCGAGAACCGCCTCAGTCGCTCTTGAAGGCCCCCCAGATCTGGAACTCGCGGTGGCGCAAGCAGGAAGCGAATCTCGATCCGTCGATTGGCCGCGAGATCGTCCTCGCGATCGCTGCCACGACCTGGCACCGGGCGATCCGGCCCATAGCCTGACACCCCGAGGAGTGGCAGGCCCGCCGAGTTCCGCAGTTCCCATAATTCCGGACGCGCGGCCTGGATCGCGGCATAGGTATTAAGCGCTCGGTTGGCGGACAGCTCGTAGTTCCCATCCCGCTCACCCAGGCCCAGACGTCGACGATCGGTGTGCCCCTCGACGAAAACGGCGTCGATCACGGCACCTCCGACGCCTGCGCAGCCCACCCGATCCTCTGCTCCGGATGCATAGCAGGGCAGGATGGCGGCGAGAGCGTCGGCCAGGGCACGGGCCACCTCCCGCGCGGGACCGCCAGGCGGCAAGTCCGCGCGGCCTGATCCGAACAGGATGCGGTCCGACAGGCGAAGAACGCCGGTATCGGCATCGAGGGTGACAGGAACACCTCGACGCTCGAGGCTTCCTTGAAGGGACGAGAGTAGCTCGGATCGGTGTGCACGCGCCCTTCCAAGAGCCTCTTCGAGGCGGCGAACCTCGTTTCCGAGGCCGCCGCTGACCTCTTCGCGAAGGGCGGCGATCTCGGCACGGGCATCCTGCCGCATGGCATCGAGTTCCGCCTCCTGAGCAAGGCGGCTTGCCTCAGCCGCAGCACGCTGGTGTTGCGCGTCCGCCGTCGCGGTCGTCAGCTGGAGCGCGAAGACAAAGAGCGCGATGATGAAAACGAACAGCAGACCGGCCATCAGGTCGGAGACCGAAGCAAGATAGCCCTCTGGCTCTTCTTCCTGATGAGCACCATGCCTCATGGGTCAGACTACCGTAGTCGGCACCGGAGCGGCAGGCGTACTCTCACTGCTGTCTGATGATCCAGACGTAGCATCGGTCATGAGGCCCTCCAGTCGAGCCGCAACCGATCGTAGTTCGTCGAGAACATCACGCGCGTCCCCTGTATCGGCAATCCTGGCGGCTGCTCCCTCGAGCATCGCGGCGGCCCGCGACACCAACGAGGCGGCATCGCCCGTCGCCATACGCCAGTCCTGCAAGGCGGCTGCGAGTGGACTAGCTGCGGACCGAGCATCGGCCGCCGAGGTAGCGAAGCGGTCCGAGGCATCTCCGACCGCATCTGCAGCCTCTACGAGGCGAAGGGACGCCGTCTCGCTGACTGCCGCGAGCGCGGACCCGGCGGTCGCCACGGCGACCTGAACCGCGGCGCCTGCTCCACGAATTTCCCGTCCGGCATCGGTCGCGCTGCGGCCGAGCTGCTCCTCGATCTTGCGCGCGCCCTCGTCCAGGCGGGTGCCTGCCCGCTCCGCTCCCGCAGCCAAGCTCTCTCCTCCGACTTCGATGACCGAGCGGAGAGCGCTCGTGCCCTCCAGCAGCCCGTCCCGGAGCAGCGTCGCGGCCCTAGTGGACGACCGCTCCCATTCCGATCCGGTCGCCGCCAGCGCCGTCCTGGTGGCCTCCGCGGCATCAGCGATCCTACGAGCCGCGTCGGATGCAGATTGGGCAATGTCTTGCGCCGCATCCGTCCCGGCTCCGGCGAGGCCTTCGCGCACCCCCGCCAGGGTCTCGGCCAGCGCCCCGACGTGCCCCCCGACACGCTCCATCGCGACGGTCGCCTCGCGGATCTGGGTGCCCACCGCCGCCTCGAGGCGCTCGTGGAATCGGTCGACCATGTCCTGGAGCGCCTTCCGGTTGGCATCCGAGACCGTTCCAGTCATCCGGGAGATCGCGACCGCGAGCGGCGTCACGGCTTCGCCGAGGCGGCGCTGAAGGGCGGCGTCGAGCCTCGTCGCGATCGCGCTTGCGAGGCGATCGGTCTCATCACGCCGCGATTCGGAATCGCCGCGCAGAAGCATCTGCGTGTCGGAAGCGATCTCCTGGGGCGTCATCGGCGGCAGCCGTCGATCCACAGCGGCCAGGAACGCCGCGACGGCGCTCTCCGTCCTCCGCATCTCCCGCCGCAACCATTCCGCGGAGAAGAGGGAGAGCGTAAGGGCCACGACAGAGAAGGAGAACTTCGTCGCAGCCGTACCCAGCAGCCTGCCCATGCCGTCCTGCACTTGGCCCGGTTCGGCGGCGCCGAGAGACCCTCCGGCAGCCTTCAGCGCAAGGACGAGGCCAAGAAAGGTAAGCACGAGACCCACCCCGACGAGCGAGTTGGCGTGCGCACGAGCTGCCCGCAGATCAGCCCCGGCAGCGCCTAGCAGTCCGATCCCGAAGAACTCGCTGGCCGGTACGGTCTGGCGATAGAGGCCAGCGGGTCGCGTCGGGCGCAGGAGCGTCCGGTCCAGTGCGGCCCAGGCGTCGCCGACCACGGGCTTGGCGCGGAAGTCTGCGTCGACGTTAGCGTAGTCCTTCGCGACCTCGCCCGCCTCGCCCATCCGGACGAGCGCGTTCTTCATCCCCTCCAGTTCTCCGCGGATGGCCCCCCCCGCCTTCGCGACGGGACGCACCGCCCAGATCGTCCAGAGCAGGAGGATCAAGCCCACGGCGATGATGAAAGCCGGGTGCGAATAACCTTCGTTGAGGAGGATCCAGGGGTCGGAGGCGGACGGCGCCGTCACGGTCATCAGGATGCTCCTCCGCCTGTCACAGCGGGATGCTCAGGCGCCCCTTGCGCCGCACGGTCCAATCGCCCAGGTCCACGCGGGCGGCTTCTATGGCCCGCAGTTCAGGTCCGGTCTCGATTTCGAAGAGCCATCCGAGCCGTGCCTCCGCGGCGCGCCCCGCATCGCTCGTCAGGAGGCCCTGACCGCGCCGGAGGTTGAAGCCGGGCAGCACTAGCCGATAGCCCTCGACCGTCAGAAGATAGATGTCGGCACGATCGGCTGATCCGGACGCGGGAGATGGCGTAGGGCGATCCGGCTCCAGTACGAAGCCCTGCCCCCGGTACTTCTCTGCGAAGGTGACGAACGTGTTCGCCGACGCGAGCGCTCCCCCTGCCTCCTCGTAGAAATCCTCAAGCGTCGGCGGCGTCGAGCGGGCGGTCGGCGCGACTACATCGCTCGTCGATGCCTCGGAAGAAGCGGTGTCGAGGGGACGAGGATCCACCTTGCCTCCCTCGCTAGACCCGGCCGATGCGGGACGTGAGAACCTCCGATCCATGTCCTCGAGCTGTGCCACGCGCGTCGAGAGCTTCTGAAGTTCTAATCGGGTCCAGTTGGAAAGATCATCGCTTTGCTCTGAGGCCCTTCGGGCCACGACCCATAGGGAGATTCCCATGGTGACCACGATCAGCATGAGGACGCCGACGGCCACGACCGACCAGGGTTCCAGGCTCATGGCAGCCTCAGTGGGGTGTCGTCGACGGCCAGGCGCCGCACGAAACGGCGAAGGAGAACGACGAAGGGCGGTTCGATGGCGGATGTATCCTCGATCGGTCCATGGCCCTGCGCGTCCTGCAGGGCCGCTGCCTGCGCACGCTGCAACTCCGCATTCGCCTCACCGACGAGGTTGCCGATCACCGGCTCCGGAGTGATCGCCCGGATCCCGAGCGAGGGAAGACGTTCGAGGAACCGGCGGAATTCCGGGGCGTCGTCGATGCGGCAGGGTTCGGTCATCGAGAGTTCCGCAACCCGCACCATCGCGGCGACCCGCGTCGTTCCTGACATCACGGCCTCGCCGAGAGGCGGGTCCGCCGCGACGCCGCCCAGCACGGAGGCGTCGTCCCGTACGAGACCGTAGGCGACCTCCTCCTTCGGCTCGGACGAGAAGACGAGGCTGGCGCGGGGCATCGCGTCACCGGTGGCATCGGTGAAGAAGCGGAGGATCCTCTCCTTCTCCTCCCCGGAGCGCAGGAGCGCCCGGAACAGGAGAGACGCGCGGCCGCCCAGACCGATGGAGACGCCCGTGTTTCGGCGGGCCTCGAGCGCTCCGGCCTCGACCAGCCCGCGGACGACGCGGCCCGTATAGTCGAAGAGACCCGCGAGACCCGTCAGCGCAACGGCCTTCAGACGTTCGGCCTCGGGTGATCCGGCAAGCACGGGAAGATACCGCTCGATAGCGATGGCGAACGGCTCGCTGTTCACGACGAGTTCGGTCGCGAGCGTTCCCTTCGTCTCGTCGAGGGTGAGCTTCTCGCCGAGCGTATCGACGAGGCTCTTCAAGTTCGGCTCGTACCCTGCGAGCCTGCGGAGGATACCGGGATGGCGGCGCAGGTGCTCGATCAGCAGAGCGCGCCCGGCTAGCTCAAAGGAACCGCGCCAAGCGAGGTGCTCCGCGCCGAGTGTCCTCTGCTGGACCACGGCAACGTCCGTGGTGCCGCCTCCGATGTCGAAGCTGATCAGCCCCTCGGTGGCGGGAACCCCCTGCTTGTGTATGAAGTAGAGCGCAGTGCTGACGGATTCCGTCCGCAGTTCTACGGGCGGTGCGGTCCTCGCACGTTCTCCTGTCGCCGTCTCGACGGCCAGGCGGGCGGCATTGCGGGCTGCCTGCTCGAAGCCGGTCATCTGCCAGGGCCTGAATGCCTCCGGGTAGGAGAAGCGGAAGGTGACGGACGTGGGCGGCACACCCCGTGCGGCGGCCTCGGCCAGGGCAAGCAGGGCCACTTCCGTCAGGAAGAGTTCGATGCGCTTCGGGGCGTCCGGTTCCCGAGACCACTTGAGATTGAACTCCAGCCCCTCGGCGGTGCCTCCGAACTGCGCGATGGCGGCCTGGCGCCGCTGGGCGAAGTAGATCAGCGCATCCCGGAAGACGCGCTCGCCATCGCTCCGGTTCACGCTTCGCCGCACCCGCAGGATGGTCTGGAACGGGATCCCCACCTCCGTGGCAGGGAGGAACTCGCGATCCAGCAGGTCACGGCCCTGCTCGGCGTCGCTGTATGCCGCGACGTGCCTCGCCCGGATCCGAAGCGGCTCGGCCTCGCCACCAGGCAGCTGGATGTAGACCGAGGTGTTGGTCGTGCCGAAGTCGATGCCGACCGTCGCCCGCCCGCCAGTCGCAGAAGGAGCCTGCTCGGGCAGGGGCATCAGCAGAAGGCCCGCGACGTGACGCTCGCCGCTGCTGCGGAACTCGAGGACCGCCGCCTCGGCCGGACCCGGGAGCTGATGGATGCCCTGGGCTTCGGACCGGTCCTCCCGGAGCCAGTTCGTCTCGCCAACCCCAGCGACGTTCCCGCCGAGGAGGGACCTTGCGTTCGACACCGCGCTGAAGCCGTCGTTCGCGGCGAGGCGGCGCTGGATCCCGTCGGCGGACAGAAAACCCGTAGGTGTAAACTGGATCGCTACGGACGCGCTCGTGAACCCGAGATGGAGACGCCACCAGGGCGCCCGGAAGTTCGGCCATACCGACAGGACGAGCGGCGGCTCGAGGGAGTCCGCTTCCTGGTAGAGGCGGGAGAGCGTGACGGACCTGCCAGAGGCGAGCGGCAGCGCGAGGTGGAGCGTCGTCCCGTCGCCGCCGGGAACGAGGCGGCAGGCCCGTCCGAGCGCCGGACCGTCGAGCAGGGCGAGGAGGAACGGCGATAGCGGCAGCAGATGCTCGCGTGCCCCGGACGGGTGCTGGTCGAAGCCCCGCTCGCTGCCGATCCCGTCGACGCGATGCAGCTTCGGCAGGAACAGGTCCTCGGGGCGGATGACGACATAGCCCTTGGACTGGGCGTCCGACCGGATCGTCTCGATCGCGCCTGGGTTCGCCCTCAGCATGGCGAGGGAGGTCGTGCCCCAGACTCGGAGGTTCCCGGCGGGTACGCCGAGCAGGCGGTCGAGATCGTCGTCGACGAGCACGACGCCCTTGAGCGTCGTATCGAGACCGTCCCGCAGGCGCAGGAGGGTGTCGGACACGACCTGGCCACCGAGGGAGACCCGCTCGCGTCGGTTCATCGCGGCGAACACCCCGAGCGAGGGAAGGCGCGTCACCGACGGCTCGCCCTCGAAGGTCGGCTCCGCCCCGCCGGGCCGCGCGTCGGCGACATAGGCGCGGAGCAGCCCGAGAAGCGCCGCGACGTCCTCAGCCTCGGCATGCGCGCGCATCTCTTCGTCGAGGCGCCCGAGCCAGCGCGCCAGGACCCATCGATCGGCGGTTCCGAGCGAGCCGACCCGCAGCGGGTCGCCGAAGCGTCCGTCGACGATCCAGGGTACTGGTGGCGGGCCACCCACCTCCTTCAGGGAGCGGCTCGGCGCGAGGAGCGTAAGGGGCTGCGCGAGCGCGATGACGCGCCCGTCGACCCGTACCACCGCGATCTCGTCGATGGGTCGTCCGTCGAGCAGAGCTGCCCGCGGCGGTAGCCGTCGAACGATATCCGCCCACCGACCGCCCGCCAGCCCCGACAGGCTTACGACGTCCGAGGTCAGTCCCGCCACGTAGGAGGTGGCGAGCGCGAAGGTGGCGAGGAGGCCACGCCACTCCCCGACCGCCCGGGCGTGCAGCGGGTGCCGCTCGTTCGTCAGCGCGTCGTGGAACACCGTCACCGCCGCCCAGACGTCGGGTACCGACACGATGTCCGTTCCGCCCGCGAGGGTGGTCGGGGTATCGAGGCCGCGCGCCAGCGCGCCGAGGGGGTCGGCGGAGCCGAGGGTGTGCCACACCCCCGCGGCGGGAATCGGTGGCACGCGGTTGTCGTCGCGGAGCGGCGGCAGGAAGCGGGCGTTGGTGGCCACCATCAGGCTCCTTCGTGACGGCCCAGGCACGCGGCATGGAGCGATGCGGCGAGACGGCCCAGGCCCGCGGTGCCCTCCATCGGACGACCGTATGTCAGCGAGGAGAAGACGTCGGACAGGCGGGGTCCCGACAGGGGCGGGACGAGGCGGGTGAAGTCGGCGTTCCCGACGTCCGGCACGAGCGAGATGGCACCGACGTCGTGGGACGTCCACGCGCGGGCCAGCAGGTCGTCCGCGACGAGAGCGAGACGCCGTCCCGCCCCGGCACCGCCGCGTTCGAGTGCCACGAACCACCGGAGGAGGTCCTCGGACGATTTCGTCATGAGTTCGATCGCCCGCTGCGAAGCGTCTGCCCGGACAGGATCTCCCGTCGCTCTGCCGAGATGCCGCTTGAACCAGGCCTCGCGCCGGTGCCGGGTCCAGGCGTCCCCGCGCAGGGCGGGGGCATACTGCTGCCGCCAGGCGACCGCGGTCCGGATCGCCGCAGCGACGTGTTCCCGCACGGTGCCGCGGGTACCCGCGTCGGGCAGGTCATCCCAGCCGACCGTCTCTCCGCCCCCGGTCCTCGTCGCGACCACGCCGCGCTCGGCGTCGCCGCGCACGGAGAGGAAGTCGACAGCGGCGAGGGCGGCCACGAGTTCCGGGAGAAGAGGCGGATTCGCCTGGAGCGAACCACCGTCCGAGTAGGTGCCGAGCGGCACGAGGGGGTCGCTGCCGAGCACGTAGAGCGTCTCGAAGACCGTCTCCGCGCGGAACAGGCCCGCGTAGTGCTCGAGGGCACCCCGTGCCTGCATGAGGAAGACGGATGAATCCGGCCTGATTGCCGGTCCGTCCTCGTGAGGAGGGGTGGGAAAGGCGAAATAGGGGAGCATCAGCACGCCCCCGAGCTTCACCCGTCCCCGAAGTCCTCGATCCTCGATCGCCTTGCGCAGGAGGCGCGCGACCGTCGGGAAGCCTGCGGCACCCGTGCCACCGAAGACGGAAGCGACGAGGAGGACACGCACCTCTTCGCCCTGCCCAGCGGACTGCAGGGCGCCGAGCAGGTCGCGCCATACGTCAGATTCGGGCGTGACGCCCTGTAGCGTGAGGGCGGCCCCGAGGGCCGGGCGTTGCCGGAAGCCCTCGTCGAGCTGCAGATGCCGTTCCTCGCGCGAGAAGAGGGCATCGGCGATGGCGGCCTCAGCGGGCGGTAGTCCGCCGTAGCCGACCGAGGTCGCGAGGCTCGCGGACGAACGCTCCTCCGGCGCCCAGGACCAGCCTGCCCGTGGCCTCTCGATCGCGGTACGGAGCAGCCGGGAGGGACCGAGGTCATTCGTGCCACTGGCACGGAAGGCGGCACGCAGGTCGGAAGCCTCGGCGAGCACGCGCATCGCACGTGCCGCGTTCCCGTTCGCGCGGTCCTGGTCGAGCAGACCGATCCATGCCGCGTCGGGTCCGAGACCGCAGTGGGCCAGACGGACGAAGGCCTCCACGCACTTCGCGCCGGTGCCCCCGATGCCGAGGAGGAAGTTCGCGGTCATGCAGGATAGATCCGGGTCGCGAGCGGGACCGCGGGGCGCATCATGCGCTCGGAGCCGAAGGTCGTGAGCACCCAGTAGAGGACTGCGGCCGCTAGACCGAGAGAGGCCGCCCACTTCTGCGCGGCCAGGTCGTCCGTGATGGTGAGCCAGACACCAAGATGGGCGTAGGCGCCGACGGCCGCCGCGATGGCCACGACGACGAGGAGGATCGCCCACGCCACGCGGCGCCAGCCCGCACCCGCCTCGCCCGGCCCTGTCGGACGAGCGAACAGGTGTACGAGGGAGATCGCGACGTATCCTGCGAGTACCGCGATAGCCGAGGACGCGAGGGCGCGCTGCATGGCGGCCGTGACCTCGGGGACGAAGCGTGCGACGAGTTCCTCCATCCGGTAGGAGGGCTGCAGCATTCCCTCCATGATCGTCGTCGGGAGGAGGGCGGGTGCGAGCCAGGCGACGACCACGAGCACGAGCGCGATCACCAGTCCGACGAGGAACGACATCATCCAGTGACGCATAGGCCCCTCAGCGTCTCGGGACCTGGAAGGCGAGCAGCGCCTCCCCGATCGGTTGCGGCCGGAAGTCCTCGCGCACGAGGGTCTCCAACATGATCGCGACCTCGCGCAGGTGCAGGGTTCGGAAGAAGCGCGGTCGCGTCGCCACGAAAGCCTCCGCCTCCCTCGCTTCCAGGTTCCATGTCCGGGTCCAGGCCGTCGCCGAAGGCGTGTCCGAGATGCCGGTCGCCGTCACACGGGCCTGGAGAAAGAACGGAATACCGGGCGGTACGCGGGAGAGCGACGGACCGCCCACGGCAAGGACGGGATCACCGTTCCGTACGGTCATCGCGGAGAGGGGTCCTGGAAGGCTCCTGATGCGGAGCCATCGGTCGCCACAGGCGGCCCGTGCCGACGATTCGGCCCAGACCGCCTCCTCGACGCCGAAGAGGTCCGGAAGCAGTACCGAGGCGATCGACAGGTCGGAGAGCGGCACCCTCAGCGACGCCGTCCCTGCGGCGCTTGGGAACGATACCTGGCGTACTTCCGGCCCGAGACCCATGACGAGGTTTGATGCCGATACGGCTGGCGCGTCGGGCGTCGGTGCGAGCGCTAGGGTGGCGCCGGAGAGAGGCGTTCGGGAATAGACCGTCGTGTGGAAGCGCGGCGTGCCGTCCGCCGTCGGCGGCAGGGGTGCGAGGATCTCGACCTCGATCCGGCGCAACAGTCGCGCGACGGCAGGGAGAGGTCCCGTCGCGACGACGAAGAAGGGACGTTCCACGGCGCCGTCGTATGTCCTTACCCCGGGAATGTCGTAGATGGCGCCTGAGAAGCCGGAGCGGATCCCCATGAGGCCGACGGCGCGACCGTCACCGAGGATACGGCTTAACGGCGCACGGATCGCCGCGGCTCCTCCGAAGATCTCCTCCCCCGTCAGGAAGAGGTCCGTCACGAGCAGTCCGACCTCTTCCGGAGCGAGTGCCTCCAGGCGCGACAGGGCATCGCCGATCCGGCTCTCGGCATCACGGTAGAAGTCCGGCCGACCCGCGCGGGCGAGATCCGAGAGCGGCAGCGGCCTGACCGTGCTCCCGAAGGCGAGCATGGAAACTCGGTCGGCGCCGGTCGAGGCGATCTGGGGGAGGCTGAGCACGAGGTCGCGGAACGTGCGGGGTTCCGGGATCTCCGCAGGGGCGCGCGCCTGCTGTCGCGAGGCGCCCGGCGTAGGAGGGGAAGCCTGGCGCGGTGGGGCGACGTACCCCGCCATGCTTCCAGAGACGTCGAGCAGGATAGTCGCTCCGGAAACGCGTCCCGGAGCACCGGTCGACGGGCGGGCGCCTGTCGGAAGGCTGATGCCTGCAGGAAGACAGGCCTGGGCAGTGTCTGTCAGGAAGGGAAGCATGGCCGCCCCGGCTGCGGAGCGGACGACGGCACGACGAGCGATACGCCGCGAGATCTTGGAATCCTTGGACACTGAAGGAACGTTAGCGGAAGGAGGACAGGCCTCCAAGGCGGTATTTTCAGACCTGAAGGCACATTGCATAATTCCGCCACCGAAGCGGGTAGGCGAAGATGTATGAGTACCGGAATGGCGATGGGGAAATCGTCACGGTTCGCAGTCTGAAGACTCTCGAGCGCCTCCTGGCCGACGCTGCCATTCGCGAGGGAACACCGTTCCGTGCCGGAGGCGAGCCCTCCTTCGTTCCTGCCTCGACCCATCCCCTGGTCGGGCGCCTGGCCTCGGAGATGGCTCTGCCATTCGTGTCCCGAGCCTCGGTCAAGGCTGTCACGCTCCCCGATCCTGATCCGGATGCCGAGCAACCGAGGCAGCACGAGAGTCCCCGGGAGTTCTCGAGCGAACTGGCTACCATGCCTTCTCAATCGGGACCGCTAGCCGAACCGCCCGACCAGACCGAAGCAGCGGGTCGGCTGGCATTTCCGTGGGGAGCATTGGCAGTAGCGCCGCCCAAGGTGCGTCCAGTAGCCCGGCCCAACGTGCGGCCAGTCGACGCGCCAAAGGGCATATCTCGCTCCTCCGCAGTGCTTTCGGCGCTGGTCTGGCAGTGCGCTGCAGTCCTCGCGGGCGTCGTCGCTTTCGGCGTCGTTCAGGGCGTGCTCAATGTAGGGATCGGTATCGTCGCGGCGCTGATCGTCATTGCTGCCATAGGACGCACGGGAGGTGTCCGCCTGAGGAAGCGCGATCCATCCGCCCATTCGGCGCCGATCTGGGCCGCGATCGCCATTTTCGTATTCGGCCTGTCGTTGACCGGGTCAGGGGGGATCTTCATGGCACTCGTCGCAGCCGCCTCTCTCGGTCATGGCTGGCGTAGTACCCCTCAGTTCCAAGCTTGATCGGATGGTTCGAACCTCATGTCCGGGTTTGTCCGGGAGCAGTGCACCCGCTGGCTGACTGAGGCATTTGCAGAAGGACGTTGTCGCATGTTCCTAGCAGGCCCTGCCCGAGCAGGGCGTTGGCACCTGGAGGATGCCCGAAGATGCGGTGTGCGATCTGGTATCGGCGTGAGTATGACCGTGGGCTGATCTCCCGCGCGTATCTGACGGCATGGACCTCGGCGGATCTTGCCTGTCATGCCTCCGGGGGCACTGGCGAGTGTGGCCGTCCTTGGGTCACCGTGTCGGACGCCCCTCGTAGCTTGGGACAGGTGATCGCGCAGGGCGTCCAGGCCCTCTCCGCGGCAGGTGTCTCGTCATCGTGCCTGACAGCCTGTTTGAGTGCCCCTTTACTTGGCGTCCTGACCTTCGTCTGACCGCCTATTCCAGCGGGTCGTCATAGGGAGATCCGACGAAGTACCGTAGGCCTATCCGGTACTGGCAGAAGTGGATCATTTCAAACGATCGTCAGCTCAGAAACGCCCGTCCCAGCGGCCTCCCGACCTCCACTCAAACAGGCTCTGAGGCCGTCGCGGAGATCCGACAATCTGGTGCAGTCCGGACCCATCTCCGGCAGAAGTCGCCCCCTGGATGGATTCTCTCACCGCGCGCGCGCCCTGATCGGGGAGCAGTGTCGAGGCGCTTCCGGACGAGACGGGAGTGCCTAGTAAGGCTATGGCCGCACAGCTCGGCCTAGTCGCGGTCGGCGGTCAGTGCATCCCGAACCGTGTTGCCTGGGCCACCTCCACCTCCGCGCTGGGATGTCCCTTCAGGAAGGAATCGTTCGCCCCGAGCGCCCTGGCTAGCTGTCGCAGGCGGGTCGTCTGGGAGGCGTCGGCGTGGGGTGCCAGCCCGCTGGCGATCAGTTCGAAGGCGACCCCGGCGGCGACGGTGTGCCCGCCACGGATGAGATCCTCGATCTGACGGATGCCCACGCCCACGTGGTCCCGGGTCTCGTCGTCCATGGTCCTGCTCCCCCGACAGGGGATCAGGATGCTCCCTGCCCTTGCAAGGGAGATCATCCCCATTTCCGGACGCTGGTCACCCGATCCGGCGCCGGGTGCCCCCCCCCCTCCCGGAGCGCCGGGAGGGCATCGTGTATTGCTCTGGGATTTACTGATCCTGAGTGTCTGCAGTCTGGTCCTATATCGAAGTCGTACTTGGCCGGTATTGGGTTTCTTGTCGAAGTGGCGGGTCTCGATACTCTGGGTGAGAGGGCGGTGTAGTTGGGGGCATGAGCGCTAACGGGCGTTCAAAGCTGTTTTATGGCCTGACGGACACTATCGCCCCGGCGCCAGGCCCGTGCGGGCGGCGGTGGCGAGTTTGTCGGCGCGCTCGTTCATCGGGTCGCCGGCGTGGCCGCGGACCCAGCGCCAGTCGATGTTGTGGGGCTTGGCGGCGGCGAGGAGGCGTTGCCAGAGCTCGTAGTTGGCGACGGGTTCCCTCGCGGCGTTGCGCCAGTTGTTGCGGACCCAGCCGTGGACCCAGCGGGTGACGCCGTTGCGGACGTACTCGCTGTCGGTGTGGATGACGACGCGGCAGGGCTTCTTCAGGGCTTCCAGCGCGGCGGCGGCGGCGGTGAGCTCCATGCGGTTGTTCGTGGTGGCGGGCTCGGCGCCGGTCAGCTCGCGCTCGTGCGCGCCGAAGCGGAGGATGGCGCCCCAGCCGCCGGGGCCGGGGTTGGGCTTGCAGCCGCCGTCGGTCCAGATCTCGACCGCCTCGTCGGCGGGTCCCGTCGCGTCAGACGCCATAGGCGGAGATCCCTGTCGCGGCGGCGTGGAAGCGGAGGCGGCGCAGGTACTCCAGCGGGTCCTTGCGCGTGACGAGCGCGCCGGGCGGCGTGTTCGTCCAGTCGTAGAGGCGGGTGAGGAGGAAGCGGAGGGCGGCGCCGCGGCAGAGCACGGGGAGGGCGTCGCGTTCCGCGTCCGTCAGCGGGCGGACGGCGGCGTAGCCGGCGAGGAGGGCGCGCGCCTTGGTGACGTTGAAGGCGAGGTCGGGCTCGAAGCACCAGGCGTTGAGGCAGATCGCGACGTCGTAGGCGAGGAGGTCGGTGCAGGCGAAGTAGAAGTCGATCAGGCCGGAGACCTGCGGCTTCCGGTCGGGGCCTTCGAGGAAGAAGACGTTGTCGGGGAAGAGGTCGGCGTGGATGTGGCCGCGCGGCAGGGCCCCCTCCCCTTCCTCCGCCGGCCAGTCGCGGAGGATGGCGGCGAGGTGGGTGTCGAGCTCGGCGGTGAGGCCGGGGAGGACGGTGTCGGCGTTCGGGCGGCAGCGGTCGAGGAGCGGGGCCCAGCCGGCGGGGCCGAGGGCGTTGGGGCGGGCGGCCGCGAAGCCGCGCCCGGCCCCGTGCAGGGCGGCGAGCGCGGCGCCGAGGGGGCCGCAATGGGCCACCGCCGGGCGGCGCGGCCAGACGCCGGGGAGGAAGGTGCAGATCGCGGCGGGGCGGCCGGCCAGCGTCCGGAGGGCCTCGCCGTCGCGGCCGGCCACCGGCTGGGGGCAGGCGGTGCCGCGGGCGGCGAGGTGGCGCATGAGGCCGAGGAACCAGGGCAGCTCGGCCGGGTCCACGCGGCGCTCGTAGAGGGTGAGGATGAAGTCGCCGCCCTCGGCCTTGAGGGCGTAGTTGCTGTTCTCCACCCCCTCGGCGATGCCGCGGAAGGCGAGCAGGGCGCCGAGGTCGTAGCCGGCGAGGAAATCGCGCAGGGCCTCGTCGGAGACCTCGGTGTAGACGGCCATGAGGGGTTCCCGGGCGCGGTCTCGGAGGGGGCCGCCGTCGCGGGCGGCGGGGGCCTTGGCCGGGGTTGGGGCCGGGGCCGGGCCGGGCCGGCCCTACTGGGCCGAGGTGGGGCCGACGCCCGGGCCGGCGGTGGGCTGGGCGCCGCCGGGGCCGAAGCGGCCGATGTTGCCGAACAGCGCCTGCAGCAGGGTGCGCTCGTTGCCGGGGACGGGGGTGGTGCGATCCACCACGGCCACGTTCCGCATGTCGCGCTCGCCCCTCTCCTCGATGCCCCGGACGATCCCGGCCTCGTCGAAGCGCACGACGACGACGCGCTGGTTCTCGACGCCCGGCACGCGGCCGGGGCGGATGTGGGTGGTGGAGGAGATGTAGTACCACTCGGCCGCGTCGAAGGTGGAGGTGGCGCTCGGCGAGCCGAGCACGGCGGTGACGTCGGCGCGGCTGGAGACGCCGGGCGTGATCTCGCGCAGGAGCTCGGGCTCGGCGCGGTTGCCGCGCGGCTCGTCCGGGGCGCCGAAGACGGCGCAGCCGGCGAGC
>Ga0325401_1001562_pt1 | contig 19484 bp, 10 predicted proteins | sample PopdelMetagenome_FD_205666 | JGI IMG/M metagenome (GOLD analysis project Ga0325401, IMG submission 205666) | Populus deltoides microbial communities from Bellville, Georgia, United States - Xylem-PdKOR-R2 | ecosystem: Host-associated > Plants > Phyllosphere > Stem > Wood/Secondary xylem | place... | reverse complement strand
GGGACCATACCAAGTTATCAAGATCTTCATTCTTGACACAATTCATATCATAATTATGGTCCAATTATCTTGAACCTCCTTGCCAATCAATACATCACAAAAATAATAGACATGTATTGTCCGATAATAAAGATGCAATCAATAAAAAAAAAGAACATAAATAATACTAAGGTTTACATAACTTGCAAAATTAATTGATTCTAAGAAAAATAATAAAAACTTAGAATATGAATGCAACGCTCCCACTATTTTATCCGGGACAATTTCTTAATTAAATTTAAAAATTTGGGCTAAATTCTTCTTCTCTCTCTCTCTCTCTCTTTATTTTTTTATTTTTATTATCATTCTAACATTTCTAATCCTATGAGCAACTATGATAAAATGCAAATACTTAATACAACACAAAGATATTTTTAAGTATGACATTCACATTAATTACATATAACAATTTTGTTCTACAAATATAAAGGTTCATTCAACCTCTTTTACATCATTTATAAATCTTAAAATACATGTTGATCAATATAAATATACAAAAAGTGTCATATATTCAAGTATAATCTATTTTATTGCTACGAGGGTCTTGAAAATAAAATTAATATTTTATCAATACTATAATTATCAATAAATGCAATGTATCATTTCACTACACCCATATAGAAATATTTCTCCTATATACTTTATTATGAATCATTAATATTTTTACACCTCCAAATTCATCAAATTAATTCCAATCTTAGCCGTTTCACAGGGGTACTACTCCTTTATTAGGGACACTAATCCATTCGCTCAAATATCGGGCACTAGTTCATCCGTCCAATTACCGGCACTAATTCAGCCGCTCAATTACCGAGCATTAGTCCACCCACCCAATTACCGGACATTAGTTCATCCGCCAAAATGTGTTCACCCGCCCAATTATCGGCCATTATTTATCCGCCCAATTAGCGGACATTATTTCATCTGCCCAAATATGTTCATCCGTTAACATCAAAACACAAATTACAGAATTTCTAATTAAAATTAATACATGTTTTTCAATTAATCTTTCTACAAAAATTCAAGATGTCGGATACCTACCTACTGGTGATGCTCGACAAGTAGCTCCCTGTTGCTATTTAGAGCCTCTAACTTCTCCTGTTTTATTTAAAAGATCATATTATTTCAATACTTCATCATCCAATAAATTACTTAAAACTTTTACATATAGTAAATTTTTTGATCAATACAATTTTAATACCCGAAATTATTATTAGTATTATTATTATTATTATTTTCATGTTCTTTAATAATTCTTACAATGTTATATTCACCTAAACTTTTAATTCACCACAATTATAAGGGAATCTTATATTATTATAAAAATTATAAGAAATTTAATTCCTTTACACCTAATTCAACACATCATTTCATTATTATTATTTTTCACTATTTAAATGCAATTCATTAATTTCTTCAAGCTTGAAGTTTTATTTCTTATATTTTTCATGGTCAAATTCACCTTTTTAAAAGGAGGATAAATTTCATTCTACTCTAAATTTTAATCCATCATCCAAACTCAATTCATCCATTTAAGTCATGAAAAATCTTCAATTATATCAATTCAACCCACCCCTCAAAATTCTTTACCTTTGTCAAAAATTCAAATAAAAATGGTGACATGATAATTCTTCAACTTTTCATTTAATTAACTTCAACCCATTTATTTTTTTATTTTATTTTTTTCATTCCAACATTCAATACTCTAGCACAACTTCACAAATTACATCCACCATTTCCATTTATCTAAAAGTCCCATAATCACACATAATAATAACTAAGCATCAATGTATAAAATTTCACTAATCAACATAATAAAATCATATATACTCATAACATAATAAGAGATTAATATCAAATCCAAGGTGGAAACCACTCTTTATCCCCCTCCATCTTCTTTTCTCTTCTTTTTTTTCTTCCTTTTTTTATTACAAATTAACCTAATTAATGACAAGCCCATACATTTATTCCCTCAATAAATATATAATCAATATAAATCTATACATTCAAACCACCATAACATCAAGAACCCACCTTCACATAATACCAATTCTATTCAATCCAAGAAGAAACATGAAAAACAACACAATGGATCATTATGGAGAGTTTTCTTACCCTTAAGAAATGAAGAGTCAAAAGCCAAAATAAGTTGAATCAAGTTCTCCTTCGCACTTCCCTCTAATCTCAATTTTTCATTCTCTAAAAGCCCACTTAAAATCTTTAATGTTTCAAACCCTCTCTTTAATTACTTAGCACTCTTTCTTACACCTTTTTTTTTAAAGCAATTTCCATGAAAAATGACAAAAGCCCTCTTTTCACATTTTCTTCTCTTGGCCGGCTGCACACTCCCTCTTTTTCCTTTTTTTTTTCATTGTTGGTTGCTTATAAAGAGGGTTTTTTGGGAAAAGTTTCAATTTGATCCCTAAACAAATTTCTTGACACGTGCTATTTGTTCTTTTATTTGAAAAAATCTTATCATACTCCAAAAATTCTGAAACTTTAACCTAAGTTAAAATAATATTTTATAAGACTCCCCACAAAATTTCAACTTAATCTGATGATCAAATTGAAAGTCACGTGCTATAACATAAAATTAGTCCCAAAACCATACACAGTTAATATTTTGTCCCAAAAAACTAACAATTTATCAAAAAATAGTTTAGGGTTAGGAACTGGCCTTCCAAGGTTGTTGTGGTTGTTTAGGGACTATTGGAACAAACTAGAGAAGTTACTAGAACTGAGGTAATCCTAGCAGTTCATGGAACCGCGCAGCATCGTCGTTGTCGGTGCGTGGAATCATGCGCTATCACCACTGGAGGAAAAGCACCTAGTGGATCTGAAACTCTTGTATCTTTTCTTTGATGCCTCACTGATAGTGTAGAAAACAAAAACTTATAGAGAGAGCTTCGCTTCATTGAAATTTCAGTCTTCTTTATGTTTTTCAGTCCATGTCTGTCTTTTCCTTCTATTAATGTGTATTGCCATGGCTGCTTCTAGGGAAAAATCTTTTCCCTCTTTGATTCCCCAATTGCAGAGAAGAAAATGGATGCTTATAGAGATAGCTCTGCTCTGTTGAAGTTTTAGTCTTCCTGTATTTCAATCTAGGTATGTCTTTTCCTTTATCTTCTATGTATTGTTGTGGATTTTTCTAGGAAAAAATCTTATCAGGTCTCAAACTAATTTGTTCCCTCTTTGATCCTCCATTTGTAGAGTAGAAAAAAGATTCTTGTAGAGGGAGCTTTGCTTCATTAAAGTTTCAGTTTTCTTTTTGTTTTTCAGTCCAGGTATGTCTTTTCCTTTTATTGTTGTGTATTGCTGCGACTACTTTTAGGGAAAAATCCTATCAAGTATGAAACTAATATGTCCCCTCTTCGATTCTCTGCTTGCAAAGCATAAAATGAATGCTTATAGAGGGAGCTCAGCTACTTTAGAGTGATAAATTAAGGGGAAGATTGTTGCAGTCGTGGCTGAAAGCATGGGGATGATTATGGTTAGATCTAGTGGGTGTTTAATGCCATAGTTTTCAGACCCGACCCAGTCCAAGGCCCGGGTCCCGGGTTTTGACCAGGTCACTGGGTCACTCGGGTCAATTTAAAAAAATAATTAAAATGACGTCGTTTTAGTAAAAAAACAAAAGTCAATGGGTTGCAACTAAGTTTTTGACCGGGTCTTATTGGGTCAACCCGCCTGGTCACTCCGGGTTTTTCCTTCAACCCGACCCAATTCCAGCCCCAGGTCGACCTGCCGAGCCGGACCGGGTTTCAAAACTATGCTTAATGCTGTTGGTGGATGATGAAATTTGGGAAGATGAGCACGTGAAGGTTATTGATGGAGGGGGAGGGTGTAGTAGTATAGAGGAGGTAAAACTTTAGGTGGTGGTGGAGATTTGTAATAGTAGGGTGATGGTAAAGGATGCGAAGGTGGATGTCGTGGCGGGGGCTGAAAATATACATCATGGAAAGTTAGGAGTCACCACCTAGTAATTAAAGGAAACCAGGGATCTTAAGAGTTAGCACTGGTTTCAGAGATTTAATGAAGGGTTAGTTATGTTTAAGAGAAGAACGATGTCACTCTTATTACATTCTTTATTACGAAATGTAACATTTACTATGTGTTTTTATCTTAAATATGTCTTTTCGATTGCCATCCTAATTATTTTTAGCATTTTTTTTTAATTTTCTAGTTATCTTGTGAAAAAATTGATGCTAATCTCTAAAAATAGGAGACTCGTCGAAGATGTTGACATTAAGTTCTAAAAATATTTCCTTCGAGATTCCTAAAAATGAGCATAATCCATATTTGATTTTAAGATCTGGACATCGATCCTTTTAAAAGAAGACATGTAATGAGGTGGTTGTAAGGATGGTAAAACAAAAAATTTTAATTGGGCTTTAGGCCCACTAGTTTTGATTAGTTTCAAAATGGACCAGAATGTCCCCATTATTATTCTATGGGCTTTAATAGGATGAGGTTGACTTGATCTAAATTATTAAATTATATACTTTAAAAATATTTACTTTTTTTATGATGATAAAAAAATACAAAAATAATGTTGTTTTTTTTTTTTTGAAGACCTGGCCGAGCAAGTTCAAAGGAAGATAATTTATTATATATATTTTATTTTATCTTATAACGGTGGAAATGAAAAGCAGTAACCACCCAAAGCTTTTTCCTCACTAGCTATTACGTTTTTCTCTTTTGCAGGTATGAGAATATTTGCAAGAAACCATAAGTCTCCGAATGAAATATTCATCTTGCATTCATGAAGTACAAAACGGTTGACCCCAACATCAATTTTTTCTTTGCTTGTTACTCCCTCTTTTGTTTCTAGGCAAAAGGAGACTACAAGACTAACAATCCTAGAGGAAAAAAATTGTCAAATCCTTGTTCCCCGCAGAACCAAAAATTGAATCTTGCTTCACAAACCCAAACTTTATTCAAGACACCCCCCAAGTTCATGAATCATAACCCCTTACAGTTCCTTATTTTCCATTACCTACATTTACCTGTTGCAAGCATCGATTTAAACACTGGACAATTGTTGTTTCCTTTTGTAGCATTCAGTATCTACAAGGGATCTGTCTTTTTTTTTTTTTTAACACGTGAGCTTACGAAAGCTAGTGGTTTTGATGTTCCTACTGTAATGAGACTTTATTTTGTACCTTTCAACATTATTCAATACCACTAGCAAACAGTAAATTCTTGAATCAACAGTGCATAACAGGAACATGAGCTAAAACAAGTAAAAAACGTCATACCTGGTATTGAAGAGCAGAAACTTGGTTTGACAATAGACCAATGCTACAAATTCTCAAAAAGATGTCACCACCTCTGCTTCCTTTTCTTTAGTCTGCCTCTGTCAATCTCCGTATCTCCCTCTCTTTTTTCCTTCTCTTCCCCCTTTTGTGTCTCACTGTCCTGTTCCCTTTTTTATTTTCCTTCATTTTCTCTACTCACCGTCTCTCTTCGTCTCACTCCCTACCTTTGTGTGTTTTCATTTCTGCCTCCTCTTTGTTTTTCCTTTTTTTTTTATAGAGCCCCCTCCCTTGTTTATTTATCAGCCAGCCAACAGCAGACCAATTTTGAATTTCCTTCCAAAATGTTGTCAATCTTGCAGAATCGACTCTTGAAGATTGGGATGAACTTAGGCTTGAAATTGGGTAAGGTGCTAGCCACTAATATCTTTTTGCTTGATTTGTGGGAGAAGATTAAGGCATGAAAAATACAATTTAACCTCCCAGGACAGCAGTACACAATCAAAACGTGGACTCTTGTTTTGCATGAGAATCAATCATGATTAGGAATTGAAGGCAAAGATTGCATGAAATCTTTCCTTTGATATGTTCTTGATTTTGCCACGTGATTCTTTCTTCAGCTAAGGAAAGTGCTTCGGCTTCCTTATGTTCTTGGTCCCATTTCCATCCTAGGCTCTGTTGGTAAATGAAAATTCCTTTGCATGAATAATTCCCCGCATTCTTCCAATGCGTAATTGCTGTCCGTATGAAATAGTCCCAGCTGTGAACATGTTTGTACAACATCCCTCATTCAATGTTCATATCACGAGAAAATGTTTGCTAACATGAACAGTTAGCAAAGAAAGGTAGTTATTGTATAATACGAGAGCACTTTCCTTAGCTAGCTTGACATATATTTTGGTAGTTGCATGTCTTGGATCAAATCAGTAGCCGTGTAATTTGTAAATGAGTAAAGAAAGAAAACATATGTATTGGAAAGAAATACTTCGTTTTTATTGTATAATAAATTAAGCCGTGGTGAAAGGATTTTTTTAGTTGGCTTCCTAATACTATTATATAGATATTTATAATATTAAAAGATGACACTTATAACTTAATATGTCAATGAGATTAATTTATGACTGTTGAGATAAAATTGAATAGCAGCTAATTAGTTTTATTTAAAGTTTAACTTTTTTATGAACAATCATATTTTTTCATGAATAATCATAATGTTTCATGAATAATCATATAATTTTATGAAAAGTCATATTGTTCCATGAAAAGTCATATTGTTTTAAGTCTATAAAAACCTGTTACTACATAGAAAACTAAACACAATAAAAGTATATTCTTTCTTGAATCTTCTCATTCTTTTAGAGGTTTGGAGGGCTTAGTTATATCCTGGAAGTGTTGTCTCTGTGTGGGACAAATAAACACCTTAAAAACAGTGTTTTCACGCCTCTAAGCCAACTCCATATTTGTTTCCATCCTAAATATTTCTTATAATTTTAGGAGTTTAATCTGATGGAGACAAATATAAATTCCAACGTCAGGGTTGCAAAGGATTTCAAAATTCAACTAGATCGTTTTGATGGTACGAATTACACTAGGTAGATGGATAAGATGGTGTTCTTGCTTACTTCATTAAATATTTACTACATTCTTGACCCGAATCTGTCTGCACTACCTGAACCACAAGAAGATGAATCTGCTACTGTTAAGACTGAAAGATTAAAACATGAAGAAGATGAAATGCTTTATCAAGGGTATATTCTGAATACTCTTATCGCACGTGTGCAGCGTCGCGGCAAATACTTCCACCCTCAAAATGTATCTAATGTGGCAAATGTGGGGAGACAAGGAATTCTTGTCTTTTATTAGTGGAAAAATAGAATGGGAGTCACCACTTAGTATTTTGGTCACTAGGAACCCTAACTAGTCTCAAAGATCGAGGACGGGGACTGGTTGTGTAAGGGGAAGGTATTAGCACACCAAATACACCATACCTTAGGTAGACTGCATTGTTTATTGTCTAATAAAATCTAAGGTCTTGTCGTGTTTTCTAGTTGTTGGTTCGTCTAGGGTTTAAGAAAACTTTTCCTCGGTAAGGAAGTCCTTGTCTTATCAGGTAAAACCTACCCGTTCTAACATCAATAAAAGAATTTAATATCCGGAATACGTCTTATGTATAAGGTCGTAACCCCAGATATTAAAAGAAAATAAAATATATTTTTTGGAATTTTTGAAATATTGGCCAGTTCTCGTGACTTTAATAAACTGGTTATTAAAGCCAAAATTCATGCTAAAACCCTTTTTTTTTTATGAAGATACAATATGATTTTTTTTAAACTTTTTTCTTAGAGAGACTTGGCCGTATGCATGAAAACAAAATATTTTATTTTATTTTATTTTTCATTTTTTTATTATTATTTTGTTTTCTTTTTTTGACAAAAAATAGATATTTAATACCGAATTTGTATCTTTACAGTATAAAAATATAAATCAATATTGATCAAAATGCAGTAAAATATTTGTGGAAAATCACAGATTTTTTAAAAGAATTTTTTTTATTTTCGGGCTGGGCCCAACCCGGCAGATGTGGTCAGGCTGGACCCAGCCACCTGTGCATGATCACTGGCCTAAGCCAGTGACCCAAACAAACCATGCACACGTAAAATTTTACGCGTGCATGGAACAGTGCGAAGGTAATATAATTACCTTCGCACTGTTCATGCTCGCTTTTGTAGATAGCAAAAACGAGCCCCTGTTTCAAGCGCAGAAATTAAAACAAAAGGAATAGGATTACCTGGAATGGAGGCGCTGTAGTTCACGGTGCTGGTGGATCACAGTGGCTTTGGTGTCACGGCAGCTGGCTGTGGTGGTAAACGCTGCTTCTTCTTCTTCTCTTCTTTGTTTCGGTTATGCTGTTTGCTTACTCTGTTTTTTTGTTCCCTCCTGTCAACGGTGTTCCTGCCTCTTTGCAGTGGCTTCGTGGAGGTGCTGTTGGTGCTAGCGGTGCCTCTGGTGGCGACGAAGAGGAGGACGGGCCGTGGTACACGGTGTTCCTGCCTCTTTGCAGTGGCTTCTCTTGTGCTTCGTTCACTCCCCTCCCTCTCTTTCTCTCTCAGATTTACTTTCCTTTCCCTGTTCTCCTCTTTTTTTATGTTCACGATTTTCCTTTTTTTTTTTCTTTTCTTTTTCTCTGTGTTTTCCCCCCTCTTCCCCGTTTTCTTCCCGCTCCCGCTCCCGCTCCCGCTCCCGCTCCCGCTCCCGCTCCTCCCTCTTTGTCTCTTCCTCCTCCCTCTAGTGCGGTTCCTCTTTTGGATTTATAGCTAGAGAATGTAGGCGTTTCTTGGTAACAACAGGCGTGTATCACGGTGGCGTGAAACATTCCCCCCCAGATTGAAACGACTCCATTGATAGTGCTCATTCACTATCGAAACCGTTGCGGATGAGGAAGGTGATAAACAGTTGTCAAGGAAACGACGTTGTTTTCTAATTCAAAATGCATATTTCTGATTTAGTCCTTGGATGTTTTTGCAATTTTGTAATCAAGCCCCCAGATAAATTGTAATTGGATCCTTTGATTTTAGCGTCTTTTCTGGTTTGGTCCTTAGTTTCGGATTGTTTCAATCAAGTCCCTAATTAGCCATCAAACTTCAATAATTATGCAATTAAACCCCTGATTTGACTAAATTAAATTTGACCCTAGAATTTAAATTTCTTCCAATAAAAGCCTAAATTGACTTAAAAATTAATTTTTCTTGCAATCAAACCCTCCATAAATTCAATTAAACCTTAGATAAAATTTAATTAAGCCCATAAATATCTGATTTTGGACTTTTCTTCCTAAAATTCAATTTTCCTTGTCAACAAGGCTCTCACCAATTAAAAATATACTGTCAAATTTCAACCTTTTGCATTTTTGAACCTCTTCAACCAATTTTGGCCTTTTTCGGTTTTCCAACATCCTTTTCTTGCTCCAATTATTTTTTTTGTATTTTTTAAATTTTTGTGTGGGAACCCAAAAATGGGTAACAACATATGCCTCCTCTTTACAATACTTACTGAGCAAAGACTTTGCGTAGTAAGTTTTGTAAAGATAAACAAACCTAAACTTTCAATCTTGATTTTCTCAAAACTCGACTGATCTGATATACTGTCTTTACCGCCATCTTCTTTCAACCAGGAACTAATGATCCAAACTTGATTATCTTGAGAACCCGATCTTGGTGCCCCTCTAAATTCTATCTCTTTTTCTTTCTTTCTTTCTTTTTTGAGTTTTTTAAATCTCTTGTGGCGACTTTCTTTTAACCAAAGCTAAAATCTTTTATGTGGTTGGGCTAACTTGAGATCCCATCCGCCGATCCCCTTTAACCAGAACCAAAAATCTGTGTGGTTGAGCTAACCTGAGATCCCATCTCGCGATCCCCTTTGACCAGAACCATTATCATGTGTGTGGTTGGGCTAACTTGAGATTCTATTCGGTGATCCCCTTTAACTAGAACCAATATCTTGTGTGTGGTTGGGCTAACTTGAGATCCCATCCCGCGATCCTCTTTAACCAGAACCAATATCCTATGTGTGGTTGGGCTAACCTGAGATCTCATTTGGCGATCCCCTTTAACCAGAACCAAAATCTTGTGTGTGGTTGGGCTAACCTAAGATCCCATTTGGCGATCCCCTTTAACCAGAACAAAAATCTGCGTGGTTGGGTTAACTTGAGATCCCATCTATCAATCTCTTTTAACCAGAACCAAAATCCTGTGTGTGGTTGGGCTAACCTGAGATCCCATCCTGCGATCCTCTTTAACCAGAACCAAAATCCTGTGTGTGGTTGGGCTAACCTAAGATCCCATCCTGCGATCCCCTTTAACCAGAACCAAAATCATGTGTGTGTTTGGGCTAACCTGAGATCCCATCCAGCGATCCCCTTTAACCAGAACCAAAATCTGTATGGTTGGGCTAACCTGAGATCCCATCCGGTGATCCCCTTTAACTAGAACCAAAATCTATATAGTTGGGCTAACCTGAGATCCCATCCAGCGATCTCCTTTAATCAGAACCAAAATCTATATGGTTGGGCTAACCTAAGATCCCATTCGGCGATCCCCTTTAACCAGAACCAAAATCCTGTGTGTGGTTGAGCTAACCTGAGATCCTATTTGGCGATCCCCTTTAACCAGAACCAAAATCTGTATGGTTGGGCTAACCTAAGATCCCATCCGGTGATCCCTTTTAACCAGAACTAATATCATGTATATGGTTGGGCTAACCTGAAATTCCATTTGACGATCCCCTTTAACCAGAACCAAAATCATGTGTGTGGTCAGGGCCCCTTTAACCAGAACTAAAATCTGCATGGTTGGGCTAACCTGAGATCCCATCCGGTGATCCCCTTTAACCAGAACCAATATCCTGCGTGGTTGGGCTAACCTGAGATCCCATCTGGCGATCTCATTTAACCAAAACTAATATTCTGTGTGGTTAGGCTAACCTGAGATCCCATTTAACGATCCCCTTTAACCATAACCAAAATCTGTATGGTTAGGCTAACTTGAGATCCCATCCGGTGATTACTAAAATTAACTGGATTTTTCTTGATGACAAGGTTGGAAAACTTGGTGCTTCCTTATTACGGGGTTGAATTGAAGACTCCTCATGATGACAAGGTTGATCTTCTCATTTCTTTGAGATTTTCCTGACAGTAAGGTTTATCTCATCTTCTTCTCCTTCTAGGGTCATAATCTATGATTCTCTGTTATTATCAGCTCAATGATTCTTTTCTCTTTTTTTCTATATAATTTTTTTCAATCTTGCTGGACTTCTTTGAGGATTTTCCTGTAACGAATAAAAAATATGTGTGCAATGCTTTAAGGTTAGATGACATGCATGCATCCTTACCTGATTTGAAATATAGGTCCTGCCTCTTTGATGTTCCATCGTCATATGGTGCCTTTGTTTGCTATCCAAAAACCTTCTTTGCTCTTTCAATGTACTACCCGTTCATGTGTTAGTCATCCACTCTATTGTAAATGCAACACCTATCATAGGCTGTCTTCGATGATTATTAGTTTCACAGTTTATCAAGCTTGACAATGCCCCCGAGTGTGGTGTTGTTTGATTCGTCATGAAGGAGCTTAACAAATCATTTCATCTCCTGGATTCTTTTGAGAATCATTCTTTAATTAGCTGTATGCATCCTACTAGTACTCATCAAGAGGTTTTTTAGTGTCATCCTCATCTTAGATTGCTAATCAACCATTGACTTGCCTCCAGTGCAAGTTCATCTGATTATATTCCTTTTAACATCATTTTCCTCAGCCTCACTGATTCATCATTTAATCATTTTTTTTTATTGCCCCCTAGCTAATCTTAATACTGCTTGTTTTTCCTTCTCAGGGTCCACTGTATTGCCCCCGGCTGCTCAACTTCTCAAGAAGTGTCGAGAAGTATTGATGTCACTTCTGTCAAGGATTTTGCAAACTCGATCAATGCTCTTTTTGTTTGACAATCTCTCTTGTTCGGGAATCAACTCTCATATTTCAAAGATCATGTCTATTTCAAAGTCTAATTGTTGAAATGAAATTAGAGAGATGTCATTATTTTTTATTTTATTTTATATTTTTTTTTGAAATTCAAGCTTCTTTGGTCAAAGACCCAACATACGTCATTCAATACCTGTAGTCCTTTGGTTATCTTGTATTTTGAAAACAGAAATTGACCCGTTGAAAGATTAAAATGGCTTTTTCAATGGTTCTTTATGTTAATTTTAATCTCTGATCTTGGGTATATTTTTTTGATAGTCTGTGAGGAGGTGACCTTTTTGTGAATTTCAAAAATAAGATGCTAAAGTCAGAACTCAAGCTTTATCAAGAAAGGCTGTTTCTTTTTTTTAGCACTTATTTTATCAAGATGCATAATAACAAGTAGCTTAATCCGTGAAGCCACGACCCTTATAGAAAAAACTCTTCAAGCTTTGAGAGTGCCATTTATCGATTCAAATTGCTTACTTGATTGAAAAGGGCTTTTAAAAGCACGTAATGTAGGCTACAGTTTATAGCTATAAAAAAAGGAATTTTATAGGCTCAAAAGATGTTTGAGGGTTTCAAAAACCTAATATCAACATCAACTATTCATCATTTCTCTTTCTCTTGTTGTCTTTGTAGAGAAAATGACATATAACCTTATTAACCTCAAATATCATAATTCTCTTAACATAGGTCATAATGCAAATCCATCTTTTTCTTTGATGAATAACCAATCTCAATCATCTGATAACATCAGGAGCTTTATCCTGGATTCCAAAAGTCATGTTTGTAGCTCAGTTTTTTTTTTATGGTATCGATTTTTGACATTTGTTGTGTCTTTCCTAGACTCAATAGGCATTCTCCTTCCTTTATCTTTGACTTGCCTTTAAGTGTAGGCAATTTTTTTTTATATATATGGCTTTCATATAACCTTTCTCACAGTTTTCTAACATGCCCCCAGTCTAGGTCTTCTTTCTTTTAACTCTCTCTCAAACGTTGGACTTTTGTTCTAAACCTTCCCTTTCATTTTTATCTTCTTTTATTTGCCCCTAGTGTGGGGTGTGATCCTGGTCATGGTCTTTTTTAAAGAGAATATTCTATCAGGCTCAAAATGGGATTGCAAATGATATATTTCCAGTATTGTGAAAGGATAAAACAAAGATGACATTTTCTCATTTCAAGCAAGATTGGTGTGAACCGATAAATTTTGACCTCGTCCAATGTAATGATTTGGACTTGCAAGAATCTTGATTTGTGAATCCATAGCTACTGAATCCATTACATGTCATTATACATACTGCTAAAACTTAGTTACATAGTGAGTGATTTAGTTTCATATGTGAGCTCAAAATTTGTTTGGTCACCCCATATCATTTTAACAAGCATCGAGTCATTTCTAAAATCAAAATACTTTTAATCTTTCAAGATTGATTAGCCTTAATTGCATGTTGGAGTTCAATCAAAATATTTTGTCAAAAATGAAATGCTAAACATCTCCGGACTTCAAAACAACAAAGAGACAAAGAAAAGACATGTTTCGTTAAAGAATGAGATGTGATCGCCATTCTTGGATCAGTTTTCTAGCAATATTTGTGTTTTGCCAAGCATATTTGATCACTTATCATTCTGAAAATGTTCGAGGGACATTATAGCCAATGACATCACTTTTCACAAACTTAACTTGGCTCTTGCTCATCCACCTTTAGAGTCATCTCTCATCATTGTTCTAGAATCCATGACAGAACCCTCAATCTTTCCCCTCTTTACAGCTTGTTCAATTCTTTCAGCAATCCTTATAACTTCATGGAAATGTTGAGTTGAGCTTCCTATTAAATCCTAATAATAAGGGGATTGAAAGGTGTTGGCAAACAACATCACCATTTCTGTATCTATCAGTGGAGGTTGAACATATGTTACATTATCTCGCCATCTTTGTGCATATGCCCTCACAGACTCTTGATTTTCCTTCTTCATAACCATTAGGATAGTTCTGTCTGGAGCAATTTCCAGATTAAATTTATACTGCTTCAAGAAGGCGTCTACCAGGTCTTTCTATGTCTTGATCTTAATATTGTCTAGTCTCATGTACCAGCTCAGAGCAGATCTAGTGAGACTATCTTGGAAAAAGTATATCAGCATCCTATCATCATAAATCACCTCGGCCATTTTATTGCAGTAAGATCGAAGGTGAGTGTTTGGACATTCCAATCCAGTGTATTTGATGAACTCTGGTATCCTAAAGTTCTTTGGTACTATGATGTTTGGTACCAAACACACTTCAGTTGATCGCATGGGATCAAACTAATCATTATCGTCAACTGCTCTTAATCTTTCTTTTAAAGCAGACAACTTGTCGTAGTTCACAAAATTAGTGGATCTATTGCCAGGGGGTCCATCTGCTGTTAAATCCACAGTGATGGGAGCTTGACTTGACGGGATAGGGGCGATAGACACAAAATGTTGTTCTGCTGTTGAATCTGCCCCCAAGTTTTGAGATGTCCCTGGGATGTGGATTGATGATGTTTTCACAAGAGGTTGTGCAAAAATCCCTTTTCCATTTTTGGAGCTCAACACTTGTTCAAGCAGATCTGCAAGTCTAGTTACTTTACCTTTGATGCTCTCAATTTCATTTTGATAATGGGCCTCCAATTAAGCTCTTTCTTCATTTTCCATCTTTTAGGTGTAGCAAATCTTGGGAGGGGGACCCTATGTTTCAACCTGGTTTCATGTATGATAAATGTATGAGTATGTTCCTATATAATGAGTTCGCCTTTCTAGGGTTGACACATGGTCGTACCTTTGCATGATGATACAAGAATTTTGATTCTTGCTCTACAACAAAAAATTTCCTGAGTAATGGCCATTGTGTCAACCACAAGTCTTGAGTTCAAAATCTTTTAGGAAGGGTTTACTTTGATGCAAAACAAAAGGTAACACACACAACCTAAAGACATGTTCTATTCATTAAGTGAGACAAATGGTAGGTTGGCTATCTAGTCTTAAAAAGGGTCTCATATCTACCTAGTGACGATCTTTGTAAAGACAGTGTGGGGGCGTTGTAAGGAACAGTTAAGGCACGTATGCCAACCATTACCAAGTAGGCACTCAGATATGAGTTAAGTGTTTCACGCATCTGAACCCTGACCAATAGTCATAGAGCAGTTCGTTTATTCCCCACTTAATTTAGAAGTTTGTGTGTGCTTTCCAAAAAATTAAAGCATGTGATGCATGAGGTAGTTCTATATAATGTATGATCATATATGCACATAAATTAAAGCATGTAAGAAAATAAATAAAATATGCTTATTAACAGAAAACATGCAAACAAAAAAAAAACACAATTATCAGACAAAAACAAAGCTTAGTCCACAAGGTCCCTAGTGGAGTCGCCATTCTGTCGCACGTGTGCGGCGTCGCGGAGAATACTTCCACCCTCAAAATGTATCTAATGTGGCAAATGTGGGGAGATAAGAAATTCTTGTCTTTTATTAGTGGAAAAATGAAATGGGAGTCGCGACCTGGTATTTTGGTCACTAGTAACCCTAACTGGTCTTAGAGATCGAGTACGGAGACTGGTTGCGTAAAGGAAAGGTATTAGCACCCCAAATACGTCCTACCTAAGGTAGGCTGCATTGTTTATTGTATGATAAAATCTAAGGTCTTGTCGTGTTTTCTAATTGTTGGTCCGTCTATGGTTTAAGAAAAGTTCTTCTCGGTAAGGAGGTCCTTGTCTTATCAGGTAAAACATAGTCATTCTAACGTCAATAAAAGAATTTAATATTTGGAATACGTCTTACGTATAAGGTCATAACCCTATATATTAAAAGAAAACAAAATAAGTTTTTTGGAATTTTTAAAGTTCTCGTGACTTTAATAAACTGGTTATTAAAGCCAAAATGCATGCTAAAACCTTTTTTTTTTTATGAAGATACAATATGCTTTTTTTTTAATTTTTTCTTAGAGAGACTTGGCCCATATGCATGAAAACAAAACATTTTATTTTATTTTATTTTTTTCATTTTTTTATTATTTTTTTCTTTTTTGATGAAAAACAGATATTTAATACCAGATTTGTATCTTTACAATATAAAAATACAAATTAATATTGATCAAAATACAATAAAATATTTGTGGAAAATCATAGATGTTTTAAAAGAAATTTTTTTTATTTTCAGGCTCGGCTCAACTTGGCACATGTGGCTGGGCTGGACCCAACCACCCGTGCATGGTCACTGGCCCAAGCCAGTGACCCAAACAAACTATGCACGCGGAAAATTTTGCATATGCATGGAACAGTGCGAAGGTAATATAATTACCTTCACACTGTTCATGCTCGTTTTTGCAGATAGCAAAAACGAGCCCCTGTTTCAAGCACAGAAATTAAAACAAAAGGAATAGGATTACCTGGAATGGAGGCGCTGTAGTTTATGGTGCTGGTGGATCACGGTGGCTTTGGTGTCATGGCAGCTGGCTGTGGTGGTAAATGCTGCTTCTTCTTCTTCTCTCCTCTGTTTCGGTTATGTTATCTGCTTACTTTGTTTTTTTTTTTGGTTCCCTCCTGTCAACAGTGTTCCTGCCTCTTTGCAGTGGCTTCGTGGAGGTGTTGTTGGTGCTAGCGGTGCCTCTGGTGGCGATGAAGATGAGGACGGGCCGTGGTACACGGAGGATGTTGCTTCAGTTTTTTTTTCTGTATTTTCTTCTTCTTCCTCCTGCTTCTCTTGTGCTTCGTTCACTCCCCTCCCTCTCTTTCTCTCTCAGATTTTCTTTCCTTTCCCTGTGCTCCTCTCTTTTTATGTTCACGGTTTTCCTTTTTTTTTTCTTTTCTTTCTCTCTGTGTTTTCCCCCTTCTTCCCCGTTTTCTTCCTGCCCCTGCTCCTGCTCCTCCCTCTCTGTCTCTTCCTCCTCCCTCTGGTGCGGTTCCTCCTTTGGCTTTATAACTAGAGGGCGCATGCGTTTCTTGGTAACGGCAGGCGTGCATCATGGTGGCGTGAAACATGCCCCTCAGACTAAACGGCTCCATTGATAGCATTCATTCGCTGTCGAAACCGTTGCCGATGAAGAAGGTGATAAACAGTTATCAAGGAAACGACGTTGTTTTCTAATTCAAAATGCATATTTCTGATTTAGTCCTTGGATGTTTTTGCAATTTTCTAATCAAGCCCCTAGATAAATAATAATTGGATCCCTTGATTTTAGCGTCTTTTCCAGTTTGGTCCTTGGTTTTGGATTGTTTCAATCAAGTCCCTGATTGGCTATCAAACTTCAAAAATTATGCAATTAAACACCTGATTTGACTAAATCAATTCTTAAAAATTGTAATTTGACCCTAGAACTTTAATTTCTTCTAATAAAAGCCTAAATTGACTTAAAAATCAATTTTCTTGCGATCAAACCCTCTATAAATTCAATTAAACCTTAGATAAAATTTAATTGAGCCCATAAATATCTGATTTAGGACTTTTCTTCCTAAAATTCAATTTTCCTTGTTAACAAGGCTCTCACCAGTTAAAAATATACTGTCAAATTTCAACATTTTGCATTTTTGAACATCTTCAACTAATATTGGCCTTTTTCGGCATTCCAACATCCTTTTCTCGCTCCAATAATTTTTTTTTTGTATTGTTTTTATTTTTGTGTGGGAACCCAAAAATGGGTAACAACAACTCTGACCAGTTGACTTTATAACATCTTCTCCAAATTAAAGTCACCAAAAGAAATTTAGGCTGCCTTGGAGACACACTACAAGCAGGAAATATCAGGTTCTAATCATTTTCTTGCTTTAAATTTTTTTGAGTATGAGATTACTAACAATATGTCAATCATGGATCAAGTCCATGAAATTCAAATGTTGATATCAAAACTTAGTGATTTGGATATTAAAGTTCCTGATTCACTTTAAGCAGGGGTTGTTTTATCAAAACTTCCTCCATCCTTGAATGAATATAGGAAGAAGATATTCATTCTACAGACAATTATATCTTTGAACAATTTCAAACACGCTTGCAAATTAAGGTTCAATCTCGTATACGTGAATTGCATGTAACAAATTCTAAAGTGAATTTGGTTACTGAAACTGGTTTAACAATGATTCAAAACAATCTGAAAGTGCAAAAGAAAGGAAACAAATTCAAGAAGAAAAAAAAAATACTAATAAAAAGCATATATTTTGTTTCTATAATGGAAATAAAGGACACTACATAAAAGAGTGCAGATTCAAGAATTTCAACAAGAAAGGTGGTTCTTTTCAAAGTGAATGTTATAACCCAATTCTGGGTTATTCCCCAAAAATCATATTTTTTCAAAATAAAAATAAAAAAATAAAATAAAGGCTGGCAACGTGGAGAAAACAGGCCGGGGAATCAAGCTGCAATTTTTGGATGAAATTCAAGACCTAATTGTACCCCTATTATGCCGCAAAATAGAGAAAAAAATACAAATTCAAGGTTAAATTAAATGATTATTGGACGAATTTGCATAAAATTAAGTCTAAGGACATAATTAATTTTTTAATAGGCCAAATTGAATTTTAATTATGTCTAAGAATTAATTTGGGTCCAATTGAAGGATTTAATTAAGTACAAGGACTTAACTATACTTTAAATGGGTTAAATTAATTTTATTTGGGGCTTAATTGGTGAAATATTAAGTTTGGGAGCCTAATTTGGGCTTAATTGAGAATATTGGAATTTTAAGATACCATACTTAATTTTTATCAAGTTAATTGATTGAAATTAGGAGCCAAATTGCAAGAAAATTGAAGTTTAGGGCTCAATTAGGGGTTAAATTGAAAAAATTCATAGCTAAGGACCATTCTGCAACAAGTGACAAACTATGTGGTCTCAACTGACAAAAACCGGGGGTGAAATTGAAGAAATTAAAAGTTTGATGGTCAATTAGGGGTTAAATTGGCAAAATCCAAGACCAAGGACCATATTGCAATAGGCGCGTAACTTTGGGGTTCCAAATAAAGATTATCAGGGGCTTAATTGTATTAAATCAGAAGTTTAGGGACAATTAGGGGTTCAATTGAAAGCAATTGAAAGATAGAGGACTAAATTGAAAATTCAGTTTAAATCCCTAATTCAATCCAAAATGGCGTTGTTTTACATTATATATATAAAAAAAAGGACCAGACGACGCGTTGTCTGGTCACTGTTCATTGTGTTCCCCGTTTTACCTGAAAGAAACAGCATGGGAGCCTACTTTGCAGGTGCATTTATTGCTTGATTTCTCCATCAAATCAAACAAAACTTGCACGAAACGGATCCCCTGCAATTCCTCTACAACCCTATGTGAATGTTGCAGGATGAATGACAGCACGGTGTGAAGAGGTCAACTCAGGCAGCCTTTTCCTGTAGATTTGACAACTCAGGGAGGCTACTTTGAACCAACAGTTGGGATCCTTTCCAACCAAATCAAGGGCTGAAATTTTACCCCCATGTAGATGAGATTACCCTCTTCCACCGCCTATAAATAAAGGCTCCGTTGATGACCTGAGGGAGGAGAAAATCGGGTCTAAAAATCACAAAAAACCAGCCTTCTCCCTAGTTTTTTCTGCAATGAGTCTTCTCTCTTCTTTCTCTCTCCGCCGTGGCCTTCAGCCACCACCACCCTCATAACCGGTCTTCCCAACATCAGCTCCACCACACGAAGCCACCTACCAACCATCGAGAGCCAC
>Ga0325401_1001556_pt1 | contig 19520 bp, 13 predicted proteins | sample PopdelMetagenome_FD_205666 | JGI IMG/M metagenome (GOLD analysis project Ga0325401, IMG submission 205666) | Populus deltoides microbial communities from Bellville, Georgia, United States - Xylem-PdKOR-R2 | ecosystem: Host-associated > Plants > Phyllosphere > Stem > Wood/Secondary xylem | place... | reverse complement strand
TTTTTTTTATTTTGTATTAAAATAAAACCAAATTATTTTATTAATCAAGGTTATAATTCTGAGTAATAGAGTTTTTCTTTCTAAAAAAACATGATTGCTGTATCTAAAAACAATTTATATATATATGGATAGACATAGTAACGCGGACCACGTCTAGTAGCTTACTAATAATAATGTGTACAAGAATGATTACCCATTTTAGTTACTAGAGGTTCATTTTCATCCACAGAGCTTTATATCTACACTTCCTTTTAGGGTATAGGGTTGCTTTGAATTTATGGAATTCCAACAGTATTTTAAAACCAATTAATTGTTTTCTGACATGTGCTGATTCAGTTCTTACTGATTAAGGTGGACCTTATCCAAACCTTAACACCAACCATTATGGAGGTTTTTGTCCACTTTGAAGGTTGTTGGAGTTATTTTTTAAAATATTTTTATATTTAAAATTATATTAGCTTTTTTAAAATTATTTTTTGATAATATTATATAAAAATATAAATAAAACTTAATTTTTTTAGATTTTTGTGAAATATGCCTTAATAGTTCACATAGAAATAATGATGATTTTATTGATATCCACTTGCTTAGATTGTCTAAAACAGAAAATCTAAGTCATATTTAGGGCTATCTAGGATTTTGTTTTATTTCAAATAAATAGATAATTTTTTTTATTAACATGAGTGTTCGGGTCAACTTGCGAGCACGTCAACTAATCCCACGGTTCCTGAAGTTAATAATTATGTAAGTCTTTAATGACCCTTAGATTTATAGGACTATAACCAATAATCTTTAAAAAACAAACTTAAAATCTGACCAATTAAACCATATCTTTCGATATTTAAACATATATATTGATTTTGTCGAAACTACAGAAAGTATGCGTAACAACAAATGAATCTACGAATATAAACTAGAGAAACAGGGCATGTTAAAATTAAAGTCACTCGTAGATTTAGTAATTCTTGTTATTGCAGCTTTAAAAAATATACATTTAAGTAAAATGATTGTAAATTCTTACATGTAAAGTTTTAAAAATCTTAATAAATAAAAAAGTAAGTGATTTTTTAATTTTATAGAAATAAGATTTAACAATCATTCGAGGAGGCCGTGTAAAAAAGCAGAATGCTACCTCAGCACCAAATTCTCTCTTCTTTTTTTTCAACTGATTGTGGACACTAGTTGACTCGAAGGAGACAACACTGTAAATGAAAAGAAATGAAATGAAATCAAATAATACAGATTAGATTGCGATGAGTAGCTAGGGTTCCTCCTCCTGTTAATCCTAAGAAAGACTAGGCATGGATGAATGCCAATTATTAAAGGCAGAGAAATTTCCGATTCGAATTAATATATACGTGCTTATCCACACTTTGTCCAGTCCAGGCATAATGACAAGCAGCAACCATTGCTTTTTAGCGAAGGAAACAACGATAATTGCCTAGAGGACCATAGTTTCATAGGGTAGAGTCAAAACTTGAGCAGGCAGAATAGGAAGCAACATCATGATGGAAAAACATGGATGTTTTGTAACTTTATATAGCTCTCGATTCACTGATTTAGATCTTGAATACCGAATTCGACCAATTGGATCGATGCTCAAACAGACAACAGACTAGATTCGAAATGAAGATGAAAAGATAGGGAGCTAGCTAGTACCGAAAAGTTCCATAGCAGATGGCTAGCAACTCTCGAGCTGGGCAATATCCCATCATTTTTTTACCACAAAAGCTATGCAAAATGCTCATGAAATACAAATGAGTTTAACTAGAAACTTCAACGGTAAACAAACAAGTGGAGGCCGGCCTCCTTTAAAAAAAGCAAAAAAAAAAAAAAAAAAGCCCTCTGAAAAGCGTTTCTCTATTTCTACTCCCTGCTTCCTTGCTGCCATGAATATGTTTTATTGGCTACATCCTAAAATCTGGTTTACAGCTAACTAGAAGTCCATCCTTTTCGAGATTAACAACATAAATAGATATGGATTTGTTTTTTAAGTATTTTTTTTATTTTCTTAAAAATATTCTTATTAAAACGCTGCCCGGAACAAACACCAAACATGGCAACCGGAGTTCTACCGTCTTAAGAAATGCAGGGACATGGGGGAGATTTGGTAAATGGAAGGGGACAGAATAGACACACCCCCGGAAATACAGGGATCCGTACACCAACCCCCCCTCTACAGCAACTAATAAATTTACAAACTGTTGTAGCATTTTTTAATCATTTCCTACTAGATTTAATATTTAGTATTATGTTGTTGGACAGTGGTATTTAACTAAACAAACGCCTAACAAAAAGCAAAAGCACTTAAAAAAAAAGAAGAAAAGAAAGACAGCTTTATTAGTTCTCATTTCTCTCTCTCTCTGGCTCTGCTGCCACACATCGCATCCTTGCAGAGTGTTCACAGCATTGTAGCAGGCACTGCATCTCAGTTTTGCAGATCATGAGGAGCAACGACAACAACAAAGAGAACCCATAAAAAATTATAAAGGAAATAAGTAAAAAGATGAAATCTTTAATTTAATAAATTATTAACAGGAGTAACACAACCTTTAAAGCTTTTGATTTGATATGTTAAAAAAGCAGAGAGAGACAAAGAGAGTAAAAGGGTCTCTCTTTTTAAGAGTCTTGACTCCAATCTCCTTTTAAGTCATTACCAAAGTTGCACTATAATGCAGCCATGAAACCTCTCCTTATTCACAAAAGCACTTGTCTTTTGATAAATCTTCATTATTGTTATCAACAACTTCTCCTTATTATTATTAGTCTTCAAGAACTCTACACTATTCTTGTTCTTGTTGTCGTTGTTTTTGCTTAGGTAGGCTACATAGCTAAGGCAAAAAATGGTGGGTATGATAGATCTTAACACAACTGAAGAAGACGAAACAACACCATCTTCTGGGTCTTTATCTTCTCCATCATCGTCCTCTGCTGCTTCTGCTTTAAGTGCTTCTGGTTCTGGGTCTGGTACTTCTCCTGTTTGTTTGGAGCTTTGGCATGCTTGTGCTGGCCCACTAATATCTTTACCAAAGAGAGGAAGTATTGTTGTGTATGTCCCTCAAGGTCACTTAGAGCAACTCCCTGATTTGCCTCTTGGGATTTATGATCTCCCTCCTCATGTCTTCTGTAGGGTTGTTGATGTCAAGCTCCATGTAAGTCTTTATGTCATTTTGTATGTGTATGTTATCTGTGTGTTTTATTGATGGAATTGCTGTGGCCAAATGGGTGTTTTCTTTTTTTGAAAAAAATCTTCTATTTAATTGTTGGTGCTTCTTGGTTTGAAAGGAAATCAAAGGGTTCCATTTTTGGTATTTGTTTTTTGCAATTGTGGAGAATTTCATTTGTAGTTGTTTGGCATTGTAAATGTGCGGATGCCTATTTATGTATTTGGTTGCTTTTAATTTTGTTCTGGTTTTTCTTTTGGGGAACTGGAGTGCTATATCTGTTAAGACAGATTTGTGGTAAAAATGTCGTTTTCCCCCCTTTTGGCAGGCAGAGGCAGCAAGTGATGATGTTTATGCACAGGTTTCTCTGGTTCCTGAGAGGGAGGTGGGTGTTGTTCTAATCTTACTTTAACTTCAATTGTTGATGGATGTAATAAGAACATCTAGTAAATTGAGCTTTTGGATGACAAATTTATAATATTACCAAGACCCCCAAAGGGAAAGTTTTCCTATTTGAGCTTCTAATTGTGATTGGCTTAGTGATTCCAAAATGTTCAAGATATTAGATTCAATTCTTCATTTTACCAGAAATTAAATGGTTAATTAACAAACAGAATACTTATCACTTGTGAATAGGCACCATTCTTTGAATTCAAGTCCTGCATTTTAATTTTTTATTACTTTGTTGCCAATAGTGCATCTTTTGTTTTATTTCTCTTGATTTATTATGGTGTAACCTAAGATTCTTGAGGTGGGGTTCATTTCGTCTCAATTTTTTGTTGTGCACAGGAAATTGAGCAGAAGTTGAGGGAGGGGGTATTTGAGGGAGACGGTGAAGAGGAGGATGTTGAAGCCACAGTGAAGACAACAACACCGCATATGTTCTGCAAGACACTAACTGCTTCTGATACCAGCACTCATGGAGGCTTCTCAGTCCCTCGTCGAGCTGCTGAGGACTGCTTCCCTCCTCTGGTAAACAACACTATTTTTTTTTATTCCTGTTCTTTGATAACCTTTCATGTGTGATTTCAACTTGTGACCAACTCACTTTCTTGGCTCAACTTCGGATGTTATTGACTCAATTGTACTCTTACTGCAGGATTATACTCAACAAAGGCCTTCGCAAGAGCTTGTAGCAAAGGATCTGCATGGCTCTGAGTGGAAGTTTCGACATATCTACAGGGGTATGCTCGAGGCAATATCACTTGCATTTTCAGATTCATTACTTTAGTCTGTCTCTCAAATGATAAATAATAGCTTGCTGACTGTGATTTTATATATTTCCCTTCCCCTGTATGATTCTTGAGTTTGCATTTTCCTTCTTGGTTTGAGCAGGTCAACCTCGGAGGCATTTGCTCACTACTGGATGGAGTGCGTTTGTCAATAAGAAAAAACTTGTCTCTGGGGATGCTGTGCTCTTTCTCAGGTATAAATCTCTTTTCTTATCAATAGGATATTCTAAGCCCGACTTGGTGGTTCTTCATTGGTATCTTCCATCAGGGGTGAGGATGGAGAATTGAGACTGGGAGTTCGAAGAGCAGCACAAGTTAAATGTGGTCCTTCTTTTCCGGCTCTTTGGAATCAGCAGTTGAATCAGAGCTCTCTTGCGGATGTAGCTAATGCTATTTCTATGAGAAGTGCTTTCTGCATTTACTACAATCCAAGGTATTTTTCTTCTTGTTTCATATAATGTTGGTAGGAAAATATGTAGCCTATATTTTGATTTCAGTAAATGAAACTTTTGGAATGAATTGCACTGGTAGAGTGCTTGCATGCAAATATTACTGGGAAATGTTTATGAGGCGTTTGCAGCATCTTTCAATCCCAGTTACTTGAAAATATTTAGTTTTGGAACATGTTGTGCTCTTTATAAATCATTTTGTTTGATAGATGAAGATACTGAACTGCAATTTTAGAGGGTAACCTAACTGGGAAATTTCATCGAGGTAATATGTGAGACTCTTATTGTTAAGATATTGGTCGCACTAGAAGTTTTGAAATCTGAGTCATTTAGTTTCCATTATGGGTTCCATACAGCTACTGCAGTGCAATTCATTTGAACATGCTCAGAAAATAGAAAACAAATAGCATCCATGTCTTTTCCTCCAATAGATCTTTTGCATTTCTCATCATCTGATACCACCTTTCATGGTGATGTCGTATCCAGTGTTCATTTTTCTTGTCACCAAAGTTCTTAACCTTCTATTGTGTGTAGCACCACCTCAAAGGTATTCCCATTGTTGCTCGCCATGTTTCACTTCTTACCAAAACAGTCGCTTCAGAATCCAGATTGGTATGTCTAACAAGCTGTTAACTCTCTTCCAAAATCATGTGTAACTCACCAAAGTGCTCCCTGTTCCCTCAAGCTGTTGTAGTATTTACCCATGACTTGAGAATACACTGGAACTCAATTGCTTATTGAGTTTCTCTCTGGATGGGTGGATTATGAGCCATTGTCTTTCAAAATGTAAAATTTTAGTGAGCAATATGATACAGTTTATGGAGAAAAATTTACCCATTCTAAATACTGACCATAAGGGGATTGTGTATAACACTTCTTAATGCTTTTCTGAAGAGTGAAAGAAAAAAACTTACTCAACATCCTTTATTACAATTATAGCCAATCACATCCCTTAACAAATTCTATTCAGCTTTGAGATTGTGTATTTGACTTAAATTTTACTGGGTTGCCAATGATCCTTAATGCGTAGTGTGCTCTTCAGAACAGTTTCTTAGTTTCTGCTTTTGCTCCCAATACTTCATTTACTATGGTTTTTATTACTTTCTTCATTCCTCTAATTTTCAAGTGCAAATTTTAACTTTGTAGGGCCAGCTCATCAGAGTTCATTATACCTTTCAATAAGTTCTTGAAGAGCCTTGACCAATCCTTTTCTGCTGGAATGAGGGTCAAAATGCGTTTTGAAACTGAAGATGCAGCAGAAAGAAGGTTTGCCATCCATGGGCTAGGAGCTTCTAACTAACTACGTTATCTAAATACTAACTAAAATACTTTTTCGCAGATATACTGGACTAATAACTGGAATCAGTGAGCTAGATCCTTCTAGATGGCCTGGTTCAAAATGGAAATGTCTATTGGTATGTAATTGTTGAAAAGTATATTTTATAAGATTTACTTTCAAGTTCCTAAATGTTTGTGGAAAATCTGTTGTAATACAAATAAGGTTCGTTTTGAGATTTAGTTGTGGGGATGCTCTTAGACTTGGGTTTGCCTTTTTAGGCTCTAAGTATTTTTCTATCTTTCTCTTGTCACTTTTGATGCATTATTGCCTCATCCTCAGTCTTTATTTGTCTTGAGTGTGGAAGATCTACAGAACTGAAATAATATGTATAGCTTGCAAAGGTCAGGATGCTTTTCTACCTTTCATCATGGGACCTTTCTTGTGTTCTTCAGTGTCTAACCAATAATTAATGTCTTGGTTTTTCTCCATGGTATTTTCCTGTTGCTCTGTAGTCGGTACTTTGGAATGATGATATGTTCTATATTCATTATTATTACTGAATATCACATATTTAAAGAATTTTTTCAATAATAGAAATGTAGGTGTAATTTATTTTGCTTGGTGAGTTTAAAAATGGGATATTTGTATATTTTCCTGCTTGCCAATCTGGGCTTTGGGTTTTGCTTTGTTTTTTCTTCTTCTGGATTCTATCTGTGCTCTTGCAACTAAGCTTTCCTATCATAAAGCATCTTTACAATTTTTGACTTTTCATGTGTCATGACTATTTATATATTTTTCGATTGTATCCTTGTTTTCTCAGGTAAGGTGGGATGATATGGAGGCTAACAGACACAGCAGGGTTTCTCCTTGGGAAGTTGAGCCTTCTGGTTCTGGTTCTGGTTCTGGTTCTATTTCTAGTTCCAATAACTTTATGGCACCTGGTTTGAAGAGAAGCAGGTCTGGATTGCCTTCATTGAAGGCAGAATTTCCAATCCCTGGTAGGATCTGCTTTCCCTCTGCAAATGCATCACCATATCCTATCCCTATTTTTTCCTTTCTTTGTGCAATGTTCTTGACTAATCTGCATGTTTTTCTAACAGATGGGATTGGAGCATCAGACTTTAGGGTATCTTCAAGGTTCCAGGAGGTCTTGCAAGGTCAAGAAATTATGAGTTTTAATACTCTTTGTGATGATGTTGATGGTCAAAATCAGCACCCATCTGAAATAAGGAGTCGGTTTCCTGGTTCACATGGATTTGGGATTGCTGCAATAGGAAGTGGTATCAGAGGCTCAATTCCCACTTCTGAAAATTCCTTTAAAGGCATAGGCTTTAATGAATCTTATAGATTCCATAAGGTCTTGCAAGGTCAAGAAATATTTCCTCGCTCACCATATAGAAGAATTCCAAATACTAACAAGGCTCGTGAAAATTGTGGTCTTGGACTCTCTGATGGTGTTCAAAGGTCAAGCTCAAGAAATGGATGGTCTACCATGATGCAGGGCTATAATACTCAAATGCGACCTCCTACACAAGTATCATCACCATCATCAGTGTTGATGTTTCAGCATGCTAGCAATCAAGTTTCAAACCCAACTTCCATTTTTAATTCCAATGATCACGAGGAGCAGACAACTAACACTCAAAGTTGGTTTTATCCTGAAACACATGGGGGAAAATTCAAGCTGTCCTCACATTCTGACCCTGGTCTAAGAGGAGACAGCCAATGCAGCACGAATCCTTTTGTTCTTTCCCACGAGCATCTTCAGCATGGCATTTCACAACCTGTTGTAGCTCAATCAGCCTTTAGGAGCAGTCAAGATATGGTGTTGTGCAAAAGCAGCTGCAGACTCTTTGGTTTCTCATTGACTGAGGATAGACATGTTGTCAACAAGGAAGACAATATTGCTTCAATAACATCTCCATTGAATCCTGAATCCTCTTTTCTGCCTCGTGTTGGAGAACAGCTCCATCCAAAGCCTCCAGCAATAAACAATGCAGTTGGGAGCAGTTGTACCAAAGTAAGTGGCCTCTATTCTATTAGAAACAAGCTTTTTGCTAGTTCATATAGTACATTTCAAGCATAAAAAAGTTGGTTCACAAGAAAGAGTGTAGCAGGCAGGGCAACTGATCTTTCTAAATGTGATGGGTATATGAGTCACATGTATACGAGGTATTTAAAACAACTAAGCCTCAACCCAAACTATTATATGGATCCTTTGCAGCATTTAGCTCGATCATAAACTAGTTGATGGGCATTTATTTGTTCTGAAAGGGTTTGACTGGTTTAATGTTGGATTTGATAGTTTACTAGGAAACTTGATCTTTACATGATGGATTTTATGGGCAGTTGGTGCCTTTTGCTACTGTTGCCAATGCTATTTGCTCTTGTAGAGCTTTGTGCACGAGTATAAAACCTCTGTGACTGCAAGCCTTGCCACTCAAATGGCGAACTTCAGTATGATTGGTGCAAAAGTTAAGGGTGGCATCGTGGGCTTTTAGGTTGGTACTTGATACTGTATTAGTTTCAGTTTAGATCCGTAAATTAATTTCAGGATCAAGTCAGATGGGTGTTTATGGTCTTATTTACTGACTATGTTGTATTAGCATTATTTAATAGAGTCAATGACTTTTCATTTTCATGCTAATTTCTCACCTGTTTGAGTCAATCTGTGATCTCGTTGAAATCTCTGGCATTGTTTTGCAGGCAATTCTGCAACATCATGCTGAAAATTATCGTATATACTAATGAAGACCCTGTTGATGCATCTGAGGCTGCGCAAGGGAATGCCTCCAGTTGCTTGGATTCATATGTATTAGCTTGTGTTAAAGAATGTAACTAATCTCCCAAGGCAACTCGGTTATATCCTAACTCCGTTGACTATGCGACAGATTCTGTTTGTACCTTGTACTAATATATTAGGTTTCCCATGATAACCCTCCTTCAAGAATGATCTATTCATACTTGCTTGGCTCAGTCCAATTTGGACCAAATTGTTGTTGTAATAGCGCCTGATACTTTACAAGGTTGTTATCTCTCAATATATTTTCTTCTATGCATGCGAGCCTACTAGATTTTGAATTATTCTGTTCTTGTTTGTTTTTTCCTGTACATTTTTCTTTTTGTTTCCATCTAAGATCAGCTGTTGTACTCTTGGAACCCACATGGCCAATGACTGGAAGGTACTCTGATATCTATAACAAACGTAAAGGCACTTGCAGAATAAAAGTTGGAGCCTACACTGTATTCATACCCCTGCTTCTGAACAGCAACGCAACTGTGTGATTATATATGATGCTCATGAGGTTCAAACGAACCGAGTATCTAGACATAAGATGCATGCATGCATCGTAGAAGTAGCTGGAGTTTGTTGGTGACGGTCCTCCTAGTGTATCAGGAAAAAGTTCCAACAGAAACTATTGCAGCTTGTGAGTTTTCACCGTTCATGTTTTCAACAACACTGACCTAAGACTCATGAAAATGCCCCCAGCACCATCAGTTTGCATTATAGTTTGAACCATGCGGTCGTTGGTCCAATTTGTGATTTCGACATATTGGACTTGTTCGCCAAATTTAACATATCTTGAATTACTTGAGGATCGAGACTTCACATGTAACTTTCAACTGCCCCAATATATACAAATTTGAACTTGGAGAAGATGGTTTCAGACTACAACAAGAATACTCCTGTTCTAGTTGCTTGATAGGATAATAATGTTACCCTGGTAAATTTCGTGATGGTTTTTGATGCATGACCTGGCTAACATAGGCCAGAGGCAAAACCATGGGAAAACACTTCAAACCTCATTATTATTATTATTATTATTATTATTATTTTTACTACACAGGAGATGTTTGAACTTTGCTTCCGCATTGCCAAACAGTAAAGGATGTAAGAACTCTAAGTCCAATGACCAGTACCCTTGAGGTATTGCCTGAACGGCATGACATTGAAAAAGGTTTCCTTTGACTCACTGGTGATGTGGGGTTATCAATATGTGAAACTGATTCAACTATTTGGACCATATAATTGAGCAGAGAGAAATAATGTTGGTCAGTGAAATATGATGTTTGATATTTCCTTCGGTTACGTTTTGGAAGGACCTTTGCATTATTTTGCATGTATCTGGAAAGGAAGAAGATTGCAAATGATATTCTTTTCTTTGAATGATAAAGCCTACCAGCGATTCAATATTTGAAAATTATCTCCAAAGCTGATGAACTTAATAGACTTCACAGCCACAAAGACAAACCTGGTGGCTTGGCTGCCCAGCTAAGTCAATCAGTGAGGTAGATGGATGTTGGAGGCGGCAAGAGTCTCTGGGGCTAGAGAAAGTCAAAACTTTCATATCTTAATTAACCAAAGTGTAAATGTTCAGATTATTAAAGTATAAAACATGACAAAAATAGGTGTCATAAATCTAAGAACCTGAGAGCAGGGGTGGCCGGCACTGCAAACCGAGTGCCCTGTCTCCGCCCCTGCCTAAGAGTCTACTTTTGCTTTCTGATTACGTGTAGCGTCGTCCATTGCTTTCCCACCTAAGAACTAATATAAATCATATTTATAAAACCCGATCCGGTTATTGACCCGGTAAAATAACTGGGTCACAGGTTTGTGGGTTAACCTGGATCAACCCGGATAAAACACCAAGACACACATTAATATAGTTGTTTTGACATAAAATATCATAATTATCAAGAAAATATCACATTAATATATGTACTAGCATAATTAATTAGCATAAATAGATTAGAATGTGCATTTATCTTCAAATAAACAAATCTTTAACATAATTTAAAGATATTATAAACAAGGATAATAAAATAACAAGTTGTTTTAGAAATAAATAAAGTAACATGATAGTGACAACATCTAAAATCCAATTTGCATTAGAATCCATGAATCAACATCCTGACTCCACTTTGCATTAGAATCCATAAATCAACATCTTCAGCTTCATAAAAAAAGTAAAAGGTTTTAGAACATGCTAAACACTTAACAATAGTAGAAATGTAAAAAGAGAATGGTAAAGTACAAGACCTCATTTGAATGTCAACGCTTTTCTAACATAACATCTTTACTCGGGTTGAATATAGGCATTAAGTTCTTTAGTGTCCATAGGAGCAAAATTTGAATCAAATGTCAATGGAATTGAGCCAACCTCATTAATGCCTATCGAAACATCATCATTCTCCTCTATATCTTCATCATCACATTCATCTTCAATCTCATTAATATTTATCAAATCTACAATTGAAACATAATTAACCAATAAACATTACATGTTAAACAATAATTCATTTTCAAACAAAGTTATAACTAAAGGATCAAATCTTCTATTTTCTTCATTTAAAGTATCTTGAATGGTCATGGTTGATAAATCACAGTGAAAGATTTCTACTTCTTCAGTTGTTAAAGATGATGGATTATCTTCTACTACCTAATTTTCAGGGTTGGAAAATGCCTCAAAATTAATTAGATCATAATTCCGTCATTTCCAATAATTTCTACAAAATCAAAGTATAAGTATTAATGATGCTACTTAATAATATAAATAACTTTTAAAGAATTAGAGAAAAGAAATTACTTTTGTTTTAATCTCAAATTGTAGTGGACGTAAACTAGGTCATTGAGTCTGTGATGCTCCAATCGATTTCTCTTCTTAGAGTGGATGTGCTAAAAAATACTCCAATTCCTCTCGTATCCTGAAGAACTACAAGTTTGACTTAAAACTCGTATAGCTAGCTTTTGGAGATTTGGAGCACAAGTTCCATATAGCACCCACCATTCATCTATATACAAAATTAATAAGTAAGATTATATCAAGATAATATTTTTAAATTACATTGAATATGAAAATAATAATATACCTGGAGGTAAAAGGGTGCGATCATTTCTCGCGGACACTCTACCAAAGTCATGTTCTGCATTCCTACACAACTTCATTTCACTTGTAAGTTTGCCTAGCAGAATTGCATTTCCATTTGCATGTTTCTCAACAACATCTAGAAGTCCGGAAATGGTGTTTGTATATCTATCCATTAGATTGACATCATATTGAAATCGAGGATTCAACCAAAATCCCGCTGCATAAAACTTCCTATACAATTGTCCATCCCATCTAGTGTTAATGATGTCTAGGAAATGTTGCACCTTAGCCCTTTTCCTTTGAAATCTCCTCAACATTTCTTCCTTTGCAGAATGGATAGCCTCATATAAATATCTCATAGCAGGTCTATCATCACTATCAACAATTCATAGAACTCGAACTAGTGGTTCAGTCATCCTTACAATTGATGCACATTCTTCCTAAAATGTAAAGTTCAACACACTATCAACAAACTTTTTTCCTTTATTATCTTTAGCATAAGCAGAGGAGATCCATTCTCTAGATGTCACCATAGCTCTTAAATTATCTTTGTGTACTAAAATGCTTTGCAAAGAATGAAATTAGTAGCAAAGCAAATAGGAGCTGGCCGAAGTATTTCTTTCCATCCAGTGAACTTTCTCATCAAATACAATGGATAGCAATGATTATAAATATACTTTGTAATACTAGAAGCATGATCAACAACAGAACAAACTGACTGTAGCTTACCAACATCTTGGAGTATGAGGTTGATGCAATGAGCAGCACAAGGAGACCAAAATATTGAAGGAAATTCTTTCACCAACAACTTGCTAGCAGCAACATAATTAACAGCATTGTCAGTTACCATATGCACAATATTTTCAGGCCCAACAAATAAAACAACCTCTCTAAACAACTTATACAACAATATAACAGTTTTTGAGGCCTCTGATGCATCTACTGTTTTTAAAAAAACAGTCCCTTTAGGACAATATACTAAGAAATTAATTAAAGTTCTCCTCTTTTAATCTGTCCATCCATCAACCATTAATGTGCAACCAGTCTTCTTCCAAATTTCTCAATAACTCTCAACAAAAATCTTCACTTCATCAACCGCCTTTGCTAGGTAATAACCACGAAAAACATGAAAATTTGGTCCTTTATAACCAGGACCCATTGCTGTTATACCATCTATAGCATATTGATAGTAAACAGAGTTAGCAGCATTGAATGGCACACATGCATCAATCATCCATTTTGCTATAGCAAGATCACATCGTTCGATAACTTCTTTGTTCTTCCAACAACTTTGGAGAGACTTTTGAGCACCATGAGTTGTTCTTGGAATAAAATATGCCCCTACCGTTGCATTTTCTTTCTGTTTTCCACAACTTGCAGTTGATTGTTTAAAAACATTAGTGATTTTACTCTTTCCTTTATTGGCAACCTTGGGTGGTAACATTTGCTTTTTACCATCGGCTTCATCATCATCATCATCATCATCGTCTTCACCTTTATCATCATCTTCTAATTGTTTAATCATCTTCTCTTCATGCTCTCTTTGTTCAACACTATATGGGTTGAAATCTACTTTCATTTCTCTAGCTCTCCTTTTCTTTTCAATATTCCCCTGAAGATTCAAAAGTATTTGATGACGAACATCTGGAGGACATTTGCGACATTGTTCCACTTCTCCTTTCGCTCCAGCTAAATGTTGCTTGAATCGATTAATGCCTCCACCCGCAAAGACTTTGGCACAATATAAGCATACTAATTTGGTTTTCTTACATCCTACACTAAGTTCAGGAGCTTCTCTGCAATGACCCCATGCCAAATCTGTTTTTCCTCTTATACCACTTAATGTTGATATGGAAATTGAAGGTTCAGATGAATGAGCAGTTGAAGGATCACTACTTGGAGTGCTACCATGTTGAGAAGACATTTTAAGGAGTTGTAGTAAACCAAATCAATTCTAAATAACTAAGCACTCACATAAATTATACTAAGAATTTAAATTCGTAATACTATTTAATTCACAAATCAATTCTTATAATCTATGGCAAGTAATAATAGTTAATTCACAAATCAATTCACAAATCAATTCTTAATCTAAAGCTGTCTTCTCAAGATAAATTATTAATAACCCAAGGGACAATCTAGCTGAAGCAAGACAGAAGAAGCCACTAATAAAACCATCACGATATTGTTACTAACCCAAGGGACAAGGGAGATCTAGATAGAGAAAGAGAAATATTCACCTCAATCACGATATTCTCTGCTTGTAGAAGCTGGATGGGATCGATTCACCAGTGATGCCTTTGAATTGATTCACCAGTGATAAATATTCACCTCAATCACAATATTTCTTCTTCTGCTCGAAAAAAATTAGGGCAGAGTTAAATGTTCTTCTGCTTGAACGACTTTTCCTCTGTGTGTGTGTGTGCCGGGTCTCACCCGGGTCGACCCACCGGGTCTGACCGGTTTTTTACATTCACCGGTCTTTTGAGCAACCCGGACCGGTCCAGTCCCCGGGTCGACCCGCTGGGCCGGGCCGGGTTTTATAACTATGATATGAATGAAAGGTTCTGGTATTTCATCATGGTCCATATATGGAAAATTTGCCCTTCTAATTTCCACGTAAAGTATATTTGGAATATAGTCAGTACCCTAATTAATAAATTAATTATCTTAAATACTGTTCACACCTATGTTTAAGCAAATCCGGGATGAAGAGGTTCATTAATGGTAGTTCATCATGTAATTCAAAACCTGATAACGAGCCTACCAATAAACCTAAATAAGAGCTCTTTTTTTTTCCTTTTTTCCTACGTTGCATTTCTTCAAAAGCCATATCTTATATAAAAAGGGTATTCGCATCGCTATTATATGCTAGAACACCTTTAAGAGTCTCCATGATTTTAGTTATTTTATTATTATTATTATTATTATAATGTAATAAGTATTATTGTATTACCCAAGAGGGCCAAGACTCACTTTTGAAAATAAAAACTACTTGTAGAGTTTTTTTCTCTATATGAACATCTACTCGAAAGATATTATTTAGCAGTTAAATGGACCAAATTTATAGGAATTTGACTAGTCCTCAAGAGGTGATTGTAAAGTGAAAATGAAGTCTACAGTAGTGAAAGGACGATACGATTTGATGGACTGGGTCCGTTGATCCGTTCTACTACTTGACATTTCAGCATTCACGTCTCTGATTCCGTACCCACGCCGTATGTCAGAACTCGCGCAACGATTTCAAAGAACCACGCACCAAGGACCCAGAGTTTCTCTGGCGGCCTGTCTTCACTTCCACCTGAAATATATAGAGCTAGCACAAAAGAGAAACACAGAGGTTCCATGGAAAACGAATCCTCTGGTATTATTTATTTCTCCTTGTACAGAACATAGGCTATTCAATTGAGGATCCAATATCAGTCACAAGAAAGAAAGAAAGAAAGAAAGAGAAATAGTCGTACGAGATTATGGCTGTAGAAGCAAAAACACTTGAAGAAACACCAACATGGGCTGTGGCTACTGTTTGCTTCTTTTTGATATTAATATCCATCTTTATTGAGTATTTGCTCCATCTTTTAGCTAAGGTACGTACATATAACACTCAGAATTTGACATGCAACTACGCAAGAATATTGATCAACCACCCCTTTTGAAATACAAGCATGCTCATTTTATCATCTCCGTTGATCATTTGGTATTAACTTCCCACTTCTTTATTTTTTTGGGGACACAGTATTTCAACAAGAAAAGGAGGAAGTACCTCATTCAGGCTCTGTACAAGATCAAAACAGGTGATCGTACACTACAAAATATCGATATAACTGGAAGAATAATTTCTCACAGACTGCTATCTTGCTGATTCATTACATAACCTAAACCTTTATTAATTTTTGTTTGTATAGAGTTGATGCTACTGGGTTTCATCTCATTGTTGATGACTGTGTTGGAAAAGCCAGTTGCAAAAATATGTATCCCAAAGAGTGTTGGCGAAACCTTTCTTCCCTGTGGTAGCGTGGATTCAAGTGATTGGAGTGAACAAGAAACCAAATGTTCAGAGCAGGTATAATTTTGTACACCCATATTTACATATCCTTATATAATTTGGAAGAACAATCTAATACTAATGTTTATTTCGACTGGATTCTTGAACAGGGAAAGGCTTCTTTGTTGTCCACGGAAGGTATGACGCAACTCCAGTACTTGATTTTTGTGCTGGCTTCCTTCCATTGTGTGTCAAGCATTCTCACATTCGGCTTAGGGATGGCCAAGGTAAATTTTACCTTTTATTTTCATGATTATTTATTCTTTATACGTTAAAAAATAATATAAATTATATATTAATATCTAATTTAATAATTTAAGTTAATGAGTTAAAAATGATTCTTTAATATAATATTAAAGTTTTAATGATCAAGCGATTATAAATTTAAATTTTTTTATTTCTATTTATTTAATAAAAATTAAACATAAGATAGTCAAGATAGTGTAGTTATGTATAAATTTCAAGTTTAAAGGGTTTTTATTTGAGAATATGTATTAGAAAATAATATAAATTATTTTCTAAAATCTATGAAATTGAATCTTTAACGTGTATAGTTATGTATAAATTTCAAGTTTAAAGGGTTTTTATTTGAGAATATGTATTAGAAAATAATATAAATTATTTTTTAAAATCTATAAAATTGAATCTTTAACGTGTACTATCAAAATTTCCCATTTAACAATTTTGACGTTTCCATAATATCTACTATTAAGATTTTTACTCTTGAGAACAAAATCGATTGAAGAACGCCCACCAAAAAGGAATGGAAGTTGTCCTGAAATATTCTCACATGGACGTGTGAACTTAACAAACCTTAGTTCAAGTGATTTTGGAATGGGAAAGTTGGACTTGTGTTTGAAAATTTGCATTTTGCTTTCAGATGAGAAGATGGGAATCGTGGGAGGCAGAGACAAGGACACTTGACTATCAATTTTCGACAGGTAAGATTAAATATTAATGGTCGCGTTATTCTTTCTGGGACCCTTTTAATTTTGTTTCATCCAGGAATCAATGTTATGGCCTAAGAATGCCGACTACGCTACAGGCTTAGATAAGGTTTTAAATTAATCTGGGTATGAATTGACATGATGTAAATCAGTAATAGTTTATTTATATAATTTTTTTAAAATGATATCGTTTTTTTAAATTAATTATTAAAAATATATATATTTTTAAATTAACTTGATAAATTAATTTATCAAATTCATGGCCCGGCCTAGAACATGTTTAATAACTTTGTGTAAGGCATGTAAAAGAAAGCATCACTAGATGAGCTACTGAATTATTGAAGTTTGTACTTATTTTTCTGTTACTGATCATATATTCAGATCCCAGGAGATTCCAGCTCACTCATCAAACATCATTTGGGAAGCGGCATTTGAGATATTGGAATGAAAACTCAGTTCTTCGCTGGCCGGTTAGTTAAGAAAAAAGGAAAAGAATGTTAGATCATGTTTAAATTTTATCTGCTTACTTCTGTAATGTTGTTGTTTTGCCAATCTTTCGCAGGCATGTTTCCTCAGACAGTTCTATGGTTCTGTCTCCAAAGTGGATTATTTCACACTTAGACATGGATTTATCATGGTAGATACCAGCCTCAACTAGTTGAAAATAGGGACAAAGTTACAGAGGAAGGATAATGAACAATTCTCATCAACTCAAACTGGTGTTTTTTGTCTGCTCTTTGTGCAGGCCCATTTTGATCAAGACAACAACTTCGATTTTCACAGATACATTAGAAGAGCTTTGGATAAAGACTTTGGTGTGGTGGTGGGGATAAGGTAGCCATCCTGATGATGAAAAATAATTTCCAATCTTGAAAGCTTACTATAAACGCATTAAACCCTAACATTGGAAAGTTAATTATTTGCATAAATTTCTGTTTTTGCAGTTTCTGGATTTGGATGTTTGCTATTTCTTTCATATTCTTCAATGCACACAGTATGTTCAAATACACACTCACTTCATTTAATCAGATTCTATATATACCTGAATACCCTATCAAAGGTTTATAGCTCTAACTTTTTGTCTCTGTATGCGTGTAGAATTTTACAGTTATTACTGGCTTCCATTTATTCCATTAGTGGTAAGTAAATCGACTCCAATAATTACTGATATTCTTGAAAAAGATTCAAGTAATTGTGCATGAAGAACCTGTATGTTGAACTTGGTGTTGTGTTTTGCAGATGTTGTTGCTGGTTGGGACAAAACTACAAGCCGTCATAACTTTAATGTGCTTAGATAGCCATGATAAATCTCATGTTGTTAAGGGAACTTTACTTGTTAGGCCTAGTGACCATCTCTTCTGGTTTGGTAGGCCTAAATTGCTTCTCCAACTCCTACATTTCATATCGTTTCAGGTCATTCTTCAATCCCTTAACCAATTTTTCCTTTTTAATTTTTTTTTTTTGTTAAAACAGCGCAGCAATTCTGTATATGTAAAGATAAAGAAAAGAAAAACTATTTATATATGTGGCTGTTTGAATCTATTCTAAATTGTATTTTGGGCTTTGCAGAACTCCTTTCAATTGGCATTCTTCACATGGACTTGGGTAAGCATTCATTGGTGATTTATTGTTTAAATTTTCTTCTATTAGTTTGTTTGAAGGACGAAAAATTCCAGTTCTAATGTTGCTTCAAAATTCAGTACAAATTTGGGTTTAGATCATGCTTCCACCGACGAACTGAAGACATTGTCATAAGGATTGTCATGGGAGTGTTGGTACACTTTCTTTGTGGCTATGTGACATTACCTCTATATGCTTTGGTCACACAGGTATGCATCTGCATATGTTTATGATCACCAGATCCTATATAGCATAAAAAAATTTCATAGCATACAGAAAACACGTATATTGACCTAGAACAGCTACCATTACAGCGCGGTTATTCAACTAACTGTGATTATATATTCAAGAATTTGATCCTAAATGTGACTTGCAAAACAGATGGGTACATCAATGAGGCCAGCTGTGTTCACAGAAGATGTGATTGAAGGGCTGAAAAGATGGCGAGCGAAGGCTAGGAAAAACCTGAAAAATTCCTACTCAGCCCGCCCCTCCCTTGACACTTCACTTTCCCTTGACTCTTCACCTTCTTTCAGCCTCCATTCTAGACCCGAATAATCTATTGGACAGTGATTGCGCTGCTATTGAAGTATCGGAGGAAGCAGAAGACAATGCTGAGCAGCCTCAGGAGCTTAAAAAAAGTGGTTCATTTGAAGGTTTTGATGTGAGCAACGAGGCACACCCTATAGAAAAAGAGAGCGATTCATGAGTGCTCAGCAGCTATAATGTGTCAACAGCGTCTGGGTAGTTCAAAGATAATTGTTTGTATTAATTCATTGTGTTTATTCTTTATTGCATAGAACTTGGATATATACATGTACAATAAATCATTTTTAAGAATGGAAAACTAAGAATAGAAATATATCAAAATCTTTCCTAAACTTGATTTCTAGTTTTTCTGATTTGTAATATTT
>Ga0325401_1001552_pt1 | contig 19531 bp, 18 predicted proteins | sample PopdelMetagenome_FD_205666 | JGI IMG/M metagenome (GOLD analysis project Ga0325401, IMG submission 205666) | Populus deltoides microbial communities from Bellville, Georgia, United States - Xylem-PdKOR-R2 | ecosystem: Host-associated > Plants > Phyllosphere > Stem > Wood/Secondary xylem | place... | reverse complement strand
TATTTTATAAAAATTTTATTTGTTTCCAATTTAGTATTTCAATCGTAACTTTTCTTAGACGTTATTTTTTTTTTCATTTTAATTTTTTTCCTTTGTCTTTTCATTACAGTCTTATTGGTTTTTAGTTTTACTCTTCAATTAAAAATTATGCTGTTTTATTTTTTTCCATTTGACCCTCATTTTTTTATTTGTTTTTTTTTTATTAAAGTTATTTTTTGTTTGTCCTATAATTTATTTTTTATTTTGATTTTCACCATCATTCTTTCAATTATAGTTTTCTTAATATCCTTTTATATAATTGAATTTTTTTCTCAGTTTCATCATTTAACATTTTATTTGTTGGGGGTTGGGCGTCATATTTTTTTCATTTATCGTGCTTCTGATCTAAAGACCTGGGTTACGAGTTTAAAAAGTTAATGTCATTTGTATTTTTTTTATTTTTTGCTCATTTTCTTTTATGATCATATCATTCTACATTAGTTTTTTTAAAAAAAGAAAAATATTGGTTATGAGATTATCTTTATTTTATTTTCTATGAGTTTATTCTAGTTTTATGACTTATATCACATGTTTTACAGGATTTTTTTAATAGAAGTTTTTTTTAAAAAAATTATATTATTTGTATTTTATTTTTTAAGATATCATTCTAATTCATTTTTTTTTGTTTTATATATATGAATAGTATTTTTTCTAATAAAAAATTATATTTATTTTTAAATAATAATCCTGATATGTTTGGCCTGGAGTAATATTTTTTTAAGACTTGAATTTATTCAGTTAGTTTTATTTGTATTTGTATTTTTATATAACTCATTTTGATTTAAATAAACGAGTTCAGTAAACACAACTGGATAAATGTCTAATTTCATGTGATTATATATCTTAATTTATATTTATCTCTTAGTTTTTTTAATTTTTCTTTTAGTTATTGTTGAAGACTTTTTTTTTTTATTATTTACATAGATGATTATCAATTTATTTAATTAAATACTTGCATAGACTTTTCAATTTATATTTTGAATTTTTTTATGTAAAAAATTACTTTGAAATAGCTTATATATCTGCTATTTTTTTGAAAAAAAAAATTTTACGTTCACAGCGAAGCACGAGTTAAATAGATAGTTCTTGAACATTTGATAGTTAGATAAATTTCTTTTTGACCTTTTTTTATTATTTAATTCCAAAATGATGTTAAACCAGGAAGCAAACTCACTTAGAACTGATCTAATTTTGTAAAAAATTGATTTTGGAATAAAGCATTCTTTAATCCTTAATTTATTTACTGTTTTCTTCCTATTTATTTTTCTCGGTTGTTTTTCCATATTAATAAGACTTGAATTCAAGAAAAAAATGTATCTTTGGTTTGGTTATTTATGGTGCTTTATTATTTATATGATCAATGAAGATTTTAATATATATTTTTTAATCGATCTATAACAAGTCATGGTTTATTCAATTGAGGCAACACCTGACGGAAAAAAAAAAAAAAAATTCATGTCTATGGCACGAGCGTGCCTAACCTGCTACGGGAAGGCCAGGCACTAGGCGTGGCCTTTGCTATTTTATTTTTTTTTTCTTATTTTTCAGTCACTCTTTAATTTTAATTTAATTCTTAAATATTATTATAAATTTTTATTTGAATTTTAATATTATTTTTTATAATTATTATATATCAAAATAATAATTCTAATTTATGAAAATTCTATTGAAATATTTGATGTTTTATTATTAAGATTTTTAAATGGATTTTGAACATAATTTTATCATATTTATAATTGATTTTAGCTTGTAATTACATGAAATATAAACATACTATTTTGATTTATTTTTATTAAATTGTTTTAACAATCATAAAATATTTTTTTTAACAAAAACAATGATTTGGGCTGAAAACATCGTATTGGCTAAAATAAATAAAAAATATATTAATAAAAAAATTTATATATTTGATCAATAACAATGCCAAAAACTTCATGAGATCTATATATATATATATTTTTTTTTTGTTACATTTAAAAAACTTTGAGTCGCTCCGGCGTAACATGACCATGGTTTTAAATTTCTAGATATCTCAGTAGCTTTGTTCTGAATTCTTTGAATAAATTGAACAGATTTTCACTGTCTAATTTGATAATAATAATGGATAAATATAATTCTGATGAAAAGTTTTGTTTGTTACTTGTAGTAAATCCATATATATATATATATATATATATATATATATATATATATATATAAGTAATTACCTTGTTACTAGTAATCCAACATTTAACTTGTGCTGAGAATATATTGAAAAGGTAAAATGTTTTTTCTTTATTTTTTAAGAAATTATTGCATTTGGCATCAAATTATTCAATAAACATCAAATCGCAACATAACAAGATCAATGGATGGTCAAGACTCCAGTCCAAAACTCGATGCTCTCATGTCAGCAAGCATGGCCCTATGATACATTCCTGATGGCTGAGTCATATAAACCTGGCATGGCATTTTTATTTTCTCCCGAATCTCACCTCTCAGAACTGATGCTCCACATGTAAAGCAGACAGAATAAGGTTTACTTTCCAGTAAACAAGTGTTAATCCTTGCAGATGGTCAGTCCTTTTGGAATTTTATTGCTGATCATATAAGAAGACTTGACTAGAGCTAACTAGATGAGAAGCCAGCATTTCTCCATCAGAAATCTTGGCATCTTCAAGGTCGATTAATGGGCACTGACGCACTGTAGTCTGCAGGCTTTTCAGCCTCAGGTTTAGCATAGGCTTTTGTTTGTTCTCTGTTGTTGCTCCAGCTATATTCTCAGCTGCCTCCCATTTTCCTCAACTTGCGACTTTAGTTTTCGCTGAATCTGTTCCGAAAGGGTAAATACATGAGAAGAGAAGTTTCTCAACTGAAAAGAACTTGATAACTGGTACATAGCCATATGAAGCATTTGCTTCTGTCAAGTATCAAGTTCAAGCACATAACAGTTGGTTCGCTCGGTATTTCAAAATTTCAAAGCATAAGGCAATACCTCTAACTGTTCGTGAAGATGCTTTTCAATATCTAGCTGCAGTTGCTGTGCCTCCTTGATTTCCAGGCTACTTCCAGGCGAGGGGACAAGTTGGGGCATGTCACTGATACTAAGTACTTCTGCAGAAAACCGATATTGATATGAAAATTACAAGTAGATGATTGCCTTCAAAAGTGCTTAAACAATGCAACACAGATTGACCTTGTTTACATTCTGACAAGTACCTATCAGATTGATATTTGCAAATTATTAGAGAAGGATGATAAATACAAATAAGCTTAGGTGAAACCAAACACAACCTGATTTCAAGCTTAAAGCTTAAGCACCTGCAAGTGACTTTTGACATGAAGGATGGTCAATCCTTTTGCTTTATGGTGTTGGTTATTACATGAATAAGGTTTTAGATTTGTTTGCAAATTGGATTCATTGAAAATGTTACGCTTGGATGATTGATAAGAGAGCATTGTTGGCGTGAGCTATACAAATCTATACATAATAGGAAACTATAGCTGTTATATTCTAATATATCTCCTATTTATGTAAATCCCTATTATTATGGGATGGCAGTTGATTTCTTTCCAAAGACAGCTAGCAAGGTTTTAAACTGCTATATATATATATTCAGTCTCAAAAATAAAGAATAAGAAAGTATTTTTGCAGGAAATCTCTTTAGGTTATCATGGTATCAGAGCTGAGATCCTTTATCTGATCTTTGCTACAATGAAAGTTGCTACCATAATAGCAACATACGACAATGGAGGCAACGACAACATCAATCGGTTTGGTTGAACTAAAGCAACCAAATACAACTGCAAACTTTGAAGACCTTATGGCAAGAATGACTCAAGCCATAAACCAGAATCAAACTCAGACTCCAGCAGTAATGCAGGATATTACAGCAACACAAATTGGTATCAAACTTGATGGTACCAATTACGCTTTATGGTCCCAAATTGTTGAGATGTTCATCTCAGGAAAAGACAAGCTGAAATATATAAATGATGATCTTCCACAACCAGAACCGAATGACCCTTTATTTAGAAGATGGAGGACAGAGAACTCTATTGTAAAGGGATGGTTAATTGGCTCAATGAATCCATCCTTGGTCAGCAACTTCATTCGATTTTCTACGGCTAAACAGGTATGAGATTCAATTGCTACAACCTATTTTGATGGGATTGACACATCTCAAGTATATGATTTAAAGAGACGGGTAACTAGAATGAAACAATCTGGGGAACCAATTGAGACATATTACAATTGTCTTCAAGACTTATAAAGGGAGATTGATTTTCGCTGCCCGAACCCGATGGAATGTGTTTATGACATACAAAAATATAATACTCTCTTGCAAGAGGATCAGATGTATACTTTCCTTGATGGATTAGATGACAGGCTTGACAAGATCAGAAGCGATGTTCTTCAACTAAAGCCATTTCCAACTGTGGAATAGGTGTATGCATATGTCCGAGGAGAAGATATCAGACAGACAATCATGCTCTCAAATAATGGAACCATTCCAGCAGCTGCTATGATCTCTAGAGGAGTGAGAACTAGTTCACAACATCAGTTTACACTTTAGGTGGCCAAACCAGGGACTTCCTCATCAAACGGAGGAAAACTGAATCCTTTAAAGGCTAAGGGACAAGTGGAGGGAGGAAGTAATGGATGCTCTTATTGTGGGAACATGAAACATACCCATGAAACATGTTTTAAGCTGCATGGTTACCCAAAATGGTAGACTGAATTTAAGGTGAGAGAACATAGAGAATCTGCTGGTGAAACTGGAAGAGCAATCATGGTTAATGCATAATTTGCTGGTGGAACTGGAAGAGCAACCATGGTTAATGCAGAACCCGTGACTGGAGAACCCAAACTTTCACTTGCTCCACTTGTGAAGTCAAAGGAGCTCATGACTGCCCCTCTTGGTAATCAAGGTAACAATTGTTGTTGTGACAACAGTGCTTTACTTGTGTCTAAGGAAGGTAATAATAATGACTGGATAATGGATTTAGGAGCCACTGATCATATGACATTTTGTCCAGATGATCTTGTAGAAATTACAGAACCAAGGCGGACTAGTATATATATTCAACGCCAATAGGGTTATGTATCTAGTTACAGGAGTTGGAACCGTAGATATATCATTGTCAATTTCATTGCCTAATACTCTATTAGTACCATCTCTTTCCAGTAAATTAATATCCGTGGGTAAAGCCACCGAAGAACTCAACTGTGTAGTGTTGATGTATCCACAATTTTGTCTTTTTCAGGATATTCTCACGAAGGAGATCATTGGGCGTGGTACTAAGAGAGATGGGTTATACTATGTGGATGACTTCAATTCGGGCAGAGTCAATACTATGAGTCGAACATTTAGTGCAAACGAAGAACAAATATGGCTATGGCATTACTGATTAGGACATCCTTCATTCGGCTACATGAAGTATTTATTTTCGCAGTTATTTTTAACTTTGAGATATTCAGATTTTAGATGTGAGACTTGTATTTTAGCCAAGAGTCATCGTGTATCTTTTCTAATTAGTCTTAATAAAAGTGATATTCCATTTATTCTGATCCATTCTGATGTTTGGGGACCTTTCCCTTTTACAACTGTTTCGTTATACGATGATTTATGACTTTTGTAGATAATTGTACGCGGATGACTTGGCTATACTTATTGAAACGCAAGGATGAAGTATTTGGTGTATTTCAAGCATTTCATGCTATGATTTAAAACCAATTTTCAGCAAAAAATCATATTCTTCGATTTGACAATGGGGGGAGAGAATATGAATCGAGATTTCTTAGAATACTTTCAAAGAAATGGTCTTCTCCATGAGTCTTCATGTAGTCAAACTCCGCAACAAAATAGAGTGGCCGAACGAAAAAATTGACATATTTTAGAAACTGCACGTGTACTATTGATTGGATCGAAAGCACCTGGTGACCATTAGGATAATGTTGTTGTTACTGCTGTTTATTTGATGAACCGAATACCCTCTAAGGTTTTGGATTTCAAAACTCCATTATAGGTTCTGTCATAACATGTTACTCTACCATCTCCACTGCTTATTAAACCACGTGTATTCAGTTGTGTTGCATTCGTTCATCTGCATAAAAATCAACGGACCAAACTTGAATCTTGCGTTGTTCGGTGTATTTTTTTGGGGTATGGTACCAACAAGAAAGGATATTGTTGTTATGATCCAAATAAAAAACGAGTCTATGTAACAATGGATGTCACATTTGTAGAGTCGGACAATTTTTATTCATCATAAATATCAACTTCTCCTCTTCAGAGGGAGATTTGGGATGAATAGCAGAAGTGGTGGGATGGTCTGATTGGAGAAGCTGTGGTGACAGTAGCATCTCCTACAGAAGCTGCTGTTATACATGTTGAAGAAGCTGGTCCAACTGAAGAAGTTGTGGTGACAGTAGCATCTCTTATAGAAGTTGTTATTATACATGCTGAAGAGGCTATTGTGGCTGAAGAAATTGTGGTGACAGTAGCACCATCACCGGTTGCAGATATTGGCCTAAGTGAAGAAGCTGAAGCTGAACAAGAATAAGAGCTTGAATCTCCTAGTAGAAAAACCCCTCTTCTTGATGTACCCGACAATGACAATCCTTCCCCTGAGAATATTCATGAGGTAACATCACCTTCATTATCTTCTGGCAATGTTTTGGATACCGCTACTGGTTATCACTTACCTTTCAGGCATAACCGAGGCAAAACTCCAGCTCGTTACTCTCCAGGTGGTGAAAGGAAAAATCCAAGTACCCGATCTTTAATCATATGACAACAAGAGGATTGTCCGACCCTCATATAGATTTTGCACACAAGCTGTCTTCTTATCACATCCCCTGCGGAGTCCATGAAGCTTTAGCATATAAAAAATGGTCATTAGCAATTCAAGAAGAAATGGAAGTCTTAAATCGGAACAAAATCTGGAATCTTATTCTACTGCTGAATGAGAAGAAAATTGTTGGATGTAAGTGGGTGTTCTCTATTAAACATAAAGTAGATAGCTCAATTAAACGATACAAGGCGAGGTTAGTGGCCAATGGATATACTCAGACATACGGAATAGACTATCAGGAGACGTTTTCCCCAGTAGCAAAGCTAAACACTGTTAGAGTGTTGTTATCCTTGGCTGCAAATCTAGATTGGCCTTTACATCAATTTGACGTGAAGAATGCCTTTCTTCATAAAGATATTAAGGAGGAAATATATATGGATATCCCATCGGGTTATATCTCATCCTCCCCTGGAATTGTCTGCAGGTTACAACGAGCTTTATATGGATTGAAACAGTTACCACGTGCATGGTTTGGTCGTTTTAGCATGGCTATGAGAAAGTGTGGTTTTCAACAAAGCAACTCAGATCATACTTTCTTTCTCAAATGACGACAAGGTAAGATAACTGCCTTGATAATTTATATAGATGACATGATAATTACAGGAGATGATACAGAAGAAATCTGCAAACTGCAGAAACAGTTGGTTATAGATTTTGAAATGAAAAACTTGGGTGGACTGAAGTATTTCTTTGGAATCGAAGTGGCTAGATCAAGACGAGGCATCTTTCTATCACGAAGAAAGGATGTACTTGATCTACTTACTGAAGTAGGAATGCTTGATTGCAAGCCAGCGGATACTCCAATAGTTCAGAATCAGAAACTTGGATAGTACCCTGATCAAGAACCAACTAATAAAGAGAGGTATCAAAGACTGGTGCGTAAGCTAATTTATTTATCTCATACTTGTCCATACATTTCTTATGTTGTGAGCGTAGTCAGTCAATTTATGCATTGTCCTAGTAAAGACCATATGGATGCAGTTGTTCGAATTCTTCGGTACTTGAAATCAACTCCGGGGAAGGAGCTTATATTTTCCAAGAATGATCACTTAGACATTGAAGGTTATAAAGATGTTGACTGGGTAGGAAACTTGTATGACAGAAAATCTACATCAGGATACTTCATGTTTGTCGGAGGTAACTTGGTTACATGGAGGAGTAAGAAACAGAAAGTGGTAGCACTGTCAAGTGCTGAAGCCGAGTTTAGAGGTATGGTGAAGGGGCTTTGTGAGCTCCTATGGCTTAGAAGACTACTCTCAGAAATTGGCTTTGCTCCTAACTCAGAAATGAATTTGTACTGTGATAATAGGCCCAATTAAAATATCTCAGAACCCAATCTAGCATGATAGGACAAAACACATTGAAATAGACCGATATTTTATTGAACAGAATCTTGAAGAAAAAGTGATTTGTTTTCCCTTCGTCAGGTCAGAGGATCAACTTGCTGATATACTTACAAAAGCTGTCTCCAACAAAAACTTTCACAACTCACTTGACAAGCTGGGTATCAAAGACATTTTTTCACCAACTTGAGAGGGAGTGTTGGTATGAGCTGTACAAATCTATACACAACAGGAAACTATAGCTGTCATATTTTAGTATATCTCCTATTTATGTAAATCCTGATTGTTATGGGATGGGAGTTGATTTCTTTCCAAAGACAGCTAGTAAGGCTGTAAACTGCTATGTATATATATATATATATATATATTCAGTCTCAGAAATAAAGAGTAAGAAAGAATTCTTGCAGGAAATCTCTTTAGGTTAACAAGCATCTCTGTATCATGATGAGGCCGGGGAACCTGTATGAGCTTGAAGTGCAAGTAGCAATTCCATATCATTATCTTGCTTAATATCCAAGAAGCGTTCACTTATGCAAAGAGCCGATGCTAGCTGATCGAGTTGACTTGGGAAGCGTTCATTGATATGACATGGGCTAGCATGCAAGTGTACTCCAAGATACATGATCGACAGCCATCAAAGAAGTATAACTTCATTTTTTGTGTCTGACCAAAATGATGTGCTCCACCTTGCTTATAGAATTCCCTCAATGTCCTGATTTTTTATGACCAATAAAAGAAACGATTCACAAAATCTTTAGTTTTAATCTTTTTATCAAACGATTAAGAGTCAGACATATTCAACAATAATCTGATAATGTACAACTTTCTGTATGTTCTGTACAGTCCGTGTCCAAGACTATTTCAATCTCTCTAGCATGACTACAATTAATGCCTTCTATCTTCTTAAATTGTGATATTCAAGCAACTATATCCCATGCCTTCTACCTTTTGCTGAATTTTATTTTCCACGTACACTTATATAATGATCAGATTGATGCAGGAACATTTAATGAGGAAACACTTGGAATAAGAAGTGAACTTTGAAAGTTGCTGCCTTTTAATGATGAGTAAAAAATTATGTTATGATGTTTGTTTCGTACTAAACATAATTTTTTTTTAAAAAACCTTGAATTTATATAAATTTAAATCCTTAAACATGCAAAATAATAATTCATGATAAATATGTTTTTAACACAAATATAATATTAGTATATATGCTAAACATATATATCCAAGCTTATAATTAATATTAATTCAAAGTCCTAGCATGTATACTGATAATAAAAATATATATGCTTAAATTAAAATAAAGAAGAATATTTATTTGTTGAAGTAATTTAAAGTAATGAGACTTTTTATTATTGCCAAGGATAAGATGAATCATTTATCTTTACATTTTTATTGCTCCTTACTTGTAGAACAATGATGTTTGCAATATGCCTCTTAAGATTTCAACAACACCACCTTGATTTAAATGCACTTTTAAACAAAGTCTTTGAACTACAAATTATATAACTCAAACATCTCTCAATAAGATGAGCCCAAACTCTAGATTTGAGAGGAAATCAAAGCATAAAAAAGAGTGAAAACACTAAAAATGAGGTGAGAAAGAGTAAAAAAGATATGAAAAATACAAGTACTAAACTCTTTTTTCACTCCTCTTTTTATAATGAATTTTAGAAGCTAAAAGGTTGAAGAATTAATAAGAGTTAATTCCAACCATAAATCAAGAATTAAATTTGAAAAAACTAAGAGTTCTTTGAATGGGAAAACCAAGGGCTTTTTGAAATTAATTTATCATTCACCCATAATTTATTTATTTAAAATAAATTTCCATCAATAACCTACATGAATGGAAATTGTCTCACCAATTTGAAAACAACTTAAAGATTTGTTGAGAGATACTTATTTAGTAGATTACTATATTAGGATAGGTAGCTTTTGGCATTAAATCTTCCTTAGTGAAATACAATTAGATTTACTCGGCTAAATTGTAAACGCAATGTTTTGAACTATTTAGCCTTTATGTAAACTAAAATAATAGTACTCATATAATTCTCTACCTAGAGATTTCCTTTAATTCTCACTATTATGCTCGTTTTAGCCCTAGACAACTCTTGAATTCATGAGTGGATTTAAATGATTCAACATTTATCAAAATTCTCAAAGAAATGATCGTAATTCTTACTCATATGGGTGGTTTTTCATTTTAGAGTATTCTGCTATACTTCATTTAGTGTACCAAGATATGAAAATCATTAAGAGCTCAGCTCAGATTTTATCACGTTGCAATTAACACTTATTTCATCATAGGAATAAGCAGTAAATAATATTTTTCTAGTGCTACCGAGAATATTATATGACTTGGTTTTTTATTTAAACATAAACTTGGGATCTCCAATCAACTAAGTATGGTTACCATCATTACTATCTTTCATCTTTTAAAACTGTTAAGCTCATTCTCCTTGATGAATTATATACAAACTCTCTTGTCAAAACCTTTGGTTAACAAATCCATAATATTTTTCTTTGACTTTATATAGTCAATGGAAATAATTCAATTTGAGAGCAAGTGTTTAACGATATTATGTTTACATCATATATGTTTAGACTTTTCATTATACATATTATTTTGTGCCCTACTAATTGTTGAGTGACTATCGCAATGGAGATAAATAGTTGGCACTGGTTCTGGTCAAACATTAAATATCCTCTAAGAAATTATAAATTCATTTGGCTTCCTCTTTAACTTTATCAAGAGTAATAAACTTTGATTTCATTATGAATCTAGTAATAGATGTCTGTTTGGAGGGTTTCCATGACAACTGTTCCACCAAGTGTGAAGACATATCCACTTATGAATTTTGAATCTTTAGTGTTGGATATCCAATTAGCATCACTATACTATTCTAACTAGTATAGTGTAGTCAATAGTCCAATATATACCTTAAATACTTAAGTACTCTTTATATTGCCTTGCAATGATCCATACTTGAATTACTTGTAAATCTACTCAGTTCACTAACTAAGTAAGTAATATTAGGCCTTGTGCAAGTTATAATATACTTTAGGCTTTTCATTATTCGAGAATATTTCAATAATACTTTCAAAAAATTTCAAGGAAAGCTTAAAGTTAATACAAATTTAAATCTATAAACATGCAAAATAATAACCTATAGCAAAACATGTTTTCAACATAAATATAATTATAACATACATAATACACGCGCGCGCGCGCGCACATTTAAATTAAAATAAAGAAAGATATTTACTTGTTGAAGCACTTTAAAACAATGAGATTTTTGTTGTTGTTAAAGAAGAATCATTTATCCTTAAAGTTTTATTGCTCCTCACTTGTGAAATAAGGATGTTTGCAATATGCCTCTTAAGATTCCAACACCACCACCTAGGTTTATAAACACTTCTAAATAAAGTTTTTAAATTAAAAATTATATAAATCAAATATCTCTCAACAACATGAACATAAATTCTAAATCTGAAAAAAAATCAAAACATAAAAAGAAATGAAAACACTAAAAATGAGACGAGAAAGAACGTTTAAAAATATAAAAAATTACAAGTACTAAACTCTTCATTCACTCCTCTTTTTATAATTAATTCTAGAAGCTAAAAGATTGAATAATTAATTCTCACCATTTTTATTATCAATTATCGATTAGTCACAACAATTAAATCTAGAAAAATCAAGGGTTATACGAGGGAAAAAACCAAGCAAGGATCCTTTAAAATTAATTTTTTATTTATAATTTATTTATTTAAAATAAATTTCCAGTTAAAGTCAATTACTTCATTTAGTTTATCTAAATGTTATCACCTTCACTTGGAGGTTGTGCCTAGCACTATTATTTTTAAGTTAATGCAGTTCTGTATTCAGATCAAGAAAATATGAATGATTAAATGAACTTGACAGTTTCTGTCAGACTCTTTGCTTCCGTTTTTGTATCTCTCTGGTTTCTTCAAAGAGTGGTGAGTGGAAGAATTCTATCTTTTATGGTTCTTACATCATAATCGTGTCAGTTGGTATAAGAGCCATTCTAAGATGGCTGGTCGTCGTCGTCGTCATGTAAAAAATCATGTTGCTCCAGCAGCTTCAATACGTGAACGTGATCTTCATGATATTGAAAGGAATGAGTTAATAAGGTAGGTGCAGCAGCTCCAACAACTTCAAGCTATGAATTATGACAGTCTTCCTCCTAATCTTGGGCATGAGGATTTAGATGATGAAGAAGACATCAATCCTTTCCATGACGGTCATTCTAATGCATCTATATATAGAAGAGGTTCATATTCGACATCGATCCTTTCCAGGAGAGTTATTGATTGGATTAATGCTGTAGAAAGAATTTTTAACTTTAATGACGTGTCTAGAAGTCAGAAGGTGAAACTTGTGTCAATCAAGTTGAAGAAAGATGCCTCCATTTGGCGGGACAACTTGAAGAAACAAAGAGAGCAAGAAGGGAAGAGGCGGATTATAACATGGGAAAAAATGAAGGAGCTGAAGAGGAAGTTTTTGTCAGAGACTTGTACAATGGATGCTTTCCATAAATTTCACAATTTCTGACAAGAAGGGTTGACTATTGAGGAATATACCACTGAGTTTAAGCATTTGATGTTGTGATGTGATGTCAATGAACCAGAGGAGCAGACCATAGCTCGCTATGTTGCTGGGCTTCGTGAAGAAATTTCTAGTGTTGTCCAATTGCAACCACGTTGGACTTTGAATGATGTCTTCAAACTTGCATCCAAGGTAGAAAAGCAGGAGAAGAGTAGGAGTAATCGCCAACCTATGAGCAAAGAAAGCTTTCCAAGAAGCAGTCCCATCACTAAAGCCATGTCAATTCCATAAACGTCTTCTTCCAAAGCAGCTCCTAGACGTGATGGTACTTCTCAATCTAACTGTCCTGCCAGTTCTAACTCTAATTCAAAGCAGTGTTTCAAATGTCATGGATATGGTCACATAGCTGCAGATCGCCCAAATCGAATAACTATCAGTTTTGTTGAAGAAGTATTGGAGAAGGAAGTTGATTTTGACTGTTCCAACAATGAGGACAGCCTGAGCAATGAAGAGAAAATCACTTATAGAGATGAGAGAGAGATGCTTGTTATTCATAGGAGTTTAAGTGTTGCACATTCTGCTGATGAATGGCTTCGTAATATACACTTCTCATGGAAAGGTATGTGATGTTATCATAGACAGCGGGAGTTGTGAAAATTTTGTCTCAAAACTTGGTGGAAAAACTGAAACTCGAAACCAAAAATCATCCACACCCGTACAATCTCAAATGGTTGCAAACAGTAATCGAAATGGAGGTAAATAAAAGGTGTTTAGTTGAATTCTCAATTGGTAAGGATTATACAGATGTTGTTATGTGTGATGTTGTTCATATAGTTGCTTGCCATTCACTACTTGGTTGACCATGGCAATATGATAGAAGGGCTATCCATGATGGCTATAAAAATACATGTTCTTTTGTCAAAGATGGAGTAAAAGTTGTATTAGATCCTGCAAAAATCGAAAGCCATCCCGAACCTTTTCAAGGGGCGGGAAATAATTTGCTTTCTAAGTCACAGTTTACTAAAGTTTTGGCAGGATCTAATATGACCTATGCTCTGTTGGTGATTGAAGAAAATGACAAAGGAAGAGGTTCCAGCCTCTTTGCAGCCTTTGCTTCAAGAGTTTCAAGATGTTATACCTGATGAAATTCCGCCAGGCCTTCCTCCAATGCGAGAGATTCAGCACTGCATCGATTTTGTTCCTGGTGTTTCCTTTCCTCATAAAGTTGCCTATAAGATGAGCCCTAAGGAGTATGAAGAACTACAGAGGCAAGTTGATGAGCTCCTGTCTAAAGGCTTGATAAGAGAGAGCTTGAGCCCTTGTACTGTCCCTGCATTACTTGTGCCAAGAGCTGATGGTCCTTTTAGAGTTCTCAAGAAAATAGGAGAAAACGCCTACAAGATTGATCTGCCAGCAGAATATGTTGCTTCATCAACCTTTAACAGTGAATTGGGGACAAGTCTTTTCCTTCAACCGGGGGTAACTGATGCACGAGCATTTAATGAAGAACTCTTGGAATAAGAAGTGAACTTTGAAAGTTGCTGCCTTCCATAGTTCAGTCAAAAGTTTCATTTAAAGTCAATTACTTCATTTAGTTTATCTTGCACTTACATTTACTTGGAGGTTATTCCTAGCACTATTATTTTTAAGTCAAAGCTGTTTTGTATCCAGAACAAGAAAATATGAATGATTAAATGAACTTGCGGTTTCTGACAGATTCTTTGTTTCCATTTCTGTATCTCTTTGGTTTCTTCAAAGAGTGGGGAGTGGCAGCGACCGGACTGCATAGGGTGTGAGAATTCTATCTTTTCTGGTTTTTACATCAAAACCGTATCGCAGATAGTCTCACCCTCTTAAGTGAATGTTCGGAGATAGCAGCATGCATGCAGGCCGATGTGCTGGATCTTATGGAAAATTGTTTAATTCCCATATCAATAGACATCTTACCATTTTGTAAGTGAGTTACAAAAAAAAATTAACATTTGTTTCTTCCAATTAATCAAATGTTTTGCTAATAACAGAATGAAAATGGAAAAACTTGTATTCCTATTTTTGGTCGACTTCTGATTGAGTGCAGCATGCACAGCTAAAAGACTGGTGTTTCTAACCAAGCCTGTAGGGCAGACATGCATCAAAACTCTGGTACATTTTTATTATGATGAACTTGAAGTACATAGCAATGCAAGACTATCGTTCTAAAGCTGATGGAGAACTCAGGAAAGTTGAACCCTACAAGAACCACATGACTTTCTGTTTTGCAAAGAATCCCAAACTCCAAGTTCTTAAGGGTATTATGCATGGGAACACACATCGTATTCGTATGTATTTACTCTTCCTATATAGGTACATTCAGATGCTTTTACTTTCTTTATGAAGAAGCAGAGATCATCCGCAATTCGGTTGTAGCTGGGGACTAGAAATCACTTTTCCAGAACCCATGAGTACCTACTTGTACATGAAAACTAGTCCTATGTGCTTTGAAGATCTAACTTATCTTGGATGGGAATTGTGTATTATTATCAGAGCCTTCTAAAATGGAAACATCAATATCTTCAAGGATAAATGTGGGCTCATCCGGAGAAGTAATGTCCAAATTCTGCTTATTCAGGAGACTATTAGTTGTTTTCTGCTGCTGATCAAACATCATCTTAAGTTGCTTGCCTTGCTCTTCAATACGTAGTTGCAGATTTCTTTGAATCTGTCACAAAAAATTGTAACTAAGTAAAGATAGTGATAATTGGAACGTAAAATTTGAAAGTCTGATCATCCTGGTCTTGAATATCCAAATTACATGGGGCCGGAGCTGGTGCTTCTCAGGGGCTCTGGTATATAGTTTTATATATTCTTTTTGTTTCTTGTTTTGTTTGTTTTTCCCTGTTCCTAGAGCTTTTTGTTCTCTCACCTCGCGGCTTTGCCCTTGGAGGGTTTTTTTTTCTAGCATATAAAAAGAAAAGACCTATATTGACATAAATGAAGTAACAGTGGGCATCGGTGAAAGATCTTGAGGATGTACCTCCAGCTGCTCATGCAGACGCCTCTGGACATCTAATTGTAGTTGCAGTGCCTCTCTGATTTGAAAGCCACTGCAGGACGAGGTTAAAATTCGTTATTATAAAGATTAAGTGATTGCCTGAGAGGATTAACACACATGATAATACAGAAGAAACAGAAAAAGAAAACAAGAAAATCAATCTCAAATTTCAGAAATTTATCTGGCTTGAATGCTTGTTGGGATACCAATAGAATAATAACCAGGAAGAAGGATTCATTATGAGAATTACGTTTTGATATCGAGCTGTGATACATCATTTATGCTATTTCTTTTCTCAGCCTTTCCTGCCATAGAATTGGTATTTGAATCAGAATTTTAAGTAGAGTGAAAGACAGCATAATGTTTACAAGCAAGCTGGACACTTAGCAAATCCAGGCCGAAACTACCAAAAACCAATTTAGCAAATTATTCCATACTGAAAATATTAAAAAACCAACTCAACATAAAAATCTAAATTCTTACGAGTGATCTAAAAAATAGTTTTATATTACTTTTTCATATCATTTAAATAAAATTTTGTTAAACTTGAAATTTACACAAGCCCACATTATCTTGTGTTTAATTTTTTTTATTAATTAGAATGGAGATGGTGAGATTTAAACTTATAATTACCTGATCAATAAATTCTGATAGTATATCACAGAACCATCTCAATCTAAAAATTTAGAGAGTGGTGAGATTTGAATTTCTAATTACTTGGTCAACAAACTTTAATATCATGTCAAAAAACCATCTCAACTTAAAAACTTAAAAGCTTAATTGATTTTAGGTTAAGATTTTTTAACATGGTATCAGAGCTTTAATAACCAAACAATCATGAATTTAAATTTTATTATTTTTATTTTATTTGATAAAACTAAACATGAAATAGTGTAAAACTATACAAGAATCTAGTTCAAAAAACTTTAATTTAAGAAAATATGTAAAATTATATAAATTATATCTTATAACCTTATATTGTATAACTGAAAATTTTGAGTGAGATGCTTATTATATCATAGAGAAAAATGAGCTACTGACATGATGATAGACGTAATAGCTCTTTCAAGAAAGCAGAGCAGTTTGGTCAAGCTGCTCTTATTCTTAATTTGGTCATCAAGACCCGTTGAGACGAAGAAAGAGAAGGACCGCTCATCGTTTCACTTGATTTAATAGTATTTTAGCAAATGAATATAGATATACTCCTTGCTACAAGAAATTGACAGGGATCGAAGGCCTGCAGAACTCTCTCCTCTCTTTACGTGTTTTGAAAGGTGGTGTTACTTGTTCATACTATATGACAGAGATGTTCTGGATTAAAACATCAAAGGTTCCATGAAGAGCTCTTTGCATGTATTCATATTCAGGCTCAACACATAATCACTTCGTGATATTCTTTTTGTTCTAATAGAAACTATGAGATCAATTTCAAGCAGATAAGGAACGAGGGAATTAAATCATATTTTGTTACTAGGGTTTACCTGCTGAAGGTTCTGGCATGTATTTTGCAATTCTATATTTCTGCAAGACCAAAGAGAGAAGAAATAACAAACAGATCTTAGGAAGAAAATCCCATATAAATTACAAGAAGAAAAACAAAATCCAAACTTTTTGGTTGAGCAACAATACCTGCAGATGACTTTTCACATGGAAGATAGTCAAACCATCTGAATCCATCAAGTTTAGTATTGCTTTAGGTGTTGCCTCTGTAATTGATAAATCAATAAGTACAAATTGTACAGAGATGAACAATTTCTCCTCCTCAAATGGACATGAAGCTAACACTGAAGTTACTTACTCTCAGCGCCTCCAAGGCGATTTACGCACTCAACAAACTTCTCATGAAGATCCTGGGTCCATCTTATCCGTGTTTTACTTGACAGATCTTTGCCAGAAGATGTAGGACCACCTCCCAAAGAAAATCTTGGAGACTGCTTTCCTTCCAGAGAATTATAGCTCAGCCCTGCAAATGGAGAGCTGTATGGATTACAACCAACCTGTACAGAAACAACATACCATGATCAAAATGAATTTTCTAGATAACATGTATATCTGGTAGAGGCTTAAACTTTCGAAACTAAATAGAATGGAGAATTAATACGTACTTGACGATCCTGATTTCCTTGGAAAGGAACTGAAACGTGATTCCCTAGAGAGACAGTACCATGGTTATCTAAGAACTTATTGTGTTGTTGTGAAGGAAGCTTGTTCCCTGAAGAACTGCTTAGACCTTTATCTGACTTGTCAAAAGAATTATAGTAAGAGTAATGGGGTTTTACAACCGATTCCAAAGTGCTGTTCAATCCAAAGTTGTGATCAGCTTGCTCTCCCAAGTTAATAGAATAGTTTGGACCGGAAGATTGATGTGAATCATAGGACTTGGAATATTGAGAGCAGAAAGAACTACCAACTTGACAATCATACTGCGGAAACCGCATGCATCTTTCTGTCGCGTAAAATGATGAAGCCGGAGATTCAAACCGGCTCATTATGCTACTGGATGATCTTTCGGGGCTAATATTTTGCTGTTGGCATCCTGCCTCCATGACTGCGGGCTGCAAACGAGGTGCCATGTTCCGAATCTGTTGGTTGCCGAAATACTGTGAGGATAGGTTCACAAAGTCACCAGTCATTACTCCATGGTTCTGTTGAACTCGTTCTTCGCAGTCGATATAATTTCGAGTGTTCATTCACAAATGAACAGAACTGCAATCCTAATATTGTTATAACAAGAAAGATCGCAGAGATAGTTTATGTTGAGGTTTCTTTGCAAGCATCACAAAGTGTATCAAATTTCGTACTGTTTTGAATTATATAAAGACTAGAAGCCACGCAAATTACACGATGATTCTGGTAAAGGAAAGATGCAGTTAAGTGTATGATCCACTGTAAATTTGACTTCAAATGCATGGCAAAAAAAAAAAAAAAAAATCTCTTCCGATATTCTAAAAACCTTCTGGCATAAGATATGAATATATAAATATATCTTCAAAGTACTATGCATCCCTTTTTAGTTATTCCTAAAATGGATAGGGACGAACAACGAATTTTGACATGACTACTAAAGCACAAGATTAAAAAAAAGAAAGAAAAAAAGAGGCAATGCTCTTAACATTAAACGACAAGTTGATACAAATTTGTCTTCATAGGAAATAAAAAATGGTCAGGAATTAAAATAATATCGTGTCTCAATCAAGAAAATAAAATCTCAGGATTTTTTTTATAAAAATAATGAGAATAAAAGAAGTTTCAATTATATATTTTGTTGTTATTATTATTTTTTTTTTTGGAGGGTTTTGTCTGATCATTAGTATTTCCCTAGTGTTGGTATTTTATCATCAGAAATTAGGCTGAAGAATATTGAAGTTATGGGCATCTGTGTCGACTGTGACTAATAATTTAATGTGACTGGCATAAATTCACAGAAACAGATCTTGAAATTATTCCTATTATAGATACGTCTGCAAACACTTTAGCCACCCAGCAAGATTTAGGTATGTGAGAAAATTAAACACCAAAGAAACAAGAAAAGAAAGAACGATATATGCCTTGTTTTCTCTAAAGAAGCTTAACATAAAAATCTTAAACCGATCTCCTCCATTAGTGGGAATCTGCAATTGCCAGAAAAGTTGCTGTATTATAGCTATATAGTATAGTGTTAAGATTCCACAACGTGCTCAAGAACCAGGTATAAAGTGAGCTACA
>Ga0325401_1001551_pt1 | contig 19535 bp, 15 predicted proteins | sample PopdelMetagenome_FD_205666 | JGI IMG/M metagenome (GOLD analysis project Ga0325401, IMG submission 205666) | Populus deltoides microbial communities from Bellville, Georgia, United States - Xylem-PdKOR-R2 | ecosystem: Host-associated > Plants > Phyllosphere > Stem > Wood/Secondary xylem | place... | reverse complement strand
ATTCACAATTAAATATTAAAACTAAAAAGGATAGATTTACTTACAAAAAAAATGATAAAATCTACAAGAAACGGATATTGTGACCACGTACAAGATATAAGAAACTTGAGTGCTCGTGTTGAGAATAGTGGAGAGTTTGGGATGGGTGTTTGGCTGCAGTTTGGGAGGGGAGAGGTGGGATGAGAAAGAAGAAGAAGGAGAAACAGAGGAAGAGAGTGTCGGCAGATGGGGGTATATAATGGTTTTTTCTGACGGAATCACCGACGGACGTATTCCGTAGGTGATTCCGTCGGTGATGCCGTCGGTGAAAGCGCCACATCACTGTACGGCTATCTCAGTTTGAATCCCTCGATAATGTCCGTCGGTAAAATCGCATGACGTCACCATGCCGTTGCGTATTTCCAGACGAACTGTATACTCCGTCGGCAAAACCGTCGGTATATACCGATGGACATATTCCGTCGGTATATACCGACGGAAGTACCAACGGAATAAATCCGTCGGTATATACCGACAGATTTGGAGACGGAATTATTTCCGTCGGTATATATTACCGACGGAATATTTTCGTCGGTAATTCCGTTACTTTTCTCCGGTTTTCTGGTAGTGAAAGGGACTTGTGCTCGACGTCGAATTAATTATGATCAAGCCTGTCTTCAGCTAGCGCTTGGACGGGGAGGCCTGAGATGTTCTTATAAATCTTTTTGTTCCTTTCTTTCCATGTACAGTGGAAACGATGCTCATATATAGCTTGTTAGATGAAAGGGACTTGTGCTCGACGTCGAATTAATTATAGATGACATGATGATTATAATCATGAATTCTGAATGATAATTAGGATTGGAGGAAAGTGAAAAGAGGTTTTTTTTTGTAATTATTTCTAAAATTAAATAAAAAATACCAATGTTGCTCATCTAAAAAGAAGGGTTGAAATAAAAATACATTACAAGAAAAGAACCATAAAAAAAAATCGAAGGATATAAAATCACTCATAAAGCAAGCTCATTCTTGATATAAAAGGAAAGAATCTTGTAATCTTGGGCCACTCTAAGAAGAATAAAATCCAAGGAAGAATAAAATCTAAGGTTAGGTGAGGAGAAGTCAATTCTTATCCTTGCAGAATCTAAGGTTATGTGAGGAAAAGTCAACCTAAACAGGGACATCCAACAAAATATGTGATTCCCTAAACAAGTCATGGACCAACGACCCACTCCATAAACCAGTTGCCACCATAACAACCTCTAAAGTCTGAACACCTTCAATCTAATTACTGTTACCGTACATGCAGTGTCCAGACTTATAAGGCCATAGCGCATAGCATCTTTTGTTTTTGTTTTTGTTTTTGTTTAAAACAACTATGGGATGGGTAATATATTAAACCAGATCTACGTGGTTGCGTTGCGCTGCAGATTCATTGGACTTGGGGTTTGAAGCTAGATGCAAGAGCATATGATCCTGACACAATACACAAGCCAATTGAGTTCTAATACAGGACACAAGCGCAACTAATCCGGCCGCAGAATTTAAGAGTATTGGGTTTTGATGTAGTTCCTGACAAATGATCCAAGGTCAATTGATTCAGAAACCAAGAGAATTGTAATAAAAATAATAATATTAAAAATTTCAGGTATATTTATAACACAAATTATAATATTTTTTATATTAATACTTAAAATTATTGAATTATAATAAGAATAATAATATTTATAACACAAATAATTATATTTAGAAACCCAACAATATTTATAACACAAATAATAATATTTTTTAGATGAATATTTAGAATTATAATAAAAATAATAATATTTATAACACAAATAATTATATTAAGAATTCCAAGAATATCTATAACACAAATAATAATATTTTTTATATCAAAACTTTTAATTATTATAACACAAATAATAATACGTTGAATTATATAAGAATAATAATATTTATGACATAAATAATTATATTTAGAAACCCAACAATATTTCTAACACAAATAATAATATTTTTTAGATGAATATTTAGAATTATAATAAAAATAATTATATTTATAACACAAATAATTATATTAAAAATTTCAAGAATATTTATAACACAAATTATAATATTTTTTATATTAATACTTATAATTATTGAATTATAATAAAAGTAATAATATTTATAACACAACCCAAGACCCAAAAACATTGGGTCCTACCTCTTGCATCCAATGCTCTTCGGTCCTGTGTCAGGACCCAAGAGAAATGGGTCATGCCGCAGGACCCAAGCCAATTGGGGTTGCAATTACGCGCGCGGGTCTGACCCCGCGCCTAAGGCTGGGCAGACCAAGGGTCAAGTGGCTGGAGCCTGGAGCGCGGCCTGCCCAACACCCAGGCCTGGCAACCAAGCACCAAGTGTCCACAGCCCCAGTGGGCGTGCCTCCAGCCTGGCGCTTAGAGCCTACAGGTTGCAGCCTCATCATCCTCCCCACCAAACAGTGTAGTCCATAAGTGCAATTCATAGTGAAAAGACTCACAATGCACAGTAACCCGCGCTATAGTAAAACACTAATCACTTTTAGTTATAGTTAATATTCAGTCCAAGTATACATAGGTCTAGTGAACTATCAAACCTAATATTTTTAGGATTAGTCAAGTACTGAGTCTAAATATATATGGGTCTGATGAACTATCAAATCTAGTATTTTTTGGCTCAACCAAGCGTTGAGCCCATACACATACAAAGATATTTTTTTCTCTGATAAAGTCAGAGATATTTTTATCTAATGAGTTGAAGATGTTTTCTCTCTTTAACACATAAGATATTTGAATTCTATCATATAAAAAAAAAACATTTTTGTCCTCACATGGATTAAAGGGTAAGAAGAGTGGGCTATAAAGACTTATTGGATCCTGAAAGAAAGGGTTCTCAGTATTCATTCTCCTTGGCATATTTATTTTTAGAGTCTTTTTAAAATATCATTGTATTTTCTTTCAAAAAAATATTTATTTAAGTATCGGAAAAATCTTTTTGCAAGTATCAATTACCATCCACTGATTATCTTAGCAAGGAAGAATATATCGAATTACTAAAACCAAGAGATTACTCAATTATTCAACGTAAAAATCTTAGGCCTCATTTGTTTGATGAAAAGTGGTTTTTTTCAAACCAATTTCCAAACTTTCATGTGTTTGTTTGTTATTGAAAAAGTTGATCAACGAAAAACACTTTCCAGTCAAAGAAAAATTTGACTTAGTTTTCAGGAAAGTGTTTTCCTTTTATTTTGAGCGGAAAACACTTTCCAAAAGTTATAAAAAAATTTAAAAATATCATATTATTTGTTGATTATATCAAATTTGATCCTCAAACTTTTGATTGCTATATATATTTTGTTTTGAATATATTTTTTTCATTTTCATCCCTTAGAATTTGATTTTTATATTAACTTTGGTCCTTATTTTTATAATTGTTATTTGCTTTTTTCTTATTATTTTTTAATTGAAATTTTTTTCTATTAAATTTGGTTCTTATTCTTTTGATTGTTACTTATTTTATTTGAAATAATTTATGAAATTATAATTATTATTATTTTAATTTCTTCATCTTTCAATTTTTTTTATTTGTTAGATTTGATCTCTATTATTTTGATTATATATTATTTATTTTATTTGAGATAATTTATGAATTTTTTTTCAATTTAATTTTCATTCAACTTTTTAATTTGTAAGATTTGTTTCTCATTATTTTAATAAACTTAAAAAAATAAAACATTAATAAGTTATTTTCCAGCTTATTTTCCATGACATAACCAAACATTGGAAAGTGTTTTCTAACTTATTTTTCATTACACTATCAAACATTAAAAAATAATTTACTTTTTTATAATTCACTTTTCAAAAAAAAAACTATTTTTCAGTAAATAAATGAATTTTATTTTTAAACAACTTGAATTTTTCGAGACATCTGAATCCACTAAATTAATAGCCAGAAATGCACAGGAATAAACCTCAGTAAACTTGCCACTAGATCATGTAATAACACAAAATCAATTAGTTAACAAAGCTATCAATCTCATCAAAATAAGGTATTTTAAGGGCAGGTCGTTCGTTTTAAATGAACGCTGATCTGCACATGACAAGCATATATTAATCATCGGCAGCAACCAGATTAACTATAAATCACGTCAAGATTAGAGCTTCAGATAAAAATTACACATCTGAGCTGACAAACATCACCAAATAAAGTTAAGTTTGTGCTCAAATGAGTAGAAAATAAAACTAAATAAAAACACGTGAAAAATAAAACAAGAGGGCTGAGTCCAACTGGTTACCGATATAAAGATGAGATAAATGGGCTGGTCTTGGGCTTGGGCTTGTTCTTGGGCTTCCTTATTGTACAGGGACACGAGTATATATGGAGATAAAAATACGTGTTAAGTGCGGACAAATTAAGTGAAAGTCAATATTGTACCCCGTTTCTATAGCTATTTGTTTTTTCTTTTTCTTTTTCTTTTTTCAATACACATCACATGAGGTGGGGAAATTGAGATGCTATGTTGTTATGTTGAGACTTGATAGAGAAGCAGAAGGAAGACATAAAGGGAGGGAATAGAGACAGGCAAAGCAGTTTGACACGTGACAAGTCAATTAATTAACAGACAAAATTAATTACACACTCTATTATTATTACTATTATTGTCCCGCATTTTTTAGGTTAGCTTTGCAATTACCACTTTTTATTATTATTATTATTATAATCGCCATATCTGAGATTTTTTAAAATAGTAAATGAGGATATATATTTACCATTATGTTATGAGGAATTAAATTAATCCAATTTTAATTAACATATCAACTGATTTAAGACTATTTATAATTAATTATTGGCACTGTGCTTTTTTATGGTATATTATTGCAAGTATAGCACTAGAAAATTTAACTCTGACTTTTTTAAAATGATATTTAAAAAAAAATTATTTTTGATATCATTGTATTAAAATGATTTAAAAATATTAAAAAAATATTAATATAAAATAAAAATATATTTTTTAAAAAAAAAAAACAGGGAGTAAATTAATGAACAACTAAATCTCCGTAAAGTAATGATAAATTTATATTTGTTCGTATGCATGCATGCATGTATGTGGAGAGGAGATGGAGGGGTCAGGTCAACACTCAACAGGAATGGAATTATAGAGAGGCGGGGGGGGATGCATCTCTTGTTATGCATAAAATTCTATAAGTAATCCTCATCTCCCTCCTCTGTGCTCTTCACCCTCATTATCTTTTCTTATTAATAGGGAGAGAGGAGAAGAATTCCTTAAGTCTGTCTGTGTGGTGAGAGAGAGCGTGTGTGTGTTGGTTCCAGGTTAGATTTGTTTGGCAGGTGAGGTGTAGTGGCATCGTCGGTCGGTCGGTCGATCATTATCATTTCTCATTACCTTTGGCTCCTCCTCCTCCTCTCCTTCCTCTTCCTATCACCAGATCAGTTCAGATCAGTTCAGTTCAGGTCAGGTCATTTACCCTTTCCTTTCTTTCTACTGAATATTGATTCTCAATCACTGCCTCTTTTTATTACGTCATTTTTCTTTCTTTTTTTAATCTTAGTTTTGTAGCTCAGATCTGTTCCTTCTTTCTTTTCTTAGAAGAATTTCTTTTTAGAATCTTTGGAACATGAATCACTTATTATATAATATTATAGTAGCCTTGGACTCATGACAGACACAATATTCAGTGTCTGTTATAACTATGGATATGATTGTTGGAATTTGAATTCTTGTCGGGATCGTCTTTCCTTTTCTCTCCTTTTCGTTTCATCAAAGACAGAGTAGATTTCCTTTCCTTTACACTACATTACATTACTGAATAAAAAGGTGGGAATTTGGACAAGAAAACAAAAGGGAGAACCTCTTCTTTCGAGCAATACTTGAGTTCCGTCTCGGATGAGCTTGACCCCATTCTTCTGGTGGCTTTGCAGATTTCTTTGAAGCTGCCAATGGATGTCTTTGGAAAATCCATCCTGTCTGCTCCTGCCATTGTTGTTTATCTCTCCACTATTCTTGGCCTCGATGGCCCAATTCCTGTCCACAAATGTGACTGCAAGTGTCAGAATGAACAAGTCTTTGCCAACATGTACCGCTGCAGCCTCACTGGTCTCACTCACATCTGTGACAAGAACTGTAACCAGAGGATTTTGTATGACAACCATTCCTCCCTTTGTCGCGCAAGCGGCCGGATTTTCCCCCTTTCCCCAGCTGAGGACCAGGCTGTCAGAGGAGTTCGCAGGAAGCTCGATGCTGACAATAGTAATGCTCCCACGGATAGCTGTTCTTTCAAGCGCAGGCGCAATGCACAGTTTCATCCTTCTCCTTTCGAGAGATCTTTCTCTGCTGCCAGTCCAATCTGCAGCCAAGTTGGAGATGGCATGGATATGAGCTAGATATAATCTATCGTATAGCTGAAATAACCCTTTCTCTTTTTGTTCGTGATGTTGATTTGAAGTTTCTCCTTTTAATGTTTCATGGAACGGATACGGAAGTCTTTGAACATAACGTGGGTACTACAATGGTGGACCATAAGTTTCCTCCTCTATGGAGGAACTTCATATTTATTTTTCACATGTAATGCAATGTAACGGTTCCAATAGCATAGCTTGACTTTCGTTAGGACATCTTGAACTTGCTCCATTCACTCGCTTATGAAGCTAGAGTTTAATTCATTTTCATTCAAGCTCTCCTATTCCTTTTGAATTCAAACTAACTTCTGGTGCTTCCAGGTCTTTTGCAAGACTTTTATATCTGTAGGGTAGTATCAACTTTTAGCGATTTGATTTACTTCTTTATGCAATTATTTTGTGTCTACCGTGTTTTGATCTGCTTTTTGTGAATGTGCTTATTTTGTGCATTTTAAGTTTTAGAAACACAAATTCGTTGAGATAGGTTTAATACTAGCGGACTTCATTACGTTTGTGTTGAGCGTACTAACCTTCATAAATCTGTGTTCGTGTAAGTTTATGAAACAGATTTATCTGCTATTTTTTGCACTTCATGATTTTGGGTGGTGGTTGTATTTGGGTGCTGCTGGTTATGCAGCATAGTTTTTATCAGGGCTTTTCTGCATTGTTCTGTGCTCAAACTTACCTGCTGCTATGCTTTATTTTGTCTGGTTTATTGCAGGTTGAAGAAAAATATTGCGTTGATTCCTTGCTTTTATTTGTTGTTGTTTACTCAATCTTGCTTTCCTAATTAGATTTGATGTATGGTTTCCTGAAGTAATTTTTAATTTTGCAGGGATTGGAGTCTATACAATTCAGGAGACCCTAAATATACTTCTCTATTATCATTAATGAATTATTGTTTTTGAGAATTTTGTTGATAATGTAAAGCTCAAAGAGTTTATTTTATCTTTTGCAGGAGTTTTTCCTTCCTTGCTGTGGTGATTGATGTGGCATGGAACTGCTGTTGATGGATTGAGAAGATAGTGCATTTACCTGCAGTTCACTGCTATGTCGTTGAAGGTCTGAATTCCAGACTACATGACGTGTCTTATCTTGTCTGCTGGTTTATTTTTTAACTTATCATTGTCTCTGCTTTATGATACAGGTATGTCAAGATCTAATTTTCTGCTTATCAAAAGATGTTGGGCTGTCGTGTTGATGTTTTTTTTAGAGCCTACCTTATTGTCTGTTTCAGTTGATTAATGTGGCAGATGGAACCTGATTGGTGGAATTACTATTGGATTTGAATTGCAGAGGCAAAAGGAAGTTCCTTATTTTTATGGTGAGCTTGAAGCCTTGAAGAGCAGAGCAGCTACATATAAGTTGTTAGAATTGCTGGCTTCAACCTCTGGAATCTGTTAAAGCCAAGCAAAGCTCATCTTCAGCTTTTGGAGTCAATAGAGTCCACACAGCGCTACGCCTATCTTGGTTGCTATTGGTGTAAGAGGGAGTTAAGTTTTGTATCTGACCTGGTCTGAAGCTCCTGAATACGTATGCTGATACAAATTGTGGCTGATAGCCTCCCCTTACTGGTCAAAAACTTCCCCGTTCTCCAACATTTCTCCAATCAGCGAAAATTTGATCCCTGTGGATTTAATGTGGGAGTAGATTTAGTTTGCTGGGGTTTATTTTGGATATATGCATTAGCACTTGTATCCTCGTAATATTCTAATAAAAAATAAGCAATAATGCTTCTCCCTCTTCGTTTACAATTTAAACGTTTCTCGGCATCTTGGTTGTAATCTTTGGTGTACATTCGTCCCTTGATCAAGTATAAACAAGATGATGATGCTTTGTTTTCTTATCACCATCTGGTGTGCTATGTTGCACAGGATGAAAATCTTTTTCAGTGATGAACAAGATGGTTTTAGTATTAAACTTCAAAAGGATTAATCCAATAAAACAGGAAAGAATAGGAGAAAAGAGAAGGGTAATCTGCATTGATTGCACAATGAAATGGGCTTAACGAAATCACATGCCCCCAAAACCTGTGGGCGTAGACTGTGATTGCGATGATTTGAAAGCAAATCCCTCACTTTTATGATATTGATGTCATTTCAACCTGTTCATTTTTTAATGTTTCTTTCATTTGAAGAGAGAAGCAGCTCGGGACCTTTTCTTTCTTTGAGGGGAGAAAGAGGGGGGACAGGAGCATGACTTTGCATCATCTGTCTGTAATAAATGCTGTGCAAATGCATAAGGAAGGAAGGAATCGCTTCAACATGTGGGCATTAGGATGAAAGAAATACTAAACCCAGAAAAGTGATATTGCGGCTCAGTGTTCAGCAAAGCAACGTAACCTTTCAGATTTGGATTTTCCATAGCGCGCAGTCATCTCCAACCTAGATTCTTCCCCTACATTATCTAGGAGTTGGCCCTAGCAAGCAAAATGCTACCCTACCCACTGCTATCCGTCTCTCCTGAGGCTACATTTACAAAGCTACAAGAAGCATCCACCAGACTTCTCATGATGCCCTTTACGATACCACTTTTCCGTCTAATTCTCACTTCTTTCCTAATCTCTCTTTCCTACTCGTGCACTTTTACAATAACAAACGATTGCCCCTATACCATATGGCCCGGTACCCTAGCAGGTGCAGGCAACCCACAACTTGCAAGTACTGGATTCCGCTTGGATTCTGGTCAAAGTGTGAGCATTTCAAGTGTCCCAGGGTGGTCGGGTCGGATATGGGCAAGGACAGGATGCACATTTGACGGCTCTGGAAATGGCTTCTGTCAAACTGGCGATTGCGGGGGAAGGCTGGAATGCGTAGGCAATGGTGCTGCTCCACCAGCGTCGCTCTTTGAGATAACCCTCGGCACAGGCAATGTCAAAGATTACTATGACGTCAGCCTCGTAGACGGCTACAATTTGCCTCTTGTTGCCGCACCCGTTGGAATCCACGGTGCATGTAATGTCACTGGCTGCGTTTCAGATGTCAACATGGGTAAGGTTTTCCACCTTCCAACTAATTTTCGTTTAACATTTTGGGCTCTTCGGTGAGACAATGACCTAATCGCTTCAACTTTTGTATCTATAATTTCTAATAGGTTGCCCAAAGGAACTTCAGGTGGTAGGCGATGATGGTGGAGGAGGAGGTGTGGTTGCTTGTAAAAGTGCTTGTGAGGCCTTTGGACTGGACCAGTACTGTTGCGGCGGGGAGTTTGCCAACCCAACCACATGCCGACCATCCTTTTATTCAACCATTTTCAAACGAGCATGTCCAAGGGCTTATAGCTACGCTTTTGATGATGGCACCAGCACTTTCACATGCAAGGCTTCTGATTACGCCATCATTTTCTGCCCCACTGCCAACCGGTATGCTTCCTTTCCCTCGTTATTGATTTTTTTCTGCTCGGGTTAAAAAAAAACACAAAAAAAAGCCTGTTTTTTCTATTTCGCTTCAGATAAGCGTTAGTATTAAAATAAAGAATGAATCTCTGGCACAGGATCGAGACGCCTGATGGGGCAGACACAGCTTCTGTGATTCCCAAGCCTGGTAATGGGGAGACAATGAAGCTGGTTTCCTCCTCAAACTTTCTCCGACCTCTTCCATTGCTGTTCCTTCTCTTCATCCTCTATTTAACCTAATGAACATAGATGGAATCTTATCTGCCTTGCTACAATAAAGCAATTCCACAGAACACCTTGCATTGTTCGGAATGGTGAAGAACCTCACAAATCCTGCACGAAGAGTTGGACTATTGTAGAAGAGCACCAAGTGCTATTTCAATTATCCTGGAAATGAATCCTTTTGCCAGAATGAAGTTGAATTAGTTTATTAGTGTTTCTATTGTAGAAACAGCAAATTGGGCCATGTCTTGGTATGAAAACATAAACAAATGTAAAATAACCTTCTTCCAAAATAAGATTCATAAGCTACATTGATTAAATTCCAGCAAGTAAAAAAAACCTAATCTAATCGTGATTTCTATACCAACCTTAATCAGCTAGGTTATATATGGTCATTGTTCATGGTTTATGCAACATATATGATAAAAATATTGCAAGCAAGTCTCTTATTTTTTAGTCTTGGCTTTCTTCGATACTTGGGTCTTCTTTCTTACTTTCTTTACTGGCTGCGGCTTTCCTACTGCAGTTTTACCTTTCTTTCGAGCCACTCCCTGCATCCAAACTTGCATAAATAAGCATAAGTGGAATATATTGTAAAGCTAAGCAAAAGCATGGTTTCTAGCAGTTCACGAAAGAGTAAAGACTTTGAAGTACTTGAAGATTTAAAACATACAGATGATTTCACAGGTTTTCTCTTAGTTTTTCCATTGGCTGGTTCTTCAACACCCTCATTCTGATCAGTTTGATGTGCAGTAGCCTTTGTTATCTTGTCAGTCTCATCTTCAGAATCGAAAGAAAAACCCTCAAGCGTTCCTACTCATACAGGTCATTTTTAGCGAACTACAAAGGTGAGTTCTTTTATTCAAAGGGATATTTCTTGATAAAGTATTTACAATAAAGAAACCATTGGAAAAAAAAACCCTAACCTTCAACCATAGTTTCAGCTTCGTAAACATTAGACTGCGTTTTTAGCTGAATGAAGTCATTCATAATAGCCTCTATCTGATCAAGCACAAGATCAAAAATAATAAAACATTATCTGAGCTGCATAGAATGAGTAATAGGAGGAGGGAATTGGGCACACCTTTGCCTCTGATTGACCAAAGCTAACCTGAACCAAAAGAGAAACATTATCATGCCTTTCAAAAGTAAAAATGTACAGCGGAACCCATGGAAATCATGAGACTGACAGTTGGGGCGAGAAAGGGAAACTACAGGGGGTGTTAAATATGTGAGTCAAAAATTTCAAGCAGAGATCCATGACATACAACGCAAAAGGTTCTGGAAGGAACTATTGTTGTTCTGTATATTGTGCCTGAAACAACAAAGTTAAGTAAATCAGAAGCAAGCTCTCTATGGAGGCATGCATAACAAAACAGATAAGGGCAAGGTTTTTGAGGTGGATATCAAAAGTGAGCCACCATTGAAGAGAAAAACACATAAGGCACTAGGTCATGGTAAAGTAAAATGTTGGGGAAGTAAAACAGCAACCGTTTTGTTGGGACACTTTCCACAGATTGCTCGAGCTAATTTCTAATAAAGTTTAGCTATAGTAACATTAACATGATTGCTGTGAATTGTGTTGTATGCACAAAATCTGTAAAATCATCCATGATGATTCTGAAGGAAAAAGGACCTTTCATTACTGAAAAATTAATGCATAAATTTTTATCTGCCACAAGAAATGGTTGAGCTTTCTTCTGGCTATATTAGATGGGGAGTATTTGAAATTATACCAAATGAAGAACGTGGTAACCAATAAATTATCATAACAAAACAAAAGATACCTTTTAAGTCTAGGTACATTTCAGAATTTCCAGATGGGGTATCCGGAATCACTACCCGCCCAACAGCCCCCATATCGCCGCTTAGATCTATGGATTCACCTTCACACTCAACAAGCGCCTGCATCATAAAGCTTTTAGTTAATAACTGATGTGCATGTGGATGCATGCATAAAGTTATCTATCATTTCTTTATATACATGGATTTACATATTATGTGGCAAGAGCCAAAGAACCATCAAATCAGAAGCAAACCCATTATCGAGCAGGGGGGTACATGGTGCAGAAAACAATCTCTAAAGAAGTCATCAAGGGACCAAACAAATAAGCAATACAAACATAAGCAGCCATCAGTGGTTAGTTTGCTTCTTCCCAGAACTGGCCTTCTATTTGAACTTCTATAAAATATTGAGAGAAAAAACCTAACAATATAAGAGAACTATGTCTATTTATAGCATCCAAGACAGCACCATGGAGTTGGAAAGTTAAATGATATTTATAGTTAAAGCAGAGGAAACAAGTGGTTTTTTTAAGACCAATAGGATTCCTACCTTGGAGCGCTGGACTTTCTCAGAGAGTACCAATGGTAACCTTGATGTAGACACCTGCATGCTTATCTTGCTATGTGAATTGGGTGAAGCATGGGAAAGTGGAAAAAAGAATAGTTGCTGCACATAATTCTTACATGAGCATTTCTATGCTTCTCAGATGTGTCTTCCTCAGTAATTTCCGCATCCCCATGGTTTCCTATGACTTCAATTAAGAACATTTAAGAATATGAGAGAGTTCTTTGTGTGAAATTTGAAAAGATATAAAATTCACCACAATTTCCATCTTCTCCTTGTACCTTTACTTTGCAAGTTATCATTTCCATTCTTCCCATTCTTTGGAGCATGACCCTCTCCTTTTGAAAGTTTCTTCGGAGATTTACTTTTTGAGGCCTTCTTTACAGGAGACACTTCTCTGCTGTGCATAAGAATTAGATCCTCATTGTTTCTGCTCTCTTCAATTTTATTTTTTCTGGGATCCCTTGCAGGGCTATTATCAGGACAAGACTCGGAGTCCGATGATAATGCCCAAACTGAATGGTTTGATGCCTGTTAGCATCATTGTAATTGTCATCAACATCAACCATATAAATAGCATGCTAGACATCTCCGAACTAAACATTCCAAACCAGTAACCATGCTAGACGTTCCTGGTAAAGAAACATTCCATGCCAATAGTTGAAGAAAGAAAATCTAAAACTAGTTGACAGTATACAATATCTTGTTAGAGCAATGAATGGTTAGAAATTAGATATTAACATCTAAGTTCGCTACACCAGAATGTGCACAGAAGAGGACAATTAAGTGCGGGGGAGGTGGCATGCCAACAATCGGATTCCTTCACCTATGATACCAAGAAGGATGTCACTCTTAGAAACACTTAAAGTTTTTAGCAGAGGATTAAAGATAAACTTCCCTCGGTTTGCTCTTTGAAATCAGCCACAGCATTATCAAACATCAACTTTTGACAATACACAAAAGTCTTCATTAGCATATAACCTATTAAACAATAGTATTCCTTCACTATAGGAGCCACGTATAGCCAGCAGAAGCAACATGTCTATTTTGATATTCAGCCTTGGACAAAATTCTCCCTCAAACTCCATCAACTCCCAAAACAGACTATGATTTATACTTCATACTTTACTTTACCAATCAATCATGAACTATTGGCACTAAACTCATCTGAACACAAAAGAAGTGTTGGTATAAATGTTCTTACATGGGGTTCTTTTGTGTGATTCACAAGTGTGCCATCCTTAACATCTTGTCCATCATCCCCATCCCCTGAATCATTTTCAGAAAAACAAAGTGTTGAAAACCACGACTAAATGAATCTTATTTTTTTCAAAAAAAAAGGTAAAAAACCACCATAGACAAGGCTTGCAAATAGTGGTAATGTAGCTACCATGCAAGCACAAACCAATACCATTTGACCAGTACAAATAGCAAAGAAAAAAATCTTGTTTCACCTTTTCTTTTCTTCTTCTTAGCTCCCCCTTTTGGTTTGGAAATCTTATTGGATGGAGCATCAGCAGTAGTTGGACCAACAAGATCGTTGCCTTCCTTTGACGATTGAGAATGAACCGTATCATCCCTATAAGGACTGGCCTTGGCCGATGAGGCTGAGTCAGAGGACAATGTCAGAGCTGGGGCCTGCCAAGCAATGCTTTAATTAGCCAGTACCCAGGATAGGAAACATTAAAATAAAAGAAAAAAGGGAAATAACAGACCTGGAAAGAACGGAGCCAGTCTGGAGAATCCTCCCGAGAGCTATTGCTCATTTTGGTTGAATTAACAGCAATCAAATTTCAACATACATGCAATATTATTAATAATCTGTAAAACAAAATTCATTCCTCTTTGCTTAGTATTAGTTAGATTTGATAGAAATGCAGAAATGGAAACTTTTATTATGCAGTTAAGGGATGAATTCTCTCTCCTTCGAATTTCTAAATCATTTGATAAAAGAAGAACAAGCCCTAAAATCGGAAAGTGGAAATTGGTGCGTGAATCTTAAAAGAAAATGCCTGGCCAGTGCATATAGACATGGAGAGAGAATACTTACCAGAGCTGTAAAAAGCAAAATATTCAATGGCGTCCAGGTTCAGGCACCAATAAGCGGAGCTCTCCCTCTTTCTCCCCTCCCTCTCTCTGCGACTGTGCGCGCTACAGTATTCAAGAGTCAAGACGTGGGCTACTCAGAAATCACAAGCATGTCTTCGTGGGCGGGTGAGCCAAGGTTTGTTTGCACTTTGCAATGCAATGACAAGAGAGGGCCTAAAGGCCCTGAGACACTACTTAACCAGCCCATCCAACTGCTACTGAGGCCCAGCCCCATATTAAAAAAATATGTATTATATCATCTAGGAGTCGGATTGAATTTTTATTGAAGTTTCGTTTGTTTGCTAAGAAGTAAATTTTTTTTAAAGTGAATTCTAAAAAGTGAATTATTTTCTGTTGTTTAATAGTGTAATGAAAAATAAATTGGAAAACACTTTCCAGTGCTTGGTTATGTCATGGAAAATGAGCTGGAAAATAACTTATTAATGTTTTATTTTTCTCAAGTTTACTAAAATAATTAGAAACAAATCTTACAAATTAAAAATTTAAATGAGAATGAAATTGAAAAAAAATATAATTTCATAAATTATCTCAAATAAAATAAATAATAATCAAAATAATAGAGATCAAATCTAAAAAATAAAAAAAAATAAAAGATGAAGAAATTAAAATAATAATAATTAAAATTTCATAAATTATTTCAAATAAAATAAGTAACAATCAAAAAATGAGGACCAAATTTGATACATAAAAAATTTCAATTAAAAAATGATAAGAGAAAAGCAAATAATAATTATAAAAATAAGGACCAAAATTAATATAAAAATTAAATTTTAAGAGATGAAATTGAAAAATAAATATTCAAAACAATATATATATATATATATAGCAATCAAAAGTTTGATGACCAAATTTGATATAAGCAGCAAATAATATGACATTTCTAAATTATTCACAACTTCCGGAAAGTGTTTTCCGCCCAAATTTTTCAGGAAAACACTTTCCTAGAAACAAAGCTAAATTTTCCTTTGACTGGAAAGTGTTTTCCGTTGACCAACTTTCCTAATGGCAAACAAACACAGGAAAGTTTGGAAAGTGGTTTCCCGGAAAATGAATTCCGGGAAACAAACATAGCCTGAATGTAAAAAAAATTGTTTTCTAGCAAAAAAAAATTAAATTATATGGAGGTTAATCTCATATGACATAGTTAACTTTACAGGTTCAAAGACAACTCGAACGACTGATAAAAATATAATTTGACTAAAAAATTCAAAACGATATTTTTTAAAATATTGAGATGATAACATATTGGATCTACTTAGATTTATTCGGATCAACTCAAGTTAATCTGTCAAATCTTCAACCTAAGTCATAAGACCCTAATAACCTTTCAAATCATTAATTATTTTAATGATTTTTTTTCTAAGATATGTCAATTTTATTCTAAAATGTGAGGGTTGCTACCAATATTATGGGTATGCGTCATTTCAAAAAACTTGTCCAAAAATTTTGACCAATCCTGTTTGTACTCCTAGAAACTCATTCCCAATTTTCCAAATTGGTCAAATCCTGGACACATCTTGGTTATTCGCGTGTAGCTATATTTAAAGCTTAGAGACATTCAGGGTGGATATGGGTTTTATCTTTAAGTGGTAATTTTGGGATTACTAATTATAGACATTATGACTCAATGTGTTACACTAAAACTACATTCTAGTAATCAATCCTGGTTTTTCTCTAATGTTTATGCCTCCCTAATCCCTACCTTTCATTCTTTGCTTTGGGGTCACCTGGTCTTGATGAGTACAAGATTAAAAGAGGTTTGGCTTCTTAGTGGGGACTTTAACAAGATTGCTCTTCCTTCGAAGAACATAAAAGGTTTATTCAATGCTTATAGAGCCTCTACCTTTACTAATATGATGGTTAACTATAACCTCTTTAATTCAGGATCTATTTGACATTTATTCTCCTAACATAACTAAATAAATAAAATTGGATTCTTAGACAAAAGACTAGACAGAGCGCTAGCAACTCCTATTTGGCATTTATTTTTCAAGAAAGTATTTGTTGAGAATTTGCGTAGGCTGTAATCAAACCATAATCCTATCCTTTTGCGGTATGGGGGTCTTCCTCTGAATATTAGGAAAAGGCCTTTTATATTTAAAGCTATATAGGTTAAGCATCTAGATTTTCACATAGTTGTATCTGGGGTATGAAAAGATGGTAATCACAATGTGGAGAGGGCTTACAATATATTTAGAAGGATGCTCTTAGGTTTTACAAGAATACATTTTGTAAATAATTTAGAAAGAAAAGATGTATTGAAGCTAAGTTAGATGGTGTTTAGTAAAGACTTGAAGTGGGTGTTTCACACTCTCTAGTTATTCTAAAAAGGGACTTAAAAAAGAATAAAATGACATTCTTTATCTAGAAGAGCTTTTCTAGTTCCAGAAAATTAGGGAGAGATGGGTAAAATTCAAAAAGCACAATACCGGTTTCTTCCACACTCAAACTATGATCAGAAGGAGGCGCAGCTCCATTAATAAATTATTTATCTCTAGTGATAATTGGTGTATTGATGATAAGTTGCTTTAGGAGAAGGCCTTTATTTTCTACAAGTCTCTATTTTACTCGAATGAATAAGTAAAACCTAAATCACTTATTCTTTAAAACACTCACAGGGTGTCTCAAACAGGTGTGACTGGCTTATTAAAACCTATCACGAATGATAAGGTGTTTATAACAATAATTGCCATGAATTCTTTTAAATCGCTAGGTGTGGAAGGCTTCCAACCTTTCTTCTTCAAAAGATATTGAGCTATTGTTAGAGATGATGTTTGCAACCTTTTTAGCAATGCCTACACAAACTGCTATTTTAACCAAAGATAGGCAGAGACTCTTCTAATTTTGATTCTAAAGGAAGATAAACCTTTATATTTAAAAACAGTTATGCCCTACAAGTCTCTACAATGTAGTGTACAAATTCATTACAAAGACTTTGGTTAACAGATTATGCCCTTTTTCTAGACAAGTTAATTAGTCCTCTTCAAAGCAATATGTCCCAAATAGATGCACCACAAGCAATGTTATGGTGGGCCAGGAAGTTATGTAGCATATGCACAAGTCTAAGAGTAAATAAGGGTTCTTAGTAACTAAAATAGACCTTAAGAAGGCTTATATATGATATAGTTAGTTAGGATTTCTTGTAGGCTACTTTGGAAAATTTTAGCTTCCCTAACAAGACTAACTCATATTGTTTTATGTATATTCCTCCTTTTTATACCTAACAGGGACCTGTGACAAGGAGGCATTCTCTCTCTTTATCTCTTTGTTTTGTACATGAAGAAGCTTTCCAATTTAATTTTTCATAAAATTGTAGATAAAACATGGAAGCCAGTGCAACTATTTTATGGTGGCCTGGGTATCTTATATCTTTTCTTTGCTGACAATAATTTGTTTTTTATAAAGGCAAAGAATTCTCAGATTAGTCTCATATCTAATATCTTATCTAATTTTTGCAAAGAATCTGGACTAAAAGTGAACTTTGAGAAGTCTAGGATTATGTATTCTAAATCTATATGCAGAACAAGGAAGAGCATATTTAGTCAATTATCTATTATTTGTTTTGTGAGTGACTTGGGTCAGTACTGGGGTTTCCTTTTAATTAAAAGAAGAGTTAAGAATGACCATTTTAATTTTGTTTGGGAGAAAATTAGCAAGAGTTTTTCTTTTTAGAAGAGTAGGCTCGTGAACAAGATGAGAAGATTAACTATAGCCAACTCAGTGATGTTTGTTATACTTATTTATCCCATGCAATGTTTTTGGCTTCCAAAATGTATTTGCTCAAATGTTGACAGATTGTTAAAGAGCCTTATTTGGCAGAATAAAAGTCTTAATCATGACTTTCACCTAGTAAAGTGGGACTTTATTACTTGCCCTAAAAGGTTTGGGGTTAGGGAGATGAGATCCTCTAACGTAGATCTTTTGGATAAATAGGCATGACACATGTTTAACAGTCTAAATAAGTTTTAGGTTGGTCTCTTAAAGTACAAATATCATTTAATAAAGATCCGTTTAGTATGACTAGGGCTCTAGTGTCAGCTTCACCAACTTGGTGTGCCATCGTTAAAACTTTTCTTCAATTGAATAAGGGGTTCATAATTAGACTTGGGAAATGAGACCTATCTTTATAGTTTGACCTTTGGTTGGTGGAGGGGCCTTTATACTCTCTCGTGGATGTTATTAATATTATTGATGTGGACTTATAGGTTAGAGACTTGTGGATAAATGGTTACTAGAATTTTTCTAGAATGGCTACTGTGATTTTTGATGTTTTAAAATCTATGATTATAGTTGTTCTCTTCTCTATCATTTCTCCTTTTGATGACTATGTAACCTAGGATACTAGTCCCACGAGATGTTATAGTTTTAAATTAGCCTATTTATGGCTGCTTTAACATCTCAGGGGGTTCGTAAATGGTCAGGGTTGACAATGGATGTGGAAGCTACCTTGCCCTGAGAAAGTAAAATTTTATATTTAGCTCATTCTTCATGATTCTCTCCCTATTAATCTTTCTAGATTTCACGAGAAAGTTTTTAATACTACAGAATGTTGAAGCTGCAATCATGATGTGAAGGACATAATACATTGCCTTTATGATTGTTGTGTTACCAAGGGGTCTGGATTAAACCTGGTTTTAATCTTGTAAATGGTTTTTGGGTTAGTGATGCAAAACATTGGTTGACTTTATGTGATATCTCACATCGGAAGCTAGTGTCTAGAGTCATGGCCTTATTAGTAGTGCTGATTACTAATATGTCATACGCGTTGTGGGGCGTCAGGCTTAGAAGTGGGCTCGTGTCACCAAGAACAAAACTGTGAGAACGGTAAGGCCCAAAGCGGACAATATATGGCGTGTTAGGCTGGGCTATTACACTTTTTTTTGCCACAAATAGGAGATCCTCATTATTCTTAGCTATTATCTGGTGGTTATGGGGCCATTACAACAGTGTAGCTTATAATGATCACTACTTGGGAGAAGTTTGACTGATAAGGAAGATCTGTGATCTTAAGGTGGATTGTAATAAGTTTTTTTTTTT
>Ga0325401_1001549_pt1 | contig 19548 bp, 11 predicted proteins | sample PopdelMetagenome_FD_205666 | JGI IMG/M metagenome (GOLD analysis project Ga0325401, IMG submission 205666) | Populus deltoides microbial communities from Bellville, Georgia, United States - Xylem-PdKOR-R2 | ecosystem: Host-associated > Plants > Phyllosphere > Stem > Wood/Secondary xylem | place... | reverse complement strand
TTGTGTCTAGTTTTCCCTCCAACATAGTAGAGCCTCCACTATAATGGAGGCAGTTTTGGACGAATACTCCTTTCTTGCCAAGCTTTAGGAAGCCATATGCTGCTCCTAGAGGCGCGTAGGAAGGCGGTAGTTCGTGGCGCTCCTTGGCTGCACGCTGCCTACTTCGCATTACCATTTTCCGCTACCTACTATGCAGCTAGCTTCTTTCTCCGATCCAGCACCCGCACTTGCCCTTATTGTTGAAGATGAGTTTCTAATCGCCAACGACTTGCGGCGCATGCTGGAAAAAGCGGGGTACCAGGTGCTCGGGTTGGCTGAGTCGGCGGCGGAGGCGCGGGCGTTTGTAGCGGAGGCCCTCCCTACGGTTGTGTTGCTAGACATCTTTCTGAAGGGCGACGAAACAGGCATCGACCTAGCAAAGTGGTTCGGGCAGCGGCACATTCCGTTCGTGTATCTATCTGCTAATCTGACAGATAGTGTGTTGGAAGCGGCAAAAGTGACCGAGCCTTTCGGCTTTCTGAATAAGCCCTTCCGGGAAAAGGACGTGCTGACCACGCTGGAAATAGCTCGTTACCGCCACGCCCACAGTCAGGAAGCTAAGCTGCGCCAGCAACAGCAAACGCAGATAGCCGTCAACAACGCCATCATCACCCTCCACGACCGTGACCAACTAAGCCTAGCTATTGCGGCGCAGATCAATGAGTTGGTACCCTTCACCTTGCTTAATCTGCGTATCGGCCTGCCCGAGGAGCAGTCCTTCTACTGGGTGATGCTGCGCAAAACAGAACAGGGCCCGTTTGAACGTATTCAGTTGCCGCAGCTCTTGGGCCGCGACGCTCCCCAGGAACTCCTATCGAAGCTCCGGCAGCAGGCACCCGACCAGCTTGGGGAGGAAACGGGCATCTTCAACGGCGCGGCATTTGAGGAGCTATGTCAGCGCTACCCAACGGCACAAGCTAGCCGCGCCGCATTCGGCGTGCAGTCGATGGCGCTGTTTCCGGTGCTGCTCAAGCAACGCTCCTTTACCAGCTTGCAGCTGGCCACCACCAACGCGAGCGGCTTCACCCCCGCCGATTACGAGGCGGTTCGTTACATCATTCCGCAAGTTGCCCTAGCCCTCGATAACTTGTTGGTGTGCGAGGAAATAGACGAGCGTCGTCGTCTTAAAAGTGTAGAGCTAGCTTTGGTTAGCGCCTTCCAAAACGGCCGCGACTTAACTGACATCGCGCCAGTGGTGGCCCAGGCGTTGCACCAGGTGTTGCCCCTCGATCTGCTCACGTTCTACCGGGTAGGCCGCCTGCTCGGCACCACGCAAGACGACACCACCGTGCACCGGGTTGAGGGGCAATTCCGCCTTTTGCACCTCGACGAGGTAGTGCCGCCCACCGATACCGACGTGCGCCAGCAGTGGCCGCAAGCCCTAGCCGACCTAGAGCCGCTAATGCAACAACCCACGCTGAACGTGGGTGAAGAAGGCCTGCACCGCCGCCGCCAGAACCTAGTAGCCCAACGCTACGGCGAATACGCGGGCTTGCAATCGTCGATGTACGTGCCGATTGTCATCACAGGGCGGACGATGGGCGCTTTGGTAGTAGCGAGCCGCGCCCCTTACGCCTTCACCAACAAAGACTTGCTCACCTTGCAGGAGCTGAGCCGCCTCCTAGGTCTAGCTTTGGAAAATCTGCTAGCTTTCGAGCGCATCAAAACGCTAAGCGAGCAACTGGAGCAAGAAAAGACCTACCTCACCGAGGAAATCAAGACCAGCCACAACTTCGAAGAAATCATCGGGACGAGCTTAGCCTTGCTGGCGGTGTTTAGGAGCATCGGGCAGGTAGCCCCCACCGATGCCACCGTCCTGGTTCTGGGCGAAACCGGCACGGGCAAGGAGCTAATTGCCCGGGCCGTGCACAACCTCTCGAAGCGCCAGGGCCGCACGATGGTGAAAGTGAACTGCGCTGCCTTACCGCCCCAACTGATTGAATCGGAGCTATTTGGTCATGAGCGGGGCAGCTTCACGGGGGCATATGAGCGGCGCATCGGCAAGTTTGAGCTAGCTCACGGCAGCACCATTTTTCTGGATGAAATCGGGGAGCTGCCCCTGGATATGCAGGCCAAGCTGCTACGTGTTATTCAAGAAAAAGAAATTGAGCGCCTTGGGGGTAAGGGTACCATTACCGTTGATGTGCGCATTGTGGCGGCTACCAACCGCAACTTGCAGCAGGAAGTGGCCGCTGGCCGGTTCCGCCCCGATTTATACTATCGCCTCAACGTATTTCCGCTGCTGGTGCCGCCCCTGCGCGAGCGTCCCGAGGATATTCTGCCGCTGGCTACTCACTTCCTGCTGAAGCTCGGTAAACAACTCGGCAAACGCTTCACGGGCATTGCCAACACCTCGGTGCAGCAGCTACAGCGGTACGCGTGGCCCGGCAATGTGCGGGAGCTAGAGCACGTGCTGGAGCGGGCCGCTATCCTTTCTACGCCTCCCACGCTGGAATTGCCTGAGCCGCTAGTTCCCGACTCAGCACCTAGCTTAGTCGCTCCTGCCTCGCCCGCGCCGGCGGTGCAGCCTATGCAAGATGCTATGCGCGCTACTATTCTAGCGGCGCTAACTCAGTCCAACAACCGCATCCGGGGCCAAGGTGGCGCAGCTGAGCTGCTCGGCGTGAAACCTACTACCTTGGAAGCACGCATGAAAAAGCTAAATATCAACCCAGAACGGTAGCCTCGTAGCACGATGTAGAGACGCAAGATTTTGCGTCTCCTCGTTGAACGACCAATGCTAGAATATCCTAGGCTAACAACATCAGCAACGACGAGACGCAAGATATTGCGTCTCTATAGTGGACTTCACCTAGGCTACCAGAACCCGGGCGGCTTTTTTGGTGGCTTCAAATTGCAACGACACGCGCACGCCGTCGGCCTGCGAAATATCTAGCAGGCCATCTATCTGCCGGCTCAAGCCCCGAATGATGGTGAGCCCTAGGCTGCGGCTGCGTTCTATCTCAAAACCCGACGGCAAGCCTACGCCATCATCAGCTACGATGAGATGGTAGCCCTGTGCACCTAGGTCATGAAGCTCAACGGTGAGCGTGCCGCGACGCGGGGGCGGAAAAGCGTGCTTTAGAGCATTGGTTACGGCCTCGTTGATAATCAAGCCGATAGGCGTAGCTAGCACGATATCGAGCTCTACCGCATCGAGCCGTAGCTGCGGCCGCACGGAGTCCAGCCGGTCGAAGGAGTGCAGCAGGTTCTCAACGATTTCCTGGCAGTACTCGGCCATGTTCACGCGGGCTAGGTTGTCGGCTTGGTAAAGCTTCTGATGCAACAGCGCCATGGCTTGCACGCGGTTCTGGCTTTCGCGAATGGCTGCTACGGCCTGCGGGTCGCGCAGATAATCAGATTGGGTAGCCAGTAAGCTGCTGACGATCTGCAAGTTGTTTTTCACCCGGTGGTGAATCTCCTTTAGCATCCATTCCTTCTCCACTAGCAGCGCGCTTTTCTCCGCCAGTACGTGCGCCAGCGCTTGGTTTTGCTGGTTGATTTCGGCCTGTTTTGTTTCCAGCAATTGGTTGCTGCGCTGCTTGAGTCGGTAGCGGTTGTAGCCTAGACCCAGCAGCAGCATGAGCAGCACGACGCCACCCAAAGTGGCATTGCGCTGCATTTCGCGCTGCCGGAGGCTAGCTTGCTGCACTTGAGTTTGCTTGGTCAGTAGGGCAATGTTCTGCTCATTTTTACGCGTGTCGTACTGAATTTCGAGGCTAGCTAACTGCTTGTTTTTGGTTTCGTTGAATACCGAGTCGTTCAGCAGCTTGTAGCGCTGGTAGTGGGTAATGGCAGCCGGAAAGCGCCCCTGAGCAGAATCGGCTTTGAACAGCAGCAGGTGAATATCGGCGAGGCGTAACACCGGCTGGTCCCGCTGGTTCAATGCCAACACTTGCTGCAAATACTGGCGGGCATCGTCGTAGCGCTTCGTGAGCAGGTAAAACTTACCTAGGGTAAAGTAAATAGACGCTTTTTCGCCATCGTCGGCGGCGCCGGATTGCAGGTAGGCGCGCAGCTTCTGGGCGTATTGATTAGCCGCGGTGTAGTGCCCCAGCGCCGAGTGCACCATCACCATATAATCTGCAATGCGCTCCGTGACCCGCGGCGAGTTATTGGCGTAGGGCTTCGTCGCCTGGGTGAGAAAAGCTAACCCTTCCCGCGCGCGTCCCTGCGTCACCATCACCCGCACCATGTGGCCAGCCATGCTCACGGCGTTGACATCATTGCCCTTACGCCGGTAGTTTTCGAACGCCTTTTGGTAGTACACCAAGGCCTTGGGATACTGCTTGAGCTCACGGTAGGCGACGGCCAGCCGCACGTACAGCCCATCCAGAATGATGATATCCTGGGTGGCTTGCGCACTTTCCACGGCCGCCAAACCGTAGCGCAAGGCTTCTTTGTAGTCGCCTAGTTGCCGGTAAGTGGCGTGCAACAAATCATAGGTGTAGTGCATACGGCGGTGCCCCGCCGCCCGGTAGAGGGCTTCCACGGTGAGCAGCTCCCGAATGGCTTGCGCCGGCTGCCCTTGCTGCAAATGCACATCGGCTACGCATTTCAGCATGTAGGCTTCGTCGGCCTTATCGCCAGTTTGGTGGAATAGGACTCGGCCCCGTTGGTAGCAAGCTAACTTGGCAGCCAGTTCAGTAAGCGTTGTGCCATAACTTTCACCTAGGTAGAGCCAACCTAGAGCCTCTAAGCGGGGCAGGCGCTCTTGCTGACTTTGCACTATGCCCCGCCGAATCAGACCCGTACCTAGGGTATCCTGCTCCATGTACTCGTGTACCTGGCCCAGCAGCAGCAAGCTTCCCGCCCGACCGGCCGCGAAGTGGAGTTGGTCGCTCAGCGCCGCGGCCTCTTGCGCGTACTTCAGGGCCGGGCGCAGATCCGTATCTGTTTCGTCGCTTTGCAGCAGTATATCATCTGTTACGCGCAACAGGAGTTGCACCCGGTTTGTGTCGGGGCGGCTGTGGCGCAGTTGGGTAAGCAGACTATCGAAAGCAGCTTTGCTCAGCCGCGGCCGAATGGCTTCGGCCTCGCCAGTAAGGCTAACTAGTAGCAGCCAAAGGAGCACCAACGGACCAAGCCTGCGCGGGGTGAGCATAACGACGAAGTAGCACTTGTTCTTTCGACCGCAAGGTACCCGCCAGTTGCCTCGCACGCAAAGCATCCCCGTCCCCGAGCTTTCCTGCAAAAGCTAAACATGAAAAAGGCGCCAGCTAAGAAGAGCCAGCGCCTTTCTACTTGCAAGTCAATGCAAAACCTAGGTATTCAGCACCGAGCCACCGTTGGGGTGAATAGCCTGGCCGCTGATGTAGGACGCATCTTCCGAGGCCAAGAAAACATAGGCTGGCGCTACTTCGGAAGGCTGACCGGGGCGCTTCATGGGCACGTCTTTACCGAACTCAGCTACCTTATCGGGTGGAAAGCTAGCGGGGATGAGCGGCGTCCAGATGGGGCCGGGTGCCACGCTATTCGCCCGGATTTTCTTCTCGGCTAACTGCTGCGCAATGGAGCGGATGTAGGCCGTGATGGCACCTTTGGTAGCCGTATAGTCCACTAGTTGCTGATTGCCTTTGTAAGCATTCACCGAGGAAGTGGCAATGATGGAGTCACCTTCGTGCAGGTGGGGCAGCGCGGCTTTCACCACGTACACCATCGCAAAGAAGTTCACCTTGAAGGTGTCTTCAAATTGCTCATTAGGCAGCTCCGACACGTCGGTGCTCACGAACTGTTCTGCGGCGTTACTCACCACAATATTGAGCTTACCTAGCTCATCAACCGTCTGCTGCACAATGTTTTCGCAGAACTGCTTATCGCGCAAGTCGCCGGCGAGGGTGAGGCAGCGGCGGCCTTCGGCTTCCACCAACTGGCGGGTGTCGTAGGCGTCTTGCTCCTCCTCGGGCTTATAGGTAATGGCTACATCGGCGCCTTCGCGGGCAAAGTGGATAGCCACAGCCCGACCAATGCCAGAGTCGCCGCCGGTGATGAGGGCTACCTTGTCTTGCAGCTTTTCGCTGCCTTTATAGTTGGCTCGGATGTACTCCGGTCGGGGCGTCATTTCCGCCTCAAGGCCTGGTTGCTGGTCTTGGGCTTGGGGCGGTAGGGAAGTCGGTTTGTTTTCCATAGCAGATAGGTCAGTTTGGTTGTTTGATGAAACGAGTGGCTAAGCACAGGGTTATGGTTCAGCCGTTTGTCAAAATCACTTTATCATAAGATCAACTATGTCAATATCAAATACTTACACGAATATTACTTAGCTTACAAACAGCCAGAATGTTGTACTGCTAGCTCCGTAGGTTCAGGCAAATGAGTCCGTTTCTATACAGCTTATAAGCGCCTAATTTTGGCTAGCTAAAAACCACAAAAGCCTGCCCAAACGACGTCGTTCGGGCAGGCTTTTGATTATCTATGGAAGCTAGTTATTAGACTAGTGCTTCACTATTTTGAACGTTTCGGCGGTGCCCGCGGCCTGTACTTTGATCAGGTAGACACCGGCCTTGAGCTTGCTACCGGCGGCGTATTCATCGCGCCCGGTACCGTGTTCCACTTCCTTGCCTACCTGGTCGAAGATGCGGTAGGTGAAGGCGCCTGGCGTTTTGATGCGCATAGTGCCCAAGGTTGGGTTGGGGTACACGCTCACCACCGACTCCGCCTTCGTGGCCGACCGGTTGCTCGTCACGACGTCGCCGGCCAAGATGATGTTGGGCGTGGGCGCGGCGGCCATGTCGGTGCCGAGGAAGAAGCTAGGATGCGGGGGCTGGTTGTACGCCGAATTTTCGTGGGCCACCGCCACCCGGTACTGCGGGTCGTGCATGAGCGTGTAAATGCGCTTATCGGTCAGATCCGTGGTAGTGTATAGCAGCAGCTGGGTATTATCGCGGCTGCGGAGTAAGATTTCTTCGCGCCAGTCGCCCAAGATGTCGGCCGTCACGCAGGGGTTAGCTTTGGTCGTGTTGTTGGTTTGGGCGTCGCCGTTTTCGGGCAAGCTAGGGGTGAGCAGGCGCGTGAGGGAGTTGGTAGCGGGGTTCCACTTCTCCAGGCGCACAGTGGCTACATTGGTGGTAGAGTTGTAGCCCGCGTCAAGCAGTTCGCGCGACAAGTCCCCATCCCACCACACGGCGAAGTTGATAGTGGGCCGCGTCGTACCGATCTGTACGCCCTTGCAGGTGTAGAGCCCGCCCGTGGAGCCCCAGCACTCGTAGCCTTTGTAGCGCGGGTCAATGTCGGCGGCTAGGCCCCGCCCAATGTCGCCGGTGCCGGGCACGCCCCAGATCGGCTGGCCGGTTTTGGCGTTGCGGAATTCGAGGGCGTACTGGCCATATTGTGAAGGCGTTTCGTGGGGTTGCCACACCTCTTGCTCGGGCGTGTCGGGGTCCATGTCGCTCATGTGCAGGGCGTCGCCGTGACCGAGGCCGTTCACGTAGTAGCCCGCACCCTCGCTGCTGATGGCGCTCGGCCCGTTGATGATTTCATCCTTGCCGTCGCCGTTCACGTCACCCACGGTGAGCTGGTGGTTGCCTTGGCCCGCATAAGCGCCATTACCGGCAGTGTTGCTGTCGAAAGTCCAGCGGCGAATCAGTTGCCCGTTGCGCCAATCCCAGGCCACGCGCACCATGCGGGTGTAATAGCCCCGGCCCATGATGAGCGTCGGGCGCTTGCCATCCACGTAGGCAATGGTCGATACGAAGCGGTCGACGCGGTTGCCATAGTTGTCGCCCCAGCTCGTTACGGCGCCCCGCTCCGGCACGTAGTCGGTGGTGGCCATGGCTGCGCCCGTCTGCCCGTTGAAGATGGTCAGGAACTCGGGGCCGCTCAGCACATAGCCGCTGGTGTTGCGGTAGTCGGCCGTGGCACTGCCAATCAGCACGCCTTTGCCGTCGATGGTACCGTCGGCGGTGCGGCAAGCTAGCTCAGCTTTGCCATCACTATCCAGGTCATACACCATAAACTGCGTGTAGTGCGCCCCCGCCCGGATGTTTTTGCCTAGGTCGATGCGCCACAGCCGGGTGCCATTCAGCTTATAGGCATCGAGATACACGTTGCCGGTGTAGCCGCTCTGGGAGTTGTCTTTGGCGTTGGAGGGGTCCCACTTCAGGATAATCTCGTACTGCCCATCGCCGTCGAGGTCGCCCACGCTGGCGTCGTTGGCGCTGTAGGTGTAGGCCACGCCATCGGGGGTGGTGCCGCCGGCGGGCGCCTGAATCGGAATGCTCAAGAACTGCTTGCCCCACACGCTCGCTGCGGCTGAGGCCGGCTGCTCGATGCCATTGACGATGGCGCGCACGCTGTAGGCCGTGGCGTTGGTAGCGGCCTCGTCCACGTAGTTGGTGGAGCCGGTGATGGGTGTCGTGTTCAGCTTGGTGGTGCCGCGGTACACGTTGAAGCTGATGTTGCTCGGGTCAGTGCCGGACAAGCGCCACCCCACGTACACCTTGTCGGCACTGGTGCGCACGGCCACGACGCCGCGGTCGAGGCGCTCCATGTACTTTTGAGCTTGCGCGGCGGGCACGGAAGCAGCTAGGAAGCTAGCTCCTAGGGCAAGGACAGCCCACGGTTTTGCAATACCTAGCTGAGCCTTTTTCTGCCCATGACGGGCGGGTCGCCAAGCCTTCAGGCCGGGCAGCGCGGGTAATGTTCTGGTCATGTGTTGGGTAGGAATGTGGAATAAAGAACTTGGTGCCAATCAACTAAACCCACTGCCTACAGGTGTACTGTACTGTGCTGTCTTTCTAGCATTTGCTAAAATCTTACAACTTGGCTAAGGACGTCCTGCTGAGCTTGTTGAAGCATCTTTGCCGTAGCGTTAGCACCTTGTAGATACGCATACTTGCATCTCGTCGTTGAACGACAACGTCAGCATGAATTGGCTTAGAGCAGCCTAGGCAAACAACATCAGCAACGCAAGGAAACGCAAATATGCGTCTCTACACTGTGCTGGTGCTGTGACGTAAATACGTTGCGCAGCATACTAAAAAGCCCACTCGCTCGCGTGAATGGGCTTTTAGTAAAGCATTGATTCAAACGCTACTCCTTGATAACCTTCGTAGTCAAGCGCTCAGCGCCGCTAGTGTACACCAGCAAGTAGTTGCCACGGGCTAGGCGTTCGAGCGACACCGGCGTTTGTTGGCTACCTACTTCGCTGGCTATTTCCGTCACTTTCTTGCCCTCGAAACTATACACGAGCACCTTCGCCCCGCGTGTGGCGACGGGGTGCGTCACCGTAAGCAACTCACTAGCCGGATTTGGATAGGCCACCAAGGCGCCAACTCGGGTGGTGCGTCCGGCTACACCTGTCACGACGGAACCTAGGCCGTTGAGGTAATTTTCCAGCTTCGTGTAGCCACTGGCGTCGCGCACGTTGCGGTCGGCGGGGTCGTTGGGGTTCAGGCCGTTGTTCAGTTCCCACGTATCGGGCATACCGTCGTGGTCGGTATCGGTGGGCGCGGGCGTGGAACTCAGCACGGGCCAGGCGCCCACGGTCTGCTCGTAGGGCGTACCGTGGGGGAAGCCGCCCTGCACGTCGATGATGGCTCCGGTGCGGTTGCGCACGTCGTTCACAATGCGCTGATCGAGCACGTCGCGCTTGGGTAGGCTAGCTCCGGCGCTTTGCAGCACGGCCTCATAAGCTTCGGTGGCGCTTTGCACAGGTATGGCTAAGATGGTAAACGGCGTTGTGACCTTGGCCGCTGCAGTGTCGTTGCGGGTGCCGCCACTCATCACCACACCTAGCCAGTTGCGCTTAGTTACTTCCGGCGAGCCGTCCACGTAATTACCCGTCATGTAAAACTTACCGAAGGGCAACGTGCTGGTTTTGTAAGGATTAAGAACCTTCTGCCGATTGGGTACGCCGCTGGAGGTGTTCACCTTCGTGGACGGACCATACTTGTAGTAGTTGTTGACGATGTTGTAGTTGCCGCCCTCGGCGCCGTTCAAGTTATAGTCGCCCCAGTTGTAGATGACGTTATTCTGAAAGTCGGCATTCTCCTGGCCGGCCGTGTTGGGGGCTAGGTTGCGGCTCCCATCAAAGCGCGGCATACGGCCCTTAGCGTGCGCTAGCAAGTTGTGGTGAAACGAGGCCCGCCGACCACCCCAGATGCCCACGTAGCCGTGCTCTTCAAAGTCGGTATCGCCGGTTTCGAAGTGGTAGGAGTAGTTCAGCGGCTCGCTCATAATATTCCACTGCAAGGTGGTGCTGTCGCCGCGGTACACGGTGCAGGCCTCATCACTCGACCAGCTCATGGTGCAGTGGTCGATCATCAGGTTTTTTCGGCTAAGCGCGCCGAAGGTGTCGTCGCTGCCGCTCCCGTCTACCATGCCCTTGTTTTGGTTTTTGTCGCCCATGCGGAAGCGGATGTAGCGCACAATCACATTGTTGGTGCCAATGCTCACCGGGTAATCGGCCAGGCAAATACCGTCGCCGGGCGCCGTTTGCCCCGCAATGGTGGTATTTGGCCGGTTGATATTCAGGGGTGACTTCAGATAAATGGTGCCCGACACCCGAAACACCACCGTGCGGTACGTAGCCGCCGAGTTCTGCGTAACGGCGTAACGCAAGCTGCCGGGGTTGTTATCGTCGTTCAGGTTGGTGACTTCAAACACCGTGGTGGCTACCGTGGGCGTGCCACGGCCGCCGGAGGTATACTTTCCTGCACCTTCCGCGCCGGGAAACGCAATCAGGCGTTGTGCCGAAGCGGGCAGCTGTAAGCCGAGCAGCAATACCGCTCCGATGGCCGCACGCTGCGGTAAACCCTTCAATTTTTGCTGATTACGCGTACTTGTTGTCATCATACAGAGTGGAATGGTGGGTGGGATATGGCAAGGCATTAGTAACCTAGGTATATGGGCTAGGACCTCGCGTGAGAGCATCGGCTATAATCCTAGTGAAATCTATAGCGCAAGCAAAACGGTGGCTTCTATTTATTACTGCAATCGTTACCGGGAACGTTATCAAGCAACAACGTCACGGGTGTACTGTTCAGCCGCTTTGCGGAATTGGCCGTGCGACTTGTTTTTATTCGCACGACTTGATGCATCTTGCTGAGCCTTACGTCTGTGTACGCGTTCATGTTAGCCAGTTCTAGTAGCTTACCCTCTCCTTTTCGCGCCCGCCTTGCTACGGCGGTTTTCTTTTTCGTTTCCGGCTTCGGATTTTCTACCTGGGCCTCGCGCATCCCCACTATCCAGCAGCACCTAGGTCTCAATGAGGCGCAACTCGGGGGTGTGCTACTGGCACTGCCGGCGGGCCTCATGCTCACGCTGCCCGTCACGGGTGCCTTGCTCCAACGCCACAGTAGCCGCAGCGTGATGCTCGTGGGCGCCATTCTCTACAATATTATGCTGGGGGCCCTCGGGTTTGTGGAGCACACCTGGCAGCTCGTGGCGGTGCTGTTCTGCTTTGGCTGCTCGCGCAACTTGCTCAATATCTCCGTAAATGCGCAGTCGGTGGGCGTGCAGGGGCTGTATAGCCGCCCAATTCTGGCGACTTTTCATGGGGTGTGGAGCGTGGCGGGGTTTGCCGCGGCGGGCGTCAGCGCCCTGCTGATTCCGGCCAATGTGTCGTTGCCGGTGCATATGGTGGTAGTCAGCGTGTTGCTCACGGGCGTGGCGTTTAGCTTTTACCCGAGTACCCTAACGCTGCAACCTAAACCCCAGACGCAAAAAACCGGCTTCACGCTACCCGACAAAACGCTACTGCGCTTCGGCCTGATTGCGTTTACCTCCATGGCCTGCGAGGGCACCATGTACGACTGGAGCAGCATTTACTTCGCCAAAGCGGTGCACGCGCCCAAGGAAATCGTGACGGTAGGTTACACCGCCTACATGGTAGCCATGACCACCGGCCGCTTCTCCGGCGACTGGCTCGTGAGTCGCCTTGGCATCCGGCAGATGCTGCGTTATAGTGGTTTTCTAGTAAGCTTAGGGCTGCTGCTGGCCGCGGCCGTACCGCAGGTATTGCCCGCGGGGCTAGGTTTTGTGATGGTAGGCCTAGGTATTTCCTGCGTGGTGCCGCTAGTGTTTGGCATGGCCGGCAAGTCGTCGAAGCTTGGGAGCGGTTCGGCCATTGCGGCGGTTTCTACCGTGGGTTACTTCGGCTTTTTGATCGTGCCGCCCGTGGTAGGCTTCGTGGCCGAAGCGGCGAACCTACGCTGGTCGTTGGCGCTCATGTCGGTGCTTGGGGCGGTGATGGTGGCTATGGTCTGGAATCTGAAGGAGCCGACCTAGGTTTCGCGGGAAGCGGCACAGCGCCTAGACAGACGGTCTGAGCTAGTTATTCCATTGCGCCAGAACAATGTAGAGACGCATACTTGCGTCTCAGCGTTGAACGACTGACGCTAGAACGGCCTGGAGTAAACAACATCAGCAACGCGAGGAGACGCAAGTATGCGTCTCTACATTGTTCTGGCGCAATGCAGTAAGACAGTCTTCCGTGAGTTGTACCTCTGTAACCTAAAACGCCCGAACTCGCTCCTTTGCAGGAATGAGTTCGGGCGTTGTTCTTACCGGCGACCTAGGTTTCCTAGTTCTTCACCTTGCGGTTGCCGTCTTCGTCAATCTTGATTTTGGTACCGTCGGCGCGTTTGATTTTCACCTCGTTGGGGTGGTCTTCGTCGCGCTTGATTTTGGCGCCGTTCTCAAACTTGATTTTACGACCATCATCCGATACCTTCTCGATGGCGGGCCCACGCCGACGCGCCGGGGCAGCACCCGAGGCTACTATCACGGTATACGGGCCGTCGTAGTAGTCGCCGCGCTTGGCTTCGTAGGTCTTGTACTGGCCAGCGTTGTTAAGTGCGGTTTTCACCTGCTCCGACGTATTATCATTGATGGTGCGCATGGCCGCGTATTGGCCCGTAGTGTCGGTAGCGTACTGATTGCGGGCGGTAGTCAGCTGGCGGGCACGCTCATAGTGCGCTTCGCGCACGCGGGCCACCGTAGCGGTATCGGTCAGGTTCACATCAGACGCAATTTGCTGGGCAATGCGGTCGGCCTCCACGCGGTAGGTCGAGTCCATCATGTTTTTCACTTCGGCGGCGTCGGGGTCGGTAGTGGCAGATGCCGTAGCGGACTGCGTATCCGTTACAACGGCAGCGGGTTTTTCTTGGGAGCAGGCGGCCAGCAACAAGCCGGCAGCACAGGCTAGAAATGGCTTTTTCATGTTACAGTAGGTTCGGGTGACGTGAGCAACGGCTCGGGATTGTTGATGGCCGCTCTACGGTTGTGCTTTACATATAGTTATATTTCTAGGTTACTTAATCTTCTTCAGTACTTCAATTCTTCTCCCTAGCTTCCAAAAAATGCGGCTGATTCGCTAATATTACCGCCGGCTAATACAAGCTATTCTGTAATTTAAACTCTTATGAATCAGCAACCATCCGGCGCTTTTATTGCGGCCTCCTGGGTAGCCCTTTTGGCGGGCGCTGTCAGCTACAACGTCGGCTTGTGGAATGCCCAAATGCCGCTCAATGAAAAAGGCTACTACTTCACCGTGCTGATGTACGGCTTGTTCTCGGCTGTTTCGGTGCAGAAAAGCGTGCGCGACCGGATGGAAGGCATTCCCGTCACGAATCTGTATTACGGTATCAGTTGGGTTTCTACCCTGCTAGCTGTCTTGTTGCTGGTGGTAGGCTTGTGGAACGCTACCCTGACGCTCAGCGAGAAAGGCTTCTACGGTATGGCATTCTTACTCAGCTTGTTTGCCGCCATTGCCGTGCAAAAGAATACGCGCGACGCGCAACGCTCCGACCGCACGCCCCAGAGCTAGCCTTCGAGAGCCCATACATAAAACCACAACGGGCCGCTCCTCGGAGCGGCCCGTTGTGGTTTTGATGGCATTATACCTAGCCCCGGCGCTTGGTTGCTGGCGGCGCCTTTGTGGCAACGCGGGCAGGAGCCGTCAGACTATTCAGGTACACTTCTAGCATGGTGTAGCCCTCGGTGCCTAGCTTGCTGCGGTCGGCGGGATCCTTGGCGTTGAGCTTGTTCGCCGTTTCCCAGGCGTCGGGCATGCCGTCGTGGTCGGTATCGGTGGGAGCTGGTGCGGATTTTAACACGGGCCAAGCTTTCTGCGATACGCTGTAGGGTGTGCCGTGCGGGAAGCCGCCCTGCACGTCGATGAGGCCACCGGTACGGTTGCGGACGTCGTTGATAATGCGCTGATCCACGGCGTCGCGCTTAGGTAGGCTAGCCCCAACACTTTGCAACACGGCCTCGTAGGCCTCGGGGGCGCTCTGGGTGGTGACGGCACCTAGCTCAAACGGCGTTTCTACTTTCGACTGGGTCGTGTCGGCGGCGGTACCCGCGTTCATCACCACCCCCGACCAGTTACGGCGACTCACGGCCGGCGAGCCATCCACGTAGTTGCCGGTGAGGTAGAACTTACCGTACGGCAGCGGATTCTTACCCGTGGTAAGTTTATACGGGTTCAGAATTTGCGCCTTCACCTTCTCGTTGGTTGAGGGGCCCGGCTTGTAGTAGTTGTTGACGATGTTGTAGTTGCCGCCCTCGCCGGCGTACACGTTGTTCTGCCCCCAGTCGTAGATGACGTTGTTGCGGAAGTCGCAGTTCTCGAAGCCCGCTGGGTGCGTGTAACGGCTGCCATTCCAGCGCGGTGTGCGGTTGTTGCAGTGCGCAAACAGGTTGTGGTGCATAGAGGAGTGCTGCCCACCCCAAATACCACCAAACCCGTGACGCTCAAAGTCTTTGTCGCCTTCCTCAAAGTGGTAGGAGTAGTTTAGCGGCTCGCTCATCAGGTTCCACTGCAAGGTAGTACTGTCGCCTTCGTACACGGAGAACGTCTCGTCGGTGCTCCAGCTCATGGTACAATGGTCCACGATGAGGCGATTGTTGCGCGTGCCACCAAAAGCATCGTCGCCCCCAGCCCCATCCACCATGCCTTTATTCTGGTTTTTGTCGCCCATCCGAAAGCGGATATAGCGCACAATCACGTTGTTGGCGTGAATATTCACCGGATAATCAGCTAGGCAAATACCATCACCAGGCGCTGTTTGCCCCGCAATGGTGATGTTAGATTTAGAAATGGTGAGCGGCGAGTTCAAGTGAATCGTGCCTGACACCCGAAACACCACCGTACGGTGCGTAATCGACGATTTTTGGCTTACCGCGTAGCGAAAACTACCGGGGTTAACATCATCGTTCAGATTGGTCACCTCTATCACGGTAGTAGGCGTAGTACTAGTGCCCCGCCCGCCGGTAGTGAATCGCCCTGCCCCTTCAGCCCCCGGAAAGGCAAGCTGCTGCGCAACACCTGGAGAACCTAGGGCAACCAAGGCAGCCGTTAGCCAAGCTGCTGCGCGCCGCTGAGTACCTAGGTTGTTGAACGTACGCAGAATAGGAAAGGCAGACATAAAGCGGGTGTTTTTAGAAGGAGTTTGGCCAATGGCAGCCTGATACTACCGAAAAACCTAGCTAGGTGTCCGCGCTGCGCTCCTATTTATCTACGCAAACGTTGCCGGAGCACTAACAGCGAAAGGCTATAGTTAGAAAGCCAGGCTCCCCTTCCTTTTTCAAATTCCACGCATCAAGTAAGGGTTGGGGGTGGTTCTTAGTCGTTGAACTAGGAGCTAGCTTTCATTTCTAGCTCTAGCCGGACCACCCCCAACCCACGCCGCTTGATGCGCGGAATTTGAAAAAAGGAGGGGAGCTTTCTAGTTCTAGCCTTTGCTTCTAAAAATTAACTGTGTAGCGCACGGCTACGTTGCGACCGGGCAGGTTATAGCCGCGCTTTTCGTAGTAGTTCTCGTTGGTCAAGTTGTTCACATATAGTGTGAAGGTATGGCGTCGGGCGTACGTACCCGTCACGGAGAAATCCACGGTCATGTACTTAGGGTATTCGATCTGTGGCGAAGGGAACGTAGTGAAATCCAGATCCTTGCGGTGTCCCACATAGCGGCTGCTCAACTGGGCACTCAGCCACTTGAAGTTGTCGTACGCCACGCCGAAGTTAGCGTTGAAGCCGGCTACGTTGTAAATGGGTGTGCGCGTTTCGGAGCCATCTGTATTGTTCACAATGTCTTGGGCTTTGAAGATGCGCGTGCCGCTAGCAAACACCCGGAGCGAGTGTTGATAGTTGTTCAGGGCCCCAAAGTCGTAACCTAAGTTTGCTTCCAGGCCGCGAATCTGGCTGTCGTTGGCATTCACATAGGTGCTGCTTGTGAGGACAGTGTAGCCTTCCGACGTAATAACACCAGCAACGATAGTTGGACGTAGCACAATACGGTCTTTTACCCGCGTAGCAAAGTAGGTTACGTCGGCCGTAATGCCGGTTTCAGGCTTATCGAAACCAACGCCGGCGTCCCAGGTCACGCTGTTTTCATTTTTCAAATCAGGATTACCTTGTACAATATTCGCCGCCCTTTTATCGTAGTTCACCGTTCGTGAATAGCCAGCTACGTTGTAGGCATCCGGCATCACGTAAGCCCGCCCAATGGTGCCGTGCACGCGCAACGACTCCAGCACTTTGTACTGTGCTCCTAGGCTAGGCGTGAAGAACGGATTGGTTTGCTTGCCAGCCGCAAAATCGACGTTGGTTCCGGGCTCGAAAGCGTACAGCGAATCAGCCCGAATACCGCGGTACGTAATCAGGTCGTAGCGCACGCCGGGGGTCAGAATCAACCTTTCGTTGGCTAGCTTCAGCTGCCCTTGGGCGTAAATGCCAGTGGTGGTCAAGCTATAGCTCGGCGAGTAAGCCACTAGCTTCGTGCCATCGGGCGCAAACCGGCTGGGACGACTCGTGGCTTTGTTGTGGTCGATGCCCACCGTAAGCTGTTGGCTACCTAGCTTGATGACATCCTTTACCTGCAAGCCTTTCCAGTAGTTATTGGTCTGCGACGAGCGGTACGCCTGTCCGGTGATGGGCAGGTCGATGTAGGCGTTGAACTCGCCCGAGCTATAGCCCCGCACAAACAACTGATGATTCTCGTAGTTGCCGGTGGCGCTCAGGTCGACGTTTTGCCGCGTGATGTCGGCGTCGGAAGGGCCGGAGTCGCCGTAGGAAATCAGGTCGTTCGGTGATTCCGCGCGCCGGGCCACAAACCGCTCGCCGCGTATATCAACGTGCCAATGCTCTGACACCTGGTAGCCGAGGCGGAGCGCACTGGAGTAATAGTTGAGCTTGGTATGCCGCCGCCGAATGCCGTCACCGTACCGGTCGGCTATTTCGGCGGTACTATCAGGATAAAGTCGGGTGGCTACGTCTCCATCGAACCAGTTGCGGAACAGGCCTTTCTTGCCAAGTTTATAGTCTTCGGCGCGGTCGAAGAAGGAAAAACCTAGGTCGAAGTCGAGCTTATCGGTGATGTTGCCCCCCGTACTGGCGCCCGCTTTAAAGGTTTGAAAGCTAGCATACTCCGCGAAAGCCGACGTGCGCACCGGTCCGCGCGACTGGCGCGTAATCACGTTTACCACGCCGCCCATTGCCTGCGAGCCGTACAGCGCCGAGGCTGGGCCTTTCAACACTTCTACCCGCTCAATGCTGCTTGGGTCGAGGGTAGCTAGGTTGGTGGTACCGGCCGGGCGCCCGTCTACCAGCAGCAACGTGCGTGGGTTCAGGCTGCCGTTTTGGGGCCGAAAACCCCGAATACCCACGCCCGACAGTAAGCCAGGGTACTGCACCACGTAGACGGACGCATTTTTCTTCAGTACATCCGTGAATTCCAACGCCTGCGTCTGCTGGATGTCTTTGCGGGTAATCACCTCCATTTGCTGCGGCACGTCGATGCGCTTGGTTTCCGAGCGGGTGGCCGTCACCACGACTTCGCGGAGCTGCTGCGCTTTGAGGGTATCGGCGGCTTGCTGCTGTTGGGCGTGAGCGGTAGTGCCCGCCACGGTGAGCACCGTAGCTAGTGCGGCTGCTTGTTTTCTATATTTGGGTAAACGCTTCATTTACAAATTGCAAAAGCAATAGAGGGGGAAAAGATCAATAAGGGCTAGGCGGAACCTAGGTCGGATGCAGTGCGCAGGTAAGCCAGCAAGTCAGCCATGGAATTGTGGGCTTGCGTTTGCCCATTCACGTGGCTTACCCAGGGGCTGGAGCCAGCCTGTTCGCGTAGTTCCACTTGTACTGTGGCTGGTTCGGTGGTGAGTTGGAAGCCTTCCCGTTGAAGAGCGCGGCGCGTCCAAAAGGCCAGCGGCCCACTGCCCGTGAGCTGCACCATGCGGGCGCCGGGCTCATGAATGGTGAATGTGCCGGTGGCTTGGTCGAAGGCCAGGCCGTCGCGGGCGAAGGCAGCTTCAAAGGTGCCGCTTAGCACGAGGTCTTCGGGTACGCCGGTGTCCAATTGGCCTGGGCCGTGCAGGAGCCACACGCGGTCGGCGGCTTGCAGCGCCAGGTCAAGCTCGTGGGTGGAAAGCAAAATAGCTTTCCGAGTTTGGCGGGCCAACTGGTGCAACAAACGCATAAGCTGCACGCGGTTAGGCAAGTCGAGGTGGGCCGTGGGCTCGTCGAGCAGAACAACGGGCGTATCCTGCGCCAGGGCGCGGGCGAGCATCACCTTCTGCCGCTCCCCGTCGCTAAGCGTGGCGACGCGGCGAGCGGCAAACTGCGCCGTATTGGTAGCAGCTAGGGCCTCACGCACAACCTGTTGGTCGTGGGCCGTGAGGTTGCCGAGCCAGCCTGTGTGCGGGTACCGGCCAAGAGCCACCAGCTCCTGCACCGTGAGGTTGCCCGCTTCCACCCGATCGGTTAGCACGATGCTGAGCTTGCGGGCTAGCTCCGCGGCCGTGATGCGCTGGGTATCGACTTGCTCAATGTGCACACTCCCATTCAACGGCGGTTGTAAGCCGGCCAGTGTGCGCATCAATGTCGATTTGCCGGCTCCGTTTGGGCCCAGCAGACATACTAGCTCGCCCGGCTGCAAAGCTAGGTTCAAGGGCCCAGCCACGCGCTTCACCTCCGCTCGACCTAGCTTGTAGCCAATGACCAAGGCCTGCGTTTCCAGCAAAGAAGTCGAGGCCACTGTCATGAGAAAGAAGAACGGACTAGAGTGCGGCGCAACGTCACCCAAATGACCACGGGAGCCCCGATTAGCGCCGTAACGATGTTGATAGGCAAGGCCGTGGAGCTACCCGGCAGTTGGGCCAGACAGTCGCATAGGAGCGTTAGCGCCGCTCCCACGAGGCAAGCGCCCGGAATCAGCAGGCGGTGGTCGGCGGTGTTGAGCAAGGCACGGGTGAGGTGCGGCACGGCAATACCAATGAAGCCAATAGGGCCGCAAAACGCCGTGATGCTGCCCGCCAACAGACTGGTACTGGCAATGATCAGCAACCGCGCCCGGCCCACCGTTAGGCCCATGCTCCGGGCGTAGTTTTCGCCTAGTAGTAAGGCATTCAGCGGTTTGGAAGAAGCAAAAGAGAGAATCAGCCCTACTAATACTACGCTTGCCAATACAGCAAGGTGCGCACCCGTGACGCTGCCCAAAGATCCGAACGTCCAGAGCAAGTATTCCTGAATCTGCTCCGGGGCGCTGAAATACTGCCAAATGCTAACCA
>Ga0325401_1001548_pt1 | contig 19548 bp, 11 predicted proteins | sample PopdelMetagenome_FD_205666 | JGI IMG/M metagenome (GOLD analysis project Ga0325401, IMG submission 205666) | Populus deltoides microbial communities from Bellville, Georgia, United States - Xylem-PdKOR-R2 | ecosystem: Host-associated > Plants > Phyllosphere > Stem > Wood/Secondary xylem | place... | reverse complement strand
CTTTTGAAATGCTTTATAGGAAGCATTTGTTGAGTGGACTCGTCACTTTGAATTGTTGGTCGGCACTTCAATTACACTACGGAGGAGCATTGATGCACTTTTCAGATTCTATTCTCCCTTTTGTTTCCGGTGGTAGAATTTGTTTTTAAAGTGTTTTTTTATTTAAAATATATTAAAATATATATTTTTAACATTGTCATATTAAAATGATTCAAAAATAAATAAAAATTAATTTGAAGCTAAAAAAATTTTAAAACTTTCAAAAACGTGTTTAAACCGCAATGCTAAACCGTTTGGTATTGTGGTTATGGTTTGAAAAAAAATTATTTTTAGTTGTAGTTGGTTTGATTGAAATATGTGTTAGGTTAAAATTGTGATTGAAACTACAACTAAAAAAAACACTATATCAAAGATGTTTGGTTGTAACTATGATTGACGTTGATGTTACTAATAAAATGATAAAAAAAAAGACATGTATTAATTTTTTATTTTTCCACCCTCCAAATGTATATTCTATTACACAAAGTAATGAAAAGTGAACATGATTGAGAATTTCTTCCTGATTTTTTTGTTCTACACGCTGGTGAAATTCTGGTAGGTGATAAAAAATAAGAACCTAAAAAGTCATACTTATTTGGATATCCCGAATTAATTAAATAGTACTTCCCCACGATAAAAAATAATGACTTTGTAATTTATTCCCCAATAGTCACAATAACATTATCTTTTTCAAATATAATAACATCAAATTTTTTGTTCATTAATACTTTTTGGTAGCTTTGGAAACTTCATATTAAGATTGTCAATTGCCTAAAGAAAAATTTGCATATTATGCGCACTACTTTTTCATCCAGCCAAACAAACATGAATTGTATGTCAAAGCTACACGTAGCTATTATATTTTTAGTTGCCATATATTTTCTGCCAATAAATGGTATTTGATTTTTTGTAGATAGACAAGCTTGCACATGAAAAAGAAGAAGGAACAAACATCAATTTCAAAGTAATAAGCCTAAAATTATCCAAATTAGTCATCCATATCATTAATGATAAAAAAACAAATATTAGTGTTACCTTGAAATGAAACATATATCTTCGATTCATCGCAATGTCTTGTGGTGTGTTTACAATTTAGGGTCTTCTGGTTTTATGATATTTTCTGCAAGCGAACAAACTATTTTAAGAACTTCATTAAAATATCCACTAACAATTTCTCCTGAATGTTAGAATCTTTCTTGAACTTCCCTATTTGAAGCACCTAATGCTAATACAAACAGAAACATGCAAACCTTCTCAATAACACTCATCCTTCTTGATACTTTTAACCCATATTGGCTTTTTAAATCAAAGTAAAGAATTTGAAATGTCATTGCATCCATCCTAAACATGTTTAGACATAGTTTTCAATGTCCATATAATATTTCATTCAACCATAACATTCTTGTGTTGTATGAAACCTTACAAGGTTCTTTATATATATAATACATTGAGAGAGCTTCGGTCGTGCATAATACTATCTTATGACGATCAAACTCTCTCCTCCAAAACAACTCACCTTCCTTATCAAATCATTTTCATCATCATCATCATCTGTATTGTCATCATCACCAACACCGCCATCACTACCTCCACCACCACCTTAATTAACATAATCAACAACATGATTCATTGCATTATCATAATTCTCATCAAATAGATCATTAAGCCATTGCACATCCATATCTATAATGGAAGATAATTTATTGTATTTATGAGTAGAATAAATTATAAGAGACTATTTGTTCCATAAAAAAAATTAAAAAGCAAAATTACTAAAAAAAACTAATTTATGATTTATTATAAAATTTTATTATAAATATGATAATAATCAAACATAATTGTTTACTTATATTTCAAAGTTGTGAGATGCATTTTTTTAATAACTCTATAACTTAAAAAAATTGAGATAATAGAAGGTTTGATAAAGAACCACATATTTAACCAATAATGAAAATAGCAGTAACATATACAACTCAATATTACTTTTCTATAAGCATCAAGGTTTGTTTGACAATACATGTAATACATAATTAGTTTTATAAAATGTAAAAACATTGGTACAAAATGATTTATTATAGTTACCTAAGTTTCCCTAACAATGTATTTTGCACTGGTCCTAAATATTTTGGATTTTTTTCTTGTTAGTTTATTTTCAATATTTTTTTTTACTTTTATTTTGTTTTTTTATTAATATTTTTCATGAGTTTTATGACTAAAACATATTGCATATCAAAGAGAATCCTAACATTTATAGTGATATTGCCGACTTTGGTCTTTTGGATTTGATCCAACATGCTAGCTAACATGTTAAAAAAAGCCACTTTGAACCTTTTTTTTTCATCTCAAAACCCCAACTGCCTTCAATCCATATACAACATCTATACTGATATGAGATTTGAAACTTGAAAGGTGTTTTAATTACTGTGTGAAGTTGCAAACTAACTTACACATTAAACATTATGTAAATAATAAATTTCATTATATGTTAAACTATATAGGCATTGTATTCATTATCCACTTCTCACAAAAAAAAAAAAAACTAACTTGCTACGTTTTAAATGCAAGGTGCTTCAAACTTGTATTCATTAAAATACAATGTTTAGTTTCACTCAAGGTTGTCAATTCCGTTCTGTTTCGTTCAGAATAGCCGAAACATTCCATACAATTCAAAAAACGAAACAAAACAGAACAAATTTCATCTCATTTTAAATCTCGGCCCGTTTCGGATTTTTAGGCTAAATTCCGCCTAGAACGTTCCGGTTTCATTCCACATGTTCCGTTCCGCTCTTGAAAAGTCATTGAATCAAATTGAACCTTGTTCAATTTAATTAATTAAACTACCCAATTATAAAAAGCTCTTTTTCATTACTATTTTCAATAACAATGATATTGATAATAATATTGAAAATTATTATTACTATTTTCATTAACAATGATATTAATTTTTTAAAATTAGATTTATCACTAATAAATATGGTTTATATTCATGTTGTTTTTTCATGTTTATACTTTGTAGGAATTTGAGCAAAACAAAGAATGCTTTAAATTCCACTAGCCTTGAGAACATTGACCTAACTTTATATTTAAAATATTTGTGTTAAAACATTTTATTTTCATAATATTTTAATATTTTGTTTAAGTTGAATTACTTAAAGTTAAAAACCTATTTAATCTTGACTATTTAGGAATATTTTAAATTTTGAAATTATATTTGTTTTGGCATTGTATTTGTATTGCATAATTTATAATTAATTTATCTTGAATTTATATATATATATATATATGAACAGTACAACCCCGAAACACTCTGAAACTGAAACATTTCATTCCAATTGAAAAAATAAAATACCTACCGAAACGGAATTGACAACTTAGTTTCACTGGTTACTTTCACTTGCAATACAAATAATTGACCATCAATGAACAATCAAAAGTGATACAGTAGACTTGCATTATTCAATAATTATGATTCTCACACTTTGGTGGATGTCATTTAAGACTAAATATATATCGCTGGGAAAATATGTTTATCATTGTGGAAAATTGGAGTTATCACCTAGTAATTTAAAGAAACTAGAGATCTAACATGTATATTGGTTTCAAAGATTTGAGGGTTTAGTTATGCTTAATGAAAGAATAATGTCACTCTTACAGTATCTTTTCTCATGAAAATTTACCATTACTATGTGTTTTCTCATATATTTGTCTTTGTGATTGTCATTAATTATTCTAATTGTTTTTTAGACTTTTTTATTTTTTATTTCTATTTATTTTTGTGAAAAATTTGACATCGGTCTTTAAACACGTCGAAAAATGACATTAGTCCCTAAAAATAGAAGACTCGTCAAAGATGTTGTTGTTATGTCTTAAAAAGATTTTTTTTGTTGAAATTCCTAACAATAGAGCATAACTTATATTCGATTTTAAAATTTGAACATCGGTCCATTTTAAAAAAAAAGAAGACATAAAAATAACCCTTATCCCTAAAAAAATGTTTCATTAAGGTTGTTAAATAAGTGGGTGTTGGACCCATATAGATGATAATAATTGGGCTTTGAATCTAGGAGTGGAAAAAATAGGGGTTAAAATCGGGTTATGACAGTAATGAAAATTATAATTAAAAAAAAAGTGTAATTTACTTGTTTGTGTAGGTTAAAAGACAATGTTATATAACAAACTTCAAACTAACTTCCAAATGGTTTACTTATGAATATGAAACAATAATTTTGAAAGTGACATTGCAACCGTAACTTCCCCAATTATAAAAACTCAAATTATATGACATATATTCGTGGTTACAAAAAAAATTTATATAAATATATATTTTACTGAAATTTCGGTAGAGTCTCATTTGTATTTTTTTTTATACAAAGTTATCGACTCAATATTTTTAAACTTATAAACATCAATCATAATTTTTATCCCATCATTTGGACTTTTAAAACTCAACCATAATATCAATATCTCATTTCTATTTTCTATAGAACAATTATTTAAAGCTAATTAATTCATAGCATATATTGATTTCTCTCAAAAGTAATTGTGCTAAAAATATGTATATAACTAATCGTAATTCAACTTAATAATATCAACAACATAAATTACATCATACATAAGTATTTAAGTTAAACATTACAATTCTTAAACAGATTAATATATTACAACAAAATAATAGTTCTTCCAATTACATCAATTTCTTAACAAAATAATCTATTCATGCATCTATTTTCCGATTTGAGGATGCGATGTACTTAAAACAATGATCATATTAAACATGATTAAAACTGCACATTTCGATAAATAATTGGTTAAGGAATAACTATTTATGTACATTAAAGTAATTCTTGCATCATTAAATAAATTATCTTATCTTTAGTAGTTTAATAATTTCATAAATCCTTAATACAATTTTCAAATAAAAATAAATTTATGAAAATATCAAGAGTGTCTCTAACAACCCATGTATTTAACTTCAATTTAAATTGAGTAAATTTTACAATTTATCTATTACGCCAAGTATTTATCTCATAATTTTCATTATTTCAATAATTTATATCATAAACCCACATTTTCACATAAGCATATTTTACATAATTTTTCATCAAACATAAAATTAAAGGAATTAATTACTTGAAGCATGTTTACCTCACTTTGATAATGATTTAAGGAAAGACTGCAAGAAAAAATCAAGTTTTCTTCTCCTCCCTCTTCAAACCCTGACTTGAATTTCTTCTTCCAAAGCACTCATCACATTAAAATCACTCTTCTTGATGTTTAACTAAGTTATTTACTCTAATCACACTTTTATTGGTAAAATGAAAAAGAATTTAAGTAGAAAAGAATCACACAAATCTCCCCTCCCTCTTTGTTTCAAACCATCGGCCAAGAGAGAAGAAATGGAGCATTTATAGTTTATTTTATTTTTATGTATTTACACATTATCCCTCAATACTTTTTATTTCTTTTTTTGTCCCTCAATTATTCTTCTTACTTAATTTATACCATAACATCTTCTCTTTTATTCTATTGTATCCCTTTACAATACTAGAAATTCTTATTATTTACTCTATTCAATATTTTATTTATTTTTTTCAAATTATAATTTGATGGGTTTTCACACTCTTCTCCCCTAAAAGGAAATTTCATCCTTAAAATTTAAACCTTGTACTTGAATCTAGAAATAACTTAGGGTGTTTCTGTCTCATTTCAAATTCTCTTTTCCAAGTCACCTCCTCGATTTGAGAATTCCTCCATAATATCTTGATCATTGGAATCTACTTAGTCCTCAATTCCTTCACAATGTAATCTGACACTTTCACCGGCTTCATTCCAAATGTTAAATTTTCATCAATTTCTAGAGGAATTTGAGGTAGGACCCGAGATGAATCCACTTCATCCTTTCTTAACAAAGAGACATGAAACACGTCGTGGACTTTGGCTAGATGTGGAGGTAAAGCCAATCTACAGGCCACAAGTCCAATCCTTTTGGTGACCTTAAAAGACTCAATATACCTCGACGTCCTTTTTATATGCTAAATCTTAACACATGTTACCATGAGGCGACTTTTAAGAATACTTTGTTGCCAATTTCAAACTCTAGGGGTCTTCTCCTTTTATTCGCATAACTTTTTTACCTATCTTGGACTGCTTTCATTCTATCTCTTATGATCTTTATCTTTTCTAAGGTAATCTGTACCAGCTCTGACCCAATTAGTTATCTATCCCCTACTTCTAGCACACTAGCGTCTGACATCTTCTACCATATAAGGGTTAACAGGGAGCCATTCCTATTGTAGCCCGGTAGTTGTTGTTGTAAGTGAATTCCACTAACGATAGATGATCTTCCTAATTTTCCTCGAATTCCAATATACAGGCTCTTAGTAAATCTTTTAATATCTTAACAGTACTCTTAGACTGACTATCAGTCTGAGGATGAAAAGTTGTGCTTAAATTCAATTTCATTTCGAGAGCTTGTTGAACACTTGGCCATAACCGAGAGGTAAATCTAGGATCTCGGTATGAAACTATTGACACTGGCACTCCGTGTAACCTTACAACTTTATTCACGTATAATTTTGCTAATTTCTCCATTGAGTTTGTCATTTTCATTTGGCAAAAAAAGTGCAGATTTAGTCAATCGATATATAATGACCCAAATAACATCGTTCCTTTTTTTCCTTTAGGTAAGCCAGATATAAAGTCCATTGTGATATTTTTTTCACTTCCACTCGGGTATCTGTAATGGTTGTAAAAGCCCAGCCATTTTCTGGTGTTCCACCTTTACTTGTTGGCAAATCTCACACTTTGTCATGTATTTAACCACTTCTTTCTTTATAATCAGCCACCAATAAAATTCTTTTAAATCCCGGTACATTTTAGTACTCCCCGGGTCTGTTGCAAGTCTCAACTTAAAGGCCTCTTGTAATACTTTCCTTTTCAGTGTTTGATCGCCTGGTAAGTACATTTGTCTTCCAAAGACCATCATTTTGTCGTTTCGAATTTGGAATGGTGTCTTGATTCCTGACTTCATCTTGTTTCTTATCTTATCAATTTTCAGATCTTCTTGTTGAGCTTTGAGTACTTTATCCCAAAGTGTTGACCTCAATCTCAATTGAGCCATTAATGACTCCTTTAGTCCCACCTCTAATTAGGCATTAATCTTTCTTAATTTTAACAATTTTTTTCATCTCAATCCTCCCACTAAGCATCCATTGTCTTGACCTTGCGATTAAGAGCATCTGTAACTACATTTGCTCTCCTCGGATGATAATCGATTACACAATCATAATCCTTTATCAATTCTACCCAGCATCTCTGTCACATATTTAATTCTTTCTGCGTTATCAGATACCTTAAACTCTTATGATCCATGAATATCTAAACCCGAGACCCATATAAATAGTGCCTCCATACTCTTAAGGAAAACACTATAGCAACAAATTCTAAATCATGCACCAGGTAATTGACCTTATGAGCCTTTAACTGTCTTGAAGCATACACAATCACTTTACCATATTACATCAATACACACTTTAGCCTCTTCTTGGATGCATCACTATAGACTACCAATCCTTTTGTTCCTGACGGGAGTGTTAACACCGACATAATAGTGAGTGTATTTTTTAGTTCCTAGAAGTCTTCTTCATATTCTTTAGTCCATTCCTACTTTATCTCCTTTTGAGTCAACCGAGTTATAGGAATAACTTTCTTCATTTGCTCTCCTCGGATGATAATCAATTACACAATCATAATCCTTTATCAAATCTGCCCAGCGTCTCTATCACATATTTAATTCCTTCTGTGTCATCAGATACCTTAAACTCTTATGATCCATAAATATCTAAACTCGAGGCCTATATAAATAATGTCTCCGTACTCTTAAGGAAAACACTATAGCAGCAAATTTTAAATCATGCACCAGGTAATTGACCTTATGAGCCTTTAACTGTCTTGAGGCATACGCAATCACTTTACTATATTACATCAATACACACTTTAGCCCCTTCTTCAACGCATCACTATAGACTACCTATCCTTTTGTTCTTGACGGGAGTGTTAACACCGACATAATAGTGAGTGTATTTTTTTAGTTCCTAGGAGTTTTCTTCATATTCTTTAGTCCATTCCCATTTTGTCTCCTTTCGAGTCAACCGAGTTATGGGAATAGCTTTCTTCATTTGCTCTCCTCGGATGATAATCGATTATACAATCATAATCCTTTATCAAATCTACCCAGCGTCTTTGTCACATATTTAATTCCTTCTGAGTCATCAGATACCTTAAACTCTTATGATCCATGAATATCTAAACTCGAAGCCCATATAAATAGTGTCTCCATACTCTTAAGGAAAACATTATAGCAGCAAATTCTAAATCATACACCAGGTAATTGACCTTATAAGGCTTTAACTGTCATGAGGCATACGCAATCACTTTACCATATTACATCAATACACACTTTAGCCCCTTCTTCGACGCATCACTATAGACTACCAATCCTTCTGTTCCTGACGGGAGTGTTAACACCGACATAATAGTGAGTGTATTTTTTAGTTCCTAGGAGTTTTCTTTATATTCTTTAGTCCATTCCTATTTTGTCTCTTTTTGAGTCAATCGAGTCATGAGAATAGCTATGGTAGAAAATCCCTCGATAAATCTTTGATAGTACCCTGCTAACCCAAGAAAACTATGAATTTCAATAATATTCGTAGGTCTTTTCCATTTCAGTATTGCTTCAACATTTCTAGGATCCACTAATATTCCTTCAACAGATATAATGTGTCCTAGAAAAATCACTTCCTTCAGCCAGAACTCGTACTTATTAAGTTTGGCAATTGGCATATATTGATGCTCTATTAAGGTCATTAATACTTATCTCAAATGTTGTTCATGCTCCAAGTATGATTTTGAATATACTAGGATGTCATCTATGAATACCACTATGAACTTGTCTAAGTATGGTCGAAAGACCCGGTTCATCAAATCTATAAATATTACCGGTGTATTTGTTAGCCCAAACGGCATTACTAAGAACTCGTAATGTCCATACTGAGTTTTGAATGTGGTTTTTGCTATATCTAGTTCCTTAATCCTCAACTGATAGTATCCTGAGCTCAGATCTATCTTCGAAAACACTCTGGCCCCCTTTAGCTGATCAAACAAATCATCTATCCGTGGAAGTGAATATTTGTTCTTTATTGTTACAATGTTCAACTGTCTGTAATATATACAGAGTCTAAGGGTCCCATCCTTTTTCTTTACAAACAGCACAAGAGCTCCCCAAGATGAATTACTCGAACATATGAATCCTTTATTTAGTAATTCCTATAGTTGAATCTTTAATTCCACCAACTCGGCTGGCATTATCCTATACGGTGACTAGGCTATCAGAGATGTATTAGATAATACATCAATAATTACCTCTACTTCTCTCTTTAGGGGTACTCCTGGCAGTTCATTTAGAAATACGTCAGGAAATTCTTTCACTATTGGAATATTCAACAATTGAATATCCCTCTTTTTAGTCTCCAAGACTATGCAAGGTAAGCCTCACAACCCTTTTTTTATCATTTTCCTAGCGGTCATATCTGAGACAATATAGTTTGAGAAGACATTTCTCTCCCCCTATAAACATTATCTTTCTATCCCTGGGCCCTTGAAGAGTTGTTGTTTTTGTGAAACAGTCCATTTGAGCCTTATGCATACTTAGCCAGTTTATTTCTAGGATAACATCAAAGTCATATAATTCTAGTAGTAATAAATCTAGTCTTAACTCACATCCACTTATATTAATCTGGACGTCCTTATACATGTGATCAATATTCACCATTTCATTTAATGTAGTGCTTATAACAAACCTATTTTCTATTCTACAAGGATCATTCCCCAATTCCCCCTACAAGTTTATTTGCAACAAATGAATGTGTGGCACCCGAATAAAAAAAATACATGAACAGACAGATAATTTAACTATAATGTACCTACCACTACGTCAGAAGCAGCCCTAGTCTCCTCATGTGTCATGAATATACTCTACCCTGGGTCTGAGCCCTCAATATCCTGTCACCATGGGTATAAGTCTGGCCTCTACTACTACTAGTCCTTGACAAAACTTGTATGGCTAGTCTATTTATAGTGGCAGACTGCTGCTGACTCTGAGCTTGCTGCTGATTTTGGGTGATCTCAATCTTACAGGGATAATTTCTTCCAAAGTGACATTGACCCCGAAATAGTAACACTCTCAACCTAAGTGCGGGCAGTCCCTCCACTTGTGCTCCCCTCGACAGATATAACACCGCCCTGGTATTGCAGAACAGTCCCCTGGGTGCCTTTACCCACATTGAACATATAAAGGATAAGTGATTGTTCTCTGTTCTGATGCTCCTATAAAAGAATTACCCTTGAGGTTCGATTATCTTCCTGTCAACCCCGTCTCAGTAGTTTGAGCTGATGTAGTTGATGTACCTCCCCTTTCTTAAACTGACTGTATTGTCATTTTCCTTCTTTTTTTTTTTTGAAAAAGGGTCTGTTAGGGGTGTAAACTGTATCCTTTCGTTTACCTAGACTATATTGGCCTTGTTGGCCCTCTTTAAACAAGCTTCTAACGCCTCTGCTGCTTCAATAAGGTCTCTAATCATCTCGAACTTAAAGGTAACCATCCTTTGTCTCAGCTCTTGTCGCAATCCATCTCTCAACCTTTCCACCCTATATTGCTCACTAGAAACATAATGCGAGGTGAACATGGAGAGGTCATGAAACCTCATCTTATAATCGAGTATAGACATGTCTCCCTGCCTTAAGGCCATAAACTCCTGCTCCTTAATTTTTCATTGATAAGAGTAAAACTGATGTTTGAATTGTGCTTTAAACTCAATCCAAGTCTAGGATTCTGCAGGTCTCCTTAACTTTACTATATCCCACCAAGATCGTGCCCTGTCAAAAAGAAAATAATAGTTCTCATTATTTTTTTATACCAAGTTATCGACTCAATATTTCTCAACTTGTAAACATCAATCACAATTTTTATCTCATCATTTGGACTTTTAATAATATCAATATCTCATTTCCATTTTCTATATAATAATTATTTAAAGCAAATTAATTCATAACATACATTAATTTCTCTCAAATGTATTTGTGCTTAAAATATGTATATAATCGACTGTAACTCAACTTAATAATAGCAACATCATAAATTACATCATACATAAGTAATTAAGTTAAACATTACAATTCTTAAACGTATTAATGTATTACAACAAAATAATAGTTCTTCCAATTACATCAATTTCTTAACAAAATTATTTATTCATGCATCTACTTTCTGGTTCGAAGGTACAGTGTACCTAAAAACATGATAACATTAAACATGATTAAAATTGCACATTTCGATAAATAATTGATTAAGAACTAACTATTCATGTACATTAAAGTAATTCTCACATCATTAAATGAATTATCTTATCTTAGGAGTTTAATAATTTCATAAATTCTTAATACGATTTCCAAATAAAAATAAATTTATGAAAATACCAAGAGTGTCTCTAACAACCCACATATTTAACTTCAATTTAAATTGAGTAAATTTTACAATTTATCTATTACACCAAGTATTTATTTCATTAACCCATAAATTAATTCTTTTAACTTGTTCATTTATTAGGTCATTATTCCTTTTATTCAGGAAATAATCTTCTCCACTTGCTCATTTAACAGGACATTATTTTCAATGACAAGAAAATAATTTTCGAAACTCGCCCATTCGACAAGGTATTATTTTCATTAACCAGGAAATAATTTTTTAAACTTTTCCATTCAACAGGGCATTATTCTGTCTCTCTTTGTTTTTTTTTAAAAAACTTATACTAAATTACAACCTACAAAAAATCCTTCTACAATCATTTGAAAAAATAAGTTATTTAGTTACTTCAAGGTGTTGAACACCGACTTGATGTTTATGCTTGCAAAGAGGCCCCCTGTTGTTAATTAGGTCCTACGACCTCCTTTGTACCAACACAATTTACCGGTACAATTCTAATATCAATTACATATTTCTTGATTAAACCCAATACCTTCAATAAAGTTTGATTAAACTTTTAATTCGAGGAGGATACAATCCTCTTTTTAATTATTGTTTTTCACAAAATCATTATTCAATTAACCTATCAACATCAATTACCTACAATTTGGTAAGATTTCTCAATAATCTTAACAAAACTCAATTTTTTCCCAATTTTTCCTCTTTTTTTAGCCAAAAATCACCTAAAGAAGAAAGTTAGGATTTTTCTTTTCTCTTTGAAAATTCTTACTCATTTCATATAATAACACATACTATATTTTCCTTCATTCTCTAAACAATTGCATTAAAACCTTAAATATCCCCTTTTTTTTTCTTTGGCCGACAATTCTAATAAAAAAAAGGAAATGAATTTGTTTCTTTTATTCAAAATTAAACACTTACCCAATCATAATTCATGCTTTATAACATGGTTCAATTATAATTTGCATTATTCCCATAATTTATATCATAAACCCACATTTTCACATAATCACAATTTTACATAATCATTCATTAAACATAAAATTAAAGGAATTAATCACTTAGAGCATGTTATTTATCTCACTTTGATAATGATTCAAGTAAAGAATGTAAGAAAAAATCAAGTTTTCTTCTCCTCCCTCTTAAAACCCTGGCTTGAATTTCTTCTTCCAAAGCTGTCACCACATTAAAATCACCCTTGTTGATGTTTAATTAAGTTAATCACTCTAATTACATATTTTTATTAGTTAAATTAACTAGGATTTAATTAGAAAAGAATCACACAAATCCTTTCCCTCTCTTTGTTTCAAACCATCGTCCAAGAGAGAAGAAATGGAGCATTTATAGTCTGATTTTATATTTATTTACACATTGACCCTCAATGCTTTTTATTTCTATCTTTGTCCCTCAATGCTTCTTTTTACTTAATTTACACTATAACACCTTCTCTTTTATTCTATTGTATCCCTTTACAATACCAAAAATTCTTATTTTTTTACTCTATTAAGTATTTTATTTATTTTGTTCAAATTATAATTTATCAGGTTTTCATAACAAATACTCTTAAAACTCAAATTTATATACAAATGGATGCATGTGTAAACATAGTTGAATATTAGTTGTTGAAATTGCCAAACTAACTTTCAAAGTTTAGTATTCTCACCTAAAGTTCTTATCAAATACTCCTCAAATGCAATAACACTAGAAATTCTACAGTTCTAACCATTAAAATGTTAGGTAAACAAGTTCCAACACATTTACAACAGTAAGACAATTAGATTAATGTTACAATAACTGAATTGAGGAAATTGAAATTACAATGCACACAATGAAAGATTGGCTTAACTATAATAAAGAAAGTCAATGCAATAGCTACAAAATATTCACAGTGCAATGCAGTTACTATGATTCACTCCAGCTATGGCTTTCTTATCAGAAATATACAGTAAACAACAACACCATGTTTTCATCCAAACTGTTTTTAAAACAAAAGAATTAACATTAAGATATGGTTCATGTATATTAAACACACATAATCTTAACATAGTAAAAACATTGTAATAACTTGTTGCACAAATACAATATTCAAATATCATAGTTAGAACACAAATTATACAAGTAATGAACATATAGTTCCTCCAAAGAGCATTAAATAAGCCTATAACAAGCAAGGGAATGTCATATGAAATTACCACTAGAAAAACATTTGAGATTGAAACAATCAATAACTACATCTAGCTTTAACAAACACAAAAAATGAACATCACTGTTAGATAATGGAATCTAAGGTAAACCAGCCTAAGAACCTAAAGTAAACTAAGCAATCAACAACACCACATCATTGAATTCATTAAAAATATAACTATTAATTAAGGATTTGTGAAGAAAAAATTTGATTACCTATCTGACAATCCCTTGTACACTGTTTTTATTTAGTGTTTGGGTTGTTCTTCTTCTTGGTCTACCATATAAAACCAACAGAGCAACTTTCATTCCTACAATCACATAAATTAAAAGTTTAAAGGATAAATACAATGCATCTAACATGCATGCATATTCGATAGAAACCCAAAAATATAATAGATTTATATTTTTGATTTTAAGGAGATAAAAAAAAGATGACAAATCTTTAATTTTTATTGTGAAGAGATTTCTAAGAAAAAGATGGTCATTTCAACATGAGAAACAATAACTAAACATCTAAGATAAACAATATCAAAAAGGAAAAAACTACTCCAAAATGTTTACTTACCAGGATCTATTAACATAAATGACAATGGAATTGATAGGTCTATCTAACACAAGAGAAGAAGAGAAAAGAGAAGCAGATCTAATGGAAAACAATAAGGGTTCTTAGAAGAAGATGAAGGTAATTTGATCTAATTTTTTAACAACAATTCTTTCTCATTTTTTTTTTGTTTTTAGTTAGGAGAGAATAAACTAAGATTTGACCTCAAGATTTCATTCTACACACTAAAGAAGAAGAAACACGGTAAACAAATCTAATAGTCTTAGGATTTCAAACAGATACAATAAAGACGACAACAGTTCTTGGGTATTTTTTTCTGTCTTTATCATAACATTTAAAAACCAAATGACCAGTCAATGTGATACTAATTAAACAAACAATTTGTTAATATTAGGAAATTTAAGTTTACTTTTTGTTTTTGGTCTATGCATGAGAATGGGCTTACAAGTAGGGGAGGCAATGGGTACCCACATGTCGAATTTCTTGATATCTATACCCTACTCATTACTCATCATATAAGAAATTTTAGATATTCATAAACTATCCATTGAGTTTTGGGTATGGTATCTATTATTTGACTATTATTTAGGATTCAACAAAAAATAAAATAGTGTATCTATATACACACACACACACACACTAGCGCGCATATATATTAAATGTTAAAATGATACACACACACACACACTAGCGCGCATCTATATATATATATTTGTAGAACATCTTAATTTTTTTAATACAATATGATATTTATATATTGACATAAAACACACACACATATATATATACACACACACTAGCGCGCATATATATTAAATGTTAAAATGATATATGCGCGCTAGTGTGTGTGTGTATATATATGTGTGTGTGTGTGTGTGTTTGTTTTTTTATGTCAATATATATATAAATATCATATTGTATTAAAAAAATTAAGATGTTCTACAAATATATATTTTGGTTTGGGTTCGGGTGGTTTTTTTATCGGGTTTGACAATATTCATATCTTATTAATTACCCATTAGATAAGGTAACTATCAAAAAAATACCTATCTATCTGGTAGGGTCAATATCTATCGGGTTCATATTAAATTTTCATCCCTATTTACAAGATTGTACAAAAAGGTGTTTTTAAAAAAACTATGAGATAATATCAATTCATGAAATTGGACATTACTTCCCTTTCACATAAATGATTCTATCAAACATAATGCTAAAAATGTTTTTTTTTTTTGTAGAATTCTAAAAAGGTGTTATTTATATGTTTATTTCTTCATTAGAATCATATATATTAAACATAGAGAATTATAAACAATATATATAGATAAACTCAACAATACAAAACCCTTAAGTGAAACTCTAACTCGCAATTTACATATATCTATATACATTTATGATATTGAATTTTAAATAGAAAGAAGAGCGAGCGGTAGTATAGTTTATACACACATATATCAAAAAATCACTTCACTCTAAAAAATAAACTATTAAGTAAGATGAATGATAAATTTACTTTAGTTTATTACAATAAAAAGGTGTAAAATGCAATGATAAATGTTAAGTTTTTCTAATAAAAGATTTCTTAACATGGAAAACAATCAACATCTAATATATGAAAGAAGCTAGAACTACTCTTCAAAAGAGGCAAATATACACATTTTGAGCAACTATTTACATAAAAATATACAAAGTTAAATTCAACAATGAGTATCAAGAATTAATACATAAACTAGAATGTAAAATAAATTAAAAACAAACATGAAGTTGAAATACGATAATTACAAGAAATTAAAATATAAAACTACTTTTAAAAGAAAACTTGAGATCTAAAGTTAATATTTACTAATAGAGTTAACTGTGTAGTACCTATAGTTTGATTAAACTAATAGTAAATCATGGTTTCAAATTTTTTTATTTAAATCCTAATTTTTTTATTAACATGGGTGTTCGAGCCAAGTTGGGCGCACCTCGACTAATCCCACAGGCTTTGAAGTTAACAACCATGTAAACCTCCAGTGGCCATCATATTAGTAACTATAGCGCTCGAACCTGAGACCATAGGGGAGCAAACTTCTTGATCCCAAACTCTTACCACTAGGTCACCTAGTAGATGGTTAGATATTTTAAATCCATATACTGGTTCTTTCATCAATTTCATGATACTTTTTTTTTTATTTTTTGTTTATTTTTAAAGAAGTGGATAAGGAAAAAAGAAAAGAAAATGGGAGTCTGTATGTGAGAAAATATGATTAGGAATATAATAATATGAATGATCAAAATTAGTTAACGTATAATTTAATTAAGGATAATCACATTGGTCAAGTTACAATTTAATTATTTCTTGATACTATTAAAATAAAACTAATTTAATTATGATAAACTACGTAGACTAAGTTATAAAACAGAAAATCAAAAATAAATTTTAAATATGTCACTCTATATTTTTATTAATATCAACTACCATTATTAATTTCTCTTAATTTTATCAAAGATAACAATATAAATAAAAATTGTCTTCCTTAACCCATATTAAAAACATAAAATAACAAAGAAATAAAAATCATCACAAATATTAAATTAACAACAAAAGATCTAAAAAATCAAGAAATAAAAAAGAGAAAATAGAAAAAGCTTTTAAACAAGCATACATTTTAATTTCAACTATTAATACAACTGGTGTTATTAATTAACCAGAGAATAATTTATTCTTGTTTTTCTAAATTTGAGAGAAAAGTGAGGCACAATATAAAATTTAAAAATCTACAAGTTCTTTCCTCCTGCATTTAAAAAAAAAAAAAAGATGTTGGCTAACAACTATAAAAATAACCGTTGACCAATAGTCATTTGTTTTTGTCATTTCTATAGTAAAATGTAGAAATGACTTTTCACATAACAAATAGCTAAAATAGCTAGCTATCTGTTTACTACATGCGTTAGAGTGAAGAAATGGAGAAACAAAAGCTAAAAGGATAATTTTTAACATTTGGCTCTTCATTTAACTCTTTCATTGGAGATGCTTTTAAACCCCTCTTAAAGCTTGAAAGAGATAAAAATAAAGATATAAAAATATATTTTATTTTTAAGTAATTTAAGAATAAATTTTTGTGTTTTTAGGAAAATAAAATGTCTTTAGTTTTTCTTGCATTTAAAAAATAATAGGTAGTACTAACGAAAATAAATACTAGGTTAATCGACGAGAGCATCTTTAGTTTTTATTTTATTTTTTAGCAACATTTTAAAGGCTTGTTCATTATTCGAGTGAATAAATACATTGACACTCACCGAGATTGGTTGAATCTTTGACTTATTCGAGTTTTATTAATAGCAATCTCTCACGTTAATGGCAAAAATCTTTGATATCTCCCCGCCGAGTCCTTCACCTCAATTATTGGATAATATCTCCTTTGGTCGGCGTATGTCAAACGACATCGTCTCCTCGATTGATCCGGCTTCAGGGATTGGATGGTCACCCATTCCAATCATGGTTTTGTCTTGGCTCGAGTCCATTTATTTAAATACTCATAGTAAATCCTCTCTGCTTGGAATTTTCTGAAGGTTGCCATAAATCACCAATCCAAGAGAAGTCAATTATAGGTCTGCAACTTAATTCTCGATATAAACTGAGAAGAGGGACGGACGGGCAAATAGCAGTATAAAAAATGGCAGCCTTAGAAGAGGAGCAAGTGATGGTTGTTGGGATCGATGATAGCCAGCACAGTACATACGCTTTGGAGTGGACATTTGATCACTTCTTCACTCCCCCTCTGGGCTCCAATTCACCTTTCAAGGTCGTTGTTGTCCATGCCAAACCTTCCGCTACCTCCGTCGTCAGTCTTGCTGGACCTGGTACCTATTTGTTTTCCACTTTATTAATTCTGTACATATCCTCAGCTCTCTCCTCTTCTCTTTCCACTCCTATAGCAGTGTGTAGCTTGTGCGTCTTTTACTCGTTCTTCTTTGTTTTCAGGGATTGCTGAAGTTTTGCCAATAGTGGAATCGGACTTGAAGAAGTCAGCTGCAAGAGTCATCGGAAAGGCTAAGGAAATTTGCATCAGTAAATCGGTACTCACAATCTCTTGTAATCATAATTATTAAAATCATTCATACAATTAATACATATTCAACGTTCTGTCTGATATATACTAGACGCGCCTTCCTTGCAAAAGGAGAAAAAAAAAACGAATTTGCAATCGTTAATTTTTTTTTTTTTGTTAAATACTATGACTACATCTAATCTAATGGGGTGAATGCGTGTTTTATTATTATGTCCTCGATCGTTCCTCTTATAACCACTGTTAAAATCTTGAAAGAAATGTAGCGTGATTAACGAAAAACACTTGTGTTTAAACAAGCTCCAGTGTATTGTAAGATGATGCTTTCCGGTCCCAGAGAGAGAGAGAGAAATGGGGCTAATTTGTTCTTCACGTTGCGTTCGCTCTTAGTGAAAGCAGATGATGAATTGACCCGATCATTTATCTGACATCTAGCAAATGAACATTGAATTAAATGAGTGGATTTTGCGTCGGCTGTTTTCCTGATCGTTTCAGCTTCTCTGCAGGTGACTGATGCGATCTTTGAAGTGGTGGAAGGTGATCCTAGAAATGTTCTGTGCGAGGCTGTAGAGAAGCACCATGCTTCAGTGCTGGTTGTAGGAAGTCATGGTTATGGAGCTATTAAAAGGTATTTGATTTTATCTTCTCTTTTTCATTCTTTTTTGCCCCCGAATGACCTAATGCATCATATTTTGTTTTCAAATCTAGGACATTAATATAGTTAGATTCACTGGACTCCTGTTAGATATCCAGTAAATACTGTTGAAAGGCTCTTAGGAAGCTCCACTACAGCTACGTTGCAGTTTACACATGGTTGCATGCTGTCCAAATCACTTAGTTATCTGCAGACAGTTTGTGCTCACAGGTTTTCACATTTCTATTGCAGGGCATTTTTAGGTAGTGTGAGTGACTATTGCGCTCATCAGGCTCACTGCACTGTGATGATAGTGAAGAGGCCTAAGATGCCATGACTGCTTCTGAGTTAACAATGTTATTGAAAACTATGTAATATATTCCTGTCGTCGAAAAAAACATGATGGAATCTACAGTCAGTTCCAGATACGTGCAATCCTCATGCTGCATAGTACTGGTACTTGCTATGTATCCATGTTTGGTAATCTGGTTTACTTGTAGAAAGTTTGCTAGTATTTTCACCCTTTATGGGTCTTCCG
>Ga0325401_1001543_pt1 | contig 19576 bp, 10 predicted proteins | sample PopdelMetagenome_FD_205666 | JGI IMG/M metagenome (GOLD analysis project Ga0325401, IMG submission 205666) | Populus deltoides microbial communities from Bellville, Georgia, United States - Xylem-PdKOR-R2 | ecosystem: Host-associated > Plants > Phyllosphere > Stem > Wood/Secondary xylem | place... | reverse complement strand
GAAGGGGAAGACGTCCATAAATGATTGTATAAATGCAACCAATACTTTGAGATAAAAAAGGTCCAAGAAGTTGAAAAACTCAAGTTAGCATCCTATTATTTGGATGGCATGACACTGTATTGGCATCAAAATTTCATGCATAGCAATGGTGGTAGGTTAGTTTCCTGGAAGGAATATGTGTAAGCCATCTATGGAAGGTTTGGTGGCCATAAGGACCCCTTAGAGAAGTTAAAGGATCTGAAACAAGAAGGCGACTTGGAGACTTACATCAGAGACTTTGATATTATGTGGAATCGTGTAGAAATTGATGAAAGGTACGTTTTGATCTTTTTCTTAGGAGGGCTTGATAAATAAATAAAAAATTTGGTTAAGATGTTCGAACCAAAATCCCTTAAGCAAGCTTATAACCTATCCCGTCTACAAGAAATTCTAAAAACAACCAATCAAACACTCGACCATACCTTTTAGCAATAACCAGACACCCCAACAACAACCTTTTTACAAATATAATAACTTTTATAATCTACCTTCACAACCCTCTAGACTACCTGGATTATTACCCACCCCTCAAACTCAGTTTGGTACTGAGCCTAGTAAAAGACCTACCCGAACTCTTAGAAGCAACACAATGGAAGAATGAAGAGCAAAGGGTTTATGTTTTTGGTATGATGACAAATTCACTCCGGGACACAAATGCAGAACAAAAAGGCTTTATTCCATATGTTTAGTAGGAGATGAGGAGGAGGGGGATGAAAATAGTGAGTTAGAGCCTGTTAGGGAGAATGATGGTTTAGAAGTCACCGATCCACACATTTCTATGAATGCATTGGAAGGGGTTCCAGGGTGTGCTACACCCTTAAAGTGACAAGACGGGTGGTTAGGCTACCTATCTTTATACTGGTAGACTCTGGTAGCACACACAATTTTATGAATACTTGGGTTGCTAACAAGTTACAATGTGAACTAACTCCTATCAATCCAGTAACAGTTAAGGCTGCCAATAGGGGGAAAATGTTGTGCTTTTTAATTTGCAAAGATTTTAGATGGAAGATGCAGAAAATACATTTCGTGGCCGATGTATTTGTGATGGAACTTGATGCCTGCAATATGATCTTAGGTGTTCAATAGTTGTCTACCTTTGGAGACATTGTATGCAATTATAAGAGTATGTGGATGAGCTTCGACCGGCAAGGACAAAGAGTAACACTAAGAGGAGAAGAACTTTGAAATTACAATTGGTCTAGTTTGGACAGATGAGTGGTCTGCTGGGTAGTAGAAGTACCATAGCAAGTATTAGTCTCTGTAGCTTGATGCTGGTTCAGGAAACGAGTGTGGCACATGCATTAACAATGAGGAAAAATCTTAACGATAAAGAAAAGGAAGCCCTACAAAATCTTCTTCACCTCTACCAAGATGTGTTCACCCCTTTGGCAGGGTTACCCCCTAACAGACCTGAAGATCACATTATTCCCTTAAAGGAGGGAGCTCAACTTGTTAACCTTTGGCCATACAGGTACTATAGTTTACAGAAGGATACGGTGGAGAGATTGATCTCTGAAATGGTGGGTGCTGGCACAATTCAACCAAGACATAACCCTTTTGCATCACCCGTCGTGATTGTAAAGAAAAAAGACCTCTCTAGACGGTTGCGTGTCGATTATAGAGCCTTCAATAAGTTGACAATCAAAAACAAATTCCCCATACCTTTGATTGAGGAGCTACTAGAAGAATTAACAGGGGTATCAGTGTTCTCAAAAATTGATTTATGCTTCGGTTACCGCCAAATCCGGATGATCTCAAGAGACGTACACAAAACAACATTTAGAACACACAATGGTCACTACGAGTTCCTAGTAATGCCTTTTGGTCTCACCAATGCGCGCGCTACCTTTCAAAGCCTAATGAATGAGGTGTTTAGAGCTCATTTGAGGAGGTTTGTTCAACTTTTTTTTATGACATTTTAATTTACAACCAGTCCTATAAAGAGCACCTAGAACATCTACAAGTCATTTTTACTTTGCTTATGACACACAAGTTGGTGGCAAAGGAGAGCAAATGCGTCTTTGGTGATGACAAGGTGGAGTACCTAGGCCACGTTATTTCTAAGACAGGAGTGGCTACAGATCTAGAGAAGCTATAAAAAATTGACCATTACCTCAGAACATCAAGCAATTATGGGGATTCTTGGGGCTCACGGGTTACTACTGAAAATTTGTAAAAGGCTATGACATTATTTGTTGTCCCCTAACCAAACTTCTTAAAAAGGATGTCGTTGGTTGGGATTAGGAGGTAACCTCGCCTTTTGAAGCTCTTAAGAAGGCAATGGTTAATCCTCCAATCTTATCCCTACCGGACATGAGCAAATCTTTTATCGTGGAGACTGATGCATCGGGTTCAGGCATTGAGGCAGTGTTAATGCAGGAGGGGCATCCTATAACATACATTAATAAGGCTTTAGGGCTAAGGCAACAAGTGTTATCCACTTGTAAAAGGGAAATGTTGGCAATCCTACTGGCAATAACCAAGTGGAAACAATATCTGTGGGGAAGGTCCTTCAAGATTAGAACCGACCACGTTAGCCTTAAATACTTGCTGGATCAGAAAATATCTTCTCCCTCTCAACATTTATGGCTGACTAAACTCCTGAGATTTGATTACAAAATTGAATTTTGTAAGGGAAGAGAGAATGTTGCAGCTAACGCTTTTTCTGGGATAACCAACAATGAACTTAATGCTCTAGCACTGTCCAGAATATCGACCCCTTTAATAGCAGACATTAAGAAGTCCTGAGAGGAGGATAACAAGATTCAATCCATCATCCAAGATTTAATGAAAGACCTGGCTACATACCCTCATTATAAATGGAGTGACAGTTACTTATTCAGGAAAGGAAAACTTGTGGTGGAAAACAATCCAACATCAGCTTATAACTGTTTATCATGATACATCACACACTTAGGTTCTACAGTCACAGCAGCAAGAGTTGCTAGCATTTTTTACTTGAAAAAATAATAGAAACAGATAAGACAATATATAAGAGAATGCCTAACCTGTCAATGATGTAAAACAGAAAATATAGCCAATCTATGATTATTATGGGCGCTACTAGTGGCAACAACACTGTTCATAGATATCAACATGGATTTCATAACTGGCCTCCTTAAATCAAAGGGAAAGGAAGTTATTTTTGAAGTGATGGATAAATTCAGCATTTTATGGCAATTTCACATCCTTATATGTGAAGGAACTTACTGCCATCTTCTACTACTTATTTCTATATATGAAGGCAGTTGTACTAGAGGGAATATAAAAGAAGAGAAATATAATTCTTTTTCCCTCTCTACAGTTAGCATGCTTTTTTTCTTTCCTTGTTTTATTCCATTCTCCTTCTTATTTGTTAGCCATTCTTTTCTCAAATCCATTGTTCCCACACCACACACCCCTAATCAAATCTGAAAAATGGAGTCCCAAAACAGCAACATTTGTAATAACGGATCGGCTCTAATCTTCCTTGGGACTGGATGCTCGAGCGCCGTCCCCAACGTCAGGTGCCTCCTCCAGCCCTCAGATCCTCCTTGCTCCGTTTGCTCTCAGGCCCTCTCCGTCCCTCCCAACCAAAACCCTAACTACAGGTTCGATCTATCATATTTGGTCCGTTGTGGAATTAATGTAATGTTGATGGATTTAATTAATTAATTAAAAATAAAAGTGAGTGTGGTGTTTTGTTGGGTGTGGGTTACAGATGCAATACATCACTCGTTATAGATCACTACAGCGAGAGTGATAATGCACACAGCTATATATTGATAGATGTGGGTAAGACATTCAGGGAGCAAGTCCTTAGGTGGTTTACTCTCCACAACATTCCTCGTATTGATTCTGTAAGGCTTATGATCATGATTTCCTATATATTATATTATTTCTCATTTTGAGGCCACTTGGACTGATTTTTTTTTATCAACTGCAGATCATTTTGACTCATGAACATGCTGATGCAGTTCTTGGTCTTGATGATATACGTGCTGTGCAACCATATAGCCCGATAAATGACATTGATCCCACTCCCATCTACCTAAGTCACCATGCGATGGATAGGTAACTATTCTCTTCTTTCTGGGTTTGTTTTATCACCATCACCTTTACCACTTTTTCCCCTTTGGCAGGGCATGTTTGATAATTAATGATCATTTGATGCTTTTGTCTGCTCATCGTTCCTTCGTTGTGAGTTTTGAGATAATCAACACAAGGACTGAAGTCTATTTGATGAAAGTAACTTGAACATCTATTAAGACTTCTATAGTTGATAAGATTTGAAGGTTTAAAAGAGGAAAGATAACTATTTTCCTGCCAGTCGAGTCATACTGATGCAATGTAACTATAGAAGTGAATACTCTACAACAAACCAAGGTCTTATGCAGACTTCCTGATCATAGAACTTATTTATGTGGTGTCCCATTCGTTTGATTTATTATTGTACTTTGCACTTTACTTCAATCCGACTTTTAACATTACTTGATGTCACTGCATGTTTTGTCTTTGAGCAGCATTGCAGAGAAATTCCCTTACTTGGTACAGAAACAATTGAAGCCAGGCCAGGAAATAAGACGAGTAGCGCAGCTGGACTGGCATATAATTGAGGAAGACCATCAAAGACCATTTGTTGCATCAGGCATACAGTTTGTTCCTTTGCCAGTTACCAGATCTGAACCTTTCTTAAAATATGTGTAAACTACTAATACTCTATCTCTCTGCCCTGTTTCTTATTCTTGTGTCATCTTTGTTCTGTAATGTAGGTGATGCATGGAGAAGATTATATTTCTCTGGGGTTTCTCTTTGGTGAAAAATGTAGAGTAGCTTATATATCTGATGTTTCACGCATTCCATCTAGCACAGAGCATGGTTAGTTTTATTTTGTTCACTTTTCTTGTAAGAATTTATTTGGAAGCATATATTTGCACTGTTTAGACATGTTAAGAGTCCCTTAATTCTGTGCACGAATGGAGATGATTCATTGTCATGTGGAGAGATTTTCAATGGCTGTGGAATGTGTAAAAAGAGGATGGTTTTCTGGGGATTTGTGCTGTCATATTTTTGATATAGTGACATATTGGTTTTGCAGTAATTTCAAAAGCTAGTGCAGGACAATTGGATATTCTGATCCTGGACACTTTGTACAAGGTTAGTTGCAAAAATTCTTTATATTCTATTTTCTTATATTCCTTCTTTGAATCCAATGAATATTGGATAGTATCAGAGTGAGGTACAAACATCGACATTCTTTCATCAAATTTTGGTAGAATTTGCATATCATGTGGGAAAAATGAACCCTTTGGTGGTTTTGACACAAACATTTTGTGTGCATGGGCTTGTACAAATATTGTAGTCTGTTCCTTCTTTTGGTTGTCTTACAAAGTAAGCCATTTGCTATAGTTTTCTTTTTTGGTGTGTTCTCCAACAAAGTAAGTCCTGTAAAAGCATAGAAAGTAATGAGCGTGATTTGCAAAATGGTCCTCTTAATTTTCTCCGAATTCCAATTATGTGCCCAAGTCTCAATTTGTCATTTAATTTACAGACGTCATCATTGTTACCTTGCCATCTAATTGCTTAACTTTTTATGGGATATTCAATGGAGGCTGAAATGTACCTTCACCAATTGCCAAGATGGAAGGCTGACCATTTTGGCAAACTAGGATTTTGAGTGAAATATGCAATTACACTACGCGCACATTTTGTTGCATTTTTTTCTAATATTCAAAGTGGCACGGTGTTGTTTCAAGTTACTTGGGATCAAATCCTGCTCATATGTGAGATAGGAGGGAAGGGAATGGTCCCTCCTTGTTGTAGAGCTCAAAGCCCAATATCCTTCCAATGAACCAGAAAAAGGAAACCATATGATTTTGAAACTTGATCGAAATGGCTTTAGTAGTCAATATTTATAATATGCATTGCTCTTCTTAGAAGGAAGGGATTTAGGGAAGGGAAATGTCGCTGCTTGTAGTATAGTTCGAGTCTAAATGGTCGTGGAAAAAAAAAAAAGGAAAAAGATTCATAATCAAATTATGGATTGAGATTGGTATATAGTTCATGCTATTTGACTTTGATCAATAAATGTTGTTGATATGCAATTTGTTTTTACAAAATTGGATAATGCCAATTTATTTCATTCATATCTAATGTGAACTCAAGGGTAAGAACCATTAAACCTATACACAAGAAAGAAACAAAACATGAAAGCTAAAAATAATAAGTAATCTTAAGGATAGCAAAAACTTGACACAATAATTACTTGAATCAAGACACAAAAAATATTGGATTGAAGACTCTAACCCAACAATTATAAGTAATCACGAATTGAAAGTATAAGGAAGAATGCTACAAAGACAATTGATCTTTGATAATTTCAAGATAGTTTAATTTCAATGAAGGACCAATAACTATGAGCAACCCTCACATAAGCACATAAAAGCAAATAAAAGTTGTGGCAAAACAAATTATAATCCAATCTGAACCTTTGATGTTGTAGGCTGATTTGCATCATTCCTCTTCTCCTAAAAAAGATTTGACCTTAAATTGTCACCTATATTAAACGAAGAGATAAAAAACATTGAAAATAACACTGACACTCACCTGGAAGATCCACTTTGTATGCATTGTCATTGATCCTTTCTAGAATTTAAATAGATCATCTGATGTAACTTAGATCTCCAATGGGCTGGAAATCTCTCTTTGTGCGTTTGCACCCAAGCCCAATAACCACTAGGTATACTATCTATGGGCAATACATCATAATTCTGCAACAAAGAAACAACACCACTATTTTGCACAGGATTGTTAGTATAAAGAACATTTTAAAAAAACTCTTTCTTGCATGACAACTCTCATGCTTCTTTGTTTTTCTCCCAACACTATCTTCTCTTTTTTGCCCCTCCACTAGTCAGCTTGCTATTATTCTCTCTTGACCGAATTTGACTTTTTTCTTTGCTCAAAGCTCACTATCTCTCCATGATTTTCACTCCCTTTGGCTTCCCTTTCTCTATTGAGTTTCAATTGGTCTTCATAGACTTGTTTCAGTGACAATAGTACAATGGTGATGGATTTTCCATCTAAAGAATATCTATTTCGAAACCTATCATGCACTACTCTCCTATCAAACAACCACAAACACCCCAATGACAAGTGACTTGCATTCATAGGAGCCACATCACACCAAACCTCATCATTATATTTTCCAATCGAAAAAAACACCAAGACCTGTTTGTTAACTTTAACTTCTCCACATTCATTCAACCATTAAAGCCTATATAGTCTATGATGTTTAATAGTGACTAGATTCAATTTTCTAACAAATATAAGACTAGCAACATTAAAACAACTCCACCATCACTAATCATACTACATACTTTGTAGTATGATATGGCATGTATGGAAGATATTCTCCCTTATTGTTCCAAATCATCTTTCTTGATCTGAACATTTAGTGTACGTCGAATAACCAATGATTCTTCCTTAATTGGATACATTACATTTTCATCGCTAGCATCCTCAAGTGGTGGCATCTTATCATTAGTGTTGTCACTCTCGATCTCAATCTCGTTGTAGTCTTGTAAAATCATAACTCTCTTGTTTGGCCAATAAGAAGCTATATGTCTAACTCCCAAACATTTAAAACACTTAACTTCATGGTTAAGAGTAGATTGAGTATCAAATTTACCCTTAGAATCAATAGCCACTTCTTTTTTTGACCGAAACTATCAATAGACAACTAATTTGACCGAAACTAATAATAGCAAAACAAAGAAATTTTTTGGTCGACATAAAAGAAACCAATTTTGCAATTCAAAATTACTCGAACCTACTTGTGTTCAAATAACCCCGAAATCATTCATCAAAACTTAGATATCCAATACTCCAAGAAATATTAGATTCTGGTGTATATTTTTAAATCCTGAATTCAAACTTCTGTCACTTTTACTTTGCGGTAGATTTCACAATATGTGATTTTCAACCCTTTTTTATACCATGCTGCAACAATTAGATGTAAAGAAAGCAATGAAAACTAAAGCGGAAACTTAATGAAAGATATAATATGATTTTAAAGCCTTGCTTTGATACCATCTTATGCGAAGCTGGAGGGTAAGAACTCTTGAACCAACATGCATGGAAGAAACAACTCAAGAAGGATAAAAATTATATCTAAGGATAGCAAAAACTCAACACAATGATTACTTAAACCAAGACATCGAAGTTATCGGAATGAAGACTCTAACCTAATGATTTTAAGGAATCGTGAATTGTAAGTATAAGGATGAATGCCACAAAGACAGTTGATCTTTTTGATAAATTCAAGACTCTTTAATCAAGAGCCAATAGGTATGAATAATCCTCACATAAGCACACAAAAGTTGTGGCAAAATCAATAATAATCTGATTTAAACGCGGAAACTTAAAAGAAAGATATAATTTGATTTTAGAGCCTTGCTCTGATATTAATTTATGCGAACCCGGAGGATAAGAACCCTTGAACTCATATGCATGGAAGAAATAACTCAAGAATGCTAAAAATCATATTTAAGGATAGCAAAAACTTAACTCAATGATTACCTGAACCAAGATATCGAAGTTATTGGAATGAAGACTCCAACCTGATGATTTTAAGGAATTGTTAATTGTAAGTATAAGGATGAACGCCACAAAGACATTTGATCTTTTTGATAAATTCAAGACTCTTCAATGAAGTGCCAATAGGTATGAATAATCCTTGCACAAGCACACAAAAGTCGCGGCAAAATCAATAATAATCCAATCTGAATAGTAATCTTTACAAAAGAGTATTTATAGTGTCAAAATAGACTTAACCTTAATGGACTAATGGGCTGACATTAAACCTAATTTAAAAATGACCCAAAATATGAAAACTAAACAGAAAACCCAAGTCTGAATAAAAAACAAGGTTGCCGTATGTTGTCCAAAAAACGAGCTAGTGACTTTTGTATATCCTTGAAAGACCAACTTTGTAGTCCTTGATAATTAAGGAAAAGTAGCCTACTTTGTCTTGCAAATCAAAGACAAGTTGTCAGCTTTATTACCTAGGAAGATAAGTAAAGTTGCTGCCAACTAAGAATCCTTAAATAATTAGGATTCTTTGTAAACGTAGAACTCCTAAGCTGCCACTGGTCCTTGTAGAATAAGGAAAAAACTTGTAGCTGCCTCTCCCTATGCTGCCCAATTTGCCAAAAACTTTATGCCCATGGATCAGCCCCTTCCTTTGCATGGATCAAATTAAGGTATGATCATCACTTGTAGCTTGTCTTAGCCCAAATATTCTAAATAAGCCCATTGAATGTTTCCTTAAGTTTCTTGACTCTTGATCTCGTAATTGGTCCAACTAGCACTTTTAATGCATCCTTTAATATTATAGGCTGACTCACATCAATATCGCTGGACAACATGGTGGATTTCATGTTGCCATTTTGCATTATAACTCATTGGTATCTTCCAGGAATTTATGTCATATAATCACCAATCTTTCTACCTCTTGTACAGAATGGGTCTCATAATACACACTTTTGCCTCCCTCAGGTTTGTCTTTTATTTCTCATCATTTAATTATCCTGGAACATTTTCATTCTTCTATTCTCACATGTTATGGTAAATATGCAGACTCTTGAGACAGTGAAGAGATTATGCCCAAAGCGAGCTCTTTTAATTGGAATGACCCATGAATTTGATCATTACAAGGACAATGACTTTCTAACGGAATGGTCTCAAAGGTATAAATTTTGCTTCACGTGATTAGACAAGAACCTCTATTCTTTTGTTTACAATAAATTAAAGAATTTGAACTTATAATTGTTTCCATGCAGGGAAGGAATACCAGTGCAGCTGGCACGTGATGGTCTGAGAATTCCTGTAGAACTATCTTAAGGTCTGGATCAATATGAGCTTTACATTATATTCACTATTTTAGGCATATTTTTTTTTTACATGATTTTAAGCACATCTTCAATCTCTCTCATTCCTGAATAAAGGTGGTCTGCTTGTTATTGATGTATCACTATACAGGGGGGTCCATTTAGCCATGAATATTTTTAATATCTTAAAACTATAATTACGCACAGTAAAACACTAATTTAATGTTTTGACTCTTGTTATGCGTCAATGGTTAATGAAGGATTTGTTTTTATTTATCTATTTATTTATTTTTGTTTTTAAGATTTCTGAATTCAGAACAGTTGTCCTTTGGTGCTTTTACCATCATATAGATGATGGTTCTATTTACTTGCCCATGCCGGTTGAGATATGAAACAACTGTTATCATTATATCATCTGTCATCCCATTTTGTGGGAAGCATAGAAAAAATTTAATCATTTATAGCCTCAGCAGCTCAAGTGAAATTCAACTGTAGAATCGATTATTTTTATTATATGACAGTTGAGGGAGAGGATGAAGGGTAGTGATTGATGTCAAACATGTTACCTGCACCATTCTAATGTTTGATAAGATTTCACAAATTATAGTAAGAAACTTTGAGGTAGTGTTGGGTTACCGGTCCCGGGATAGAAGATAAGAGGAATAGAAACTTGTGCCAACCTGGAGGGTAAAATCCTCAGAACTCACAATTAAGAATTAAGATACTTACCCAAGAAAATTAAAATCATATTAGATCGTGACTTGTTGATTATTTGAATCAAGAATCGAAAGAATATGGCTAGAACGCCACAAAGATGATTTCCATGATAAATTTTGAAAAGTTTAATGAACAACAAAAGTTAGAGTGTTTATAAAATTTAGTCAAAACCAATTTGTCTTCACATTCTAAAATTTGACTTCAGCAAAAATAAACTATAAATAACTATGGATTGAAAGTTAAATATAAAGTCCAAGTGTTGTATAAATAAGAACTTAATTTATGTAGTAACTTTTGGTCTTTATTGGAGGGTTTTATCAATGAATGAGTGCTATAAAATTTTAACCTTGTAGGAAAAAGAACCTTTAAAATCTAGCAAAATTTTAGTATGATTTAACAGTTGGATTAAAAGTCATGACCATTAATATAAAGTAATATAGCCAAGCTCTGGTACATGCTAATCATTCTCATCTTTTGCTTGGATCATATTGATCAAGGCTCGATTCTTCTTTAAACTTAACTTCATGCTTGACACCACTTTAGAAGGAATTCTCGAAGCTTGCTTGACTCGAATGCCATAAATTAACATATTGAAAACCTCTTTGATCCTCTTGGCTCTTACACATGTAATTGGTCAAATCAACACATACAATAGATCTTGTGGTATTGCTTGTTGATTCTTATCATTCCCTCGCTTGTCATAATGATTTGACTTTTAATCATCATATACATCAAAAAGAGAGATCACAAACATTAAATGTATTATTAACATTATACTCGCTTGGAAGTGCCAATCTAAATGCATTGTCATTAATATGTTCAAGGACTTGGAATGGACTATCCCTTCTAAGCTGCAACTTAGATTGCCTATGGGCTGAAAGTTTTTTCTTTCTTATATGCACCAAAACTCAATCATCAGATTCAAAGATAACACGCTTATAACCTTTGTTGGCTTTAAATGCATATTGTTCATTCTTCTTTTGTGTTTAATGTTGAACACTTTCATGGAATTTCTTCACTATCTTTATACCTTTTGCACTAACAACGAAGCCAAGAAAAACAATTTTATTCATGCAAAAAGTACACTTTTTTAAGTTTGCTTATAATTTTTCATTCCTCAAAACATTAAGCACACAACACAAATGGTTAATATGCTCCTCGAAACTTTCAATGTACACCAAGATATCATCAAAATAGACTGTAATAAATCTTCCTATAAATGTGCTTGGTGCATGATTTATCAATCTTATAAATGTGTTTGGTGCATTAGTAATGGCATAATCAACTACTCATGTAACTCATATTTAGTCTTAAAAATAAATTTTCATTTATCTCATTCTTTCATTCTAATTTGATGATAATTACTTTTTAAATTAATTTTTGGAAAAATACATGAACCATATATTTCATATAACATGTCATCCAACCTAGGAATTAGATGTTAATGCTTTTTTGTAATGTTGTTGATAGCCCAACAATTCATACATCATCCAAGACCCATCTTTTTTCGGCATAAGAAACATTGTTACCGCACATGGATTCATGCTCTTCCTTATGTACCCCTTAGTCATCAGTTCCTTAACTTGTCTTTGAAGCTCATTTGTATTCTCCAAACTACTTTTATAGGCTGGTCGATTAGGAATTGCAGCTCTAGACACGAGATCAATTAGATGTTTTATTTCCCTAAATGGATCTAAACCACAAGGAACATCATCATGAAATGTATCCTCATATTCATATAATAAAGAAATAACAATACTAGGAGAGATTGATCAATATTTTTAGTATTAAAACATGTCTTTTGGTAGAAAAGTACAAACATAGACTACTTAGTATAAAAAACACTCTTTTGCATAAAAACTCACTTGTTTCTATATTTTTCTCTCAACAACCTCTTTTTCTTTCTTCTTATGTGGCGGCCCATCTCTTTTCTCCCCTCTCAGTCATCTCTTTCTTTTCACTCATTTCAACCACCTCTTTCTTTTCACTCCTCTCAGCCTCAGTCTCTTCTTTTAATTTCAATTGATCTTCATATACTTGTTTTGGGGTTAAAGATATAAGGGTAATTATTTTACTATCATTTACCAAAGAGTGCCTATTCTAGAACTCATCATAAATAAGCTCTCTATCAAACAACCATAATCTTCCTAATAGTTTGTGACTTGCATGCATGAGAACAACATCACAAAATAACTCATCACTATACCTCTCAATTAAAAAAGAAATTAATACATGTAATAAGAATTATCAAGCAGTAACACATGATCTAATAAAGGTGTTAGTTATGCCTATTACAAAGTCAATGACCAAGAAAATTAAAAAGACCTTCAAAGGGTTTATTCAGGATATTTGAGTCAATTCAAGCTTTCAGACTTCAACTAGGGATGATCAGACTCTAATTAATTTAAATCTAAAAAAGAAAAGGAGTTGGTGAAATGATAATGATAAAGAGAGGCAGTTTGGGCTTGGTTTCCTCATGTTTTACAGGTTCCTTAAAGAATTGGACAAGTTTAAGTTGGTTTTGGCCTTTATTTTTTCTAATGCATAGTTTTACGCTAACAAGAATAATTTTTTTTTATCTAGCCATTGGATCATGCTGGAAGTTTTCTAGAAGATTCTAAAGGCGTTGTTTTCTATAGGGTTAAAATTTTATAGCGATCAAACATCGGGAAGACCTTTTGATAAGGTCCAAAAACTATTGTGCAGGATTTACATTATTTTCCTAGTTGATTTATGATTCTTGTTCTTATTTGAATTAATACTCTTTTATTATTTTTTCAGCTTTATTTATGATCTTTTTACTTATTATAAATAGGATTATTTAGCTTTTATTTAAATTTTTTTTAGAAAGTTTGTGAGTTGCTCATACTTTAGGTTCTTCATCGAACTTTTCTTGGACTTATAAAAGATCATCTATTTTTGTGATGCTCTTCCTATACTTTCAATTTGTGATTCATTATAATCATAGTGTTGGAGTTCTTTTTTCACCAAATATCTTTGATTTCTTGGTTCAAGTAATTGTTGGATTAGGTTTCTATGAATCTGATTTTAGTTTTCTTGGATTATTTCTAGCTTGTTTGTGGGTTCAAAAGTACTTGCTCGTATTAGTTGGTATAAGCATAGGGCTTTAAAATTAGGTTCTATCTATCTTTAAATTATCCATATTATTTGCTTGTAGTTTTGAATTTTAATTCTTGCAGCAATAGTATAAAAAAATGAAAAAAAAAAAGGTTTATGTTCAAAAAGGCTATTGTTGAATAAGAATCCGTATAGTACAAAAAAAAGTTAATTTCGTTTGTTGTTAATTCTGTCATAAAAATTGTAAGTTACAATTCTTAATAAATTGACAAGTTAGCCTTCTACCAAAATTAGTTTGCTTACATACTAGCTTGAATTTGTTATTTGTCATTGATTTTAGGATTAGATGAGTATACTTGGGGCTTGGGTATTTGTGAAAATTACAAATCAGCATTTACCGAAATTAGTTTGCATTGTCAATTAATTCTGTTTATTTGTTGTTGCTGTTGTTGTTAGTTTCAGGTTAGTATAATCTATTGTGGTTTTGGGTTATTAGTCTTTCTTGTATATGTTTTCGTTTTCGTATTGGTTTTTGTGTTTGTTGACATATTCGTTGATGTTTTAATTTTTGCTATCATTTTTGTTGTTGTAAATTTGTATTGTTGTCTTTTTTGTTTTTCATAATTGTTTTAAGTACTAAAATCTATGGTTGATTGTTATGAGGCTGTGATTTTTTTATTGTTTGTTATTATTTTCTTAAAGAACTGAAAAGGTGATAATATTATTGTGAAAAGCTAGAATTGATTTTGACCATGCATCAATGCACCAAATTGATGGATTTTAACAAGTATAGAAATCAAAGAGATGAGGGATTTCAACATGATGATAATTTCAGCGATAAAGGAATAGTAAGAGATTTTGAGTATCGTGATAGCTTAGAGAAATTTTTTGGAAGTACTAAGATAAAAATTATAGCGTTTCAGGGGAGGAATGATCCCGATGCCTATTTAGGTGAGAGAAAAAGATTAAGTTGATCTTCGATTGCCACCAATATTCGAAGGAGAAAAAGGTAAAGCTTGTTGTTATTGAATTTACTGATTATACGATAATTTGGTGTGATAAACTTGTTTTAAATAGGAGGAGAAACCATGAGAATCCTATTGCCACTTGGTGATGCTTGGCTACTTGAGTTTGGGTTGACAATGAAAATGGGTGAAGTTTTTGCTACTGTTTATAGTTAACCCATGAACCAAATTTGAGCCTGAATTTGTTTGTCTTTATTGCTTGGTAAAATAATCTTATCCAGCGCGGTTTTCTAGTTCAGAATGTGGTCGTTCTAGATTGTCCAACCATGTATGCATTGAAGTTTTCTACAAGAAGTTATGTCTATTTTTTAAGCATTCTAAGTGTTTGTTTGTTTTTCTTATGAGTTAAAAACATGTGATTATTATTATTTATCTAGTTTTCTGACAATTATTTTTTTAGGTCTCAATTATGTTAGTTTTCTACAAGATGTTATGTCTATTTTTTAAGCATTCTAAGTGTTTGTTTGTTTTTCTTATGAGTTAAAAACGTGTGATAATTATTATTTGTCTAGTTTTCTGACAATCATTTTTTTGGGTCTCAATTATGTTATTTTAGTGTTTTCCTAGACTTGAAGAGTGTTCCATGTATATAATATTGAATCGAATTATGTATTTAGATCTTTTGGAAAAATTTAAATTGAAAGTCTTTGACATGTTCTTTTGGCAATCTATAAAGTTATGGATATCCTTTATAAGTGGTTGACTTATACCTTGAATTTGTATCTCTAAAGTAGTGAGTGATTTGTATCTTTAGAATGATAGTTTATTCATTTCTATATCTCTTAGGTTTTATACCTTATAGTCGTGAGTGAAACACTATCAATTATGTGTATGAAATGTTACATTTTCATATCCATACCATCTCGATATCAAATTGGTATGAGAACTTAGGATTTAAAATCATGGTTGTTCATGGACGTCATGTTCATGAGAATTCAAGAGGGACATTTATGCTTTTTAAATTGATGAAATGAGAAGACTAATCTAGCAACTCCAAAATTGTCTTGAACGATATGAGAATTGAGATGATGATAATAATAAGAATAACACTGAAATTGGTTCTTCTTGCAATAGTAAGGAGGATGTTAATTCTTTCTACCACAAATCACATCATGATGTTATTGACAATTTTTCTTAGCATCAAAGAAAGAATAAAATATCTTTACAAGATTCTGATGTGAGAGTTGGTATTATTGAATTTAAAGGGAAAATGCAACCTGATAATTTCATTGACTAAAAGGATTTTTTTATTTCAAAGAGTCCTAATGATAGATGTCGTGATGTGCATGATGTCGAATGGTAAAGCTACCTCCTTGAATGAAGGGTGTTTGGGGTTCAATCATAAAGTTATGATTAGAGGGAGTCTCCACCTAGTTATCATAGTCACTAGGAAATCTATGGTTTATGAGAGCCTAAGTAAGGGGACTAGTTTTGCAAGAGGAATATGCATCATCCTTAGTGTATCTTATCTAAGGTAAGTTGTATTATTGATTGATTTTTATTCTAAATCGTGTTCTATTTGTTGGTCTCGTCTAAAGTTTGAGGTAGATCTCTTTTCGTGAGAAAGTCTCTACCTTATCAAGTTAAATCTTAACCGTTCTAAGACTCTAATTTCAGCATAACATTTATTTTTTATTTTTTATTTTTAACACTTGAGGTACTTTATAGTGTAATTTTATAACCCTAGATAATAAAATCTACAACTAATTCCTAACATTGTATATTAATTAAAAATAATAATTGTCGTATGATTTTTGGTATTTTGGTCAAATCCTAATGGACAATCATAAATTAGTTACGATATATATTATTCTAGAAAATATGCATGAAAAACCTCTAAAATTTGGCTATCAAGTTTGTTACTCATTTATGCTTCTTTAGATTTATCACGTAGACAACCTAGTTTTCTGCTTAAATTGGGAGCCCTTAAAAAACTCTTATTGACTTGAAATTTTAACATAAGGTAGGAAAACATGTCAAGAAACTCCATGTAAAATTGCGGCTTGATTCAACGATTTGATTAAAAGTTATACGTGATTGTGTAAAACTAGTTGGTAGGTGGTTTTATGCTAAAAATCTGAATTTTCTTGTTTAACCCTTGTATAAATCGTACCAATTATTCTATAAATCCCTAAGAACATTTTCTTATTACAAAATATATTTATTTAGTCTTTTCATCATTTATTTCATTTATAAACCTTTTATCGGTTCACATTAACGCTACTAATTTTTTATCGGTGCTCATAACATTAATTTTCCTTTATGTACTATTCTTTCTTATAGTTTATTCTTTATGTCCATACTAATTCCTTGAGATTGTTTTCTTAATCTTGTTATTATTTTATCTATTGAAACACATTACTAGTTTCACAGAAGTTACAAATTTTAACCTAAAATTTGTAATCCTCATTTCAATTTCAACAATACCTTTAAATTTATTTATGGAGGTCATCCTCCCTATTACATATAAAAATTATTATTATCTTTATCATTTATCCACTTCTTTTCATCCCGAACTTCCATCACTCACAAGGACCTTACTACCCGCGATCATACTTTTACATGGGGGTTTACACCACCCAACACCTATAATTAAGAGCAAACTCTCGTACAAAAATTTTATTTCTAAATAATCAATCCATCTTTTATTAATATTTTTAAAAACCTAAATACAAGCTAAATAAACATATTTATAAAAAGGTAAAAAAAAATGATCATAAACAATGCTGCAAAAATAATAAAAGAGTTCTAAATAAAATAGAAAAAAAAAATCTTAAATCAACTATGAAACTAATACAATTATCTCACAATAGCTTTTAGACCTTATCGCAAGGCTTTCTTGATGTTCGATTGACTTAAAATTTTAACTATATATAAAACAAGACCTTTAGGAAGTTCTGGTAAACTTTCATCCTGATCTAACAATATATATTAGAAAAAATAAGCTCAAAACCTCCTCTAATGTCCTTGCATGATAAGAAAACCTTACTAATGAGAAAATCCATAAAACAACAGGAAACACAAGTTGATGATATGAAAAATCTTACCAAAATAATCTCAATTGCTACCAACTATGCTTTTCTTATAGAAAAGAAATCATTTCTAAATAAAAAGTCAACAAATAGCAAAACATGTACAACAACTTATTGCTTTTTTTTTAACATGTTGTTCTCCCTTTTTTTGATTTATTAGTAGATCTAACATATATAGATAGAAAGCTTGAGATGTTTCTTGCTCAACTAGAATCTTAGCAAAATTCCTCTTATAGCTTTAGATACATCCCAAATAGTACACAAAGGTCTAGTTTGAAAAATTTACAAGTTGTTAACCCAAATGTCCAGAATTAGCCCAATCAATTCCTCTTGGATGCTCTTAGTTTCAGACCTTGTAATAGTTCCAATTAGTATATCTAATGGATCCTTTGATGATGCTCGTTCATTCGTATCAAACGATAAAAAGTGATTATTATCATTGTTTTAAAACCTAACCGGAAAGTTGACTTGGGTAAAGCTTAGGTCATAGGTTGGGAGGATCAACTGAGATTAACTTCAAATATTCTTTTCTTGAAAAAAAAGGGGATAAAAATGATGTCATTTTAACAAAAAAAAATCAATAGATTTTTTAGTTGGGGTTTACACCAGATCAACCTAGGTTATTGACTAGGTTAGATCAGGTCGATCCTTTCTCTGGTTTTTTTTTAAACAAGAATTGATTTAGGTCTCTGGTCAATCTAGGTTTTTTAAGTAATGTTATAATACTATTTCTAATTTCAAAACTCAATATAAAATCAATAATAATAATATCTATTTTTTAAAAAAAATATGTAAGTTTTATGGTAATACATATTAAGAATAAATAGACTTGTTCATATTTTATCTTATCTTGTCCACCATCAACCAAACATGAAATATGGATAGTCATTTTGTCTTTTACACTTTTACCAAATACAATTACATCCTCATCTTCTATTTTGTCTTGTCTTTTTTGTTCTCACTGTTTTTGTCTATTTTTTCTCAGGACAATAACCAGAATTCACTTTATAGGTTATTCAATAACAAAAAGAATAATTTTCATTTTCCTTTTCTAATTTTCTTTTATTTTTCCATTTTTTTCTATGAAAAATCACTTAACTTCATTTTTTAAACTTTTAGAATATTTTTTTTTTACTTAGAATACTATAAAAATGAGTTCATGTTATATTATTTATGTTTGGAGAAAAATGACAATGGAGATCATGTACAATCAAATTAAATTTTTTTTCCGCAATATTCTTTCTATTTTGATAAGGACATTATTTTTTTTCTTATATTAACAATATTTTTCTTTTATTTTGTTTATCATTATTTTGAGGAAAATTTTCAATCTAATTGAATAGAATGAAACTCAAGAATAATAAAATAGATCTTAAAAGGCAACATCTAAAATTATTAATAACATAAAAACATTTATAGCAAAGGACATAAATGTCTGCTTAGAAAAACAAAAGGCCCAAGTTACCAGCTAAATGTCTGCTTAGAATCAAACAATTTGACAATCTCCACCATTCATCATCTAGGCTTTGCTAAGACATAAATTGTGAACTCTAGTACAAGTATTAGATCATTTGTCTCTACAAACAAACTAATTGCATATTAATATTTACAGGAATGAGATTAGCCTAACATATAAACAAACTAATTTATATGTTGCATTGTCTTTGGATTGATAGAAGATTCTATATGTATCTTATCACTCAAAATAACAACTAGCAAATGAAAAAAAAGAGTCAAAACCACTTAAGAATTCAATTTTACTTCCAATTTCCTAACAACATGAAAAAGTACAAGCATTATAGGTAAGAAAAAA
>Ga0325401_1001542_pt1 | contig 19583 bp, 9 predicted proteins | sample PopdelMetagenome_FD_205666 | JGI IMG/M metagenome (GOLD analysis project Ga0325401, IMG submission 205666) | Populus deltoides microbial communities from Bellville, Georgia, United States - Xylem-PdKOR-R2 | ecosystem: Host-associated > Plants > Phyllosphere > Stem > Wood/Secondary xylem | place... | reverse complement strand
CTTATAGTCTGTATAATTGTTGGCTTAATATTCCAGCCTAGACATGCTTATATAGACGGCCTGCTTCGAGTATAAGATCGGCCAATCAGGCAGTCTTTGAAATCAATGGCTGTTGCATGATGCTCAAAGCTTGTCTGAAAAGCATAATTTCTTCACATGTCTAGGTTCAACTCCCATTCTTGACCATACTGTTTGTGATTTTGCTTTTTGTGTGTATATCTTTTCTGACATTCTGGTTCTCTCTTTCTTCTTTTCCGTTTTTTCCTCTAACCACGGAGTTTTAACCTACAGTTTCGGCACTCTTCGTAAATTTCTGAACTTTATGAGAATCTGGGCTGTGTTCTTGGACCGAATAGTAATCTTCTAAAATATCAGATTTGGTGTAAAAACTAAAAGATCCTGCAGTAGTTGTGGTTATCAAATATACCTAGCTCTGACATAGAACAACTTTTCACTGGCTTGTTTCATTCTGCCTGAATTTTGGCCTTTTCTTGGCACACCCCATTCAATAAAATAAGAGATGAATTTTGTTAGTTTTCTGTTAAAAAAAAAATGTCTACAACCTTAGAGTGGACACCCTTTGCACATTTTATCTTCCATGATTAGACTTATCTCTGGATATCTAATCCCGATTTTCTGGATATCTAATCCCGATTTCCAAGTCCAACCTTTTGTAAATGTGCATCACGATATAGATTGCTTGTTTCTTTGCTCGGGCATCCCGGCAAAGTGCACAGTACGGATTATTTTTCATGGGATCAGGGTGACAGAGAGATGATTTTATCCCGTGGCTGATATTTAGCATGTTTTTGAGGCTTGTAATTGCATGACTTCCATGAACTGAAAAAACTCGCATTTTTCAATCTTGGAGAAGAAGTGTTTCGGTTTTGGGGAGTTATAATTCTTTAGCAGTAGGGTACTGGTAGTGGAGAATAAACGAGAGGCTCTTCTCATATAGTGTGATTCTGAGGCTTTGCTTGAATGTTTTAGCTGCTTCTGTCTAAATAATATTAGATTTTGTGGACTCTGTTTCTTCCATCTACTTCATTTTGCGGCTATAATAGAACACCTGCACGTTACAGGGTATACCAATTGCTTGGTGAAGCTGGTACTTACTATGGCGTACGCTTTGGGAAGAATGTCCCCTGGGTAACAGAGTTCCCATTCGGGGTCATAAGAGATCCACAGTATGTTGGAAGCGTTCTGAGTCTTTTTGCGTGTCTATCTTGGGTCCCTTTCAAATACATTCTCGCGTGGACTCTGGGCTATGTATTCATGATCCACCTGGAATCAAAGGAGGATCCAGCTACTCGAGCAAAGCCAATCTCTTGATTACAAGTGTGGCAGCTCTACCATGCAATAAGAGATTGGATGGTTGGAAGATGCTCTCTTTCTCAGTTCTTTAGTTTTAGTTGAATAACATCTTCCCTCCTGGCCCTGTATTTCTTTCGAATCTTGACGATTATTTGTTTTTTCTCATTCTGATTACTTTCGAAGGTGCTTCCTTGTTTTCCAAGAGGTGTTTTGTCACATAATTTTCATTATATACTTTACATTTAGCTGAATGTTTTGACAGGCAACTAGTTAAGATGGCAATGGAACTTGAAGAGGCATCCCCCCCCTTATTTAATCAAATCTAGCTTTAGACTAGTTTACTGGTGTTGATGATTTCACTATGTAGGATAATTTTCAATATATTCAAAATTAATGATAAGTATCAAATGCATACATTTACTTTAGCAACATGAATTCAACTCCTTTCACAATTTAAATTTTTCATTTGATTTCAATAGGTTTTACATATATTTGAACACATGTTTCAGAAAATCAAAGTGATTTTAACATTGTTAATAAGAATGATAATTTAACTCGAATATGATAAATATCATTTAATATATATATATATATATATATATATATATATATATTATCTTTTATTTTTTTATTAAATAATAAATATTTGAATTGATAAATGATAACATGAATATTTAAATTGCTTGTTCGACATATAAATATAATAGAAACTCCATCCTTAAATATGGTCCCAATAGGAGCAAGTATCATTACTTCTTAACCAATTATTAATTTGTTACCACTTAACATTGGTTGGGTGCATTTATTTTTATTGCCTTCCATGTTTATTACTTATCTATTATTTTTAAACAATAAAATATAATTATATAAAATATTAAAATTACATATTCTACTCAGGAGTGTTTGAAAGTATGGTAGTTGTTGCTTTTCAAAGTATTTTTTGCTCGGAAATGCATCAAATAACATATTTTTTTTTTAATTTTTAAAAAATTATTTTTGATATCAGTACATCAAGATGATCTGAAAACACCAAAAAAATAATAATTTCAAAAGCACTTTTGAAACGCAAAAACAAACATGTCTGATGTTTGACATTACGGTTCAATCACACTTTTGCAAGTTTTTTTTTTTAAAATAGCTTTGAATTTTTTTATATTTTTTTATCGTTTTGATATGCTGATGTTAAAAATAAATTTAAAATAAAAAATTATTTTAATATATTTTTATTGAGAAGAAACATCTACCATACTCCTAAACAAACATTAAAAGAACCATGGTAAACTTAGCTTCTTCACTATTCACATGAACAATGAAAGAGTTGTTTTTTTAAAAAAAATATCTTATATATTTTTTCTTGATTAAATATTTATTATTATTATTATTATTATTATTCAATGTTACATTGATTTAAGTTAGTTTTCATAATTTATTTCGATTTACTTTTTATTAGATTATTATAATTTTAAACAAACGTCCTGATATTTAATTTATATTTAATTTTATAAGTATTTATTTTTGTTATTATATAATAGAAACTTCATCCTTAAATATCTATTATTTTTGTTATTAAGCCGAGAATTAATAAAATATATTGTTATCTTAATATATTTTTTTTAAAATATCATTTTGAATTTTTTTAAAACTAAATAATGTTTTTATTAATCATCTGGTTATTTTTAAACTTATTAAGAACATGCTTGGTAGTGTGGTAGCGGTTACTTTTCAAATAAATTTTTGTGCCGAAATGTATGCCAATGATTTTTTTTTTATTTTTTAAAAATTATTTTTGACATCAGCACATCAAAACGATCCAAAACATACAAATCATATTAAATTTTAGCAAAAAATATTTTAAAATTTTTTGAGAAATAATTTCTAAATCAGCTAGTTCATGTTAAGATAATTTTTATGCTGGTTAATTTTAAATTAGAGTTTGATAAAAAAAATCAAGTTAAAAGATTTAATTTAAAAATTAAATTATTGAATGGGATTTAATAACAAATAACAAATATCAAATAATTTTGTAACTTGAATATTTTTCTTAAGTTAATTTTTTATTTTATTTGAACAATAACGTATGGCGTTCCAGTAAATTAGTTGTATTCTTACAGCATTATCCATAAAATACAGTACCTTTTTTTAAAAAAAATATTGAGGTATTTAGCATATCAGTATTCAGACATCCTATTACGTGGCACATTTTAACTAGCAAGTTCACTTTTTCTCTCCAAAGGAAAAAGAAAAGGAAAAGGAAAAAGTCCACTCTCCCACTTTCCCACACTTTCTCACTGCCCAAACAGACCCTCACTCATTCTACCTTCAAAATAGAAAAGAAACTTCTTTCAGCACCAATATCTCATTTCTACCCACCAACGCAGCACTCAAATCTCTCTTTACTAAGCTCAAACAATGACCAGCGCGACAAAAATCTCAGCTTTGAAAGAGTAAATTCGAAGCATTACTGGGGGCATCTTGGAGAATAGGAAAGGGGGGGGGGGGGAAGGCAATGTCGGGAGGCCCACCTAGAGTGCGGGCCATGAACAGCATCAGAGAACCGGAAAACAAGGAACCAGAAAAGCCGGCGACGAAGAAGAAACCCACCAACGATAAACAGCCGCCGCAAGAAACGGAGTCCAACAACAGGAGCAAGAAGAAATGTGGCAGTGGCAAATTCGTTGTTTTGAGACAAAAGTCCATGAATGCTTCCTGCTCCTCCTACGCCTCGTCGGAATCCTCGTCGCCGCTTAGCCGGGCGTCTTCGTCTTCCTCGTCGTGGTCTCGTGGGAGAGCGGCGGTAAGAAGGAACGCGGTGATGGTAAGGAAGAAGCAATGTGGTGGTGGTGGTGAGAACGAAGTACTGGTGGGGGATAATAGCACCGATGACTTTCAACTTCAAATTAAAAAAAGATGTGCTTGGGTTACACCTACTACTGGTAGCTTTTTTTTTATATATTCTCCCTCTCTGTTTTCTGTTTTCCTTACAAGTGTGTTTGAATTAGGTGTGTTTTTACTTGAATATCGATGTTCTTGTGATTCTTGAAAGTTCAAGAATTGAGAGGTTTGGACGGTAATAGTTTTAAAGGGGTGTATGTGTGTATTTGGTTTGGACGGTAATAGTTTTAAAGTAGGAAATTAGTCCTTGGTGACTAAGAGAAATATCAATCTATGTTGAATTGGGTCTAGAACATGCTAAAAGTCAAGTAGGTTATGCATCAAATTGCAAATTGTTGTGCTCTTGTTATTTTTCATGTCAAGGAAGGCATTTTCTTTGACAGATGAAAGAATTTCATTAGGCTTTTGTGAGGTTGATACTCTGCTTCCATTAGTAGTTAGCACCTGTTATAAGAATAGTATTTCGTACAAGAAAACCTTAGGGCGTTACTTGTCATATTTATCTGAATTTGGCCTTAGTTGGTTTTCGTGAATCTTGATAATGCAAAACATTTATTAATGGGAAAGATAAAATGGAATAACTTTTCAGCAATAAGGATTGAATTAGTTGCTAATAACCTTTTGTCACTTAATCTTGAATTAGTTTGGCATAAAACTCTAAAGAAGTGATTTTATATCACAATCATTCTCATTTAAGTGGCAAGATGTTCATAAATTGAGGGGGTTAACTGACATACAAATATTCCTGCATTAGTAGATGCAAGAGTTTGAGGTGCGTGTTCCTGTGCATTCAGAGCATTCATCTCCATCTCATCTGTGGTCATGCTCCAGGAGCAAACTTCTACTCCTAACAGTCCTGCAGGGCTAGGCCTCACCACAGATAATCGATAGTGAAATAAATTCCTGTCCCATTAACTTTAAAGTTTCCTTATCAGAATGTTTTGGACGCTCGTTTTGCTAAATGATGTATAGATGAACTAAGAAACTACGAGATGCTGGTTTGTTTTGTGGCAAAGCATTTTGGCGTGTTTGCATGTATGTTATGGGAATACCCCTATCAAGAGGAGGGTGATGAGTAGGAATAGACGTAACTGAATCTAATATATCATTTTTTTATTTAATGGAAATGGTCCATGTATGCCATGTATGGAGACTTGATCTAAGCTATAGAATAGGATGGAATCAAAAGGGGAGTAGTTCCAAGTGAAGAGGCTGAAGCTCAATGTTCTGTTGATTTGGTTTATAGGATGGCCAACCAAACAATTAAACAATCATGTGGCTAGAGGATTCTTAGATGCAAAATTCTTTATATCAGGTTCTGTAATTTACTGCAAACCATCTCTAGAAACAAGATAATTAAAATCCAGCTAGTTAATTCGTAACTGTTCTGCATTCAGTGGCAGGCTGCAAAATGCCAGATAATTTACTCACTCGCAATTTTCTTCTCTTGATGTGATTATAATTATAAGTTTTGAACTTTTCTTACCAAGTTGAATTTGCTAATTAATATTTTCCCCACTCTAAAAGATCCAAGCTATGCCACTTTTCATGATGAAGAATGGGGAGTCCCGGTCCATGATGACAAGTATGCACTCACAAAACCCTTGGGATATCTTCTTCTAAAGTAAAAGCAGATCTGGTAGCCCCCTCAGTCTCTGATCATTTCTTTCAACATGCAGGAAGCTGTTTGAACTGCTAAGCCTATCGGGTGCTTTGGCTGAACTTACATGGCCTCTCATTCTTAACAAAAGGCATATATTTAGGTATTGATTATTTCGAATCAAATGTGTATGTTATGATCCTTTGATGCTTTTGCTGTTCTGGCATTCAATAATCAAAAGACGATGTGAATTGTTGATGCTCAAACTTTTATTGGGTATAACTTGATTGACTCAGAGGTGCATTTATTTGCATACAGGGAAGTCTTTTTGGATTTTGATCCAATTGACGTTTCCAAATTAAACGAGAAAAGGATAGCAATGCCAGGAAGCCCTGCCAGCTCCCTACTGTCAGAGCTAAAGCTCCGATCAATCATTGAGAATGCACGTCAAATTTGCAAGGTAGAGACGTGGACTTTTTCAATTCCTTTTTTCCCCCCTGATGTAAGCCTGATATTGACTTCCTGTTTTTTGTGATTTTCCTTAAACAACTTATGGTAAAGAAAGCTCTGGGTTTGATGTAATATTTTTGAAGATTGTTTCAACCATGACCTTTAAACTGCTGTAAACTCACATCTTGTTGATGCTGCAGGTCACAGATGAGTTTGGGTCGTTTGATAAATACATCTGGAACTTTGTGAATCATAAGCCCATCATAAGCCAATTCCGATATTCCCGCCAAGTCCCAGTCAAGACTCCAAAAGCAGAGCTCATAAGCAAAGACCTAGTAAAAAGAGGGTTTCGAAGCGTCAGTCCAACAGTTATATACTCATTCATGCAAGTGGCTGGACTAACAAATGATCATCTCATAAATTGCTTTAGATTCCAAGAGTGTACAACCAAGGGAGAAGCAAGGGTAAAGGATGACTATCTTGAGGCTAAGACCAAAGTGAAAGAACTTGAGGATCCAATAGATGTTGGATTATCTAGAGCTGTCGATGACTAGAATTCTTATACATAACCATAAAAAAAATTGTTTGGTAAGTTGGAGGTCATGCCAATTTCTGTGTCTGGCATTCCTTTCAAGGAGGGCTGTGTTTAATGGTTTTGTACAAAAGATAATTGCCTCTAAAGAAAGCTACTCCAAGCAGGTATATTTGCAACAATTTGATTCATGTAATTATTTGTATGAATGACATGGCTGTTATGTATACATATCATTTTCTTTGTTCAAGTGAATATGCTGAAAGACTCACCTGTGTTCAAAGTTAAACCTTCTTTGTCCTTGATATGGTGTCTATTCTTATTAGCTTTTCAATTCCAGGTGAGATCTTATATCTCCTCGCAACCCTAGGGTTGGATTATTGTACTAGTTACTACTTACTAGTGACAGGCTAGGTGCTGATGACTTTTTTCTGTTGGCCGGTGGCACATATATTTATGTGTTGAATCCACATGGATTTAGTGACTTTTCTAGTGTGTAATGGAATAACCATCTTGGTCCAACTTATTCTCTGTTAATGGAACTTGAAAGAGATTTTGATGCTCTAGATTTCTGAAAGTCATCGTAATCAAATTCCGCTCTGTTAAAAGATTCAGTGAATGGAGGTACTGCCCCAAAAAAATCAGTATCAGTTATATGAAATTTACATATCTGTGTTTCAAGTTCAATGTTCCTTTCCTTTTCAATGTCGTGTATAGATTCCAGAATTCCTGTAGTCAAATAAGCTTTATCGCATACATTCAATCAGCACTTTTCCTTTTGGATTACGGCAAAATATTCTTCTATATAATATCATAAATGGCTGCTGCTTGTCTAGCAGAAAGTTTGGGATGTCTTGCTAGGAATATAAGACATCAGCCGCACCCCAAATTCTTGGAATGCCAAGTGAATGAACTGTTGGTTTTGATTTGTTGGGTTGTAACAGGAAATGCATGTTCTTAACCTTTTAACAAGGCACCTAAAGATATCACAGCTAGTTTGAAAGCCTTCTCGACTTCTCGTCATATAAGAGCATTTCAAGATCCTTGTAGCAATATACACCTTTGGTTCATAATCATAACAAGATCCTTCGTCTAATGGTTAAGTTACACAGCAACTGGAAATCCATGATCTGAGTTAGCAAGTCAGTCCGCACATTGATTAGCTTCTCTCGAGGTTTGCCTGATCAGAACCCTCCCATGGTCATGAAGAGTCACATCTTCTGCTGAACATAGAAACAATTTCCCAACGAGAACGTAAAGAAAACATTCCTTTTTGGAGATAAAAGGATTGTCACTAGCAGATTGTTTGCCGAACACAAAAGACGTCTGATGTTAAAACACCAAGGTAAACGCCACTGAACTAGTCGGAACAGCAAGTATCAGAGGACATCAACCTGTTTAGGCCTCAATTAGCAACATTCTTACTCGAACAAGAGAAAACTAATAGGACATTAGTAATTTCTGAAGCATTAACCATTGACATTATTGTTAAAGTAATCCAAAATCCAAATTAACAGAAAACAAATTCGAAAATAAATGAAAAGGAGTTTAGGGTTTTCATTAATCATAATATTTCGAAGTGTTTTAATTTATCTAAATACAAAGAAATTACTAAATTAAAAATATTATTTTATTTTTAATAAATAAATCAAGATAAATATATATATTTTAAAAAAATTATAACACAATAAACCCAAAGATAAGTCAAAATAGCCCGCAAAAAATCTTGATAACCAGTCAAATTAGCCGGTTTTCTTTGACTGAAAAGATTATATTCCAACCCTCAAGTCTTCAAATCCCAACCACCGGCTTAATTTCACACTAGTTTTTGCACTTGGAACATATGCTTCAAATCAAGTTTGAGAGAGAGACAGCCCCAGTAGTTCTGGATGGTTGGAAGTCATATACTTTTTGCTAAATGAAAGTTCAAGAACATAATATGACATAACTTTTCTGGTCCTGGAATCCAGTTATGCTAATCAGATAGCCATTTGGCCAACCAGAACCTTGCGCACTTGCAGCCAATTTAGGACATCTAATTGATGTACAATTGCTCCCCTAGATGTCTTCAAATGGCAATAATCCATTAAAATACACTAGAACTCACACTCTTATCACAAGGTTACCCTTGACTCTGAAAGACCATTCATTTTAATGGTTGATTATACCAATTAAAAATATATGAAAAATAAGCCATTATCCATTAAATGGGAAAAAACCCAAATCCAACTATTGAATCTCAAAATGAGTTTTGGATTCTTCATGTAATCATATACAATCCTCAAGGTGCTATCTTCCTTGGGACCTTTTGTTCCCCCATGTATCAAATGATGTATTTACAAATACATTGCAAAATTCAAAATGGTCTTTTTTCGGATTACACCCCTTATCTCAAGTTTTGGACTCTTTGGATAATAGGTACTGTAACTGGTATTCCTGTGCTAATGGAACCGTACATAATTTATAAAACTCCAACTAAGTTGGTAGAGATGATTCTTTTCCTAACTAAGCTGAAATTTCACCACTTCTCGCTGTGATTTTGCTGAAACATTCTTCCTGAGATTGCTGCGGCCAGTGCTGCCGTGAAATTGGGATCTTTCGTCAGCGAAGAGGCCATCTGCTCCACCAAGAATTTCCGGACTTCAGGCGTATCCGCTCTTGGTTTTGAGCTCCTGTCATCATTGCTTGACTTAGATTTTGTGAGATCAAGAGTAATGGTTGGCCCAGATGAGGCTAGGGAGGCTATGCAGGGTGCTGGACCGAGTGTTAGACTACGGTTTGAACCTGATGTTGCCTCCATTGAAGGATGTGGATGGTTGTGCTCTCCTTCATAAGTTGCCACTAGAAGAGATTGGTCATCGATACTCCTTTGAACCTGAATGAACCACAAAATGAGACAGAACCATCTTTAGCATTCTACTCAGCCTTTTCACTCCAAACAGAAGAGTTGGAATTAAAACCTTTTTTCATTTACTGATGATTATAAAGAAAACTTGGACAAATTCATAGTCCATGGGAGTTGAAATCTGATTATATGCGATTTATCAGCCACCGTACGGCTAAATTGAACATGTGAGGTATGGATGAAATTGACTCGATGATCGTATATAAGCAATAGAGAACTGTGTTTATGATTCTGGCCTCACCTTCTTTTTGACAGGGCAGCTTGGAGCAAAAGAGCACTTGAAGTAAGCTCTTGGAGAAGGGTTATCTCTTGTGACTTTTTGGCCATATTTCCTCCATTGATATCCATCTTTCACAATCTGCAATAGATATGCAATTGCTTAGCAACCCATGAAAACATGTACATAGCATATAAAACATAACCTATAAACTTTGGAAGCAGTCAAGATTTTTGCAACTGAGGAGTGTATTATATGGACTTACAAGGCTTGTATCACCAGCTTCAGTCTTGACATAAGCCTTCGAAATCTTATCTTTAATGACTTCTTCCCTTCGTTTCTTGGATGATTCTTCATCAGTTGAGCTACTCTCAGAGTGCCCATTCATTGCAATGTTATTATCGTTGTTGTTGCTGCTTTCAGACTTTCTTTTCTTTGATGGGGCAAGAAGCTCCTTTTCTCCATTCTTGCTCATGTAATCCATCAACTGGCTTCTTAAAGCATTGTAGCTCTCACACATCACAGTTAGCATTTCAGTTAGCTTCCTGTTTTCTTCGCTCACTCGGTTCAATTCCACTACCAAAGCTCCAGACTGGAATTAATTAAACAAAATAAAATCAACTTCAAAACTTCAAGAAGACTTCTAATTTCAGAAGCACCCTCTAATCAAGCTCAACAAGTTCCTAGCTAAAACTTAAGACAGCTGATACCTGGTAGTCTCTTTTGTACAAGTTCTTTTTATTTTTATTTTTTTCATGAAACAATGTTTTGATGTTATATAAAAATGCTTCCTAAGCACCAAAAACATTTAAAAGGGTTCATCATATTGTGAATTCTTTCTTGAAATTAAATGACAAGAATTCATCATATCTAGTTCTTTCTTGAAGTTTGTTTGAAAAACAAAACCTCGAAGCCGTGTGTATTTAGCCTTCAATTGATGGCCAGAAACCATGAAAAAAAGGAGGTACACAACAAAAAACCATAGAGACATAAACAGATTACTGCAAAATGAGTATCTGTGTATATATATGTATGTATGAATGTATGTATATGTAAAGCTAACCTCTTCTTTGGCTGAAGGGTTGGTCTGAAAATCCATGAAAGTGGGTTTCAATTCTCTTGCCATCCCAAATCTTTCTGCATCTACCGGAACTTCACTTTTCACTCTTAAAGGATTAATATTAAGATCCAAAGAAGTATCAACCCACGATGAATAATCCATAGCCGCCTTGATCGAACGGGTCCTTATTGACAATCTCCTTCAAATTGATTGACCAGGTGATTTAGCTAGAAGCTTGTATAATCTTTAGACTATTTCAATCTTTCTTGAAAATCCTTGCAGCAGTAGCTAGCAAAACTAAAAACCAAGAAGTTGCCAAATGAAGGCAAAAGCTGGGGTATATATAGAGAATTCAAGAGGGCTCAACTTGGCCTGGTCGTGGAAACTTGGTGGAAAGGACACGGAGAAAGATAAGATATATAGCAGTCCTAGCAGCACACATACGTTTTGCTCACACGAGATCTGAAGCTGGCATGTGCTTTTAATTTTTGGCTAGATTGATGGACGAGACCTTGTCGGTTGGGAATTGACTACGGGACAAATTTTTTTTGTCAAAGTCAAGCGCCCACCAAATAAAGGCGAAGGGGTTGTAGTATGGAGTAGAGCCATAGAAACAATGGGTGGTGCTGTGCTGTGTGTTGCATGCGTGTGTAAGGTCAAGTCCTTGGAAGTTTAATGCTGACCAGATCCAGCTTGGTACAGCTGCCCTCCATGCCTATCTTCTAAGGAAGGCGGTGGAGGTAACTCAATTTCATATGTTCATGGCCATTTTGACCTTCTCAACAAGGGTTTAATTATTAACAAAAAATAATAATAATAATAATAGTGAAAGAGAAGGGCTGCTTCAACACACCCCTTGAGATTTAGTCAGTGCTATTTAAAAAATAACATTCAGATTTTAAAAAAAATCACAATGTAAAAAGTAAAGAACAATGAAAAAAAAGCTAATTCACGCTTTTATTTTTGTGAAATTCATGCCATTAATATTTAAGTAATATTAAAATTTAGTGTTTGAGAGAATTGTTACACCTCCTGAAAAACTACTATTTATTAAATTAGTTTTTTTTCTAATATTTTTTTTATGAATATTTTTTTAATATTATATTTATTTTTTATTAGGTAACACTACTCTTTAGATAGGTATTGCGAGTTACAAGATAGAAAATAAAATAAAATAAAAATAAAATAATATATGATAGTGGTATGAAAAAAGACAGAATGATTGTCTTCTATATTCTATTTGGTTATAATTAAAAGATATAATAAAATATTAATAAGTTTATTTTACTTTTAATATGTATTATTATCAAGTTTGTAAATTTTAAAAATAATTAAATTTTTTTTTTACTTTGATTTAATTTGAGTGTTGAAATTAATAATATTATAATCACATTAATTATAAAACTCAGACTAGACCGGCATGTTGACCCAAAACCCGGTTGACTCGAGATTTGATCGATTTGGGTTTAAAAAACATAGAGGAAGGATTTGACCTCACATGACTTGGTCAAGACCCGAGTTGACCCACTACTCGGTCAACTCTAGATACAACACAAGTAAAAAACCTGTTGATTAAAAAAAAAATCAAAAAGAGGCTGCTTCGATTAAAAAAATTGGTTCAACTCGGGTTGACCCTGCTAACCCATAACTCAGGCCTTGCCCTAAATCGACTCCTTAGTCGGGTTTTAAAACTATAATAATAACAACGTTTATCCATAAATTGACTCAAGCAAGCCCATATTGACCCCCTTGACTTGTGACCTGTGCCTTATCTCGGGTTGGCCCCCGAGTCAATTTTTAAAATTATAATAATAATTATTTTTATTTTTAAATTGACTCGAATCAACACAGGTTGACCCTCCTTACCTATAATTCAAGCCTTGTATTGAGTCAACATCCAAGTCAGGTTTTAAAACTATAGTATTAAACATTTTTATTCTTATATTGATCCCATGCCTCAAGCCTTTCCCAATATCAACCCCAAATTGAATTTTAAATTTATGATAATAATTATTTTTATCTTACTTATATATTTAGATATCTTGGTTGAACAAATTTAAAATTGAAAGTTTTTTATAAGGATTTTTTTGTTATACAAAATAATAAATACTGTCCCTAATCTTTTATGTATCTTTTGTTTTAGAAATATAAAAACTCATTCTAAAATTGTTTTTAAAAAAATTATTTTTATATTTTTATCTAAATTTTTTAATCAAACATAATTATGTTTTCATTATCTTTATCGATTCTATTCTGATATAATAAACAAATGCTAGTTTAGTATTAAATTTTACTTGGAAAAACTAAACGCCATCAAAATTAAAATTCTAGTTATTTGTTTTATTTATTTTTATATAAAAAAACCAATTACTCTCTTATCATTCCTAATTTATACAGTCACAGCAGTCAAGAGTTGACCTTTTTAGAGCTATTTTCACATGGTTCAAAGAAGGTATTTGAACACGTGACCTTCTTTTATCTGCAATGGGCTCACTATTATAACTAGATCCAGGATAAAATCTGATTCACGGATTGAAACTCTCAATTTAAAAAAAATAAAAATAAAAATAAAAATAATGTTGTGATGATAAATTTTTAACTGGGCCTTGCGGTAGCTGTTGTGATTGTGGTTTGAAAAAGATTATTTTATAAAAAGTATTTTTAGTTGAGGTTGGTTTGAAAAAATAGGTGTTTGGTTAAAACTGTAGTTGAAATTGAGGTTGAAGAAAAAGTAGTTTTAAGGTGTTTGGTTAAAAAAATGCTTTTAAAATTGAGGTTATATATATATATATATTAATGATTTTTAACTTAAATATTGTAGATTTAACTACTGTTATTACATCATGAAAATAAATAATATTGATATCAAATATTTTTATTATTCCATTAAACTATATGCAATGTCATTACATACGAAATCTATCAAACAATGACTATATTTTTCATGGTTTCTTAAGCGCGCAACAACAAAAACTGAATTTTTTAATTTATATAGTGTTATTAAATAATAAAGATTGTGATATCTTTATTATTAGAATTGCGATCAAATTCCACAAATGTTACGTCATCATGCGATATCTTTCTAATTTATGTAGTGTTATTAAATAATATTAAATACTAATTTTTTGAGCACAATACAATTTTTTTAAAAAAATTTACAATTTCATTACAGTACGAATAAATTTAATTTACCTTAAACTAATTTTTTTTTTAAAAAAAATATTGTTCATGATTAACTAACTGCATTGGTGTTGTTTGGAAAAAAAAAAACTAAACTTTTTTCATTGATTTTTCAAAAAGAAAAATAATAAACATTGTAAAAGTGGAGCATGACTCCACTGTTTATTGAACAGTGACAGTGGAGCCATGCTCCACTGTCCCAAAAAATTACCATGAGAAGCAGCATTTTACTGCTTCTCCATTCCTGCGGTTGGACAGTAAAAACTAGTAGGCCTTACCAGGTATAATCAGATTTACTTTATTTTTACTAAATATCAAAATGTGTGGCTGCGGGTGAGGCAAACAACATCTAAGTCAACTAAATTTTTTAACTGGGTTAGTTGGATTTTTTTTTTCAAACCAAATTGGTTCAAATCTGAGTCAATTAATCCTGAGTTAATCAACTAGGCTGAGTTAAAAAGGAGAGAGATGTCATTCACATCCAGGTGTAATTGAAAAAATCTCTCCAGGAACCTGTGCATGTCCAGTCCAAAGTCTAGAGCGTCAACTAAAGTAGCTAATTGAATACAGATATAATTTTTTTTTTTTTTTCAAGAATTGAATGATTTTACTCAAACTCGAGACCTTACGGGCAAGAAATCTTCTTCTTGCCGTCCAAGCCAACTATTCAAATGAATCATGAATTGTTTGACCTCAGGTACAAATATCATTAAAAAAAAAACATAAGTAAAAAAATAATTTTAAGATCCCTCATTTTTTTTTAAAAGTAAATAGACCTAAATTATTTTTAATTAAGATACATAGTGATATTCTTGTAATTTTAAGATATTTAAAGTTACATAAAATAAAATAAAAAACCTTCCATTTCAAAATCATCATTTCTCGTATTTTTTAAATTAGAATTTAATATATTTTTATAAATGTTACATTCCATTTTTTAATTTCTTACCAAACATTTTTTTATGTTTTTAAAATAAAACAGTGATATATATATATATATATATATATATATATATATATATATATATATAAAATAAAAATGTGACGAATGGAACTATTACATATATGGCGTGAAACACACCATCTCCAATATTTAGAGTCCACTAGATAAGTGACCCTATACTGCATATCAAATCTAGTTTATTTTTAATATAAAAAAATATTGAGATATTGTTAATATTTTTTTAACTTTACAGGGCTTGATTTGAAATGACCCGATTGACTTTGAAGATTCAAAAACAAGCTACACGACCTGTAAAAACATAATTCATCTCAAGATATTTTTTCTAGATAATATTTTTTTTAATATTAAGATAATAATATATTGGGCTGATTTGGATTAACCCGAGTTAATATATCAAATTCGTGATTCAGGTTATTAGACTATGATAACTTCATAGAAAACAAATCAAAATAAATTATAAAATCTAATTTCCATTCAACTCGATGTTAAAGGATAATATTGAAAAAAAATCAATTAAACAATGGATCTAAAAAAGCAACTCGGGTTAGCATGTCAAACTCACGACTCGGGTCATAAGACCGAGATAACCACGTAGAAAGAAAATAAAAATAAACTATGAAGTTCAATTCGCAATCAGTCTAATGTTGAAGGATGATACTAAAAAAAATCAATTAAAAATAAACGTAAAAAAATAACTTAAATCCATCAGCTAAATTCATGACTTAGGTTATAAGACCGAGATAACAACATGAAAAGAAAATAAAAAAATAACATGATTTAATCCAGATTAACTTGTCAAATCCGTGACTCTGATTATGAGACTACGATAACTCCGTAAAGAACAAATTAAATCAAATTATAAAACTCAATTCTCAATCAATCTTATCGGACCCATTGTTGAATAATAAAATTTATAAAAATTTTAATTAAAAAACAACATAAAAATGAGTCGAGTCTATATGGACTAACTCGTTAAGCACTATTTCTAGGTCATGAGATCAATCATAAAAATTAAACCGAAATAAATTATAAAATCTAATTCTCAATCAAACATAATATTAAAAGATGATACTGGAAAAAAAAAAAGTCAATTAAAAAATTCGAGTTAACTGATTGACTAGCTAAACTTGTAACCTGGATTATGAAACAAAGACAATCCAATAAAAAAACGACCTGATTTAATCAGGTTTAAAATACTAAAACTCATAACCCTGATCATGAGACTAGAATATTTCTATAGAAGTTAAATCAAAACAGATTATGAAGTTAAATTCTCAATCGATCTAATATTAAACGATAAAATCAAAAAAAATCTAAATTATATAAAAAAACAACCCGAGTCAACTTAGGTTAACCCATTAAACTCTATTATCGGGTCATGAGACTAGAATAACTAACAAAAATAAAATAAAACAAATTATGAAAGATAATTCCTGATTAACCCAGTATTAAAGGTTAACTTGTCAGGATCAACCAGGCTAACCCATCAAACTTGAAATCCGACAGTAGGATATCATAAAAAAATAAAAAATAGAATAAAAAACAAAAAATTAATTAAAAAATTAAAAAATCGGTGCCACACCAAAACACGTGGGCGAAGTACCATACATTGTACATTGCTAGAGCACTTTTCCCACGTGTTTTCGGTGTCTTCTTAATTAATTAACAAATAATTAATGTTAATGGTCGTGAACACCCTGTCAAAAAGCAATAACTTGACTTTCCGTACATTTAAATTTAACCAAGAAAATTGAAGTCTGCATTTCAACACCCTTTGCATAATAACCTCTGATTTTCCTCTGTGCCAAAAATTATGATCAAGCCTCCTTCCCCCGCAGGCTGCATATACAAATGTCAAGCTTGGTCGGCTGCCAAAACGACACTAATTCATGGACATAGACAGCGGAGATCACACTGACCAATCTACTTTATATTTATTTTTTAAGAACAAAATAACTTAATTTTTAGATTGAACACTGCAATTTGTTGGAAGAAAAAAAAATAGCAATTTTAATTTGAAGATTGTGTGGATGGCTACTAAAATCAAGGTATATGAAACAAATTTATTTATATTCTAATTCAGTCAAGACTCTTAAGAATAAACTATGTATTTCATTAAATAATTACAAAGGAGGAGATTATTTAAATCTTAGAACTTGCTCCACTATCACATTCTTGAGTTAAGGTGGATGCTGGATGCGGTGCTAATATAAAAAATATTTTTTAAAAAATATTATTATTTTAATATATTATAAATAAAAATTACTTTAAAAAATAATAATTACCATTCAAATAATCTCGCTAACCAACTAGGAAGCATTCCAAGGTGTTGATGACAACATCGTGCCCCTGAAATCAACCTTTATCTTAAAAAGGTTGATATTAACTAATTAAGTATTGACTTGTCAAATACGTGGACTTGACCTTGTAAATAGAGGATTAGACAACTAATTACACGTGTTTAAAAGGCACGATAAAGAACCCTAATATGCCACCGTTTTGTTTTCAATAAAATGATTATATTATAACTGCGTCCTTAACATGGTTGTTTTTGTTTTTTTAAAGTATTTTTTTTAAATTAAATTTATTTTTACTTTAAATTATTTTTTTAGTGTTTTGTGCTAATGTTAAAAATAAAATTTTAAAAAATTAAAAAATTATTTCAAACAATCATTACCAAATCATCAATCATCCTTTGTAAACACTGGAATTGTCCTTTAAAAAGACTTTCAAACACGCTTGGAATTGCACTATCCTTTCACATATAAATATAAAATTCGTTGCAAAAATAATTTATGGACCTGACTAATGATAAAAGAAAATGTAAAACATGCCATAAAAGTTGATACTCTAACGTGCAATTTTCCACGTAGAAAAGCCAGATCAGAAGGAAAACAATATAAACATGCGTGAATTCTTGTTTAGCATTTTTTGAAATTGGATAGACGGTGGGGGTGGTGCCCGTCACCATCGCAGGTCATGTCCTTCATCACAAAGCAAGAGCTTTTAGGCAAAAATCACTCACCTAATCCTCCCAGCTTCCCAAGACTCAACCATGGAATGAGACCTTGAACCCATATATATATATATATATATATGGTGGGCAGTCCATCGACCTCGAAATAAAACTTTTCCATCACGTTTCTCATTCATATTACAGGTTTTACACTTCACAGCAAGTTGATTAAAAAAAACTATGACAAGTTGAGTTTTAATTTGAATCATAAAACATATTGATTATGCCGAACTCAATTAATCCCACATATTTTTCCCTAACCTGATTAATCTAGTTAAATTCAATGCAAATCTAATTATTTGAATTTTTCTAAAAATAATCAAAACTACGATAGCATAATAAAAATGACTCTTCTCAAGAATTTCTTTTTTCATTAGCACAAGCAGGGGGTGGAGACAGGGGGCTGACAGGGACCGGCCCCTGTAAATTTTTTTTAATCCTTTCCTTAATAATATTTATATTTTTAATCTAAATAATAAAATAATTAATATTTTAGTTTTTTTAATTTTATTTTCTGTTCCCTTTCCTAACCACAAGCACAATGAATAAACTTATTGTCTAAACTGACATTATTAAAAGTAATTAGCACGTAAATAACAGTCGTCGTGGAAAAGAAGGAGAAAAAACCTGTTCATCCATGCCAGCCATTTTTATTTTTATTTTTTTCAGTTCAGGGACCCTGGTCAGGGACGACGCCTGTAATCCGAACATGTCCATGTCCAATTAATCTACGAGTCGGAGAAAAAAAGTAGAAGAATGAAAAGCATGCACGAGACTGGATCGATTAATCCAATGTTTATTATTATAGTATTGGAAGAAAGGTTCATGAATTCAAAATTTCGTAATCTGTGGTCATATTTCCAAACCACATGTTTTAGACTTGAGCTACTCAAATTTCAACAGCTACCATGACTTCAAAAATGGCTGACATTAGAGGGCCCCTTCCGCCATAAAGGCTCCCAGATAGTACAAGAAGTAGCTCGGTGAAGGAATAACGTGGATAAGGGAAAACAAAGAAACAGGCAGAGATCGAACTTCCTCTGTCGGTCCAATGAGCTTTCAAGAGTGATTAAGGTACCACTAATTAATTTGTTAATTTCCTTCCACTTTCCAGTTCCCACTTCACCTGTCTTCCGCTAGAATAATCAGGGGAAGAAAATGTGCTAAATTAAAAAAAAAAAAAGAGGCAAGGATTGAACTTTCTGCTCAAACTCCCCGGATAAACATATAGAGGTTGATGAAAGATTGGATTCTCTCCTGTTTTTTTTTTTAAATTAATAGAAATATTTGTGTTTATTTATATATATCTTGACTAATTTTATAAATACTAAAATTAATAAAGATATAAATTTTCAATAATTTTATAATTTAAAATTATAATTATTAAAAAATAAATCTAAAATCTACTGCTCCGCATATTCTCTCGTGTATTATATTAATCTCTGTCAATGGT
>Ga0325401_1001541_pt1 | contig 19588 bp, 9 predicted proteins | sample PopdelMetagenome_FD_205666 | JGI IMG/M metagenome (GOLD analysis project Ga0325401, IMG submission 205666) | Populus deltoides microbial communities from Bellville, Georgia, United States - Xylem-PdKOR-R2 | ecosystem: Host-associated > Plants > Phyllosphere > Stem > Wood/Secondary xylem | place... | reverse complement strand
CGCCGCCGGCGCCCTCGCCACCACCCGGGCCCACGGCCAGGCCGAACGGCCCTACCCCGACCGCCCCGTCACCCTCATCGTGCCCTTCCCCCCGGGCGGTGCCTCCGACGGCACCGCCCGCATCATGGCCCGCGAGATCGCCGAACGGACCGGCCAGCCCTGGGTGATCGACAACCGCCCCGGCGCCGGCGCCACCCTCGGCGCCGAGATCGTCGCCCGCGCCGCGCCGGACGGCTACACCCTGCTCAACGCCACCACCGCCATCCTGGCGATCAGCCCGCACCTCATGCGCGTGCCCTTCGACCCCTTCGCGGGCTTCACGCCCCTCGCGCTGTTCGCCGAGTCCAACAGCGTGATGGCCTGCCACCCCTCCCTCGGCGTCCGCAGCGTGGACGCGCTGATCGCCCTCGCGAGGTCGCGCCGCGAGCCGCTCTTCTTCGGCTCCGCCGGCAACGGCACCATCACCCAGATGTTCGGCGAGATGTTCCGCCTCCGCGCCGGCATCGAGCTCCAGCACGTCCCCTACCGCGGCTCCGCCCCGGCGCTCTCCGATCTCCTCGCCAACCGCGTCCAGCTCATCTTCGACGTGGTCGCGGTGCCCGCCGTGGCGGACGGCCGCCTGACCGGCCTCGCCAGCCTCGGCTCGGAGCGCAACCCCCTCCTGCCCGACCTCCCCACCCTGCAGGAGGCCGGCTACGCCGACCGCGGCGGCCTCTCCTGGTTCTCCCTCCTCGGCCCCGCCGGGATGCCGGAGGCCGTGACCCGCCGCCTGATCGCCGAGTGCGAGCACGCCGTGCGGACCCCCGCCGTGCGCGCGGCCATGGACCGCCTCGGCGTCGCGACGCGCAGCATCACCGGCGACGCCTTCGCGGCCAAGATCCGCGTCGACAACGCCATGTTCGGCGACGTCATCCGCCGCGGCAACGTGAGGATCGAGTAGCATGACCCACCTGACCGTCCGGGACGACGGCCCCGTCCGGATCCTCGCCCTGAACCGCCCGGAGAAGGGCCACGCCATCACCCGCGGCATGGCGGAGGATATCCAGGCCGCCATGCGCGACTTCGACGCCTCCCCCCAGCGGGTGGCCGTCATCACCGCCACCGGCACCCGCGCCTTCTCCTTCGGCGCCGACGTGGCCGAGCCCCCCGAGATGTGGCGCGCCGTCCCCACCGTCGGCTTCGACACCGCCAAGCCCGTCATCGCCGCGGTGGAGGGCTGGTGCGTCGGCGGCGCCCTCGTCATCGCCATGATGAGCGACCTGGCCGTCTGCGGCCGCGGCGCGAAGTTCTACTACCCGGAGGCCAAGCTCGGCGTCACCGGCGGCATGATCGCGACGCTGGCCGCCCGAATCCCCCACAAGGTCGCGATGGAGATGATGCTCCTCTGCCGCACGGTCGAGGCCGAGCGCGCCGCCGCCACCGGCCTGGTGAACGAGGTGGTGGAGGAGGGCCGCGCCGAGGAGACGGCGGTCGCCTGGGGCAGGGAACTCGCCGGCTACGCCCCCCTGGTGCTCGGCGCCCTCAAGCGCCTCGTCAACGACCACGTCCTGCCGCGCGGGCCGTCGGAGCAGGCGGCCGTCCACATGGCCGGCGTCGCCGCCATGCGCGCCTCCGAGGATCTCGCGGAGGGCAAGGCCGCGTTCCGCGAGAAGCGGGCGCCGGCGTTCCGCGGGCGCTAGGCGGAGGGTCCCGGGGCGCGGCGCGACGGATCGAGCCCGAAGCGCCCGGGCCCCCGCGTCCAGGATCGGCGGATGAACTCGACCGGCGCGGTCGCCCGTGCCGGCCGGTGTCCACGCCGGCCCGGCCGGGCGGAGGCACGCCGCCATCCCGTGCCACAGGCGGGACCGCACGCGGCCGGAGGTGCGGCCGAGAGGAAGGCCGAGGATCGCGGCCGGGGCCTCGCCGTCGCGGGCCCGCAGGGCGCGGGCCATCCCCTCGTGCTCCGCGACCGCGCCGGCCCACTTCTCCGGCTCGGCTTTGCCGATGAGGCGGACGTGCTTCGCGCGCGCCTGCCGCACCTCGTGCGTCCACGCCGGGGCGGCGTTGCCGGAGAGGCCCGCGATGGCGGAGTGGAACGCCCGGTTCAAGCTGCACGGCGGCGCCCGCTCCCGGCCGTGCGGCGAGCACGGCACGGTGCATGAGGACCTCCTTGGGGGGGCGGTCGCCACCGGCGTGCTTCCACCCGGCGTCCAGCCGGCCGATGGCACGTCGCGGCGGACCGTCCTGTGCGACACCCGCAGCGGATCGGTCGGCCCGCTGATGCCCAGCACCTCGCGCTCGGCCAGGCGCGCGGGTCAGCCCTCCCCGACGCCGGGCAGGGTGATCCCGGCGAAGGTCTTGATCACCGCCGCGTCGTCCTCCCGCCCGAAGCCGGCGTTGCTGGCGTTGGCGAACATCGCGTAGGCGGTGCCGGCGAGCGGCAGGGGGAAGTTGAGGGCCAGCGCCGTCTCCGTCACCAGCCGCAGGTCCTTCACGAAGATGTCCACCGCCGAGCGCGGCGCGTAGTCCCCGTCCACGACGTGGCGCATCCGGTTCTCGAACATCCAGGAGTTGCCGGCGGCGTTGGTGACGACCTCGTACATCGTCTCCAGCGGGATGCCGGCGCGCGCGGCCAGGGCCATGGCCTCCGCCCCGGCGGCGATGTGCACCCCGGCGAGGAGCTGGTGGATGATCTTCACCGTGGCGCCGAGCCCGATCTCCTCGCCGATCCGGTAGACCTTGCCGGCGACGGCCTCGAGCACGGGGGACAGGCGGTCGAAGGTGGCCGGGGCGCCGGCGGCCATGACGGTCATCGCCCCCTCCGCCGCCTTCGCCGCGCCGCCGGAGACGGGGGCGTCCAGCATCGGCAGGCCGTGGGCCGCGAGCTCCCCCGCCATCGCCCGCGCGTCGGCGGCGGCGATGGTGGAGGACACCATCACCGGCGTCCCCGGACGGAGCCGCGACGCCAGCCCGTCCGGGCCGAACAGCACGGCGCGGCACTGGGCGGCGTTGACCAGCAGCAGCAGCACGGCGTCCAGGCGGTCGGCGAAGGCGTGGGCGCCCTCCGCCACCGCCTCGGCGCCGTCGGCCAGCAGGGCGGCACGGGCCTCCGGGTTGAGGTCGGCGCCGTAGGTGGCCAGGCCGGCCCGCACGCAGGACCGCGCGGCCCCCAGCCCCATCGAGCCGAGGCCGATCACGCAGACGCCGTAGCGATTGCTCTCCATCGCGACCTTCATGTGAGTGTCCGGGCTGACGATGCTATGTAACGCGACGATCCCCGGGAAGCCTTGTCAGGCGTCGTCGACGCGGGGATGGCGCCGGTCCGCCCCGCGGGACGCGGGCCGGGCCCGTGCCGGACCGCCGGCCGGGCGAGGGGAGGCGGCGGGGAGGGAGCCCCGCCGCCGCCTCGGTCCGGGCGCCCCGGGGGACGGGCCCGGCCCGGCTAGTGCCGGTCGATGTAGCTGATCGGAACCCCGAGCTCGACGTCGAAGCCGGCGTTGTTCTGGTCGTCGCCGCCGCCGTCGATCCGGTACTCGCCGCGCAGGATCACGGTGTTGTCGGCGTTGGTGAGGGAGAGCGGATCGTGCACCTTGCCCCGCACGATCCAGGAGCCGGCGAAGTTCCGCACGTCCCGGATCACGACGGAGTACTTCGACGTGTCGACCGGGACCGGCAGCGCCGCCGTCCCGCTCCACGTCAGGAAGGTGTTGTTGCTGCGCATCTCCCGCACCGAGTAGTAGACGTCGACGAGGATGTTCTTCCACTGGTCGTCGGGACGGACGTTGCTCGTCCGCAGCTCGACCTGGGTCTGGCGGCCGGACTGGGAGTAGATGTCCGCGTCCCCGCCCCCCGAGTGCTTGAGGCGGCCGGAGCTGTACGAGGCCTTCGCCAGGGTGTTCTGCCAGGGCATGGTTCTTCTCCTCGGATGGCTGGATGCTGAGCGCAGGTCCCGGCGGTGACTGGCCCGGCCTGCCATCGGGTGACTACCAGCGCGGATCCGGGGACGATGTGACGGATGGCACGTCCGCTCGCCGCGGCGGGTCCGGGAACCGGCGGGCGGCGTTCGCCGCGGCCGCGCCTCCGGGGCCGGCCCCGCTCCGGGCCGCCCCGCCTCGCCGCGCGCTCCCCTCCGCCATCCCCGGCCCGGCGGCGCGGCCGGTCAGAACGTGCAGGTGATGGCGACGCGGCGCGACCGGCGCGCGTAGACGAGCCAGGCGAGGGCCGCCGCCGAGCGGATCGCCCAGGACCCCACCTCCGCCCCGGACAGGGACGCCAGGGCCTGCGCCGGATCGAGGGGCGGGGTGAAGGTGGACGGCGACACCGTGACCAGCAGGACGAGCACGGTCGGGATGTAGAGCGCGGTCCAGGCGAGGAGCGCGGCCTGGACGTGTGGGAAGACCCGCGCGCGCCGCGCCGGCAGGGCGGCCGTGATCGCGACGAGGGCGAGCGTCACCCCGGCATGGGCCACGTCGAAGAGGGCGAGGCCTCCGCCGTCCGGCTCCCCCTCGATCTCGGCCAGCAGGTCGACGATGCCGGCGAGGAGGCGCGGCACGCTGAGCCACAGGACGGCCAGGAACAGCAGGAGCCAGCCCTTGAAGCCCGGCGTGAGGCCGGACCCGGCGCGCCTCTCCGCGCGCCACCGCAGCACGGCGACGACCGCGGCGGCGGCGAGGGCCGCGAGGATGGCGAGGGTGACGGGACCGGAGAGGGGAACGCGCCACGTGTGGCCGCGATCGGGCTCCGGCGTGAGAGCGGCGCCGCCCCGGCCCGGGCCGGTGGGAGGGGTCACGGGCGGGGCGGGGCCGGGGCGGCGCGGGTGGCGGCGGCCGACCCGGCCGTGACGACCCGTCCGTCCGCGCCGATGCGCCAGGCCAGCCGCTCGGGCGCGTCGCCACTCTCCGGCGTCCAGCGCCGGGCCTCCAGCAGGCCACGGCGCCCGTCCCAGGACGGGGCGCCCCCGGACTCGACGTTGTGCCAGCAGGAGGAGAGCAGCACCGCCGCGGCCTCGCGCGGGCGGGGGCGGAGGCGCACGACGCTCAGCACCTCCTCCTCCCCGGCGCCGCACATCCCGCCCGGCGTGCCGGGCCGGGACGCGAGGGTCAGGAGGAGGACGAGCGCCGCGCCAGGGCGCTCGCCGACGAGGCGGGCGCTCCGCGGCGCGCAGGGCTCGCAGGGCGGCAGGCCGACCCCGAGCGGGACGGCCCCGCCGGGCAGGCGCAGCACCGCGCGGCCGCCCCGCCCCTCCAGCACCGCGCCGGGCCGCCCCTCCACGGGCACGCGTTGCGCCCCGGCCGGGGCGGCCGCGAGCAGGAGGAGCAGGGCGAGAAGGGACTTCATCGGGGACTCCGTCGGCGAGGGGCGCGCGGGCGCCGCTCCGGTGCCCTCACGAACCGGCGCCCCCCACGAGCCCGGTGCTGTCCCGCGGCATCGAGCCGCGGAGGCGCGGTCGAGGATGTGGTGCGACGAACGCCATGGGCCCTCCCGCCGCCCCCCGATGCCGGCGAACGGGCGCGGGCGTCCGGAGGGGCGGGGAACACGATGCGGCACGGCAGGACGCGTGGCGAGGGGACAGGGCGGGATCCCTCCCGCGGGACGGCCCGGCGGGCGGCGCTGCTGGCGATGCTCGCGGCCGCGGCGCTCCCCGCTGCGGGGCGGCGATGATGAGCACCGGCGGCAGGTACAGCGCCAGGCGGAGCAGCAGGACGCCGAAGCCGTCCGTCTCCCAGGACAGGCCGTAGCGGTCGGTCCACAGTCCCAGTCGGGCGCCGGCCCCGGCGTGGAAGGCGACGGCGACCCCGGCCGCGTAGATCGCCGCCGCGACGAGCCCGGCGACGAGGGCGCGGAGCAGGCGCCGCGGCCGTCCGCCGATCAGCCGGGCGCGGGTGGCGTCCCGCAGGGCACGGTACTCGTCGAAGGTGGCGGCGGGCACGGCGACGCGGTGGCGCACCGGGCCGGGTGCCCCCCCGGGCATCGCGCCGGTCGTCCCGCCGGCCGTCGCACCGCCGCGCGGCCCCGCATCGTCGGTCGGCATGGTTCCGGCCCGGGCCGTCAGCGGTCCGCCTTGCCGTCGTCCCCGGGCGGGAGCGGGGAGGCCGTCATCATCAGGGACACCCCCCCGGGGCGCGGCACGGCCACCGACAGCGCGAAGAGGCGGCTCTCCCCCCCGCCCGCCGGCGGACGGACGCGGAAGAACACCTGCCGCCCCGGCTGCCCGCCCAGCTCGGCGGGCTCGTCCCGTTCCACTTCCACCGCCAGCCCCGGCCGACGAAGCCCCTCCATGGTCGCGCGGAACCGCGCGGCGGACTCCTCCACCTCCGCGAAGGGGGCCATGAGCTGGCACCGCACGCCGGCCTCCCGCGTCACCACCAGCATGGGCTGCTTGCCGTCGTTCCACCGCCACACCTGACCCGGCTCGCCGATCTGCATGCGCGCCACGGCCTCGGGCGGGGCCGGACGGAAGCCGCGCTCCTCCAGGACCTGCCGCATGGCGGCGGGATCGTCGAACCGCTCGACGCAGACCGCGCGGAACAGCGCGTCGGCGGTGCGGGAGATGCCGGGGCGGTCCAGCGGCCCCGCCGACACCCACTGGGCCCCCGCGGGCGCGGCGAAGCCCGCCGCGAGCAGGCAGCCCGCCATGATCCCTGTGCTCCGTGCCATTCCGTTCACCTCTCTCGCTCGGCTCGTCCATGACGGGAGTACGGTCCCGTACCAGGGCAGGTCTTCCCGCGCGACCGCGCATCACCGCCCCCGCGCGGAGGGATCGGGGACGCCCCCCACGATTCGCCACCGCGACCTGACCGGCGGAACGACGCCGCCGACAGGTCTTCCACCCGCGGCACCGGGCCGCCCGCGCGTCATCGGAACCGGCCTCGGGGCGATGCGGAACGAGGCCGGGATCCTCCGCGCCGGACGAGAGTGCCGGCCAGGGGACACGCTGCCGAACGGCCCATCCGGCGGCTGCCGCGAACGATCAGGCCACAAGATCGCGTGATCGCGCCCCCGCGCACTATGCAACCTTAGGTTACTCTTAATAATAGTTACTAAACTATGAGTGGCAAAGATGCGGCGGGAGAAGCGAGGAATGGAGCAGAGGGCGGCCCGGTCGATGCAACGACGTCCCACGATCCGCCCCGTCCGGCAACACCCATCGCCCCCGGCCGGGTCGCTCTCCCCACCACCCCCTTCCGACGCGAGCGGGGCGCTGCTCCGGGGCGCGGCCCGACCCTCCGCCTGAGGGGCCGGACCCTTCCGCCGACCATGCCCGCCGCGACACCGCGCCGCCAGGGCGCCCGGTGACCGCACGACAGAACCCTCCGACGCAGGACGCCCGGATCCGGCCGACATCTTCCAGCCCGGCGGACCGGCAGCACAGGGAGCACCTCCGTGGCCTATCCCGACATCAACTTCAACGTCACCACCGCCGTCAACTCGCCCGGCGTCGTCACCTACATCTTCACCGTCCGCAACAACGCCAGCAGCGAATCGGCCACGGCCTACGACCTGACGTTCGGCGAGGGCTTCGCGGCCTACGCGCCGAACGCGGCCCTCGTCGCCGGCAGCGTGCGGGCCACCGGCACGAGCACCGCGGCGCGCATCACCTCCGGCAACAGCAGCGGCGACAACGCGGTCGGCCTGACCCTCGCCACCCTCAACAGGGGCGAGACGCTCACCGTCTCCTTCGACGTGCAGCGCCTCCCGACCGCCGTGCCGGGCTCCTCCACCACGAGCACCGCGACGCTCACCTACGACAACGTCGCCGGCAACTCCTCCTCCCAGCAGACGAGCACCGCCACGGCGAACACCACCCTCATCATCCGGCCGGTGCCGGAGGTGACGCAGACGGTGGTCGCCACCTCGGCCAACGACACCGGCACGGGGCAGTACGTCGCCGCCAACACCGACCTCAAGCCCGGCGAGATCGCGACCGTCGAGCTCGTCATCACCGTGCCGGAGGGCGACAACACCGCCTTCTCCGTGCTCGACCAGCTCGCCGACGCCGTCGCCGCCGGGACGGGCGGCCGGCTCGCCTACGTCGCGGGATCGGCGCAGGTCGTCTCGGTCGGCGGCAACCTCTCCTCCCTCAGCGGCCGCAGCCTCACCGCGCCGACCGTCACCGCGGCCGACAGCAACAACAACGGCACGCAGGACCGGATCACGCTCGACTTCGGCGGCATCCGCAACACCTCCGACAAGGCGATCACCGCGGCGGACCGGATCGTCGTGCGGCTGCAGGTCCAGGCGCTCGACGTCGTCCCGAACGAGAACGGCGACCTGCTGAGCAATACCGTCACCGTCAACAACACGAGCGCGGTGACGGGGGCCTCGACGAACTACGCCTCCACCGCCTCCACCGTCTCCTTCGACCTCGTGGAGCCGCAGCTCAGCGTCGCCAAGGCGGCCTCCGTGCCCGCCGGCGCGGCGGTCGATGCCGGGACGGAGATCACCTACACCGTCACCATCCAGCACGCCGCCAACTCCAGCGCCAACGCCTACGACATCGCCCTCGCGGACCTGCTGCCCGCCGGCCTGACCCTGGTGGCCGGCAGCCTCGCCAGCTCCGCCGGCACCGCCACCAGCAGCGGCGGCGCGATCAACCTCGCCCTCGGCACCTACGCGCTCGGCAGCGACCCCATCACCCTGACCTACCGCGCCCGGGTGGGCGACGCGGCCGCGCCGGGCCAGGTGTTCAGCTCCGCGGCGACCCTCAACTACGACACCCAGGCCGGCACCGGCGGCCGCGCCGAGCCGGCGCAGACAAGCACCGCCGCGGTGTCCGCCGGGACCTTCGCCCCGGCCCTCGCGCAGACGGTCGTCTCCACCTCCCTCCCGGAGTCCGGCACCGACCGCTTCACCGCCCTGCCCGACGTCTCCGTCGGCGAGACGGTGACCTACCGCCTCACCGCCACCCTCGCCGAGGGCACGCAGCGCCTCGTGCTGACGGACACGCTGCCGAGCGGGCTGCAGCTCGTCTCCGCCCAGGTCGAGAGCGTGGGTGCCAACATCACCGGGTCGAGCCTTCGCGCCGGCTCCGCCGGCACCACCTCCGGCAGCACGCTCACCTTCGACTTCGGCACGGTGGTCAACGCGGGCGACAACGTGACCGACGCGCGCGACCAGGTGACGGTCCTCGTCACCGCGCGCGACGTCAGCGCGGCCGCCGCCGGCACGGTGCTGACCAACAGCGCCGTCGCCCAGGTCTACGCGCCGGGCGCGACGACGGTCGCCTCCCAGGCCGCCGCCACCCAGGGGGTGGAGGTGGTGCGGCCGGAGGTCGCGATCGCCAAGACGGCGTCGGCCACCGCCGGCGACGCGGGCGACCTCGTGACCTACACGGTCACGCTCGGCCAGGCCGCGGCCTCCTCGGCCGCCGCCTACAACCTCGTGGTGACGGACGCGCTCGCGGCCGGCCTCACCCTCGTCGCCGGCAGCGCGCGCGCCTCGGCCGGGACCGTCACGGAGACCGCGGGCGGCATCTCCTACGCGCTCGGCACGCTGGCGCTGGGATCCGCCCCCGTCACCATCACCTACCAGGCGCGCGTCGCCGACTCCGTCGCCAACGGCGGCAGCCTCGTCAGCGCGGCGCAGCTCAGCTACGCGACCGCCCCGTCCAACGGCACCACCGCCACCGGCACCGCATCCTCCGCCCCCTTCGCGGTCGCGATCACGGACACGCTGGACGGCACGCTCGCCGCCACCTCGCTCGCGGCGACCTCCGGCAGCCAGGTCGGGCCGGGCGAGCTGGTCACGCTCCGCCTCGTCGCGACGCTCGGGGAGGGCGCGCAGCGCCTCAGCCTCGGCGAGACCCTGCCGGCGGGGCTGGAGTACGTCTCGTCCCGCGTCGTCTCCCTCGGCAACGCCACCGGCTCCGCCCTCGCGGCCGGGGCGGCCGGCACCTTCGACGGCGCCGCGGGGCGGGTGAACTTCAACTTCGGCACGCTGACCAACCCGGGGGACAACGTCTCCAACGCGGGCGACCAGGTGGTGGTGGAGGTGGTCGCGCGGGTCGCGGCCGGCACCGCGGCCGGGACCGTCATCGCCCCCGCGGGGCAGTTGACCACGGCGACGCCCACCGGCACGGGCACGACCACCCTGTCGGGCGGCAACGTGACGCTGACGGTGGTGAGCGGCACCCTCGGCGGGAAGGCCTTCCTCGACGCCAACGGCAACGGCCTCCAGGACAGCGGGGAGGCGGGCCTCGCGGGCGCGGCCGTGGCGCTGCTGGACAGCGCCGGCGCCGCCACCGGCCGCACGGCCACCACGGATGCGGACGGCAACTACGTCTTCGCCGACCTGGCGCCCGGGTCCTACATCACGGCGTTCACCGCCCCCGGAGGCCGCGTCCTCACGCGCGCCGACCAGGGGACGAACGACGCCCTCGACAGCGACGCGGATCCCGCGACCGGCCGCACCGGGGTGGTGAACCTGGCCGCCGGGGGCAGCAACCGCACGATCGACGCCGGCTTCTACGCGCCGGCGACCGTCGGCAGCACGGCGGGCGGCACGGGCAGCCTCGTCTTCGCGGACACCAACGGCAACGGCGTGCAGGACGGCGGCGAGGCCGGGCTGGCCGGCGTCGCGGTGCGGCTGCTGGACACCGCCGGCAACGTGATCGCCACCACCACGACGGGGACGGGCGGCACCTACAGCTTCGCGGGCGTCGCGCCCGGCACCTACCAGGTCGAGTTCGTCCCGCCCGCCGGCAACCGCCTCACCCTGCAGGATCAGGGCACGAACGAGGCCGTCGACAGCGACGCCGCCCCGGCCACCGGGCGCACCGCCGCGTTCACGGTCGCCTCCGGCGGCACCGTCACCAACCTCGGCGCGGGCGTCTACGTCCCGGCCGCGATCGGCGGCCCGAGCGACTTCGTGTTCACCGACGGCAACGCCAACGGCATCCGCGACGCCGGCGACGCGGGGCTGGCCGGCGTCACCGTGCGCCTGATCGACGCCGCCGGCGCGACCGTGGCGAGCACCGTCACCGCGTCGGACGGCACCTACGGCTTCTCCGACCTGGCGCCCGGCCGCTACTACGTGGAGTTCGTCGCCCCCTCGGGCGGGGTCTTCTCCCCGCGGAACCAGGGCACCGACGCCTCCCTCAACAGCGACGCCTTCCAGGGCACCGGGCGCACGCCGCTGCTGACCCTCAACTCCGGCACCGTCCTCGGCAACATCGGGGCCGGCCTCTACCAGCCGGTCACGGTCGGCGGCGCCACGAGCTACGTCTTCGCCGACACCAACGGCAACGGCGTGCGCGACGCCGGGGAGGCCGGGGTGGCGGGCGTGACCGTGCGCCTGATCGCCGCCGACGGCTCGATCGCCTCCCGCGCCGTCACCGGCAGCGACGGCAGCTACGGCCTCGGCAACGTCGCGCCCGGTCAGTACCAGGTGCTCTTCGTCAAGCCCGCCGGCACGGCGTTCAGCCCGGCCGACCGGGGCGGCGACGACACGGCCGACAGCGACGCCGACACGGCCACCGGGCTCAGCCCCGCCTTCACCGTGACCTCCGGACAGGGGGTCACGAACATCTCCGCCGGCCTCTACACGCCGGCCACGGTCGGCGGGGCGGGCGACGTCGTCTTCACCGACGCGAACGGCAACGGGGTGCGCGACGCCGGGGAGGCCGGGGTGGCGGGCGCCACCGTCCGCCTGCTGAGCGCGGCCGGCGCCACCGTCGCGACCACCACCACGGGCACGAACGGGACCTACAGCTTCACCGGCGTGGCGCCTGGAGGGTACCAGGTGGAGTTCGTGCCCCCCGCGGGCACGGTCTTCACCCTGCAGGACCGGGGCGGCAACGACGCCGCCGACAGCGACGCCGTGCCGGCCACCGGGCGCACGGCGCTGTTCACCCTGACCTCGGGCGGCACGGTCGACAACCTCGCGGCCGGGGTCTTCGCGCCGGTGACGGTGGGCGGGGCGGGCAGCCTCGTCTTCACGGACACCGACGGCGACGGCGTGCAGGGCGGCGGCGAGGCCGGCGTGACGGGCGTCACGGTGCGGCTGCTGGACACGGCCGGAAACCTTGTCGCCACCACCACCACGGGCCCGGACGGCGGCTACAGCTTCGCGGGCGTCGCGCCCGGCACGTACCAGGTCGAGTTCGTCCCGCCCTCCGGCAACCGCTTCACCCTGCAGGACCGGGGCGGCAACGACGCGACCGACAGCGACGCCGACCCCGCGACCGGGCGCACCGCGCCCTTCACCGTGACCTCGGGCGGAACCGTCACGAACCTCGCCGCGGGGGTGTACGCGCCGGGCACGGTCATGGGCGCGGGCGACCTCGTCTTCCTCGACGGCAACGGCAACGGCGTGCGGGACAACGGGGAGGCGGGGCTGTCCGGGGCGACCGTCCGCCTGCTGAACGCGGCCGGGGCCACCGTCGCCACGACCACCACCGGGGCCGGCGGCGCCTACAGCTTCGGGAGCCTGGCGCCGGGCGGGTACCAGGTGGAGTTCACCGCCCCGGCCGGCACCGTGTTCACCGGGCAGGACAGGGGCACCAACGACGCCGCCGACAGCGACGCGAACGCCGTGACCGGGCGGACGGCCCTCTTCGCCGTCGCCTCGGGCGGGATGGTCGACAACGTCGCGGCGGGCGTCTACGCCCCGGCCGGCATCACCGGCCCGGGCAACCTCGTCTTCACCGACGCCAACGGCAACGGCGTGCGGGACAACGGGGAGGCGGGCCCCTCGGGCGTGACGGTCCGCCTGCTGGACGCCGCCGGCACCGCTGTCGCCACGACGACCACCGGCACGGGCGGCGCCTACGCCTTCGCGGGCGTCGCGCCGGGCACCTACCAGGTCGAGTTCGTCCCGCCCGCCGGCACCGTGCTCACCCGACCGGACCAGGGGGGCGACGACGCGACCGACAGCGACGCGGCCGTCGCGACCGGGCGCACGGCGCCGTTCACGGTGACCTCCGGGCAGGTGGTGTCGAACCTCGCCGCCGGCCTCTACGCGCCGGCGACGATCGGCGGCGCGGGCGACGTCGTCTTCGTCGACGCGAACGGCAACGGGGTGCGCGACGCCGGCGAGGCCGGGGTGGCCGGCGCCACGGTCCGGCTGCTGGACGCCGGCGGCAACCCTGTCGCCAGCACGACGACGGGGGAGGGCGGCACCTACAGCTTCGCGGGGCTGGCGCCGGGCGCCTACCAGGTGGAGTTCGTCGCCCCCGCCGGCACGGTGTTCACCGGCCGGGACCGGGGCGGCAACGACGCGGCGGACAGCGACGCCGATCCCGCGACCGGGCGCTCCGCGCTCATCACGCTCGCCTCGGGCGGCACGATCGACAACCTCGCGGCCGGCGTCTTCGCGCCGGTCTCGATCGGCGGGGCGAGCAGCGTCGTCTTCACCGACACGAACGGCAACGGCGTCCGCGACCGCGGCGAAGGCGTGGTGGGCGGCGTCACGGTGCGGCTGCTGGACGCGGCGGGCAACGCCGTCGCGACCACCACCACGGGGACGAACGGCGCCTACGGCTTCGCGGGCGTCGCGCCGGGCACCTACCAGGTGGAGTTCGCCGCCCCCGCCGGCACGGCGTTCACCCTCCAGGACGGGGGCACCAGCGAGGCCGCCGACAGCGACGTCGTCCCGGCGACCGGCCGCACGGCCCTCTTCACCCTCGCCTCCGGCGGATCGCTCGGCGACCTCTCGGCCGGCGTCTACACCCCGGCCGCGATCGGCGGCGCGACCGATCTCGCCTTCACGGACGCGAACGCCAACGGCGTCCGCGACGCCGGGGAGGCGGGCCTCGGCAACGTCACCGTGCGGCTGCTGGACGCGGCCGGCAACGTGGTCGCGACCACCGTCACGGGAGCGGAGGGCACCTACGCCTTCGGCGCGCTGGCGCCCGGCCGGTACCAGCTCGAATTCACCGCGCCGACCGGCTACGTCTTCAGCCCCCGCGGCCAGGGCGCCGACGACTCCGCCGACAGCGACGTCTCCACGGCGAACGGCCGCTCGCCGATCATCACCCTCGTCTCCGGCCAGACCCTGGGCGACATCGGCGCCGGCCTCTACCAGCCCGTCACCGTGGGCGGCCCGGGCAGCGTCGTCTTCGCGGACGGCAACGGCAACGGCGTGCTCGACGCCGGGGAGGCGGGCGTCGGCGGGGTCGCCGTGCGCCTGATCCGGACGGACGGCACGATCGCCGCCCGGACGACGACGGCCGACGACGGCAGCTACGCCTTCGGCAACGTGACTCCGGGGGGGTATCAGGTGCTGTTCGTCCGCCCCTCGGGCACGGCGTTCAGCCCGCGGGACCAGGGCGGCGACGACGCGCGCGACAGCGACGCGGACACCGCGACCGGCCTCGGCCCGCTCTTCACCGTGGCCTCCGGGCAGGGGGTCACCGGCCTCTCCGCCGGGATCTACGGACCGGCCAGGATCACCGGGCCGGGCAACGTCGTCTTCACCGACGCCAACGGCAACGGCGTGCGCGACGCCGGCGAGGCCGGGGTGGCGGGCGCCACGGTGCGTCTGCTGGACGCGGCCGGCAACCTCGTCGCCACCGCGCGGACGGGGACGGGCGGCACCTACGGCTTCGCGGACATCGCGCCGGGCCGGTACCAGGTGGAGTTCGTCGCCCCCGCCGGCACGGTGTTCACCCGGCAGGACGGGGGAGGCGACGACGCGACCGACAGCGACGCCGCCCCGGCCACCGGGCGCACGGCGACGTTCACGGTGTCCTCCGGCGGCACGGTCGACAACGTCGCCGCCGGCGTCTTCGCCCCGGTGACGATCGGCGGGGCCGGCAGCACCCTCTTCACCGACGCCAACGGCAACGGCGTGCGCGACGCCGGCGAGGCCGGGGTGTCCGGCGCCACGGTGCGGCTGCTGGACGGCAACGGCACCCTCGTCGCCCGCGCGGTGACCGACGCGAACGGCGGCTACGGCTTCACGGGCGTCGCGCCCGGCGCTTACCAGGTGGAGTTCGTCCGGCCGGCGGGCGCCGTCTTCACCCTGCAGGATCAGGGCGGCGACGACGCGACCGACAGCGACGTCGGCCCGTCGACCGGTCGCACGTCGCTCTACACCCTCGCCTCGGGCGGGTCGGTCCAGAACCTCTCGGCGGGCCTCTACACGCCGGCCGCGATCGGCGGGGCCGGGAACCTGTTCTTCAACGACGCGAACGGCAACGGGGTGCGCGACGCCGGCGAGACCGGCATCGCCGGCGCCACCGTCCGCCTGCTCGACGCCTCCGGCAACGTGGTGAGGAGCGTCGCCACCGGGTCGGACGGGTCCTACGGCTTCGCGGGCCTGACGCCCGGCACGTACCAGCTGCAGTTCGCGGCGCCCGCCGGCGCGGTGTTCAGCGCGCGGGACGGGGGCGGCGACGACACGGCGGACAGCGACGTCGACCCGGCGACGGGCCGGACCGATCCGATCACCGTCACCTCCGGGCAGGTCGTCGGGAACCTTGCGGCGGGCGCCTACCTGCCCGCCACGATCGCCGGGTCCGGCAACCTCGCCTTCCTCGACGGCAACGGCAACGGCATCCGCGACGCCGGCGAATCCGGGCTCGCCGGCGTCACCGTCCGGCTGCTGGACGCCTCCGGCGCGGTCGTCTCGACCACGACCACCGGCCCCGGGGGCGCCTACAGCTTCACCGGCCTGGTGCCCGGCGGGTACCAGATCGGGTTCGTCGCGCCCGCCGGCCTCGGCTTCAGCGCGCGGGATCAGGGTGCCGACGACGCGGCCGACAGCGACGCCGACGCGTCCACCGGCCTCGCCCCCGCCTTCTCCGTCGGCGCCGGCGGGGTGGTGAACAACGTCGCCGCCGGCTTCTTCGGGCCCGGGGCGATCGGCGGCGCGGGCGCGGTCGTCTTCACCGACACGAACGGCAACGGCATCCGCGACGCCGGCGAATCCGGGCTCGGCGGCGTCACCGTCCGCCTCCTCGACGCCGCCGGGGCGACCGTCGCCACCACGGTGAGCGGCGCGGACGGCACCTACGCCTTCTCCGGGATCCGCCCGGGCGGGTACCAGGTCGAGTTCGTCGCCCCGGCGGGCAGCGTTTTCGCCCCGCAGGACCGCGGCACGGACGACACGGCCGACAGCGACGCCAGCCCGGCCACCGGGCGCACCCCGCTCTTCACCCTCGCCTCGGGCGGGACGGTCGGCAACCTGGCGGCGGGCTTCTACGACCCGTCCGGCGCGCGGCTGACCGGCAGCGTCTGGCTCGACGCGAACGAGAACGGCCTGCGCGACGCGGGCGAGGAGGGGCTGGAGGGCGTCGCGGTGCGGCTGCTGGACGCGGACGGCCAGGACCTCGGCCGGACGACGGCCACGGACGCGACCGGCGCCTACGCCTTCGGGGGCCTGGAGGAGGGCAGCTACCGCGTCGGCTACGCGCCGCTGATCGGGACGCGCTTCACCGCGCCCGACGTGGGCGGCAACGAGGCGCTGGACAGCGACGCGGCGACGCTCAACGGGGTCTCCACCCTGCTGGTCCGGCTGGGTCAGGGCGAGGCCAGCGGCCTCAGCACCGCGGGGCTGGTGCTCGACGTCGTCCGCTCCCCGGACTACGCGCCGCGCCTCGAGCTCGGCGACGGGAACGACGGCTTCCCCGGCACGGACGGGCCGGAGGTGGTCAGCGGCAACGGCGGCGACGACAACATCAACGGCCTCGGCGGCGACGACACCTTCTTCGGCAATGCCGGGCGGGACGCGATGAACGGCCTCGGCGGCGACGACGCGCTCAGCGGCGGCGCTGGGGACGACAACGTCCAGGGCCAGGAGGGTGACGACCTCATCCTCGGCGGGGAGGGCAACGACACCGGCGAGGGCGGGATCGGGGACGACACGCTGCTCGCGGGCGCCGGCGACGACAACATGCAGGGCGAGGACGGGGACGACTGGCTCTACGGCGGGGGCGGCGCCGACATCCTGACCGGCAACGCCGGGAACGACCTCGTCGCCGGCGGGGCCGGCACCGACTCCCTCGCGGGCGCGGACGGCTCCGACATCGTGATCGGCGGCGGCGATGACGGCCGCATGTCGCTCGACGCCAACGGGGTCATCGCCGGCATCGTGCTGGGCGACCAGATCGAGGGCAACGGCGGTGCCGACGCCTTCGTCTGGCAGGCCGGGGACGGGGTCGACTTCATGCTCGACTTCAACCCGGGCGAGGGCGACACCCTCACCATCTACGGCTACACCGGGTTCCAGGCGATCCAGCGCACGCAGGACGGCCGCATGGCGCTCCTGCTCGGGACCGACGCGGGCTTCGTCCTCAACAACGGCCTGTTCCAGGGCGCGACGCCGGCCGACGTGCTGCCGGGCGTGATCTTCCGCCCCGCGCTCGACGGCGCGCCGCGCCGCTTCGTGGCGGGCGACGTCGTCGTGCCGGTGCTGGCGGAGAACTGGGCCTCGGGCTTCCGCGGCACGGGACCGATCACCGTCTCGCAGCCCTTCCCGCCGCTCGACCCGCCCTCGGACCCCGCGGACCTGTCCGACATCGTCTTCGGGAACTTCATCCGGCTGACCGCCGACAGCAGCAGCGGGGGCGTGACGGGCGGGAACGACTTCATCCAGGGCGAATCCCTCTACGACACGGTGGACACCTCGGTCAGCTCCGGCTCCGTGGGGTACACCCTCCTGCCGGACGGCAGCCTGCGGCTCGACGCGGAGGGCGGGACGGACCTGCTGCGCGGCGTGGAGCAGGTGAACTTCACGGACGGCACCCTGCGCGTCAGCACCTCCGACGGGCCCTCCCGGCTCACGGGCGGGGACGGCGCGGACACCCTTCTCAGCGGCACCGCCGGCGACACCCTCGACGGCGGCCTCGGGGACGACCTCGTGCTCGGCGGCGGGGGCGACGACGTCCTCGTCGGCGGCGCGGGGCAGGACACGATGGATGGCGGCGACGGGGCCGACACGCTCGACCTGTCGCGCGCGACGGCCGCCGTGGCGGTGGATCTGGGCCGGACGGTGCCGCAGGCGATCGGGGCCGACCAGGGCCTCGACCTGATCCTGAACGTCGAGAACGTGACCGGGGGCGCCTTCGACGATCGCCTGGTCGGCGACGACCGGGCGAACCGGCTCGCGGGCGGGGGCGGCAACGACGTGCTCTCCGGCGCGGGCGGGGACGACACCCTGGCGGGCGGCGCGGGCAACGACACGCTGGACGGCGGGGACGGCAGCGACACGATCGACCTCGCCGCCGCGACGGGGGGCGTGACGGTGCTGCTGTCCCGGACCACCCTGCAGGTGCTCGGCGCCGACCAGGGCCGCGACCTGATCCTGAACGTGGAGAACGCGGTCGGCGGCGCCTTCGCGGACACGCTGTCGGGCAACGCGTCGGCGAACCGGCTGCTGGGCGGCGGCGGCGACGACCGCCTGTCCGGCGACCTCGGCGACGACCTGCTGGACGGCGGGGCGGGCAACGATCGCCTCGACGGCGGCGGCGGCGCCGACGCGATGTTCGGCGGCGCCGGGAACGACGCCTACGTCGTGGACTCGGCCGCCGACACGGTGCGCGAGGACGCGGTGGCCGGGACGGATGACGGCGGGGTGGACACCGTCACCGCCGCCGTCGGCTTCACGCTCGGGGCGTTCCTCGAGAACCTCATCCTGACCGGCGGCGGGTCGCTCAGCGGCACCGGCAACGGGCTCGGCAACAGGCTGACGGGCAATGACGGGGCCAACCTTCTCTCGGGCCTCGACGGGAACGACGTGCTGGTCGGCGGCCGGGGCGTGGACACGCTGCTGGGCGGCGCCGGGAACGACACCCTGCTGGCGAGCGACGCGGGGGAGCTGCTCGACGGCGGGGACGGCGTCGACACGCTCGACTTCTCGGGCATCGGGTCCAGGGGCTGGCTCTACCTCGACGGCACGGACGAGAGGGGCATCGCCCGCGCCAACGCCTACGCCGCGGCGGGATCGACCGTGCTCGGCGTGGAGAACGTGACCGGCTCGAACACCGGCAACGACGCCACCTGGGGCACCGACGGTGCCAACCGGCTCTCGGGCCTCGGCGGCAGCGACCGCCTCTACGGCAAGGGCGGGGCGGATACCCTCCTCGGCGGCGAGGGCAACGACACCCTCTCCGGCGGGGCGGGGGCGGACGACCTGACGGGCGGCGCCGGGGCGGACGTGTTCCTCTTCGACACCGCGCCGGTGGCCGGCACCATCGACCGCGTCCTCGACTTCGAGGCCGGGGCGGACAGGCTCGCCTTCTCGCGCGCGGCCTTCGGCATCGCCGCCGGGGTGACGCCGGTCTTCGTGACGAACGCCTCGCCCGCCGCCACCGGCTCCGGCCCGGCGATCCTCTACGACAACGCCGGGGGCGGGCTCGGCGCCCTTCTCTACGACGCCGACGGCGCGGGCGGGGCGGCGGCGATCCAGGTCACGCGCCTCGCCAACGGCGCCGCCGTCGCCGCGGGAGACCTCCTCTTCGTGGCGTAGGGGAGGGCCGACCCGCGCGCGGACCTCCGGGAGGGTCCGCTCCTCGTGCTCCGCAAGCCCGGGACGATCCCCGGGCCGGGGACGGAGCACGGCGTCACGCAGGGGCTGCGGCCCCTGCGTGACGCCGCTCGCGGTCCGGCAGGCCGCGACGCGCCGCGACGGAGCGGGCGGCGAGGCCCCCGGCCTGAGCGGCCCCCAAGCC
>Ga0325401_1001540_pt1 | contig 19590 bp, 4 predicted proteins | sample PopdelMetagenome_FD_205666 | JGI IMG/M metagenome (GOLD analysis project Ga0325401, IMG submission 205666) | Populus deltoides microbial communities from Bellville, Georgia, United States - Xylem-PdKOR-R2 | ecosystem: Host-associated > Plants > Phyllosphere > Stem > Wood/Secondary xylem | place... | reverse complement strand
CACGAGGGGGGTGCACGATGAAAACTATTGGTTACCGCTGGAATGATGTCTCGTGCGTGTGTATTTGTTCATGCAGCTAATAAATATAATTCTCACTTTCACCATACTCACCTGTCTTTTATTCAGTTTAATCAGGAAACGTTTCTTTTTCTGCACCGAGCGTGGATGAAGACTCATGGAGTGTTTTATTTACACTGTATTGGTGATAAATTAATCAAAGTAATCACGCAATTAAACCTCACATTAGAGATTTTATGCAGCATCTTTCGTCTTGGTCTCCTCCTGCTGCAACGCTTGATTTGGTCCCAAATACGGCAACACAAAGACGGTATAAAAACTGTTTCCCTTCGGCCACGCAGAGCTCACCTGGACAGGTGGACTAGACAACATGCCCCAGAAAAAGAAGAGATGTTGAGTGTTACAAGTGTCACAGCACATTGGCTTTGCCGCTTACCGTTCGATCACGTGGTTATTGAATTGCCAACAAGTGGCGGCAATAAATTGGATGCTTTCTATACGTTCAAAATACTTTTCATGTTAATTATATTGATAAAGAAGTTTTATTTTTTAATTCGATCATTTTGTTAAATACAATTAATAAAATTGTCAAATATCTACGTGTTCCTCCCATGATTCATGCTAAATGAGGAAATGGGAGGAATATTTTCTTTCAATTCTTTAACGAGACCTGCCACATGCTTCACATAATATCATAATATTTTCAAATAATATTCCTAATTATTGTTCATGTTGTATTAAAAAAGAAAACTTCCTTCTAACTTCACCTGCTAGTAAGATCACGTGAGTAACACATATAATTAATGATTTTTTTTTATTGGAAATAGAGTTTAAAGCAGTAAAAAAAACCTTAGATTAAACAAGTTAACTTAGAGTTAATCAGATTGAAATACAAAATCCAATGATCTCTATCCAGTTAATTCTTGACAAATCAAAGTTGACTAACTAGTCTTAACTGCATTTGCTTCTACTTTAACTATCTACTTCCTCGCTAATAACTCATTTGCCTTGGATATCAAAGCAAATATTGCGTGAACCTTATTAAATTCTGGTGTTGTGAGATTAACCACGAGCATGCTTTTCGATTTAAAAACTAGCTTCTGAATACCTAGCATTCTAGCAAGCTCAACACCCTCCACTACTGCCCATAATTCTGCCTTACAGATGAATAAATATCCATGTTGATATTAAAACTTTTAACCCGTTTGTTTTTGTATTTTAAAAGTATTTTTAAAAATTTTATTTATTTTTTATTTAATATATTTTTAATGGTTTTAAATTATTTTAATATGTTAATATAAAAATAATTTTTAAAAATAAAAAATATATTATTTTAATATATATATTTTTTTAAAAAATTACTGTGAAAGAACTGAAGCAATCTCTAATTAAGCCTCCACTCTCGCATGATCTAGGTTTTCTTTACTGCAATCATCATATTTAGTTTCATCCGTTCCTTTGCCAACACCAGTAGACAAACATTGATGTACCTGACAGAATATTTTAATTAAAAAATATATTTTTATAATATAATTGATATAAAAAATATATTGAATGAACAATTAAAATTACCTTGTAACCGTGTTACATTTGAAGCAAGCCTTTTTTCAGTGCTCAACTCGCAAGTCACGAGGTCACACACTGGGCCCTGCGAAAGACGGAAACTTATCCAAGTGCACCAATTACATTAAGTTCAAATGTACTAAATCAGAGCCCTTCCTTATTTAAGCATCTTGAGAGATGAAGTTAGTTGAGAATTGAGATATTTTCTTCTCTCTCCATCCACGTACACAAAATGCAGCCTTTTACATACATAAACATAAACAGACGCGCTCCTTTTATTTACTTCCTCCTAAGAATAATTAGATCCCCCTCTCCTGCTCCCTCTCTGTTATTCTCCAACTTCATGTTCTCTCATCTTCTTGATTAAGTGCGTGAACTTCCATGACCTTTGAATTAACTGCATTTTCATGTCTTTCTTCAGTTTTTTGGTTGTGATCGGTTTGTTTTCCATTTGCAGGTTGCTTTCTTACCTCGACGGGCTTAAACTTCCGAGTGTAGTAGTTAGTTTCAAGGTCATGGAGTGGCTTTGATTTCTATCGGTAAACGAGCATTCCTTATGCACACACATGTTTCAGTAATTATTTTTGTTTTTATAACTACTTGTTTTTTTTTGTTGTGTGTTGTGTGATGGATTATTGTTACCTGACTTTATATTGATCTGTGTATTGAGGTTCTTGCATCAATCTCCTAGCATATCTCGCAATTCTACATGGTTTGAGGTTTTCTAGGTTTTCTTTTTTTAATTACTGTTTTTTCTTTGCTTGACATGGTCTAGGGTTTATTTTTTCCTTTGTACAAAGGAATTGTTACAGCATAGTGGTTCCGGGAGCTCCATACATGTAAGAGTTTAGCGGCGTAACCTAATTTGTGGTGTTGGCTTAAGACACAGTGATGAGAGTGGGGTTTCCTCAGGTTATGTGAGTGGGTGTAATTGAGTTTTTGGACTGAGCTCGAAAATTACTCAATGATTGTGTTGTGTTGTGTTGTACTTATCCCTAACAGTGAAGAAATTTTTTCTCTATGTACAGGCTGGCAGGATTTTACCAAACCAATTAAATCTTGTGCCCGCACTCATATTGTTGTCTTCATTTTCTTCATTTTTCTATTAATTCGGTTTGCTCAGTAACTTGTTTTGTGCAATACTGTTTACCTTAACAAGTGGTAGTAGAGACAACCCTTTGGATTGGATGCAATCGAAACTAGTGCTTGCTTGATTTAGTTTGAGATTCAATACATGGTTGAGAAATTTAATTGAAGAAAATTAAGATGGCAGAAAACAAGCAGAAGATGAGGGGATTTGGCCCTTTCACTTCTTACTTTGCTTTGTGCTTTATATTTGATGATTAAAGGACATGATCACTCGATAAGGTTTCTAAGCATAGAAGGTTCATACATGAAACATGTCTTTAAATCCATAAAAGATGCTGACACTTTGTTCAAGGTTATTTGATTATGCCTGTGTTGCCATGCAATCCTAGTGGAGGGAGAAAAGAGTTTTGTTGTCTGGTATACCTAGAGGAGTGGAGGGTTTATGGTTGGAGACTGCTTGAGTAGAGTAATATATTCTCGATGAGTTGACGTAAACTTCTGTCAAGAGATGGTAAATAGAGGTACCCTTCTGAATTTTACTAGGAAAGCTGATTTATTGAGTTATACATCAGCGTTGCTATGTTCTCATATTGGATGGAGTCATGATTGTCTGCTGATTTGGTAATGTTTAGCTGGTAAATGAATGTAAATGGTGTTTAAAGTTGTAGATATAGATGGTTCTGGGTGCTGCCATGTCCAAGTTCAATGTTTCTTTCTCCCTCCTTTTAATGGATGCTTTAACATCCATAAAGTACAGAAGGGAAATTTCAGGGTTCATTTTAATGTGCGACTTCTCAATCAACAGAGAAATTTTTATTAGGACTATTCATTTGTATCACCACTTACTCCATCTCATTTTAATGTGTGATTTCTTGTTTGTTTTCCGCTAGCTTTCACGTTAGTGGTGAATTAAACGCACAACATGTTTGGTATTAAAGAGAACTGAGTTTTATGCTGGGGGACCCACTAAAAGATGGAGTTCAAAACGCAAGTTTTGTGCAGCAGTTTTTACATGTTTTTTTAATTGAGTTTCGTAAATATTCTTTACTGGTCTCCTTTTTACTGTTTGTAAAAAAGCCAAAATTTTTTATCCAAACATTTTATACATGTTTTTTTGCTACACATAAACTTTAACCACAGTTTTTACCAAACACGTATCTAAATCCAACTAACTACAACTAAAAATACTTTTTATAAATTTGCCTTTTTCAAACCACAACCACAAAACTTACCTAAAAAACAAACAGACCCTCAGAGTTCCCTAGCCTTAAAGCTATTGCCCTGATCCCTATCATGGCTACCAAGCCCCTTAAAATAAAAGTCCCTAGTGTCTTATATTTTGGATGAGTTGCCTCCCTTCTTCCATGACCTAGGATGAATACATTACAATACCCCTTCTGCCTGGTTTCCTTGTTTGCCCATAGTGCATTGGTCGTAGTCTATGGTGTCCGTCGAGCATTATGGTGCCCATAAAGGAGTTATGAGCTTCAATACTACTATGAGTAGTGTGAACAATGGAGAGATCCTCCACTGTTTACTGGGTCGGGCAGCGCCAGCTTAGTCTAAAATGGCTGGACCGGGTCCGACCCAGTTTTTCAATGTTTCGACGAAAACCGGGTATTTTAATACCAGTAGGGTGGTTGAGTCCTTCACCTAACCTGAACAAATGCAATACGGAGCACCTTCCCCATTCTCCTTCTCTTCTTCTCTTAGAACTCTAGCCTAGTCCACTCCCCCTTGTACCGGGCATGAAAAGCCACTTGAATCCTAGAAGTAGATCCTAAAAGCCATGAGTTTAGGTCCAACCCCGTATGCATTCCACTCAGGAGTTTGCATCTTACATGCGTTGCCAAAACACCTAGCCCTAATAGGTATGTCTATTGGCTGGACCCCATGCTCTAGGCGGGTTTAGCCTGTTCCATCACCAACAAGGCTATGAGTCAATGCTTTATTAAAGACAAGTCTTTCACTCTGTTCTCTTTGTTTTGAGGGTTATTAAGGCTTTTAAAATCATCAATTGGCAACCTTGGAGCAGAGGACCCATCCCCGAGGAGAGAGTTCCCCAAACCAGCACTATCATGGCATGTGCTATGTCCTAATGTTTTTTTTTTTAATCAGGAAACTTAAGTGGCTTTTTGAATGAATTTAGTGTACATTTTGTTTTTGCTGAATGGGAGCATTGTGTACTCATATCATGCTGTTTAAAACTATTTTTGCTTAAACAGATAGGTTTTAGTGCAACAATGATTGTCTGAAGATTACGTGCTATATATGGTAGCATTCAAGAAATTTGTTTTCAAGATAGGTTATAACTTGGAAAGCAGGTTGCAATCATGTAGGTCATGTTTTATGTCATCATGCCTGCATGTTATGTTCTTAAATCGAAAGAAAATAATCATCATCAAATCTTGAAATTCAAATAAATGGGCTTGTGTTTTGTAAGATAAAATTTTTATGGTTCTATTAACTTTTAGTAAAGAACCACTGTGGATCATGTTCATTTACATTGCATGAAACTTGTTCCGGTCTTGGTACTAGCTTCCCATTATTGGTTTTGAAATAACAAGATATGCTTTTATTCAGGAGACATGGATTGATTTTGGTACTTGTAACTACTTTCTGGCAGTAACACTACACAGTTCTCTGAAAAGTATAGTAAGTAAATTAAATGTAATAAATCTCGCTCATATGTGTCTAAAACAAAGTAATTCTTTATAAATTAATTTGAGAACACATGGTTTGATGACTCACTCAATCCATTATGTAGTTTAACTGATGGAATTAAGAACTTTTTGCCACTGGCATTATGACACGTTACTTCCTAATCAGTCAGTTTCTAAATTATGGTATTAGTTCTGGTAGGGGGCACATTAACTGTTGACATTTGCTTACATTGGTCTCGTGGTCCTGATTTCAGAGAGCCATCTTACTCAAGGGCCATTGCTTATGCAACGGTAAAGTTATTGGCTTGGGTTGCAGAGATGCTGTTTTAAATTTTGTACAAAGTAACTTTATGGAAAATGTGAATGGGTAAGGTTACCTCCAGATTAAAACTAACTTAGCCCATAAAAGGTTAGATTTTGTTGCTGCTTGTTGACACACTCAAACTTATGAATGAATGCCTAAATTGAAGTTAATTGAGGCCCAAAATCACTTAGACCCAAGTTAACAAACTAAAAGAAATCCGTCTCCATCATGTGTTGCCAAGTGCTCACATGAGAGATCTCTAAGTTGCAGGTATTAAAATTCTGTAGAAGTAATTCCATTTTTATTTTTCATGGTTGTGTTATTATGTCTGCGAAGTAAGACCAAGTTAAAATCTTTAACAGCATGGAGGCTCAAAGAGAAATTTTGGTCTCTCACACACACATATGAATCTTAAAAAAATTATCTTTTTAATCTTTACAGCACATCTTTTTATTATGAGTGGAGGTACAAATATATTGATTACTGCAAAGGCAACTCAGTGGATGCTGGAAACACAGATAAGTGGAGGTTTTTTTTTGTTTTTTATTTTATTTTTATTAATGTCTTTAGTTTTAATCTGAAAATCGATATCAAAACAATACAAGTTCCATGAAAATTGTCTCACTATCCATTCCCATCTCCTTTGTTTAATGTAGTGTAGACACGTGAGCAAAACATAGGTTTGGTAAAGCATGAATATTGGAAGATGCATTAGCATGCAGGCTTGCTGACAGTGGTTGTACTTGCTAGTCTTCTGATTTTTCCACTAATGAACATCTAAATGTCCTTTACAGTTGTGTTGCTCTGGTTTTAATCACTTGCTTCTGTCACTATCAATTCCCAATTGTTTGTTTTCTCATATTGTGACGTTTGATGGTATACTTCAACATTCGGAATTTCACTTTTGAAATGGAGAATTTATTGTTGGCTTCCCATTATATATTGATGAGCCATTTCTGAGAGGCAAGTTTTAGTCTGTGTTAAGAATTACCTGAGACTTGGAAATGGCAAGTTACACTGCTCAGAAGCTGCTGTACATGAAAGTTATCCATTTGTTATTTTAGGAAAAAGTTTAACTAAAATCTTTTATGAAAAAAAAACAGTTAAAACTAATGTTGCTTTGGGTAACAGCACAACAATGGCGCTGGAAAATCTTTAAACAATGCCAAAGGTAGATGCTCTGCCCCTTATTTATTGAATTCCTTTACACACACACAAGCACGATGCTTTTATATGCTATGTCTTGTACTTTAAAGAATCCTGATTGGTCTTGAACTTCAGGTATTGGATATTATCCACTGCATTTACCGAGGAGTCCTGTCTGCTTAGAGCTCGTCAGCCGAGTTCTATGCTAGACCTGGCAAAGGGAAATGAGGTACGGTTATCTTTTCTGTAAACATTCTTCTGACGATTTTAGATTTATGAACTTGTATTCCGAGATATTGCGTGGTTTTTTTTATTTGCAATATTACTGCATAAACTATGCTGTGATGTTTAATTTAGTCTTTATTCAAGGTTTATAGTTGATGAAATTTCTGATAGAGAACATAAGTTTGTGACAGCATTTTTATTCTTTAATCATTTAATGATACTAAAATGCAGCTTTTCTTCATTTACAGTATGAAAAATCCTGTTCTAGTTACGCTTTTTTCCCTCAATGCCTAGATTTTGTTGCATTTGTATGACAAATGTACTAGCTTTTATTGTGTTTAACTACAGGGATCATGTTTTTGTCATTATAAATCAAGCATTCTGTTTTGGTAACTATACTATCTCTCATTTGAAGTTGGTATGTTGTAAGATCAAGCAGCATATTATTGTTTTATTGACTTCCTACATGTTCTTTCATGAACTTCTAGTTAAAGAATCGAAGAATGTATGCTATTACAGGAAAGCATACATGGATTATATCGTCCAATAAAATAACTATCATCATCTTATGAATCTTCACTAAGCAAAGCATATATACATAGCACATTTCTTCTAGTAGTTCAATTTTGTTGATCACATTTAAATGTTTTAGACATCTAGAGTACCCAACTCATATTGAGCTTTCCATTCTTGCATATTTGATACAGATAGCTTGTCCAGCAATCATTTACATCATTCTCTAAACATTGTATAAAATATATCATACCAAATAGGATGGTCGTGCTGCTGAACATATTTATCTTATCTGAGGCTTGAGATCTCATCGCTAGAAAGCGTGCACACTTCAACTTAGGATCAATTTAATGGATGATGATTGATAACCATCTTCAGATATAAACTGCTTTCACTATTGAAGTTGCAGCCTGTTGCAAATTTTGAAAAGAATGTCATTGGATTATGGTTAAGCCAATTTCTCATAACTATTAGTTGTACAGTTTCCCATATCTCGTGAAAAGAACTTACCCCAGTTTCATTGATTTTCCTGGTGCCTCGATGTTATGAGGATGTGGCTGGCTCAATTGGAGGTGGATTGGGGCATGCGAGTCATATCCATTTCCTACTGTGCAAGGGGCCTGGGAAGCTCTGTTTGCTCCATCCACATTCTGTTTTCCATAAACCTGGGATAAGAGTGCGGTTACGAGTGTTCAGTTTCTAAAATCCTGAAGTTTAGGTTTCACTTTACTTATGGCTTACTGCTCTTGATATGGTTCCTATGCACAAGACTTTAAATTCTATTCGATGTTGAAGAACTAACTGGTTGTAGGATTGGGAGTGTAGTCTACTAACTGACCGGGTGTATATATTCTGTCAAGGTTCCTTTTTTGGTGGTAAAAGATTAAGTTTGGAGCTGAAGGGGAGGTGAAAAATATTTCTTAGTGATTCATGTGCTGCCAAGACTTGTACCTCACGCAGTTCTGAATTTTCTTGACTGACGAGTTTAACCTTCTTGTGCAGCTCTAGGTTTTCTTGATAAATTAGATTACCCTGCAATGAAGCCAATGAAAGCCAGTGAACATGAGAATGTCCTTACAATCAATTCGGGAATTATTGAAGTCAATAGTCTTGGAAAACCTTTCTGTTCAGGTCTTTAATTTCATCAGTTAAAATTTGGTCCTGTGTAAAAAGAAAAAGGCTGCATCAGCATTATGTGCATGCTGCATATGCATATAAAAAGTGATCTTGAGATCAGGAGGGCTTTACCTTTTTCATTCGAACTCCTTTCAAACTCATCTCCAGCTGGTTTTCTAGATTCTGTAGATCCTTGGCGCTCAAACCAGACAGTTCTTCTCCCATCAATTGCCTGCAATGTCACAGAGGCAAGTATTAGGTGTGGTGCCAGAGTCTTATACTTGTCCATGAATATGGTGCTTAAAAAAAAACCCCGTCCATAAATACTTAAAAAGTCTGGTAGCTTTTCTTTTCTGGCGGATGTGTCTGCAACTGTGATCAATGATATGAAACATTTAGAGATATTTTTGCCAGTAAGGTTGCACGGCTGTAAATTTTTTGATCAGACAAACCTACACACCATCATTTCAATTCCAGTGGTGATGTGTTGTTGAGATCATCTATTGAGAATATTGGGTGACTATTAACTTTACCGATGGCATTCTTGCAAGTATTGCAGTTCCTTCCTCAAGCATGCTGCCTCCCTTTGCCAAAACTAAATGAAGCACACGTCATTTCACAATCAATAATTCATGTAGAATAGAATTGATGAGAGCTGCATTAAGAAGTGACTGCCTTAGAAATTTGAATGTCACGCAACAATCTACACACAACACTTGGGGTGTATTTGTCATTTTGCTGCCAAACCTCCATTTCAAGAATATTTTATTTTATTTTTATTTTGCTCAAACGTAATTTTTATTTTGTATTTTTAGATGTGCATGTCAAAAATAAATTTTAAAAAATTAAAAAAAATTATCATGATATATTTATAAACCAAAAAATATTTGAATCGCAATTACAAGTTTACAACCAATAAGATGGTTATGTGTGTACAGAGTTTTGCACACAAGGTAATGAAATGTTTTAAATTTGTAGATGTTCCTGTATGGTGATTTACTGCCATATTTGGTTGCAGTGGACGTTGCTTGGCCCGTTACAAGATCGTATCATTTATGGTGACCCTCATGCATGGTATGATAATGATAGCTCAGAGTTGATGATCTTCTATGCTTCTTTATTGTATATGACTTGGAACCACAATGATGCCATCCGATGTTTAACCTTGGAGCCATCTCCTTGACATACAGTTGTTATAATCTATCTAGTGTTTGTGAATGACGGGTGCCTTGGATCCAAATCCCTAATATCTGGCTGACAGTGCTCTATTTGTGGAACCAAACTGCTCTGTGGCTAGTTGATGCCAACTTTTGGCCTTGTTTTTTTTCTTAAGAAAAAAACATTAGGGGCAGATTTAAATCCCAGTAAAGTTCCCCTATGGGAACGGTGAAAAACCGTGTAACTAGTTATAAATTTTGTTCGTGTATAGATTGACCTTTAGAGCCATTGACAGCAATCCTCCTGAAGTAATTCAACACTCAAATGCATATGCCACTATGCATGCTGTAAAAGCTGCCAAGTGATAGGGTTGTTTGGTGGAGTACATACCTTGACTTCCGAAGCAGGATTTAACAGCTGCTGTTGCTCCTCCTCCTTCTGTTTGTTGTAGCGGTCGATGATGGACTTCATACTGAATGAGAGCAAGAAGTTAAAAAAATAAAAAAGTCATGGTTTCTTCTTTGTGGTGATTATTCTTCGAATTTGGCATCCAGGAATTTCATGAACTAATGATACTAGTAAGGTGCAATCCACAAGTTAGAAGCGGGACGAATGCTCACAATTGAAAGAAAACTATAGCGCATCTGATGTTATGTAACTAATTGATGCCCCCATCAATGCCTTTTCAAATTTGCATGTGAAATTGGGATACTGTCTCCATATTTTCTGGTCACTGTTCGAATGATCTACAGTTTAGATCCAAGTGAACAAATGAGAATTGCTGGCGCACCCTGTCTTTACCTGTCACTTCTCAAGGCTGTAACGGAAGTATGGTGTAGAACATTGCCCTTTACTGGCCAGGGTCCTAGGATCTTGGTCTCAGTTACAGGCAAAGAGAAGGTACTCAAATATCTTTCGTGGCCCCCCTCGGTCTTCAGCGCTTTGATTTTGTTTTCAACGAGCCCAAAAATGAACAGTTGCCAATTTTTTCGTTTTTTTGTTTTAAGAAACTAAATTTGGCAACTGATTGGCTTGATTTTTTAAAATAAAAGAGTGATTTTACTAACAATACCTGATTTTATCAACGTTATTCAATTTTTCATAGCTGAATACAGACTTATTATGTCAACTGGTGACCGCCGCCACTGGGCCCACCTAGCCAACGCCACGATTGGCGGGTTGCAGCAAGCTAAACTGCGACCTTCCTATATGTTACAATTTTCACCGGTCACCACAGTTAACCACGCCAACATTGACGCTAGTAATCCAAGGTTAGGTGCTTTGGTGAAGTGTTTGGCTGGTTGCTACCACAGCCAAAGGTCAGTGGGGGCTGCCATCACCACCATCACTTGGTGACCACTGCAATTATAACGTAGGCCCGTTTATTGCCACTACTACAGATATTCAAGGGGCATATGGCCCAACTACCGGTGCCACCAACCACTATCTTACTAGTTGTTACCATCACCACCACCCGTCCACCACCAGCAACTCCAATAGTCACCACCACCTTTGGCGAGTATGAACCGCTACGAACTAATAACAACAACTAGTAATTACCATCACTTCTGGAAATCAAAAACTAAAAATTAAAACCATCATACTAAACGAGTTGCTGCTTTTGATAAGAAAAAAAAAAGAGAGGGGGGGGGGGGGATCAACAGCCGATGCAAAAACAGACCGTTAAAGTTCGCAAATATAAGAAATTGAGGATGCATATACTCTCTTGGATATTGGTATTATTATAACTTGCTAGGTATGGGAACGACATTGATCTTCATGGAAAAGGTGGAAGCGACACAAGGCACTCAACGTCAGAAGCCCTTTATTATTCTTCTTTATCTAAACAATTTTCTTGATTCCAATCTAAATTAAATAAAGTTGCACATACATGTCTATATATCTTTTAAGTGAAAATCAAAGGCATCCTTTATTTTTCGTATAAACTATAAAGACAATTAAGTATCTTGTGGTAAGTTTTATATATATTTTGAATCTAAATTATGAGAAAATTTTGGAAAAACAAGCAGCAGTCGAAGGATAGGTTAATTATACATTTTTTTTGGTACATGAAATATAAATAATATGCATATATCACATCACTCTTAATCACTCCTATTTAGAGACCAAAGCTTAAAGGACATTTTTTTTAGAGAAGCTACAATTAGACGTTGGGATTACTGTGAGACTCCAACGCTCAGCCTCATGGATGAGTGTTCCATGTAAGGGTGATAAAAAAAAATTAATAAACCGAGAAAATTAAAAAGAAAATAACCAAAAAAATAAACCAAGAAAAAAGCCTGATTAAATCGATTAGAATATTTAGAAAATATCCTGGTTTGGTTCGGTTTTCAATTTTATAATACAAAAACTGGTTAACCTGAACCGATTCAAAAAATGATACTATAATATAATTAGAAAATTTTGCCCCCTCTCACCTCTTCGCTAACCCTAACCAAAGCACCCGTCCTCTCTTACCCCTCCTTCTCCAATCTCTTTAGACTTAGAAAATAGAAACACAGAGATCTAAAACAGTTTGTGTTTCCATCATCACTTAGAAGTACAGAGATCGTTTGCTTGATTTGCCTAGTAACCCTAGCTACCAGCCTATCAGCACCCACCCACTCTCACCTCTCAGCCTCTCTCTCTCTCTCTCTCTCTCTCTCTCTCTCTCTCTCTCTCTCTCTCCCTCTCCCCTTAGACTTAGAAATAAAGAGATCCAAAACAACCCGACACACTAATCAATTGAAATTTGAAACCAATCAAGCCTCTCAAAAACATATCGACGTTTTTCATAACCTATCCACTATCTAGTTGGCTTTTCCTCTTCATTTACGCAAGATCACATGATACTCCATAATCTCCACTACTTCTTTGTTGAATCAGTTCTATAACAGTGAGTTTTAATTTTGTTTTTTCCTTTTTAATTAATTAATTAATTAACTAATGGCTGCTTGTATTTTGCCTAGCTTTATCATCTATTTAATTTATTGTATTTGCTTCTTTTTTTTCAATGTAAAGGTCAAAGATACAGTTGCTGTTTTGAATGCTCAAAAATCCATTTATAAGGTAACCATTTGTATTTTTGAATGCTCAGAATATAATAGAAGGTCAAAGATACAATTGTTGTATTTTTAATTTATTGTATATTTTTTTGCGCGCACTATACAGTTGCTGTTTGTGCTTGTTTTAATTGGTTTTTTATTCTTGAGCACTGAAAGGAATGTATATATTTTGATTTAGTGCTTGCGTCTTTGTTTGAGTCATAGCTTGAACTGATAAGAAACGGTGTTTTACTGGGTATGCTGTGGTTTGCGTCTTTGTTTCTGAAACACAGTAAACTATTCATGTTTGATCCTGCTCTCAATTCAAATTCTTAGGATTATTTAGTTTCGCAAAAGTTAGGTTACAAATTTGTTTTACTGGGTATGTTGTGGTTCATAGCCTCTTTTATTTTTGTCACAGTTGACTGTTTTCTTAGGATTATTTTGCTCTTAACCTGCATGTTGTTGTGGTCTGGCATCACAACACAATTTCTATAAAGCAATAATAAAATATTTTTTATGTAATTTTATCAGTAATTTCAGTTTCCACTAAAAAACAACAATCAAAACTAACCCCTAATTAATAAATAGATAACAGGTAGTTGACTCCACACTTCACTCACTTAATCATCACCCCTATCGATTTTTTAACCAGTTGATTGTAGTGTGTTTGTTTTTAAGTTTAAAACATGTTTTTAAATCTTTTTTTTCAAGTCCAGTTGACTGTCTATTACTTCTTCTGGTTTGTGCAGTTTAATTTCACCTTAGCTAAATCTATTACTTCTTGTTGCTATTTTTTGGGTTTTTTTACCTATAGTTGTTGGCTGTTGCATCATTGCTATATACTGCATATTCCAACATGCATAAATATTAACATATTTACATTTGGTAATTACAGATGAAAAACCTTCAAAATCAAAATACTTTATCTACTGGCACTACCCAAACATCAACCAATGCCTCAGCTTCAAACACTAACCCAACATCAACTACTGCAGGATCCGTCATGGATAATAAAGGTAAACAACTTCAAGTCCTTACATCAAGGAGAAGAAATGTTGATGATAAAAAAAAAGTTATAAATTTGGGATCATTTTACAAAATTTAATGGTGATCTTACAACCCCTAGAGCTGAATGTAATTATTGTGAAAAGGATTATGCATGTCATACTATTATTAATGGGATAGGTAATATGTGGAGGAGTCATTTAAAAGTATGCAAAAAGTTTTCTTTTGTGGTTGATAAGAAGTAAATTTTTTTGGTATTAGAACCTAATAAAGCAGGGGGTGAATTAGGAGATCGAAGTGTGGGAACTCTTAAGGCAATAAGTTATGATTATGATGAATGCAAACAATCACTAGTAAAAATGGTTATAATTGACGAGTTGCCTTTTAATTTTATGGAGAGTAAGGGATTTAGATTATTTTCTAAGACCTTGCAGCCAAAATTTGACATTCCTTCTCGTTTTACTATTATGAGAGATTGTTTGAAACTTTATGTTAAAGAGAAGGAAAGATTAAAGAGAGCTCTTGAAGGTCAACGATTATACTTAACAACAAATACATGGACATCAATTCAAAACATTAACTATATGTCCTTAACGACTCATTGGATTGATAATGAGTGGAATTTGCATAAAATAATTCTGAATTTTTATCAAGTTTCCAATCATATAGGTGAGACAATTGGTCAAGTTATTGAGAATTGTTTGTTATATTGAGGGATTGATAAACTTTTAACTATTACAATAGACAATGCAAGCTCTAATAGTGTTACTATTTCATATTTAAAGAATGTGATGAAAGATTGGCCAACTAATATATTGTCAAATGAACATTTGCATGTTAGATGTTGTGCACACATTGTTGTTAGATGTTGTGCACACATTGTAAACCTCATTGTGTGTGATGGTTTGAAAGAGATTAATGTTTCGGTTGTTAAGATTCGAAATGCAATTAGGTTTGTGAGATCTTCACCTTCTAGGCTACTTGCATTTAAGAAGTGTGCAGAAAAGTTGCATATAGAGTGTAAGAAATCATTGTGTTTGGATGTTGCAACTTGATGGAATTCAATTTATTTTATGTTAGAAGCTCCTGAAAAGTTTTAAAAGGTATTTGTGAGGTTAGGTCAAAGTGAACCTAGGAATATGAGTTACTTTTTAAAGGTTGATTCAAAGGGGAATAAAAAAAACATAGGGTCACCTAGTTTGGAGGATTGAGAAAATGCTAGAACTTTGCTGAAGTTTTTAAAGATTTTTTATATGGTTACATTGAAATTTTCTAGCTCATTGCATGTCACATCAAATTCTTCCTTCAATGAATTGATTTACATGCATACAAACTTGTTGCAATTGTGTAAAAGTAGAGACAATCTTTTGAGTGGAATGATGATGAACATGATGAGTAAATTTAAGAATTCTTGGGGTTGTGAAGCAAATCAGAATTTTTTTTATTGCATGTGGCTAATGTTTTGGATCCACTTCTTAAGTTGAAATATGTAAAATTTTGTTTTGGTGAGTTGTATGATTATGACAAAGCACAATTGCTAGCAAAAAAAAGTGAGAGATAATTTGGTGAGCTTGTACGATTTTTATTTGAAAGCCGATGGTGGATGATAATAGGCATAAACAAAATGTTGATGATGCAATTGATGACATGGAGGTAGATGTTAACACTTTAGCTCGATTCAAAAGGCACTTACAGGAGGAAGATAGTGTGGAAAATAGAAACAAGGTTGAGAGGTATTTGGTTGATGGTTACGAGTAAACTAATGATGATAAATTAGATATTTTGGGTTGGTGAAAGATTAATGCTTCAAAATATAAGATACTTTTAAAAGTTACACAACATGTTCTAGCTATTCCTATATCCATAATGGCTTCCGAATAAGCCTTTAGCACAGGCGGTCGTATACTCGACCAATTTCAAAATTCTTTATCTCCAGCAACAGTTCAAGCACTTATTTGTTGCCAAAATTGGTTGCATCATAGTTCAATTCCAACTGATAATAGAACCTTGATGAATGATTTTGAAACCTACAAAAACCTTGAATCAAGTAATGTTTCTTAAAAACTTACACATTTTATTTTATGATTTATTAATTTTAATTTGATGGAAAGTTGTATCTAGCAACAGATGATAATTAGTTCACAAATTGTGATGCATTTATTGAAAACGTATGGTAAAAATACTATTTTTTCTTTTTATATCTTCTAATTTAATTTATCATGTTATAATTCTAAATTATGAATTTCAGGAATCAAAGTGCAATATTCTTGAAGTGCTTTTTTATTGAGACGATGTGCAAATGAAGATCTTTTTTTTTGGCTTGTAGTGTTTTATAATAATGTTATTTATTGTTTTTTCTTTAAACCCTTTGAAGTTAATGGTTTGTAATTTAGATTTTAATTTATTGGTGTGTGACTGTGTTATTTAAACTTTTCTGAAGCAGAAAAATATTAGAAAGGTAAAAAATATATTGAACACAAGATTGACATTAATAATTTAATATGAATGAATATTCAGTGGCCAAAAAACTTAATAAACACGAGATTGACAATAACAATTTAATACAAATAGATGTTTAGTGGTAAAAAAATTAAATATACTTTGGAATCTTCAAAGAAATTAGACAATATCAACATTAATTGCAAGCCTATCAGAAATCCATTAAAAGCCCATCATAAAACCCATTACAAAGCCAAAAAAAGCATGTAGGTTTTTTCGGTTATGGGCATAAAAAACCGAACTGAAACCAAACCGAAACCGGTCAGTTTAGACCGGTTTTGGTTTGGTTTTTTTCCGGTTTGGTTGTTTTTATGGGTAAAAACCGAACCGAACCAAAAATGATCACCTCTAATTCCATAAGGTGTTCACTCATTCATTATCATTAATTATATGATTATTATTTAGGAAAAATTACTATTAGGCTCTAAATTCTAATTATTTAAATTACTTTTAGTCCCTAAGCTCTTTTTTTTCTTTATAAATAAGGAGATTTTCATCATCCGCACAGAATATTGATGAAACAAATCTCAATTATGCTTGAACTTTGTGTTCTACAGGTTTATTTATCTTGCCTTCTAATTTCTTAACCGTACGTTTTTCTTATACCTGTTGCTATTCAATTTTCACTTCTAGTATTACTTGACAAATATGACCATCTCCTTTGAATTTGACTGATTGATTGTTGTCTATCCTTAAAATTTCATAATTAATTCAAGTTCTATACTGAACCTAGCTCGCAAAGGAAACTAAAGAGGAAATATAAATATGAATATTAAACATAATGAAAATGATAAAGAAGCGTAGGCATCATGAAGAAAAAAGGTGTAAACTATGAAGCCGACAAAGCATAATTGAAAATTTAAAAGGTGTTATTAAAAAAATATGTACGTTTGATTAACATTCAAAGATGATAATTTTATTACATAAAATTCTCTATATTTATTTTAATTAATCCTATGCAATTGGTAAACTTGTTTAAGGGTTTGATTCGGTTAATGTACGTGTATATATTGAAGGCGCATATATATCATTGGTCCCCAAGTCCCAGCACAGGTGTATCAACAATTCTTCTCTTGAACCATGCACCCTACAGACCTGGGTAAAAACTTCATTCTAGGACAATTTACTTTATACCTCTCAGTTAAAAAAAATTTACTTTATATCTCGATAATGGTTAGGCAAAAAGGCCCGGAATCCTCACTATCATCAAGGTTCTTTACCGTGATGCAAGTTTTCGATTAGCAGTTCTGGAAAAACCTAATGCAACGCATGTTAAATAAGCTAGCCCATGTACGTACGTAAAAGCTTTCTCACTATTGTAGTCGATCGGCAGTTCTGGAAAAACCTAGTGTAGTCTATACTATGTGGACGGATGAACAAACTCTCAAAGAATAAGAGGGTAGATGTTTAGATACGATAAGGGTAAATTTGAACAATTAAGATTAATTTAAGTTATTATGAATGTTTTTAAAAAGAGGGAGGGGCTGTAAGGAGTCACATCTAAATATCAATTTAAATATTTCCCCACAACAGAGCTACTGTTTATGCATGCTAGGTATTTCTGTATATATGGTCTTGTATAAAATTATACTATATGATTAATTGAGAGTTTAATATATCTTAGGAGGTTGATTCATGGTTAAAAATGTGCGCATTCCTTAATTCCTTAGTGATATTTAGATAATTTATTTTTTTAATACATTGAGTCGATATATATAAGAAGTGCACTCTTAAAGTCATTTAAAGAGAAATTATTATTGATTGACATGTAATTACTTGGAGAGCAAATTAAAATCTACTCTAATATTAATGTTTTTACATCATATATATATATATATATATTCACTAATTGTATCTCCTCCTCGAGTGAAAGTGAAATCCACCGAGGCTTGAGACGTGCCTGATATTGAAATATTAATTTAATTAATTTGAAGAAAGAATACGGGCAGTATCCAAAAACCCGGAGCTTGGAGTCGAAGAGTTTCTTATACTATATGAAAGAACCAATGTCTAAATCCTTAGATGAAAAGTGAAGAACGTATATTGATTCTCATGGAATTTGTTATTGTTCGTGTAAAAGGGATATATAGAGGAGATTTTAATCTTAATTGTTGATTTATCTTACCAGAACAGATGTTCGTGTCAGTATTGAAGCCAATATATACATAATGTATATCTAAAAAAGTTACTATTAAAACAGTATTGATCTGTACTATGGCTATACAGTACTATCTAGCCAGTAGTTGGGGAATAACATTAAAACCTAGTAAATACAGGTTTCCCCTTCCTGGTTGTATGTTGAATTGCAACCTAATTAAACTTTTGATTTTTTTTATTTTTAAATTATTTTTTATATGTATTTTTGGATTGTTGATATTAAAAATAAATTTTAAAAAATAAAATATTATTTTAATATACCGACACTCTGAAACAGTGGAACAGTGACAACAGTATGCAAAAGCTGCAGCTCCTTATTTTTCAGACTCAAACTACAGCCATTACCATCTGCAAGCTGCTTATGTGCCTAAACAAAATAAATGTGAATCAACAATAACCTGCAGGCTGATCACCTTGAATCCCTGATGAGAAAGGTGTCGGCCGGTAATAACATGCATGCGTATGAGAAAGGTGGTCTTCGGGTTGGAAAGCTCTCGCGAAACAAAGTAGTAACTTTATTTTATGCAATAGCCTTATCTCTATAGATGAACCATATTTTAGAAGCTGTATTTTATGTAAAAATTAAATTCTAATTACCTGAGCATGGGAACTGCTTATTTTGTGAAAGAGGAGGAGAAAAGGAAGATAAAGATGGAGATGGAGGACAAATTAAGAGCAAGCAAATCAATACATGTGAACTAATTACTGTTAATTAAATCATATATACTGTATAAACCAAATATATAGAAATAGAAGAGGAGAGAGAGAGAGGTCTGACCTAGTGTTTGCATAGTCATAGAGTTTGCCTGTGCTGGAGAAGATAATAACTCCAATTTCTGCATCACAAAGGATTGATAGCTCCTTAGCCTTCTTGAGTAACCCATTTCTTCTTTTGGAGAAAGTTACTTGCCTACTCGTCGAATTGTCGATCCTGCGTATCACAATCTTTCCTCTCCCCATCTTGCTGATCTTGGGGTTTTCTCACTCTTCTTTTATTGCTAGGTAGATCCAAGATCTGAATTCACAACTAAGTCAATTGTCAAAAACATTACAGGAAAAATCCTTCTTGAATTAATATGTTGATTAG
>Ga0325401_1001538_pt1 | contig 19596 bp, 16 predicted proteins | sample PopdelMetagenome_FD_205666 | JGI IMG/M metagenome (GOLD analysis project Ga0325401, IMG submission 205666) | Populus deltoides microbial communities from Bellville, Georgia, United States - Xylem-PdKOR-R2 | ecosystem: Host-associated > Plants > Phyllosphere > Stem > Wood/Secondary xylem | place... | reverse complement strand
TCCGGGTCGGCGGCGACAAGATGGACGAGGCGATCGTCAGCTATATCCGCCGCAACCACAACCTGCTGATCGGCGAGTCGACCGCCGAGCGGATCAAGCAGGAGATCGGCATCGCCCGCCCGCCCGCGGACGGGATCGGGGTGGTGCTGGCGATCAAGGGCCGGGACCTCGTCAACGGGGTGCCCAAGGAGATCCAGATCAACCAGGGCATGATCGCCGAGGCGCTGTCCGAGCCGGTATCGACGATCGTCGAAGGCGTCCGCGTCGCGCTGGAGAACACCGCGCCCGAACTGGCCGCCGACATCGTCGACCAGGGCATCGTGCTGACCGGCGGCGGCGCGCTGCTCCAGGGGCTGGACGAGGTGCTGCGCGACGAGACCGGGTTGCCGGTGACGGTCGCGGAAGACCCGCTGACCTGCGTCGCGCTCGGCACCGGACGCGCGCTGGAAGACCCGATGTTCCGGGGCGTCTTGCAGAACGGGTGATATCCATCCGCCTCCACCCCGTTCCGCCCCCGCGGCGGCGCGACGGAGGGAGGCAACGTAGCGGAGTGAGCGCGCGATGGCGCCAGTCCGGGATCGCCGCACCGGCTTCTCGCGGCGGCGACAATATGGCGTGTTCCTGGGCTACGTGCTGGCGGTGGCCGGCGTGGTCGTGGGCGCGGCGCTGCTGGTCCTGTCCGCGTTCGAACCGCCGCTGTTCGCCGGGCTGCGGATGGCCGCGGCGACGATCACGACGCCGGTGTCGTCCGTGCTGGCCGCGGGCGGGCGGGCGGTCGCAGGGGTGCCGGCGGCGATCGGCGACCACTTCGCGGTGCACGCCCGCAACCGGGAGATGACGGCGCAGTTGAAGGCGCAGGCCCAGGTGCTGACCCGGGCGCGGGTGATCGCCTATGACAACCGCCGGCTGCGCGCGCTGCTGGCGTTGCGCGACCGGATGCAGACGCCGGTGGTCACCGCGCGACTGGTGAGTTCCACCGCCACCAGCGGGCGCCGCTTCGCGCTGCTCAACGCCGGTCACTTCGCGGGGGTGCGGCCGGGCATGCCGGTGCTGGGGCCGACGGGACTGGTCGGCCGCATCGTCGAAACCGGCCCCAACGCCGCGCGCGTCCTGCTGGTGGTCGATCCCGAGAGCATCGTTCCGGTCCGCCGCACCCGCGACGGCGCCCCCGCGATCGCGGCAGGGCGCGGCGACGGGTCGCTCGACATCCGGTCGGTCTATACCACCAACCTCCGTTTCCGGCCGGGCGACCTGTTCGTCACCTCGGGCACGGGGGGATTGTACGCGCCGGGCGTGCCGGTCGCGCGGGTGATGCGGCCGGGCACCGACACGGTGGCGGCGCGCCCCTTCTCCACCCCCGACACGCTCGACTTCGCGACCGTCGAGCAGCCCTTCATGCCGATCCCGGTCGAGCCCGGCCGATGACGTCGCCCGCCGTCGCGAGGCCGTTCGCCGAGCCGATGTCGCCCCGCCGTGCGCGCGCCGTACCATGGGCGAGCGTGGCCGCCGCGTCGGCGCTGACCGCCGTGCCGGTGATCGCCAGCGTGCCGCTGATGCCGCCGGCCGGCCTGCTGATGCTGCTTGGCTGGCGGTTGCTCGCGCGGTTCTCGCTGCGGCCCTGGGCGGCGGCGCCGCTCGGCTTCTGGGACGACCTGGTCAGCGGGCAGCCGCTGGGCAGCGCGGTGCTGCTGTGGTCCTTGTGCTTCATCGCGATCGAGACGGTGGAAAACCGCATGGTGTTTCGCGCCTTCTGGCATGACTGGCTGATCGCCGGTGCCGCCAGCGCGCTGTGCCTGGTCGGCGGACGGCTGATCGCGGTACCATGGGCGGCGCCGCTCGGCGCGCTGCTCGCCGCGCAGGTAGTGGCGACGGTGTTGTGCTTCCCGCTCGCGGCACGGGCGGTGGCGTGGATCGACCGGCGGCGCGGGCCGCACGCATGAGAAAGCCCAGTCGCATCGTCTCGGAAGCGACGCAGGCGTACAGCTTTTCGCGGCGCGCCTGGCTGCTCGGCACCGCACAGGCCGCGGTGGGCGTGCTGCTGGCCGGGCGGATGGGCTGGCTGGCGATCGCGCAGAACGAGAAATACAACCTGCTGGCCGAATCGAACCGGGTCAACACCACGCTGATGCCGCCCCGCCGCGGCTGGCTGCTCGATCGGCACGGCGCGCCCGTCGCGTCCAACCGTACCGATTTCCGGGTCGACATCATCCCCGAACGGCTCGAAGACCCCGATGCGACGCTGGCGCTGCTCACCCGGCTGCTCGACCTGAAGCAGGAGGACGTCGCGCGCATCCGCCTCGACCTCAAGCAGGCCGCGGGGTTCCAGCCGGTGCAGGTGGCGGAGAACATCGACTGGAACCGCTTCGCCGCGGTCAACGTCCGCCTGCCCGACCTGCCCGGGGTTGCGCCGACGCGGGGGTTCGCCCGCCATTATCCCGGCGGCGCGGCGGTCGCGCACTTGACCGGCTATGTCGGGACGCCCACCGCCGAACAATATCGCAAGACCCGCGATCCGTTGCTGGTCACCCCCGGCTTCCGCATGGGCAAGGACGGGTTGGAGCGGATGCTGGAGCCGCTGCTGAGGGGCAAGCCGGGCGCCAAGCGGGTAGAGGTCACCGCGCGGGGCAAGCCGGTCAAGGACCTGGAGACCCGCGCCGACACCCCCGGCCGCACCGTCAGGCTGACGATCGATGCGGGGTTGCAGGATTATGCCGCGCGCCGGCTGGGGACCAATTCGGGCTCGGCGGTGGTGATGGACACCCGCACCGGCGAGATCCTGGCAATGGTATCGATGCCTGCGTACGACCCCAACAGCTTTTCGGACGGGATCAGCCAGCTCGAATGGCAGATGCTGTCCGAGAACGACCATGTGCCGCTGATGAACAAGGTGACGCAGGGGCTCTATCCACCCGGATCGACGGTGAAGCCGATGAACGGCCTCGCGCTGCTCGAGGCGGGGGTGCCCGCGGACATGCGGATCAACTGCGCGGGCGCGCTGCGGGTCGGCACCGGCACCTTCCACTGCCACAAGCGGCGGGGCCACGGGCCGGTCGACCTCCGGACCGCGGTGGCGCAAAGCTGCGACATCTACTTCTACGAGATGATCCGGCGGGTCGGCTATGACCGGATCGCACCGGTGGCGCGCGCGATGGGGCTGGGCCAGCGATTCGACCTGCCGCTCACCGCTCAGCGGTACGGCACCGTGCCCGATTCGGCGTGGAAGCTGGCCAAGTACAAGACCCGGTGGACGGTCGCGGATGGGCTGAACGCGTCGATCGGCCAAGGCTACGTGCTTGCCAACCCGCTCCAGCTCGCGGTCATGGCGGCACGGATCGCCAGCGGGCGCGCGCTCCAGCCCAGCCTGCTGGCGCATCGGGTGGTGCGCGATGCCCCCGTCCTGCCCTTCGCCTCCGAGAACCTCCAGGCGGTGCGCGATGCCATGTCCGCGGTGGTCAATGGCGGCGGCACGGGTGCGGCGGCGCGGCTGCTGGTGCCGGGCATGACGCTGGCGGCGAAGACCGGCACCGCGCAGGTCCGCCGCATCACCATGGCGGAGCGGCGCGCGGGGGTGCTGACCAACGGGCAGCTGCCCTTCAAGCTGCGCGACCATGCGCTGTTCGTCTGCTACGCCCCCGCCGACAATCCGCGCTATGCCGCCGGCATCGTGCTGGAGCATAACGGCCACATCATCCGCAATCTCGACACGCCGCAGATCGGGCGCGACATCATGACCTTTCTGCTCGATCGCGACCGCGCGACGGCGACGCTGGCCGCCGAGGAGCCGACCTGGGGCGGCGACATCGCGACCCGCATGGCCGCGCAGGAGGCCGCCTATCGCGCCGCCCGCACCCCCGCCCCCGGTTCGGCCGCGACCAAGACCGACGCCACCGTCCCTTCCAACGCGCCCGCGGTGACCCGCGCGACCGACTCCGCCGATCGCAGCCAGGCGGCGGTGGCGGGCGAGGTCGCCGAGCAGCCCGCGCCCGAGGGCGGATCCGACGAGCGCCCGCCGCCGGTCGTGCCGACCCTGCCCGGCGGCGCGCGATGAACCGCGTCGGCATCGTCCCCGAACCGCTCGCCACCCTGCCCTGGCGGGTGATCCTGCCGGTGCTGGCGATCGGCTGTTTCGGGCTGGTCGTGCTGTATTCGGCCGCGGGCGGCAGCCTCCGCCCCTGGGCATGGTCGCAGGGGATCAAGCTGTTCGCCTTTCTGGGCGGGGCGGTGCTGCTGTCGTTCGCGCCGCTCGACTGGTTCAAGCGGGTCGCGTTCCCCTCCTATGCCGCGCTGCTGCTCGCGCTGATCGCGGTGGAGGCGCTGGGGGCGGTGCGCGGGGGCAGCCAGCGCTGGCTCGACCTGGGGATCATCCGTCTCCAGCCGTCGGAGCTGATGAAGCTCGCGATCGTGCTCGCCGCCGCGCGCTTCTACGACGTGCTGCCGCCCGCCGAATCGCGCAGCGTCGGGGCGATCTGGCCGCCCGCGCTGCTGATCGGGATGCCGGCGGCGCTGGTGATGCTCCAGCCCGATCTCGGCACCGCGTTGATGATCTGCTTTGGCGGGGTGACGGTGATGTTCCTCGCGGGGACGCCGCTCAGGCTGTACCTGGGCGGGCTGGCGGCGGCGGCGGTGGCGGTGCCGATCGCGTTCCGCTTCGTGCTCCACGACTATCAACGCAACCGCATCCTGATCTTCATGGACCCCGAAAGCGACCCGCTGGGCACCGGCTATCACATCAGCCAGTCCAAAATCGCGATCGGATCGGGCGGCATCCTGGGCAAGGGCTTCCTCAACGGCACTCAGAGCCATCTCGACTATCTGCCTGAAGGCCATACCGATTTCGTGTTCGCGACCATGGCGGAGGAATGGGGGCTGCTGGGCGGCTGCCTGCTGATCCTCGCGTTCCTGTGGGTGATCCGCTGGGGGCTGGGCGTGGCGCAGGCCGCGCCGACCCGCTTCGCCCGGCTTGCGGCGGCGGGGCTGTCGACGACCATCTTCTTCTATGTCGCGATCAACCTGATGATGGTGATGGGGCTTGCCCCGGTGGTCGGCATCCCGCTGCCGCTGGTTAGCTTCGGCGGATCGGCGCAGATGACGGTGCTGCTGTGCCTGGGCATCCTGATGGCGATCGACCGCGACAATCGCCGGACCTCGCGCTGGTGACCGCCCCCATGCAGGAAATCGCTTGCATCCCTCGTCCGGCCCGTTAAAGGCGCGGCTCCCGTCGCGGACGGCTCCCCGGAGCATCGGTCGCCGGCATGGACGCATAGCTCAGTTGGTAGAGCAGCTGACTCTTAATCAGCGGGTCCTTGGTTCGAGCCCAAGTGCGTCCACCAGCTTTTCCGACGGCCTCGCGAGATTTCGCGGGGCCGTCGTGCTGTGGGACCCTTTGCATTCCGGGCACGATGCCCCCATGATGGATCACTGATGGCAGGCTACAAGACACCCGATTTCAACGACCGCGCCGCCGCGTCGCGCGATGCCAAGGCACGTGCGCTCGAGGCGCTGCGCAACAAGGCGGCACCGGATCCCGAGGCGGTCGCAGCCCGTGCCGCCGCGCGCGAGGCGAAGGACGCCGCGGAAGCCGAACGTCGCGCCCAGCACAAGGCGGCGATCGAGCAGGAAAAGCGCGAGCGCGAGGAAGCCCGCGCCAAGGCGAAGGCCGAGGCGGAAGCCGCCGCTGCGGCCGCCGCCGCCGCCAAGCGTCCGCCGGTGGTCCCCACCGCCGCCGAGCTGAAGGCCGCTCGCGACGCGCGCTACGCGGCGCGCAAAGCCCGCCAGCGGTGACCCCGCGCGAGCTGCTGGGCACGGCCGACGTGCCCGGTGGCCCGCCGCTGCGGCTGTTCCGCCGCGGCGACGACTTTGCCGTCGTGCTCGACCGCAACGAACTGATGAGCACGCGGATGAGCGGCTCAGAAGTCGCGCTCGGGACGCTGGCCTGTGACCATGTCGCCGGGCGGCCCGCCCCGCGGATGCTGGTCGGCGGCTATGGCATGGGCTTCACCTTGCGCGCGATGCTGGAACGGCTCGGCACGGATGCGCGGGTCGTGGTCGCCGAACTGGTCCCCGGCATCATCGAATGGGCGCGCGGCCCCATGGCGGGCCTGACCGCCGGATGCCTCGACGATCCGCGCGTCACGCTGGTGATGGGCGATGTGGGCGACGCGATCCGGCGCGCGCGGGCGAGCTACGACGCGATCCTGCTCGACGTCGACAACGGGCCGGACGGGCTGACCCGTCCCGCCAATGACGGGCTCTATACCCGCGACGGTCTGGTCGAGGCGCGCGCGGCGCTGCGTTCGGGTGGCGTTCTGGCGGTGTGGTCGGCGGCGCCCGACCCGGCCTTCGCACGCCGGCTGGAGCGCACCGGCTTCGCCGTCGAGGAGGTGCGGGTCCGCGCGCGCGAGAACGGCAAGGGACCGCAACACGTGATCTGGCTGGCATCCGTCCGCTGACGGATGGTGCGACCGACGCGTTAGGAACCTGCCAATCTGTTGATTCAGATCAGTCTTGTGACCTTTTCGCTGAACCGACCGTCGACCTTCTGTGTTGACCAATCATGCCGATGATCGACACCGCCGACCTGCAGATCGCCTGCCGCGATGAAGGTCCGCGTGACGCGCCGGTCGTCCTGTTGCTCCATGGCTGGCCGGACGACGTGTCGACCTGGGATGCAGTAACACCGACGCTGCAACGGGCCGGGCTGCGGACGGTCGCGCCGTCGCTGCGCGGTTTCGGCGAAACCCGCTTCCGGTCGGATGCGGCCCCGCGTACCGCAAACAGCGGCATCTTGGCGACCGATGCGATCGCATTGCTCGATGCGCTGCGTATCGAGCGGTTCGCGGTGGCGGGTCATGACTGGGGATCGAACATCGCCGAGGCGCTGGCGGTCGGCTGGCCCGATCGGGTCGAGCGGATCGCGATGCTGGCCACCCCGCCGCGGCTGGGCGGGATGCCGACCCTGCCCTTCTGGCATGCACAGCTACAATGGTACCACTGGTTCATGGCGACCGCGCGTGGTGCCGACGCCGTGCGCGACGACCGGCGCGGCTTTGCCCACCGCCATTGGGTGAACTGGGCACCGCCTGGCTGGTTCGACGAGGCGACCTTCGACCGCGTTGCCGTGGCCTGGGACAATCCCGATTGGGTGGACGTGACGTTGCACAGCTATCGCTCGCGCTGGGACGAGGCCGAGCCCGATCCGCGCAGCGCGTGGCTGGAGGACAAGGTCAAGGCGACCCGGACGCTGTCGCTCCCCGCCCTCTACGTCCAGGGCGCGGAGGACGGGGTCAACCCGCCTGCCGCCGCGACGTCGGTGCCCAAGAAGTTCTCCGGTCCGTTCCGCTATCTCGAGCTGCCGGGCGTCGGCCACTTTCCCCAGCGCGAGGCCCCCGATGCGGTGGCCGAGGCGCTCGTCACCCTGTTCACCGTGGAGGCCCCATGACCTATCTGAAATACAGTCCGGACGTCGAGACGCCCGAGGCCGACGAGCAGGCGACGATCGACGGCATCGTCCAGGGCATGACGCAGCAGAGCGAGACGGTGGAAAAGCGCGAAGGCCATGCGGTACGCGCCAGCCACGCCAAGAGCTCGGCCTGCGTCGTGGGCGAGATGCGGGTGATGGACGACCTGCCTGTCGAGCTCGCGCAGGGGCTGTTCGCCAGAGGCGGCAGCTTCCCCGTCGCGGTCCGCTTCGCGCAGGGGCCCGGCGAGACGCTGGGAGATCGGGTATCCACCCATCGCGGCATGAGCATCAAGGTGTTCGGCGCGGAGGGCGAGAAGCTGCCCGGCCACGCGATCGACGTCCAGGATTTCGTGCTCGCGTCGGGGCCGACCTTTCCGTCGGGCACCGCCAAGGGCTTTCTGCGCGATGGCAGCGTGATCGGCAAGTCGGCGGGGCTGCCGGAGGGGGTCAAGAGCGCGGTGTCGAGCATGGCGCGCAACCTCAACAAGGTCCTGGGCACCGTCGCCAGCCCGAGCCCGCTGGCGGACTTCTTCGGCCATCCGTTCAGCCATCCGCTGAACGACAGCTATTTCAGCCAGGCACCGATGCGCTGGGGCGATTACGTCGCCAAGATCGCGGCCTTTCCGGCGTCAGTCTATCAGGACGCGCTGCGCGACTGGCAGCTCGATCCGCATGCCGACGAGGACGGGTTCCGCCATGCCGCGGTGCAGTTCTTCGCCGAGCACGACGTGGTGTTCGAGCTGCGGGTCCAGCTCTGGGCCAACGCCGAGTCGCAGCCGATCGAGGACGCCTCGGTCGAATGGCCCGCGAACGACAGCCAGTATCGCACGATCGCGACGATCACCCTGCCCCGCCAGGATGCCTATGGCGCCGAGCGGGTCCGCTATTTCGACGAGACGATGACCTTCCGCCCCGCGCACAGCCTTGCCGCGCACCGGCCGCTGGGGTCGGTGATGCGCGCGCGGTTGCAGGTCTATGCCGCGCTGTCCGCCTTTCGCCACCGCGAGAACGGCGTGGCCGAAACCAATCCCGCCAGCATCGAGGAGATCCCGGCATGACCGACGCCGTCACCATCGATCGTGCCGCCGCGACCCGTATCGCGCCCGACCCGATCGCCCGCCTGCCCATCACGCTGACGATCAACGGCGAACGGCGCGAGTTGCAGGTCGAGCCGTGGACTTCGCTGCTCGACCTGTTGCGCGACGGGCTGGACCTTACCGGCACCAAGAAGGGCTGTGACCATGGCCAGTGCGGCGCATGCACCGTGCTGATCAACGGCAAGCGGATCAACGCCTGCCTCAAGCTCGCGGTATCGGTCGACGGGGCGGAGATCACCACGATCGAGGGGCTGGGCAGCCCGGGTGCGCTCCATCCCCTGCAAGCCGCGTTCATCGAGCATGACGCGTTCCAGTGCGGCTATTGCACCCCCGGCCAGATCTGCTCGGGCGTCGGGCTGATCGCGGAAGGCCGCGCCAAGACCCGCGAGGAGGTGCGCGAGCAGATGAGCGGCAACCTGTGCCGCTGCGGCGCCTACACCAACATCGCCGACGCGGTGCTGGCGGTGATGGAGAAGGACGCATGATCCGTTTCGACTATGCGCGCCCGACCGAGGTCGCCGAGGCGGTGCGGGCGGGTGCCGGCGAGCACGTCGCCTATCTGGCGGGCGGCACCAACCTCGTCGACCTGATGAAGGAGAATGTCGCCCGGCCGCTCGAGGTCGTCGACATCAACCGCCTGCCGCTCGACCGGATCGAGGAGCTGGACGGCGGCGGCCTGCGGCTCGGCGCGCTCGCGACCAATGCCGACACCGCCTATGACGAGCGCGTCCAGGCGCGCTACCCGCTGTTGAGCTCCGCGATCCTGGCCGGCGCCTCGGCGCAGTTGCGCAACGCGGCGACCAATGGCGGCAACCTCAACCAGCGCACCCGCTGCTATTATTTCTACGACACCGACACGCCGTGTAACAAGCGCGTTCCCGGCCAGGGCTGTGGCGCGATCGGCGGGGTCACCCGCGTCCATGCGATCCTGGGTACCAGCGATCAGTGCATCGCGACCCATCCGTCCGACATGTGCGTCGCACTGGCGGCGCTCAAGGCGCAGGTGCAGGTGACCGGGCCGGCGGGCGACCGCACGATCGCGTTCGAGGATTATCACCGCCTGCCCGGCGACGAGCCGTGGCGCGACAACACGTTGAAAGCCGGCGAACTGGTCACCGCGATCGACCTGCCGGCCGAGAACTTCGCGACCCACCATACCTATCTCAAGCTGCGCGACCGGTTGTCCTACGCCTTTGCGCTGGTCTCGGTCGCGGCGGCGCTGAGGATCGAGGACGGGCGGATCGCGGAGGCGCGGATCGCGCTGGGCGGGGTCGCGCACAAGCCGTGGCGCCGGGCCGAGGCGGAGGAGGCGATCCGCAACGAGCCGCCGGGCGACAAGGCGTTCGACACCGCCGCCCGCGCGCTGCTGGCGGGCGCCAAGGGTCAGGGCGACAACGACTTCAAGATCGAGCTTGCCCGTCGCGCGATCGTCCGCGCGCTGGGGCAGGCCGCCGCGGGCACGCCCCAGTCCCACACCGACAAGCGCATCGCGTAAGGAACATAGCCATGAACGCTCCCGCAAAAGTCGGCATCGGCACCCCGCTCAGCCGTGTCGACGGCACCGACAAGGTCACCGGTCACGCGAAATACGCGGCCGAGTACAACGTCCCCGATCTGCTCCACGGCGTCACCGTGTGCTCGCGCATCGCCAAGGGCCGGATCGTCCGCATCGACGAGGAGGCTGCCCGCGCCGTGCCGGGCGTGGTCGACGTGGTCAGCCACGCGAACCGCCCCAAACAGGCCTGGCTCGACCGCAGCTGGCAGGACGAGCTCAAGGTCCCCGGCGAGCCGTTCAAGGCGTTCCACGACGACACCATCGCCTTTGCGGGCCAGCCGATCGCGGTAGTGGTCGCCGAGACGTTCGAGGCGGCACGTTTCGCCGCCAGCCTGATCGAGGTCGAATATGATCAGGAGGCGCACAATGTCGACTTCGACGTCGCGCTGGGCGAGCGCTTCCTCCCCGCGCCGGGCCGCCGCCGCAACACCTACAAGCCGCCCAAGACCCGTGGCGAGCCCGACCAGGCCTATGCCGACGCGGCGTTGAAGGTCGAGAACGTCTATCATCTCGCCCCCGAGCATCACAATCCGATGGAGATGCACGCCTCCACGGTCGAATGGCACGGCGAGGGCCGCGTCACCGTGTACGACAAGGTCCAGGGTTCGCAGAACACCCAGATGGTGCTCGCCAGCGCGTTCGGGCTGGGCAAGAAGAACGTCCGGGTCATCAACGCCTATGTCGGCGGCGGCTTCGGGTCGGGGCTGCGCCCGCAATGGCAGGTGCAGGTCGCGACCATGGCGGCGATCCACCTCGAACGCTCGGTGCGGGTGGTCATGACCCGCGCGCAGATGTTCACCCACGCGCATCGACCCGAATGCACCTACACCATCAAGCTGGGCGCCGAGCACACCGGCAAGCTGACCGCGCAGATCCACGATGCCACCACCTCGACCTCCCGGTTCGAGAACAACATGGAGGATATCGTGACCTGGGGCATGGTGACGTACGACTGTCCCAACGCCAAGGCCGACTACACGATCGCGCCGCGTGATACCTATACGTCCGCCGACATGCGCGCGCCGGGCGCGGCGACCGGCGTCGCGATGTTCGAGATCGCGATGGACGAGATGGCCTATGCGGCCAAGGTCGACCCGCTCGAGTTCCGCCTCGTCAACTATTCGGAAGTGGATGCGATGAACGGCACCCCGTTCACGTCCAAGGCACTGCGCGAGGCCTACAAGGAAGGCGCCGAACGTTTCGGCTGGGCGGAGCGCACGCCCGAGCCGCGGTCGATGAAGGAAGGCCGCGAGCTGATCGGCTGGGGCATGGCGACCGGCATCTGGGATGCGCAGTTCACCAAGCACACCGCGCGCGCTACGCTGTCGGCGAACGGGCACCTCGAGGTCGCGTCCGCCACCTCCGACATCGGCACCGGCACCTACACCGTGATGACCCAGGTCGCCGCGGACACGCTGGGCCTGCCGCCCGAACAGATCACCGCCCGGCTCGGCGACAGCGACCTGCCGACCGCTCCGGTCCAGGGCGGATCGTGGGTGGCGGCCTCCGTCGGTGCGGCGGTGCAGCTCGCCTGCCGCTCGGTCGCCGAGACGCTGCTCAAGGCCGCCGACCGGATCGAGGGCCGGCCGTTCTGGGGCGTCAAGTCGGTCGACGAGCTCGATTTCGCGGATGGCGAGATGATCCGGAAGGATGATCCCACCAAGCGGGTCGGCCTGATCGACGCCATGCGCGCCGGCGGGCACGATCAGGTGCAGGCGGAAGAGACCGCGACCCCGGGCATCGGCGGCATGCTGTCGATGGCGCAGAAGTCGCGCCACACCCACAGCGCGATCTTCGTCGAGGTGCGGGTCGACGAGGAGCTGGATCAGGTCCGCGTCACCCGCGTCGTCAACGCGGTCGCGGCCGGCCGGATCATCAACCCCAAGACCGCTCGCAGCCAGATCCTGGGCGGGGTGGTGATGGGGATCGGCATGGCGCTCCACGAGGAGACGATGGCGGACCCCAGGCTCGGCCGGTGGATGAACCACAATTACGCCGAGTACCATGTCCCCGCGCATGCCGACATCCAGGACATCGACGTGATCTTCGTCGACGAGCCTGACGCGGAGGTTTCGCCGCTTGGGGTCAAGGGGCTGGGCGAGATCGGCATCGTCGGTACCGCCGCCGCGGTCGCCAATGCGATCTTCCACGCGACCGGCAAACGGGTCCGGTCGCTGCCGATCACGATCGACAAGTTGCTGGCGACGGAAAGCTGACCGGTCTTGCCGCATGGTCGGCAAGCGGAGGCAATGAGGAAAGGAGGCGCGGGACGTTCGGTCCCGCGCCTCTTTTTTTGGATGGGGTTTGATCGAGCCGCTGACATTCGTGTCCCGCCCGGTATAAACGTTATGTAGATAGACTACATAACGAGAGACCGATGAACGGTTTGGTGCACCACCTGCTCGTGGCCTCGATGCTGGGTGTCAGCTGGCCGGCGCTGGCGCAGGACGTGCCCCGACCGGCCAGCACGCGCGCCGACGATGCGGTCGATGGTGATGACGGGCAGCTCGGCGACGTGATCGTCACCGCGCGACGCCGGGCCGAGAACGCGCAGGCCATCCCCGGATCGCTGTCGGTGGTCGGCGGCGACCTGCTCGACATCAGCTACACCGTGAACACGCAGCAGCTGGCGCAGCTGGTGCCCTCGCTCAACTACAGTTCCGCCAACCCGCGCAACACCGCCTTCACGATCCGGGGGCTCGGGTCGAGCGTGGTCGCGGTCAGTCAGGCCAACGATGGGCTGGAGCCCGGCGTCGGCTTCTACGTCGACCAGGTATATCATGCCCGTCCGGCGACGGCCGCGTTCGACTTCACCGACATCGACCAGATCGAGGTGTTGCGCGGGCCGCAGGGCACGCTGTTTGGCAAGAACACGACCGCCGGCGCGATCAACATCACCACCCGCCTGCCGAGCTTCACGCCGGAGTTCCATGCCGAGGCATCCTATGGCAGCCACGACTTCGCGCAGGTGCGGCTGTCCGCCTCCGGCCCGATCGCGGGCGATGCGGTGGCGATCCGGCTGTCGGGTCTGGCCACCCGCCGCGACGGGGTGATCGACAACCTGCGTACCGGGGCAAGGCACAACGGCATCTGGAACCAAGCGCTCCGCGGGCAGCTGCTGTTCAAGGACGGCGGCCCGGTGACGCTGCGGCTGATCGCGGACTGGACCAATTTCGACAGCAACTGCTGCACCCAGGTGCCGCTGCGCGTGGGTCAGTCGCTGCGGGCGGCGGCACGACAGTATCCCGCGCTCGCCGCCGGGGCCGGCTACGTCCCGGCGAGCACGAACGCGTACGATCGCGTCACCGACATCGACGCGGCGCTCCGGGTCGACACCAACGAGGGCGGTGTGTCCGCGATCGGCGACATCGACCTGGGCGCGGTCACGGTCACCTCGGTCACCGCATGGCGCTTCTGGAACTGGAGCGCCGCCAACGATCGCGACTATACCGGCCTGCCGATCCAGCTGATCCAGGGCATCCCGTCCCGCCAGGATCAGATGAGCCAGGAACTGCGCGTCGCCTCCAACGGAGAACGACGGTTGAGCTACGTCGCCGGCCTGTACGTCTTCACGCAGGAGATCACCGGTCGCCCGATCTCGATCTACGGCCCGACGGGTGCCTATTGGCTGCTGGGGCCTGCACCGACCGTTCGGCAGGACCTGCTCGACGGCTACGGCCAGGACGGACGGACCCGGTTCGAGACGAACAGCTATGCCGCGTTCGGCGAGGCCAACCTCAAGCTGGTCGAGCGCCTGACCCTGACCGGCGGCCTGCGCTATACCCGCGAGGACAAGGAAGGCTCCTACTCGACCTTTGTCTTCGGCGGCCCTGCGAACATCACCGCGGCGCAGCGGAACCAGCAACTCTCGATCCTGCGACCGCAGACCTATGCGGCGGAGGATCATGACGGCAGCGTCTCGGGTCGCGCGAACATCGCCTGGGCGCCGACCGACGACATGCTCGCCTATGCCAGCTACGCGCGCGGCTTCAAGTCGGGGGGCATCAACATGTCGGGCCTGCCGCTCGATGCGCAGAACGCGCCCGTGCTCGCGACGGCGGTGGTCCGGCCGGAACGGAACACGACCTGGGAGGCGGGGGTCAAGACGACGCTGTTCGACCGGCGGCTGGTCGTCAATGCCGATGTGTTCCATACCCGTGTCCGCGATTTCCAGGCGACGGTGGTGGACTCCTCGCAGACCGTGGCGCTCCGCGGCTATCTGTCCAACATCCCGCGCGTGACGGTGAAGGGCGTGGAGGCGGACGCGACCGCGCGCGTCACGCGCGGGCTGAGCCTGCGCGCCAATCTCGCCTATGCCGACGGCCGCTACAGCGACTACCCCGCCGGCCCCTGCCCCCTCGAACGTCAGACCGCGCAGACCACCGCCTGCGACCTGACCGGACGGCGGCTCGCCAGCCTGCCACGCTGGTCGCTGACCGCGGGTGCGGATTACGAGCGCCCGGTCGGCAGCGGATCGGTGTTCTTCCACGCCGACAGCAGTTCGCGCAGCGGCTTCAACGGCGATCCCAGCCTGTCGCGCTTCACCTACATCCGCGGGTACAACGTCACCAATGGCAGCATCGGCTATCGCGCCGCCGATGGTTGGGAGCTGGCGGTGTTCTCGCGCAATCTGTTCCGGTCCGACTACATTCAGAACCTGACGATCCAGGCGGGCAATTCGGGGCTGATCCTCGGCCTGCCGAGCGATCCCCGGGTGATCGGGTTGACCTTGCGCGCGCGGGGGTGACAGACACGGGCACCATGCCCGCCAGTTCCCCGCCGTCCGATCATCTCGAAGCCGCGATCACGCTGCGCCACCCCGCCGGCCGGGTCGGGGCGGAACGGATCGCGCTGCTCGACGCGATCGGTCGCACCGGTTCGATCAGTGCCGCGGCCAAGGCGGTCGGCCTCAGCTACAAGGCGGCGTGGGACGCGGTGCAGGTGCTCAACAACCTGTTCGACCGGCCCCTGGTCGTACCCTCGACCGGCGGCAAGGACGGCGGCGCCAGCGTCGTCACCGAAGCGGGCGCGACCGTGATCGCAGGGTTCGGGGCGGTCGAGGCCGAACTGGCCTGCGCGCTCGCCCGGCTCGAACGGGGCGTGGCGGGCGGCCCGTCGCCGGCGCCGCTGCTGTGGGGATCGGGAATGCGGACCAGCGCCAGGAACGCCCTTCGCGGCACGGTGACGCGCGTCGTCCCCGGCGGCATCGATGCGGAGGTCGCGCTGGCGGTGGCGGACGGGGTGGAAATCGTCGCCACGCTGACCCGCGACAGCGTCGATCGGCTGGGGCTCGCGCCCGGCACCGCGGCGCTGGCGCTGGTCAAGTCGAGCCTGGTGGTGCTCGCGCGGGGGGAGGGCCTGCGCACCTCGGCCCGCAACTGCCTGTCGGGCACCGTGATCGCACGCCATGACGACGCCATCGGCAGCGAGGTGACCCTGCAACTCGCGCTGGGCAAGACCCTCACCGCGACGCTCACCCGTTACAGTGCCGACGCGCTCGACCTCGTCGACGGGGTCGAGGCGGTCGCGTTCATCAAGGCGAGCCACGTCATCATCGCGCTGGAGTGATAGCGACTCGCAGGAGAAACCATGGCCGCGACGGACCGTTCAGGGCGAGTCATAGCCGAGGAACACATGGATCAGGACCGGGGCTTTTGTCCCTCTCGCCGCGGCGTACTGGCCGGCGGCATCGCCGCAGCCGGTGTCGCCGGCACGCCCATCGCCGCACAGGAGGCCGCACTGGCGCCTGCCCAACCCAGCACGATGCCGGTGACCCTCAAGGTCAACGGCCGCACCAGCAAGCTCGATCTCGACACCCGCACCACCCTGCTCGATGCGTTGCGCGAGCATTGGAAGCTGACCGGCACCAAGAAGGGCTGCGACCACGGCCAGTGCGGCGCGTGCACCGTGCTCGTCGACGGGCGCCGGATCAACAGCTGCCTGACGCTGGCGGTGATGCACGACGGTGACGCGATCACCACGGTTGAGGGGCTCGGCACTACCGACAAGCTTCATCCGATGCAGGCCGCGTTCGTCCGCCACGACGGCTATCAATGCGGCTATTGCACCCCAGGCCAGATCTGTTCGGCGGTGGCGGTGCTGGGCGAGATCAAGGCGGGCATCCCCAGCCATGTCTCCGCAGACCTGGACGGCAGCTACCAGCCCACCGCGGCGGAAGTGCGCGAGCGCATGAGCGGCAACATCTGCCGCTGCGGCGCTTATTCCAACATCGTCGACGCGATCCAGGATGTCGCCGGCGTTCCCGTACAGGGGGCCAAGGCATGATCCCGTTCACCTACACCCGCGCGACCACCCCGGCCGATGCGGCCAAGGCCGCGGTCGCGACACCGGGCGCGCGCTTCATCGCCGGCGGCACCAACCTGCTCGACCTGATGAAGCTCCAGATCGAGACGCCGCGCCACCTGATCGACGTCAACGACCTCAAGCTCGACACGATTGAGCCGACCGGGGACGGTGGGCTGCGCATCGGCGCGCTGGTGCGCAACACCGATCTGGCCGCCGACAAGCGCGTCCGCCGCGACTATGGGGTGCTCAGCCGGGCGCTGCTCGCGGGCGCGTCGGGCCAGTTGCGCAACAAGGCGACCACCGCAGGCAACCTTCTCCAGCGGACACGCTGCCCGTATTTCTACGACACCAACCAGCCGTGCAACAAGCGCCGCCCGGGTTCGGGCTGCGCGGCGATCGGCGGGTTCAATCGCAACCTCGCGGTGCTGGGCCAGTCCGACCAGTGCATCGCGACCCATCCGTCCGACATGGCGGTGGCGATGCGCGTGCTCGACGCCACCGTCGAGACGGTGAAGCCGGACGGCGGCACCCGCGTCATCCCGATCGCCGACTTCCATCGCCTGCCCGGCACCACCCCCGCGATCGACACCAATCTGGAAGCGGGCGAACTCATCACCGCGGTCACCCTGCCCCGCCCGCTCGGCGGCAAGCACGTCTACCAGAAGGTGCGCGACCGCGCGTCCTACGCATTCGCGGTGATCTCGGTCGCGGCGGTGATCCGGCCCGACGGGCGCGGCAAGCTCGCCTTTGGGGGACTGGCGCACAAGCCATGGCGGGTGGAATTGGCGGAAGCGCTGATGCCGCAGGGATCGCGCGCCACTGCCGCCGCGGTGCTCGCCGGCGCTCGCACCACCGAACAGAACGCATTCAAACTGCCATTGGTCGAACGCACGCTCGACCTGGTGATGACCGAGGCCAAGGGGGCCGTCGCATGAAGTTCGATACACCCGCAGGCGGCAACCCGATCGACGCGATGCGCGTCGTCGGCAAGCCCGTCGACCGCATCGATGGCCCGCTCAAGACCACCGGCGGTGCGCGTTACGCCTATGAACGGTGGGATGCCGTCAAGGACCCGGCCTATGGCTATGTCGTCGGCTCCTCGGTCGCCAAGGGGCGGATCGAGCGCATCGACCTCGCCGACGCGCAGGCCGCACCCGGCGTGCTCGCGATCGTCACCTACCAGAATGCCGGGAAGCTCGGCCAGGCCAAGGCGATCACCGCCAAGCTGCTCGCCGGGCCGGAGGTGGAGCATTACGACCAGGCCGTCGCGCTGGTCGTCGCCACCAGCTTCGAACAGGCGCGCGCCGCGGCCAAGCTGGTCCAGATCAGCTACGCCCGGCAACCCGGCCGCTTCGACCTCGACGTCGAGTCGAAGAAGGCTCCGCCCAAGGGCGACACCAGCGGCGAGGGCAGCGCCTCGCCGGGGATCAAGCGCGTCGGCAAGTTCGAGGCCGCGTTCGACAGCGCACCGGTCAAGCTCGACGCGACCTACACCACGCCCGACCAGAGCCACATGATGATGGAGCCCCATGCGACGATGGCCGCATGGGAAGGTGACAAGCTGACCGTCTGGACATCGAACCAGATGATCGCCTGGGCGGTTCGCGACCTGTCGGAAACGCTGCTGATCCCCAAGGAGCGTATACACGTCCAGTCGCCCTATGTCGGCGGCGGGTTCGGGGCGAAGCTGTGGGTGCGTTCGGACGCGGTGATGGCGGCGCTTGGGGCGCGTGCGGCGGGACGGCCGGTCAAGGTCGCGCTCGCCCGGCCGCAGGTGATGAACAACACCACCCACCGGCCCGCAACGATCCAGCACATCCGCATCGGCGCGACGCCCGACGGCACGATCACCGCGATCGCGCATGAAAGCTGGTCGGGCGACCTCCCCGGTGGCGGTCCGGAAACCGCGCCGTCGCAGACCGAACTGCTCTACGCCGGTGCCAACCGTCTCACCTCCACCCGGCTCGCGGTGCTCGACCTGCCTGAGGGCAACGCGATGCGTGCGCCGGGCGAGGCGCCCGGGATGATGGCGCTCGAGATCGCGATGGACGAGATGGCGGAGAAGCTGAAGCTCGACCCCGTCGAGTTCCGCATCCGCAACGACACCCAGGTCGATCCTTCCAAGCCCGAACGCCGTTTCTCGCAGCGCAACCTGATCCAGTGTCTGCGCGAAGGCGCCGACCGGTTCGGCTGGCAACGCCGCGATGCGCGTCCCGGCCAAATCCGCGACGGCCGCTGGTTGGTCGGCATGGGCGTCGCCTCCGCGTTCCGCAACAACATCACCATGAAATCGGGTGCGCGGGTCGGGATCGATGCGAAGGGTGTGGTCACGGTCGCGACCGACATGACCGATATCGGCACCGGCAGCTACACCGTGATCGCGCAGACCGCGGCCGAGATGCTGGGCGTTGGCGTCGGTCAGGTCCGGGTGCTGCTGGGCGACTCCAGCTTCCCCGTCTCGGCCGGATCGGGCGGGCAGTGGGGCGGCAACAGCGCCACCGCCGGCGTTTACGCCGCCTGCGTCAAGCTGCGCGAGGCGGTCGCGCAGAAGCTCGGCTTCAACGCCGCCGATGCGACGTTCGAGGGCGGGCAGGTCCGCAGCGGCAACCGCCGCCGGCCGCTGACCGCGGCGGGACCGCTGTCGGCGGAAGACAGCATCGAGTTCGGCGATCTGGGCAAGACCTATCAGCAGTCGACCTTCGGCGCACACTTCGCCGAGGTCGGGGTCGACAGCTATACCGGCGAGATCCGCGTCCGCCGTCTGTCGGGGACCTATGCCGCCGGGCGCATTCTCAACCCCAAGTCGGCGCGCAGCCAGGTGATCGGCGCGATGACCATGGGCGTCGGCGCCGCGCTGATGGAGGAGGCGGTGGTCGACACCCGCTTCGGGTTCTTCGTCAATCACGACCTCGCCGAATACCATGTCCCCGCGCACGCGGACATTCCGCACCAGGAGGTCCACTTCCTCGACGAGGCGGACCCGATGTCGTCGCCGATGAAGGCCAAGGGCGTGGGCGAACTCGGCATGTGCGGCATCGCCGCCGCGGTGGCCAATGCGGCCTACAATGCGTGCGGCGTGCGCATTCGCGAATATCCGCTGACGCTCGACAAGGTGATCGCCGGGATGCCGCGGGCCGCTTGAGGACCTGTCTCGACGTCATCCCGGCACCCCGCCGGGA
>Ga0325401_1001533_pt1 | contig 19626 bp, 4 predicted proteins | sample PopdelMetagenome_FD_205666 | JGI IMG/M metagenome (GOLD analysis project Ga0325401, IMG submission 205666) | Populus deltoides microbial communities from Bellville, Georgia, United States - Xylem-PdKOR-R2 | ecosystem: Host-associated > Plants > Phyllosphere > Stem > Wood/Secondary xylem | place... | reverse complement strand
AAACATTAATTAACTGTGGCGAAGCAACCTGAGCAGCATAAATTTGACCTAGCTCAAAACTCATATTAATTATTGAAGTGATTTGAGGGATTATTACAGATTAAAGTAACAAACGAAGTGTCCAGACAAATTTCTTGCTAAAAACTTTATTTATACAAAAAGTATTCATAGTTTAATTAAGAGCAAAACATAGGAGTTGAATTGCTGGATGATTATCCATTACAAATCGACTACACATTTCGCAAGTTAGGAGGCATGGGTTTCAAATTAGAAATCACACCATATAGATCACAAAAATTCTGGATGGCTTCAGTAAATTAGTATGGACTGAAAATGTTCTTAGTATAGAACCCTAAGAGTGCTGTGAACTGGGCTGAGTATCTTGCCGCGCGGTCATGAATAACCTTCGAAGCACTTTCAATATCTTTCTCAAGATTGCGCAGGTCCTGAAAGCTCAGATCATTTAAACCCTGACCCATCTTCTGCCTGTAAAATATGATTGCAATTGGACACCGCAACATTTTCGCAAGAAACAGAACAGAGACCACCTAAGAATAACGAAAATTAGGGCCGAAAAATCCAGGAAGATTTACCTTGTCTCCCTCCTGATTTTCCCTGTTCACCTCTTTCAGTTTTCCCAAGTTTTCTTGCATTTTCTGCACATGTAAGCTTTATACCATTAAAGAGAGGCACAGGGGGTCTTAACTTCAAGCGATAATAGCTCGTACAAATAGAAAGTATAAATAGAAACAGAAATAAACACCTCATAGTGAGAGCTCCAAAGATCCATCCAGTGTGTCTTCTGATACCGGTCAAATATTTGCTCCGTTCTGGTCATGAAAATAAAATCAAAACAAAAGGGGAAAAGAGGGTTTGACGGGAAAGGAAAATATTGAGGAAGAGAGATGGGACTTACGTGGTGGGGCTAATGTAATCGTAATAACCTTGTCAGTGCAAGAAACCATGGTAAGAGAGAGACCTCTGCAGCATCACAAAGAACTGCGAGCTCATGAGCTTTCTTGAAGAGACCATTTCGTCTTTTGGGGTAAGTAACTTGCCTCTTAGTTGAGTTCACAATCTTTTTGAATTTTGATCTGGATCTTTCCCCTTGTCAGTTTCTACTTGGTGATCTCCTTCTCTGTATAATTTTCTCTATTCAAACAAATAACTAGCTAGCTCCTCAGAATGTAATTCAAAACCTTTCCTTTCCTTATGATATAAAGAAAAGATGAAGGGAAAATGATAAGATTATTGCACGTCTATGTTGCTTAAAATGTAAAGAAATTGCCAAATTCCTGAAAGGTTTTGCTGGGATTGATAATACCTTTGTTGTAGGCAAAACACTTCCTCCACTACTGCTTAAAGTTGATTGCTTTGATTTGATTTTGCTTTTTTTTGTTCGATGCTGACTGAAATTACCAGCATAGAATGGAGGATATTTATTTGGATATATTTTCTTCATTTTCCCAGCAATAAAATGTAGAATTCTCTTGTGGTTGTGGTTGCTTTAAATTAGATTTATTTGTTTTTATATTTTTTAAAAAAATATTTTTAATTTTTATTTATTTCAAATTAATTTTTTATATATAAAAAAATATATTATTTTAAATATATATTTTTAAATAAAAAATACTTTAAAAAATAATTATTACAATAACTTCAAACACTTTGAAACTTTGAAGCATTAGACATTAATTTGGAAATAGATAAACAAATCTACATGGTAGTTTCAGCCAGATATCAACATCGGGAGCCTACAAATTGGTTTCGTTCAATACAAATTAATGTATAAATATGAGTAAAAAGTTTTAATTTGATGCTCCACTAGATTTTAATATAATTATATTAGCATTATATAGAGTTTTAACAAATTATTTTTATTTTAAATAGTTACTTTTTTAATATAAAACGTGTCAAATTAGAAATATAGACACGAGTAAAAATTTTATTTTACTTTTTAACTAATTTTTTTGTTAATCATCTTACTTAAACGGATTGAAAGCTCATATAATAAACTTTAATATAATATGCATATTGAATATTTTTAGGCAAGTGTGGAAGTAAAAATTTAAGAAAACTATTTTTAATACTAAATTAATTCACATCAAGATTCTTCAAATTGTTTAAAAGTTTTTAATAACATGCAAATTGAATTTTTTATTATCTGCACATTTATTATTTTTTAATTAATTTTTTTAATAAATACAAAATGAAATGATGCAATAGTATATTTAAAAAAAAAAAGAGTTTGAGAATTTAAATTTAATGTGCATCAAGAATGTAACAGATGTTATATCTTCTTAAGATTTTCTATTGTTTTTTTTTTTATATTAGCTTTAGGATATAATTTTTTTAATTATATTTTTTTAAATTACGGTCATGGAACCTGGAAGAATTAGCTGTTTTACGGTCAACTTTATATATATATTTTATTGAGTAGCACACAGCCAATTTGCCATGCCCTCCGGTGAGATTTATCGGTTTCTTTTTTTTTAATAATAATTATAAAAAAACTGACAGGTGGAACTTGAAATAGCCAAGTCCAGCCTACAGCCTACTAGTGTCCAACCACAGAAAAAATCTATAGGCTCATGCTCCAACCTCTAATTGGGCCGAATTAAATTTATTTGTTAATTTAGGCCTGCACAATATTTGAAATTGGAGGGGAGAGAGTTAAATCTTGTCATTCACTATCCAGGCCTGGACTCAACTTCAACTTGTTAATATTGTGCCTGGACGGCCCACTTATCCTATATATTTTTTGTAGGAAAACAAAATTCAGATACTTTTTCCCGTGGCTTTTGAAACCTCTCATAATGTTATATCTTTATAAATATATATATAGTTTTTTTAAGTTTTTAATTTCTCATAATGTTTTATTTTTTTATTTTAAAACTAAATCAGATTTTGATGTTGAATGAGTTGTGAGTTAACTCCTCGATTCAATTGAATTTAATCAAACTAACTTTCATTGAATTTAATTTAATTTAAAGTACAGCCCATATCAAATTTTGGATACCATGATTAATACATAGATCTAAGTCTAGTTTAAAACGATGTAGTTTGCAATAGCACTTTGGTTGAAGATTTGAGATTGAAAGGCTCAAAGCTTCCAACAAGAAGTTCTTCTTAGGCTTGTGAAAAGCGGTGGTAGGCACGTGAATTGAGTCTTGTAACCTTTGTTGAGACATTATGTCTACGAAACGGATATTACACCAATAATATGCTCAAAGAGAAACCTACGCTCTACAAAATTCAGTCTATGGAAAACTATATCTATAATGTCTTTCACATGCAAGGCCAGGCGGGCCCCTTGTCTATGTCCCAATTGGACCCACACTACAATGGGGACCACACATCAAAGTCCTCTTGTGTACCAAATCTTTATGGCCTACGTATTTGCGACATGTGAGCTTACTTTTCTACCATTTAATTTAACAGAGCGTGGAGGGTAACATGCAAGAGAAATTACTGCCTAGGGTTTGATAAAATGCTATGCTGACCATCAGTTGATGCGCTCTGGTCGGTCAAGGATTGATACAATACGGCTGGTTTCTTTATAAAGGTTCGTATTCTCATATGAGTCTCCTTCCTGCCCTGCTGCATGGGGTAAGGATGGGTGGGGTAGGATTAGGGTTCTTTGCTCATGTCTCCAAGCTCCAAAGTGACAAGATTTGCTGGCTAGCTTGCTTTGGAAAATCAGAGCAACTGAGGAACCATTGTGACATAAAGGCACCAACCAATATTTGTCCTCCCGAGTCTACAAGGACAAAAGAACCTCCGAAGTGCCTCTCAAAAGCTTATTTAGTCCATAGACATTGACAAGCACCTTGTGGTAAAGGCCTTGCTGGGGCCTTATGATTCTTCAAGCCCCTAGTTGGCAGAAGCTGTAGTAAAATTCCAACACCAGGATCAAAGCGCGAAGGACACATATTTGACAAATTTATACAAATTGGCGTGTATAAAAAAACTAAAGGTTACAGATGATTGTTTTTTTAATGCAAGAAACAATTGAGAAAACTTACAGTACTGCGTATGAGGAACAATTTTTTTTTTTTTTTTGATTGGACAATAAGGTATATATATTTCGGATCAACTGAAGCATCAATCAAACCCAAATTTATTCAAGAGTGCATCTCCTTTTCCTCTCTGGATCACGCCATGAAACTTTTGTATGCATATATAGTATTTTAGTTTCCCTGCTCGTTGATTCTGAATTGAGTGCATCTTTCGAGTCGCCAGAATCGATTGAATCGAAACTAAAAGCTTTAGCAATGATAAATTCGAGAGTTTGATAAAACTGTTGAAGGAGTGGAGAGTTGTGAGTTTGTTTGAGTTAATCTGCGGACCAAGGCTTATAAATATTTAATCGTTAGTTATTTGGAAATCAAATTATTATTGGTACTTGATTGCTTATATAAGAGAATTCAATTTGAAAAATTTTCACGGTGCTCGGGGAGTAATTAATGATATTATATTAGTTACTTTTTAGAATTTAATTTTTTTTTAAAAGGAAGATATAAGTTTAAAAAAAAAATCATAACTCTACAATTTTTATTTTCTATTTATATTTTTTTTCAGAGTGGGTACAATAAATAACTAATATGATGTCCATTAGTTACTCCCCAGGACCTCACATATAAATTGAATTTAAAATCCCATTACATATTTTATAAACCAAATTAATTTAACAACAAAGTTTATCTATCAAAGGACTGTTGTTGATTAATTTCTTAAAGGATACTAATCTCCAATTAGTAACAAGTTTCTGATACTTAATTTGTTGCGTGTACTTATAACATTAGGCAGCGGAGAAAGCATAATTACTCATTATGTTCTGATTTTCACTGTGGCTAAAATTAAGAATGATCTGTTGTCCAGGCAAAACAGTGAAGAAATGTATCTGGTGTGACAGTGCGTGTGATCTAGGTTTTTGCACGTTCGCCATGAAGCTCTAGCCTTCCCAGATGAGTTGAGTTAACTTGGGTACAAATCGACCAACTTGTTTAATAGAACTGTAAATTCAAGAACGGCAATGACTTACTTTCATAGCGGGTACCATGTGCTTCGATTGTTTTAAGCCATTCACTCTCAATCATTTTCCTTTAGAACGCGGAAAAGCCTTCGAGATTGACAAGGAAACAGCAAGCAAATTGCAATTATAGCTTCACTTTCCCGAATTGAACGGCAGACAAGTATTGCCGCATGATTAATGGTTTGGAATAACTTGTAACAAGTAGTTACACAAGAGATTTTTTAATATATAATTTATCCTTCAAAATTATTTTTACACGGAAAACAGACATAAATTAATGGGAAGATATTATATTTTTCATTTTTTACATATATTTAAATAATTTTATTTTGCTTAACGTTTAAAATCTCTACAATTGAATATAAAATATTCCATATCATATATATATATATATATAAAGAAACATAGAAGATTAGAATTTTAAAGCTATGAACGATTATATTCTTTATTTTGTGAACAGATTCCTTAGAATCCGACGTACGATGCTAGAAGAGTTAAAAAGAAAATTACTATAATATATAGAAATGATTTCAAGTACTCCTACGGCATATAACCTACCCTAAAAGTAGGTTGCTTTCTTTCTTTTCTTTTTTTCTTTTTTTTTTTTTGTTTTTCATTTTTAATCCAAAGATACCATGATAACAAAGTCCAAAATCATAGATTTCAATGGAGGATTCATGATGTGCCCTCGAGGGTCACCTCTACCTTAACCTAGCTCCATGTGTAAGAACTATTGAGTATCAATGCATAGCCGATCAGGAGAGGAATTAGAGGAAGAGGAAGAGTCAACTGGAGAAAAGAATGCATGCACGAGGCTCGAGAGTGAAAGACACAGACACAATTATTGAGACTCTCCCACCACACCAATCACTTAATAAAAACCCAGCACAGCTCTCACTCATTAAAAACAAATAAAAAATTTCATGCGAAAACCACTAAACATATATTTGCTTTCTACAGCCGAAAATGAGATAAGTTAAAAAGGAAAAAAAAACAAGGGTTTTACTTTAGCCGCGGGTTCTTGCTTTCACTAAATTTGAGAAGATGCATGGCTAGTGTTATACCATCAGCCAACTAGCTGTCTAGCTGTGGTTAAACGGTTGTCGTTTGTTTTGCTAATCATAATTAAACATCGAAGTTCTTCAATTCGGCTGTCATGCTTTATGCTTAATTATAATATAATCTTTTTCAATGATTACTTTGTTGCCTAATTTACATGGCTGCCTGAGTTGCTCGAGGAGCTGTGCAATCCCTATGTCTGTCACGGAGTACGGGGGGAGAAGGAAATTAGATTCAACATGACGAAGTAATGTATGATAAGAACACAACAAATGCAAAGAGCTAGCTAGTATAGTTTGGCCGGTGGGTGGGCGCTTGTACCTAATCTCAAGAGAAAACGATATCATGACACACAAGCTAGAGATTGTCACATCCTAGCTTCGAGGGTCATGTTTGATGATTGTGCATGGTCAGATGTAGGTCTGATCAGCTCTAGTTTGAATTTAAATTTCTTTCCAGTTATTAACCATCAAGAATTCAAGATTTAGTCCATTTATGAGGACTGCAATATCACCACTGATGTCTTTGAAACCCTACTTCACGTTTTGTTTGAAACATTCCTCTTTTTTTATGTACACAAAATGCATATGCATGTAGTTAGGGCTTTAGCCTTAACTCTTCGAGTCCTCGTATGACCTACCTCGAACTTCCACAGCATCACAGCACTGTAATATATAGGACCTGCACTGCAAATAAAATCCAATTCCAAAAAATTAGTCTCTGTTTGTTTCTATATAGGTTGTGGTTTGTATTTTGTTCCAGTTGTGAATTTAAAAATTTTGATTCATTAATATACATCATAATTTTTTTATAGATTTTTTGAAAACTCTTTTTTTAAATATTGATTACGAAAAAACTATAATTTATAGTTGTTTTTAAAACATATTTTTTTAATCCGTAACTATAAAAGTTATCATATTTTTAATATACTTATTTAATATGTTAGAAACATCGAATGAAATTGATTAATTAATATATTATTATTAGTATTGGGATTGATCTCTTCTAAACAGAGTTTGTTTTGGTTCGTGAATATTTCTCTCACAAAAGAAAGCTAATATAATAAGCAGGCTAATTGCAGCTAGATGAATATGACAGCCATGGTAATTTGATTGCTAATTAAACACGGTCTAGAAAACATGACAGGCTCTTAAAACACACGTCTAGCTGATGATCACTGATCCCTAAAATGAAGCTTTCCATCCATTTCTACTGACTTTTTTCGATCAACGCCAAGAGCAGAGAATTCATCGAGCTAGCATAGGAACGTCGTGAATTGCTATATATTCCGTTAATAGAGAGATAGGGCTATTCTAGGTTGCTACCACAAATCATGGAAAGGGAATTTTAACATTTAACAGCTCCGTGTCGGCGATGGATAAACAAATCCATTTATGATTTGCAATATACAAAGAACTAGATAGATGTCCTGTATTGCGTTGCGAGCAGCAACAAAGATTTTTGACCTAGAAAAAAGAATACCAAGGTCTCGGGAAAAAAAAAAACTTGGCGTCAAACGGTCAATCCTAAAACCTTTTTACCTGTCTCGTTGTCTGGTTGTTTCAAATCAAACAGGTCAAGAGTTGTTTTGACCTAACGCTATCTTTAGATGATTTAAAGAAGAGTTAAAAAAAACCGTAAAAATATAATTTGATTTAAATATAAATCTTAAGATAAAATAATTTTTTAAAAAATATATTAAAATAGAAATCTATTAAATTAATCTAGGTTTCATAATTTAATATATCAAACATGTGACCTGAATCATGAATTTAATCAAATTTATTAAAATTATTTTTTATTTGATCATATTATAATAAAAATAGTTACTCGTAAAATCGATCACCAACTTAATGTCGAGACATTTATTTGAAATTTTAATAACTTCTTAAAAAATAAATCAAAATAAATTATAAAATATAATTTCTAATTAGACAAAGTTAACAAAGCAAACTCGTGACTCAAGTTAAGAACTCAATCTTGTTAAATAATTTTTTTATAATTATTTATTTAATTACATAAAAACAAAACTAGAAGCTCACAAAATCAAGAATCAACCAAATATCGGGGTGTTTATGTAAGATTGCGATGAATGTACAAGTATCAAACTAAAACAAATCATGTTTTCCAATTTAAAAAATTATTTGAATATTAAATGATAAAATTAAAAACAAAATCAACAAGAAAAATGAATAAAAATCCAACTCGGGAGGATAAAACTGGAAAAAAATTAATTATAAAAACAAAAAATAAATAAATAGGGGGAAAAAACTCAACCAAATATCGAGGAGTTTGTTTGAGATCATGATAAATCTATAAATATCAAACCAAGATAAATTATTTTACCCAATTGAAAATAAATAGAACTTTAAAATATGAAATTGAAGGGGAAATTGGGGAAAATCAATTAAAAAAAAGACCTAGGCACACTAGCCTCGTTAGCCCAACATAATTAGGCTTAAAAAAAGGTTGAGATAAGCAATCTTGAGCCCTATACATGCTTAATTTATTTTTATTTTTTAAGAGAAGAATAACATGTCGTCCACCCCTTCATTGAAAAGAAAAACATAAGTGACATGTTGTTTGCTATTCTAATTTTTGGCCCCCATGGCTGAAAAACCACGCAACCAACCCTCATGAAAAAAAAACCCTTTATAACCCAGTTTCCTAGTCAAAAACACCTAAAAATCATTATAGGGTCCTTAAAAGACTTAATTCTCGTATCAAACTAGCATTTAATTGGTCCAAAAAAAATCAAAATCAACATAGATTCAATAAACTTCCTAACTGAGTTCTGCCCTCTCAAGTAATGGGAATGCCAAAAAACATCCCCAATAAAATGTTTTTCATTGAATGCAATTCAATAACATCAAAATCAACATTTTTTATTGTCAAAATCGATGTTAATCAACAATTTATTTTCTTTACCATTAAAATTCAGCACCTTTCTTTCTCTCCTCTCTCGAGGTAAAGACCGAGATATAAGAAAAATAATTTTTTGGATCAAAATTTATTTTTTTAAAGTTAGAGGGACTGGAAAGATAGAATTTGGAAAATAAAAGAAACAAAGTGAATATTTCAAGCCAACTTTGGCATTGCCACCTATTTTTATTTTTTTTCACTCCAATCCTTTATTTTTCAATTTAGCCCTTTCTTAATAAATCATAAGTAGTTGGCTACCAATTTGGTCATAAAATGAACAATTCGAATGAAAAAAGGAAGTTAAATGACTAGAATAAAAAAAAAAAAGGAAAAGAAAACTAAAGAAAACCTCATGAGTTCATGTAGAAACAATATATGGCTTCTAGTTTATATTGCAATATTGAGCGGGTCAATAGTAAGGACAATGATACTTCCTTCCTCGACTCCTAATTAGCATGGTTTTTACATTGGATAATGATCTATCAATTTTGAGTTTATCTCGGGTTGGATTTGATTTTAAATAAAATAAAAGGCTATCTCAATCAATGTTGGGTGATCTAACGAGTCAACTTATGTCATTTTAATTTTTTTTTTAAACAATTTTATCTCATTTATAAATATCAATATAACATCAATTTATAATAAATTTGAATTGATATAAGATTCATGGGTTAAGTTGACCAACCCATTACCTGGTTTTTTAGCTGAATTTTGAAGCTTCATGTGGTTTTTCAACATGTTGTTGCCACATAAACTTTGAAAGAAATTTGCTTATAGCATTATCATCTAAGATCCATAAAATTCTAGCCTTGATACACGTCACCGCACCGAAAATACAAAAGAAAAACTATTATATGATTCGAGGTAATTATAAATTAATCCTTGCACCTAGTTTATTAAAATTAACTAACTAGTTCTATAATACACGCACATATAATAGTTTATTGGCCTACATTCTTTCATGGTAAAATTTCTCTATTTTAATTAATTATCTTTTATTAATTCTATTTACCAAGAAAGAAGAAAATAAATAAGGATCAAGAATAGATTTTTAAAGTTACGAGGATTAATTAGTTAGTTTAATTAGATTGGAAGGACTTTTTGATTAGGGATAAGTTGGGCACGGTTATGAGTACAGCGGGGGGCTGATGAGTGGCCGTGGAAATCTTTATTTAGATAGTGTTTATTCTGATGTGGAACGTGTATTTTTAAAAACTTTATTTTTTAAATAATTTTTTTATATTTTTGAATTATTTTAATGTATTGATATAAAAATAATTTTTAAAAAATAAAAATAAAATATTTTAAAAAATAATCACACCACATTACAATATACACACACACTGAAATCCATTTACCAGAGAGAGAACACACACACTGAAATCCATTTACCAGAGACTACTAATCTGCGGTTCACGTGATGCTTTGATAAAGAAATTATTAGAGACTACTAGTTTTCTATTAGCGACCTAAGGTGGGCCTGAAAGTTTAAAGTCATTTTCTTGCAAGAGGGATGATTTTGTGGTGGTGAGTCCATAGAAGAAGCTGTGCATCCTCAAGCATAATGGATGGAGATTTTAATTTTAATTAGATATGGGAAGCCAAGGATAGTTCTCTAGGTACTAGAGTTCAATTATTATGAAACTTTATCATCAACATGTAACACTCATTATTGCTTTTAAATTATGACGTTTTCAAATCCTTTTGTTTTAGATCTTAGTGGATGATCATCCCATTTGCTTTTAAATTTTGACTTAATTTTTCAACCTATATGAGTGTTAGGATTGCGATATTTTTTGTTTTTAAATGTGTTTTTTTAAAATATTAAATTAATATTTTTAATAATCTTAATAGGTTGATGTTAATATATATATATATATATTAATTGAAAAATACTTATAGAAAAAATCATGCATTACACTACCAAGCATAAATTAATAATAAAAATATTTTCTTTTCAAATCGTGGTAAAAAAATTTAATTCAATTAAGGAATTTTTTTTTTCAAGAAAAAATACGATGATATTTATTTTTATAAAAATGATTTCTCGAATCCATGTGTTTTGGACATTTACATGTGCAATTATTTGTTTATTTGTATGCTATCGAACGAAAATAGTGAAAAATGCGTGGGAAAAAAATATGGAAAAAGAAATTCCAACAACATTTAGAAGTTTTTTTTTGTTAATTTTTATTATCAGGAGACGTAGAATTTAGGTAATTAGTAACCACCGTGTAGAAAGTAACAAAAAACCAACTGGACTCCACAGGATTAGTAGCAAGAAATTTTTATAAATCTTTATTTTCATCCTTGTAGGAGGAGAGATTGGGTGAATTGTCACCCTTGCCTTGTCATTTCTAATTCAAAGGTGTTGTTGACCTTTAAGTAAATTAACATTTTAAACAACAATTAAAACACTAGCATCTCATTAATTAAAATAAATTTATGGGATTCGAACTAATAATTTTAAAAAAATAAATAAAAACCTTGACTAATTAAATTATATCTCTCAGTTTTTACATAGATTTTTAGTGTTTGCATAAGAGGAATTGACCAGCAAGAAAATTGGAAAAAACACTAACCTAAATAATACGGAGAAAAGGGAAAAACACACAATCCACTGAGTTTGCCATGAAATTCCCAGCTAAACTTAGATCAATAACAACCGTTACATCACTTGCACCCTTGCATCTCTAACCATTGATCTTAATACCGGTTATTAAAATCAGTTTGATCCAGTTAATCGATTCAGCGACTCTAATAAAAAAATTTAAATCGGATTAAGTTTTATTTTGAATTATTTTAATTATTAGTTCATCCCATTTAAATAATTTAACAGATTAATTCTTCAATTAATTAACTTAATTAATAGTTTTAATAAAAAATATTAAATTTAAATTATCTTGAATAAAATAAATGACTCATTTAATGGCTCATTAATAACTCAACAATCTAATAACTTAAATATTAGAGCGTGACAAATATACTCTCGTAGGTAATATTGATGGATAGGTGAGACGGTGTCATTGGATTGCTTCGAGATTGAAAAATTGGAGTAAAATCAAATCAAACTTAATTACAGGATCGAAAGGGTCAGAAAAAGTACTGAGCAGGTTTTCCGGAGCAAAGAACGAATAGGCAAAAGCCTTTGTTCTGCCACGTGGATCCATCATCTGCCGTTAGATAACAATTGAATGGCTAGATTGAAAACATCTTCGATTCTAGGTACATTGAAACTGGAAGACAACTGTAGATAAGTGACCAGAGAAGTAGATATATCTGGTTCAGAGAGTGCTATTTTTATTTTTAAAAATATTAAAATATTTTTTATATTAATATATTAAAATAATTTAAAAACACTAAAATAATTTAATTTAAAATATATATTTTTTAATTTTAATATAACACAGGTTCAAAGAAGTAAATATATTTTTACCTATTGTGAAAGTAATTTGTATTTGAAAAAATATTAAAATATTAAAATATTTTATTTTTATTTTTTTATATTAATATATTAAAATAATTTAAAAATACTAAAATAAATTAATTTAAAACAGTTTTTTAAAATTTTAATTAAAAAAACAAGTTGAAATCCATTCTCAAACACCCATTTAAATTGAATAAATCTAGACAAAATTATAAATAATTTTTATATATATCCAATAAGTAAAGTCCTAAAAAAATTATTTTATATTAAGGATTTTTATTAAATAGAAACAATTTTTATTGAATAAATATATTTTATTTATTCCTGTAACTTTTTGTTAGGTGGAGATATTGAATGCCCAAGTGGTTTAGAAGTAGATTTACTTTTGTTCTTTTCTTTCGATCTCATGTATCCTTTATATTTATTTACTGTCACTCTAAAAAAAACACTAAGAGCTGCTCCTGCTACAAAGAAAGAACCAGAGAGTAATTGACGAGAAGAGAGAGGGAAAGTAGGTCTGTCTTAAATGAGGTAAGTGTCGCAGAGTGGGGAGAGCAGTGCAGTTACCATGGCGGCGTAGCAGGGCTCTAATTCCGTGCCATTATTGCTTCGTTAACATTGAAAGAGAATTCACGAAAGCTGGCCTTAGCTCAGGCTGCCTGCCTGGTTGGTTCTATCCACAAGTCAAGAATAGTAGTCTAGCTTACCCATCTTCTCTCTTCCTCTCTCGGTCTCTTTCTCTTATACAGTTAGCAAAAATCTTGAAAGTTTTTACCTCTTTCTTAACCTTCCACTCAAAAAAGGCTGCAAAAACCTTAGACCCAGAGAGTCCTCAGAATCAGATCAAGAGAAGATCGACGAGTCATATAAAATATATAGTCAGCCATCAAAGAAACACTCCGCTGATTTAAGACTCCCCTAGAAACCCCACCAAAATTCAACTCTTTAAAGACCCAAAAAGCAAAACCTGTGATCTTGCAGATTTCCAGAGTCCGTCATTTTCCTGCTATGGATTTTTTTTCTAAATTGAGGTTGGTATCAGCTTTTGGGTGCAAGAAATGGCAGGGTGGTTCTATCTAGGTGGGGGAGAAGGACCGTCGAGGAAACAAGATCAAGAGAAAGAAGACAATAATAGTAGTTTGTTTTTGTACAGACCATCAAACGAGGAGATCTACAACAACAAGGGGTTTGAGTTATGGCCGCAGTATTATCACCAGCAGCAAAGCATGAACAGCTTCTCGTTTGGAGTGGGTCCTAGTCGAAGAAGTTTATCAGATGATCACTCTTCAAGATCAGGTTTTAGTTTGACGCGACAAGGAGGAGGAGGAGGATTAAGAGGAGGAATGAATTGTCAAGACTGTGGAAACCAAGCTAAAAAAGACTGTCCCCATTTGAGATGTAGAACTTGTTGTAAGAGTCGAGGGTTTCCGTGCAACACCCACGTTAAGAGCACTTGGGTCTCTGCTGCTAAAAGGAGAGAAAGACAACAACAACTAGCTGCTTTGCAACAACATAATCAACAACAAGAACAACATCAACAACAGTTTCTAGGAGAGAATCCAAAAAGGCAGAGGGAGAATCATGGTGGTGCTTCCTCTCTTGCTTGCACTCGTTTAGCCGCTACCACGTCAGGTAAAGCTGTGCTAGTACTACTAGTAGGAGCTCAAAATACAAACACAGGCCAACAAAAATCACTAAAACTGCAAATATTTGATGGTGGGGTTCCCCTTGTACACAAATCTTTTAAAGACTTTTGACGACGATTTACAAGAAACTGACCGAACACAATTTGAGAAGGTTAAGTAGAGAGATCTAGAGATCTTTAAGGAATAGTTCTTGTGAGAGCACTTTCAGTTCTTGCTACCCAGCAAGACAAGTATCATTTGCGTGTGTGTGAGCAAGTCCACCTCCATAGTCAGCCACCCACCACGTGCTTTTCTTTCTCTTTTCTCTTTTCTTTTCATTCCTTCACTGTTTGCTCGTAAAATTGACGATAAAAAAAGGTCACATGAAATTAATTAGCAAAAAAATATTTTCTTTGTCTCACTTATTTAATTCTACTCGAAATATCATTTGCTTTCATTCGAACTGATTTTCTTCAACTCTGAGATGAATTAGGGCTGGAATTGACAGCATTTCCACCAGAGGTGAATTCAGAAGCCATATTTCGCTGCGTTAAAGTAAGCGCCATGGACGATGCAGATGATCAGTTGGCATATCAAACGGCTGTTAACATTGGAGGCCATGTTTTCAGAGGAATTCTCTATGATCAAGGTGCAGATGGCCGTTACGCCAGTACAGGCGGTGAGAGCTCCTCCAGTGGAGCACAACAACTTCTTATAACAGCAGCAGGTACTAGCACCACGGGAACTACAACAAACACTAGCAATCCAGCTGCTGGCAATACTTTGCTCGATCCATCTTCTCTATATCCAGCTCCTCTCAATGCTTTTATTGCTGGTACGCAATTCTTCGCTCCGCCAAGGTCCTAGCTGCATTCTAAACAAAACCTATCTATTTGTCAAAGAACTCCATAAATAGGTGGTCTTGTTGTAGTAGAAGTTTTTCATTTTTCAGCATGCATGCACTCGAAACTGAAGTAGAGAGAGCATAGGGATTTTAGAAATTAGAAATGGAACATTGCCAGGAAGGAGAATGTGGATGTTTTTTTTTTTTTGAATTTTTTTTCGAATTTCAATTCAGATTTCATGATATGGGTTTATTTAATTTGATCCTATCGATGATGAAATGACTTAATAGTATTTCTTTGTTTTCTATGTGGATTCGTGCAATCTACTTAAAATTTTTTGCTGATCGCTCTCGTTGTTTGTTGATTACTTTATGGTTGAGATATATATTGAATCGATTGCTTTCTGGTTGGTGTTGAACTCGATGCGCTTTTTCCCGTTTATTGGCTTGCTTGCCGGATTTAAATGGAAAGAAATAGGTTTCTTGTTCTGTTAGGCAAAGAGTTTAAAACCCTTTTTTTATGAATATAGTAAAAATTCTTGAGAAGATAGAAAAATAAAGGCAGGGCCAGCTTTGGAAGCCTTTCATTCATTAATAGCCAAGTGACACGATGAAAGAACAACTCCAATCTAGCTCCACCCTCTCTTTCTCTCCCCTCTCTCCTCTCTGTCCTCCTTTTTTACTGCTCTCCTCTCAGCCTGGTTACATGTGTGTGCATTCTTCCTTATGTATGTAAATGGAAAATTTTGATGGGCGTTTATACGACTACTTGCCTGCAAAACAGCAATATTTAGCCGCTTGAGGCGACGTGCATGGATGTGACCTAAATGGTAGAATGGAAAATGTTGCTTATGATTATCAGAAATTCAGAAATGTTAATGCTCCTGCATGTGATATGTGTTCTATGTAGACTATGGCCAATGACATAGGTCGAGGCACGTGTGTGTGTGTGTGTGTGTGTAAATAGGTATCGAAGATGCTTCCATAGATTGCTAGATTTGGTACATAGGAAAGAAACGGGAAAATTTAGAATTTCCCTCGTTTTGTAAGATCTGACCTCCGGCATGTGCTCTCTCATCTTTTATCGATATCTAGATTTACTACTCTAGAAAATATTTCTTCGTTCAATAACTGTTGTCCTTGCTTAGAGAAGTATTTGATTACTAGATGCTTGCTTTCGAGCTAGCTATTTTCTTCAACAAGCATAGAATGGTAGTGGTAGTATATACATCAAATGTAGGATGAGTCATCCACCTTCCCGTGTGATGAGATCTGAGAATTTTGATAAATATTCTGGTGGTTCTAGTCTGTCGAAGAAAGACAATGAGGGAAGAAAGGCAATGAGGGTCTTTATAGGGTATTTCAACTAGAGTTTTTTAAAAAACTTAATTTTTATTTGCTTCAAGTTAATATTATTTTATATTTTTTAATTATTTTGATGAGCTGATATATAAAATATATTTTTTTAAAAATAAAAATATTTTTAAAAATAACTGTCCCTCCAGAACACAACAAAATGCTTGCAACTTTTAGATAGTGATGGATAAGAAGTTGCTCTTAATACATTACTTTCGAAATTACTATCTACTGTATTCCCGTACTTGAATAGTCTACGCCAGTTTCTTTCGACTCTTGTTTGCTACCTGGCGGGGTTGCCTCAAATATTGGGAAAAGGGGGTGGGGGCCGATTTAGGTAGGGATTTTAGATTCGACGCATGCAATGCTCCCTTGTTCAAAACTAGAGATGTATCTTTTGTCTTTTGAGAAAAATAATTAAGATGCTTTATCTGAAAGATAGAAATTCATAATTATTTATTTATTATTGGAAAGCAAATTCTCTGTGCATGATTCTCAAGAAAATCTATGATTTGATTTACTACCTAGAGCGTAAAGAGAGAATATATTATGGATGAACCAATCACCAGCTTAGTTTGCCTAAAGCTAAAGAATAATTACTAACAATACCATGTACTTAAATCCTAAACTAGAGCACATCAAGATAATGTTCGGTTGTTGTTCTTGGATAAAAAAGACGAAGATATTGAAGACTGATGGGAGATGTTTTCTTATGCTTACTGCTTAAAAAACACATAAATTATCTCTAAAATCTTTACAAATATTGATTTTTCATTAATAAATCATCATTTTGAGCTCAAAGAGATATCCATCTGATCATCCGATTCATGACTTGGAATGAGTTTCGCAATGCGTGCCTGCCTGGCTAGGATCGATCGAATAAGCTGCTGTCTTTTGAAACTATATGTGAGTCTTAAGCTTATAGCTAGCTAGCTCATTAGCAAAATTAAGCCATGTGTTCAAACTTGTCATGATGAGGTATACTTGTAGGCAACTCCATATAGGAGATTAAGTCGAGGAATCAATCAAAGCACGAGGGAGATCGACATGATTTCCAGCTAAGAACATTTGAAATATACCGTGAGAGTACAGCAATGGCATGTGTTATGGTTGGTTGCGTTACTTGACTTTCTCTTCTCATCAGTCAGTTTCCAATTTACAATCAATATATGTCATCAATAGTTAGATGCTTGCCAGATGGAATGGATCGAGAATTCGTAATTCGATTATTTGTTGCTTCCTCGCGAAATGAAGTCATTTTTTGAGTTGACTCACAATCAAGTTACCTGGGTCAAAAGATGTTCCATGGTTTAAGTTTAATATTATTAGAAAATAATATAAATTATATTTTAAATTACATAATAATTTAAATTTTTAAATTGAAATAGTTTTTAATTTGATATGGTATCAAAATATTAATGACCAAGCGATTACAAGTTTTTATTTGATAAAAATTAAATACAAGATAATGTAAATTTATATAATTTTTAAAATTAAAAAAAAATTATTTAAAAAAATATATTAAAAAATAATATAAATTATATGCAATGTTTATATGCAAACATAAGTTATTATTGTTTATATGCAATGTTCTTCTAAAATCGCAATGATGAGGTCAAATGCTATTTGAAAATTAAATTACGCGTCATTCATACAAAAAAATAAATATATATTCTGCATTACAAATAAAGCAGGGTATCTCTTGTTTTCAATGAAAAGTACAACTACTTATTATGGAAATCCTTTTTTTAATTAAGAAAAAAGAATCATTTATTTTCTATTTAAAATTTACATATATCAAATATGCTAGCGTTTATATAATTGGTTTTTATTGAATCGACGTGAGAATATATTTATTTTTGTGTTTTAAAAATATTTTTAAAAAATTAAAAAAAAAAACATTATTATTTATTTTAAATTAATATTTTTTTAGTATTTTTAGATAATTTTAATATACGAATATCAAAAATAATTTTTAAAAAAAATATTATTTTAATATATTTATAAATAAACAACACATCTTAAAAAGCAACCTTATAACTCCTTGCTCCTAAACAGACAAAATTCTAATTGTTTTAATATCGTGGACGGTAGAAAGTAAAAGGTGAAACTAAAGGTTGTCTCCTTCCTGTACTCCTTCCTTCTTGCAACTTTGAACGAGGGGATCAAGCAAATTAACTTTTTTTTTTTTACTTCTGCTTGTTAATTCAGGTAATCGATATTTTAAAAGATTAAATTAGTTTCTAGAGAAAATACGTAAATCGTGGGTTTCATTTTTTGCCCTTTTTAAAAATAAAAAATAAAAATCCTCGCATCTTGTTTTTACTTGGTGATGCATAAACATTGCTAGACTTGTAGAAAATAAGAGGGAATAAATATTAGTGGATGCCTGTCCTGTCCTCGTCAATATGAAATCGACTCCTTGGAATTAATCCGAAAGGCAGATGCATTCAGAGGATATGGTTACCAAATTCATGACTGAGGAGACATTTGTATATATAGCCCCAACAAAATAACAAAAGGCAGAGGATCTTGTTCTCAAGTCCCACCACCTTTCTTCTTCAAGCATGAATTCATGCCCACTCCTGACCTCTTCTTTTGCATAATATTTGACAGTAAAACAACTGTAATTTATTTTCCTTTCTCTTGCATACATAGACTTGCCATGAATTCGAGATCACCTAAATTCTTAGCACGAGGATGCGCGCATTTGTGCTTGTTTAGTACACAATGCGGATGATTATTGATACTTTAATGAATAAATGATCAGCATTGAGGAAGTTGTCATCATTAAAATTCACTCCTATATATCGAAGACATGCTTTTAACTATAGGTTTCTTGTTGTCTTGGTGGGCTCAATGCCTTAAGATTTTTAAAAATTTCTGTGTCAACACTTTTTTTTTTCTTTCCAGATCAGCGGTGCTGCCAGCACTTTATTGCTATTATTATTTTAGAATCGCCAGCACTATAATTATCATACACTCTCATTAATTGCATTTGCCATCACCACCATTTCTGCAACTGCGCGCCGCGGCTACATGGATCAACGGAACGCCCTCGTGTACTCGATCCAAAGCTTGTTGGCGCACCTCTCACCGAACGTAGAATGTTTGTTTCCCTTATCGTATGTATATACCAAATTAACAAGTACTTCTCCGATTTTCACTTGATCTTTAGCTTCAGACCCAAACATAAACAGGTCATTATCATTGTTCATAATGCGTGTCCCTGTGTTAATTGGATTGGGTATACAGTATAAGAGACTCGATGTTGACCTTATATTGTACTCATGCGTTTGTATTTGACAGGGCCAATAGGATTTGGAAGAGGATGCCATTTGTATAAAGCTGCAAAATT